>Ga0208938_1002379_pt1 | contig 9932 bp, 7 predicted proteins | sample AD_UKC125_MetaG_FD_184434 | JGI IMG/M metagenome (GOLD analysis project Ga0208938, IMG submission 184434) | Active sludge microbial communities of municipal wastewater-treating anaerobic digesters from USA - AD_UKC125_MetaG (SPAdes) (version 2) | ecosystem: Engineered > Bioreactor > Anaerobic >... | reverse complement strand
GGCTTGCACGGCATGCGACCGGCAGCACCACCTATTCGGGCACATTGAATTTTCGCGGCGGTGTGCCCGAACTGACCCTGGCGAGCAATCTGCAGGGGTTTGGCCTGAACCTGCCGCCGCCGTTGAGCAAGTCCGCCGAGACAGTGCTGCCCCTGCGCTACGAAAACACGCTGTTGGCACGATCCGCGGCTCCCGGCGCCCCTGCGTTTCAGGACCAGTTGCTGGTCGAGCTGGGGCGCCTGGCTTCAATCGCCTACACCCGCGACATTTCCGGTCCCGAACCAAGGGTCTTGCGCGGCAGCATCGGCGTCGGCCTCGCGGCCGGTGAATCGGCGCCGGCGCCGGATCAGGGCGTCGGCGCGAACATCAGTCTGTCGAGCCTGAACATCGACTCCTGGGAGGCCGTGATGTCTGGCGTGGCGGGGGTGTCCTTATCGAATGCAGACCCGGCAAGAACCGGCGCCTCGCCTGCGCAAGGGTACCTGCCGACCGTCATGGCCGTGCGGGCGAACGAACTGATCGCCGGGGGACGGATTTTTCATCGGGTGGTGATCGGTGGGGTTCGCGATGGCACGAACTGGCGTGCGAACGTCAGCGCGGATCAGCTCAATGGCTACGTCGAGTACCGTCAACCTTCGGCGGCGGGTGACGGGCGCGTCTTCGCGCGACTCTCCCGCCTGGCGCTGGCGCCCTCCACGGCCCGGGAGGTCGAGGAATTGCTGGATCAGCAGCCGGCCTCAATCCCGGCGCTGGACATTGTCGTTGACGATTTCGAATTGCGCGGCAAGAGACTGGGGCGGGTCGAGGTGGATGCTGTCAATCGCGGCGCGGGCAGCGCATCGGGCGAGTCCGGCCCCCGGGAGTGGCGGCTGAACAAGCTCGGCTTTTCGGTGCCCGAGGCGAGTTTCACGGCGTCGGGCGCCTGGGCCGCACCAGCGACCGCACCAGGGCCGCAGCGCCGCGATGTAGACCGGCGGCGGATGGCCATGAACTTCCGCCTCGACATCGCCGATTCCGGTGCGTTGCTGGGGCGACTCGGGATGCCGGACGTGATCCGCAGAGGCAAGGGAAGAATCGAGGGTCAGGTCGGTTGGCAGGGTTCGCCGCTGTCGCCGGACTTTCCCAGCCTGGGGGGGCAGTTCAACCTGAACGTGGAATCGGGCCAGTTCCTAAGAGCAGATCCCGGCATCGCCAAGTTGTTCGGGGTGCTGAGCCTGCAGTCCTTGCCCCGGCGGCTGACGCTGGATTTTCGAGATGTCTTCAGCGAAGGATTTGCCTTCGACTTCATTCGTGGCGACGTGAGCATCGCCAAGGGCGTTGCCAGCACCAACAACCTGCAGATGAAGGGCGTGAACGCCGCGGTGCTCATGGAGGGCAGCGCAGACATCGGCCGTGAAACACAGGACCTGCGCGTGGTCGTCGTGCCAGAGCTGGACGGCCTCACCGCCTCGCTGGTTGCGACGGCCATCAATCCCGCGCTGGGATTGGGCACCGTGCTCGCACAACTCGTCCTGCGTCGTCCGTTGATCCAGGCAGCGACCCAGGAATTCCACGTGGACGGGACCTGGGCCGATCCTCGGGTGACCAGGGTGAGCCGGACTGCATCGGTGGCACCCGAGAAACCCGACGGAGTCAAGCCATGAAAGTGGCCGCGATCCAGATGGTGTCCTCCGCGCGCCTGGCGGACAACCTCGCGCGAGCCGGTGACTTGATCGCCGAAGCTGCCCGTGGTGGCGCGGAGCTCGTGGTTCTGCCGGAGTATTTTTGTCTGCTGGGCCAGCGCGACACCGACAAGCTGGCCGTTCAGGAGCGCTTTGGTCTTGGACCTATCCAGCAATTCCTGGAACTGGCGGCCAGAGAGCATGGCGTGTGGCTGGTGGGTGGCACCCTGCCCTTGACGATTGAAGACTGCCACGGGGAGGAGTCCGCCGGGCGCGTCTTCAACAGTTCGCTGGCATTTGCGCCCGACGGGCGTTGCGTCGCCCGTTACGACAAGATGCACCTGTTCCGCTTCGACAATGGCACCGAACGCTACGACGAGGCCCGCGTGCTTCAGGCCGGCGCGCTGCCGCAGATGTTCGAGCTGCCGTCCAGGGACGGGCACGTCTGGCGCGTGGGCCTGAGCGTGTGCTACGACCTGCGCTTTGCCGAGTTGTACCGGCACTACGCGGCCCAAGGCGCTGATCTCCTGCTTGTGCCCAGCGCATTCACTTTCGGCACGGGTCAAGCGCACTGGGAGTTGCTGTTGCGCGCACGCGCCATTGAAAACCTGGCCGGAGTCGTCGCGGCGGCGCAAGGGGGCCTGCACGAAAACGGCCGGCGCACCTGGGGGCACGCCATGGTGGTCGATTCCTGGGGGGTGGTCGTGGGGTGCCGCGACCTTGAAGGCGCGGGCGTGGTGATCGCCGACCTGGATCCGGAACAGCTGAGCCGCTACCGCGCGCAGTTGCCTGCCCTGGAACACCGGCGTCTGTGAAACGTCTGCTGCTTTCCCTCTGGCCGCGGGTCAACGCGTCGGATCGGCGGGGACATCTCTGGCTGGCACTGGTGGTGTTGGTGGCTGGGCTGCTGGCGATGCTGGTTTGGCTGGCAGGCCGTTACGAGATCAGCCAGGTGCAGGAACGGCTTGAACGCGACACGGCCGATGCGGCCAGCGACATCCGCAGTTCACTCACGCGCAACGTGCAGGCCCTGCAGTCCCTGTTTGCCGGCAACCCGACGCCGGGCAGCTGGTCCATCGAGGCCGCCTCGATGCTGCATGAGCACCGCGAATGGCTGCGGCTTGAGTGGCGGGATCCCGCACTGACGGTATTTGCCGGCGTTGACTCACCTTACCGGCCGCCCGTGTTCGATCGCCTTGGTCGCGACAACGCCAAGGCCGAGGTGGCACAGGCCTGTGCGACGGCCCGGAAGTACAACGGACCGGCCTATTCGGGCAGCTACTTCGTGCCGCAGGCCGATGGCCTCGGGATGGAGGTCATGGAGATGTGCATGCCCCTCGTAAGTTCGGGCCGGCTCAGCGGCTACGTCGTGGCCACCTATTCACTGCAGGGCATCCTGTCCGAGCTGGTCGGACCTGTCTACACACGCAGCCAGGAAGTCTCCTTCACGGAGCCCGATGGCACCCGGCTGGCCCTGCACGGCGCGGTGCGCCGGGGCGCCCGCGTGTTCACGGCCCAGCAGTTGCTGGACCTGCCGGGCAACACGCTGGTGCTGCGCATGGATGGCTGGCGCGCAGCACCAGACCTGTTTCCGAATGTGCTGACCGCGCTGGTCACGGCGATGTCCCTTGCCTTGGTGTCGGTGCTGGTGCTGTTGGGCAAGGACATGCGCCGGCGGTTGAAGGCCGAGCGCGATCTCGCCGATGCGCTGGCCTTCCGAAAGGCCATGGAGGATTCGCTGGTCACCGGCCTGCGCGCACGCGACCTTGAAGGCCGCACCACCTATGTCAACCCGGCGTTCTGCGAAATGGTGGGCTTTTCTGCTGATGAGCTGTTGGGGCGCGGTTCGCCGGCGCCGTACTGGCCTCCAGAGCTGGCCGACGAGTACCAGCAGCGCCAGGCCATCCGGCTGGATCACGACCATGCGCCTGCGCGCGAAGGATTCGAATCGGTGTTCATGCGCAAGGATGGCAGCCGCTTCCCGGTGCTGATCATCGAGGCGCCGCTGATCAACGTGCTGGGCCGGCAGACCGGCTGGATGAGCGCTTTGCTCGACATCAGCGAGCAGCGCCGGGTCGAGGAGCTCTCTCGCGCCAGCCAGGAGCGGCTGCAGGCCACCGCCCGGCTGGCCACGGTGGGCGAGATGGCCTCCCTCCTGAGCCACGAGCTGAACCAGCCCCTGGCCGCCATCGCCAGCTACGCCACCGGTTCGCTGAACCTGCTGCAGGACGCCGGCGGGCCGTCCGGGCTGGGGGATGCCCCGACCTTGGCCGACCTGCAACTGGCCCTGCGCCGCATCGGCGAGCAGGCCGAGCGCGCAGGCAAGGTGATCCGCAGCGTGCATGACTTCGTGCGTCGGCGTGACCAGGCGCGCGAGGCGGTGGCGCCCCAGGCGTTGATCAACGACATCATGCCGCTGGTCAGCCTGCAGGCGCGCAAGCTGCAGGTGCGTGTGCTCATCCAGATCGACGACGGCCTGCCGCACGTGCTGTGTGACCGGATCATGGTTGAGCAGGTGTTGCTGAATCTGGCGCGCAACGCGATGCAGGCCATGGACCAGTCCGGCCTGGGTGAACGCATGCTGGTGTTGCGGGTGCGCCGGGCGGCTTCCGCCGAGGGCAACCGCTGGCTGGAGTTCTCGGTGGCGGACCGGGGCCATGGCATTCCCGCCGACGTGGCGAGCCAGTTGTTCACGCCCTTCTACACCACCAAGTCCGAGGGCATGGGGCTGGGCTTGAGCCTGTGCCGCACGGTGGTGGAGCAACACGGGGGTTATCTGGACTTCGTGCCCAACACCCCATCGGGCACCGTGTTCCGCTTCACCTTGCCCGCGGCGACCAACCGCGCCAGCGAAGGGGCGTCGATAGAATGACCGGATGCAACCGGTTCTGAACAGCATGGTCTACATCGTCGACGACGATGTCAGCGTGCGCGATGCCTTGGCCTGGTTGCTGCGTTCTCGCCGCCTGCAGAGCCAGACTTTCGAGAGTGCCGAGGCCTTCGAAGCCATGCTGGCCCGGCCGGGTGCGGGCCTGGGCCGGCAGCCCGCCTGCCTGATGCTCGATGTGCGCATGCCGGGGCTGAGCGGGCTGGCCCTGTTCGACCGGCTGCTGGGCCATGACCTGGTGGCGCGGCTGCCGGTGATCTTCCTGACGGGCCATGCCGACGTGCCCACGGCCGTGGACGCCGTCAAGCGTGGCGCCTTTGACTTCTGCGAAAAGCCCTTCTCCGACAACGCGCTGGTGGACCGCATCGAGCAGGCGCTGGCGCAATCGGCCGCGGTGCTGGAGTCCAGCGGCGAGCGGGAGCACCTGCAAGCCCTGCTCGACGAGCTCACCGAGCGCGAGCGCGACGTGATGCGCCTGGTGGTGGAAGGCCTTCCCAACAAGCTGATCGCCGACCAGCTCGACATCAGCGTGCGCACGGTGGAGGTTCACCGCGCGAGGGTGTTCGACAAGATGGAAGTCAGGTCGGCCGTCGAATTGGCCAATTTGCTACGTAAGTTATAGCAAACAAGCACCATTTGATGCTGGGTCAAGGCGATTTTTTCTCGGAATCCGGGGTTGCGGCGGCCTGCGGGGTCTCTGCGGGCGCAGGCGTCGGCGGTTCGCCCCCCTTGCGGCCGGCAAACATGGTCCACCAGACGATCAGCACCAGCAGCACCAGGGCCCCCAGCGCCTCAAGCAAGATCAGACCCATGAAACGACTCCTGTGGCAACTCGGTGGAGCCGCCATTGTAGGAATGCTGGCCAGCTGCGCGACGCCTCCACCGGCCGCCACCGGCCCCGCGGCGCCGGCGTTTGATGACAACGCTCCCCTGCCCCCCGTGATGTTGCAGGGCAAGAGCCGCTGGGTGCCGGTGCGCTGGGCCGAGCTGCCGGGCTTCGAGCAAGACCCGCTGCACGAGGCGTGGAACGCCTGGGTCAAGAGCTGCGAGCGCCCGGGCTCGCTGGCCTCCCTGTGTGCGGACGTGCGCCAGCTCAGCATCGCCAGCGGCGACGAGCAGCGTGCCTGGCTGCGCTCGCGGCTGCAGCCCTACCGTGTCGAGCCCCTGTCAGGCTCGGCGGACGGCCTGTTGACCAGCTATTTCGAGCCGGTGTTCGACGCCTCGCGCAAGGCGCGTGCGGGCTACACCGTGCCCCTTTACCGGCCACCGGCCAGCCTGGGCGCGCGCCGGCCGTGGTACACGCGCCAGGAGATCGACACCTTGCCCGAGGCGCGCGCCGCTCTGGCAGGGCGCGAGATCGTCTGGCTGGCCGACCCGATCGACGCGCTGATGCTGCAGATCCAGGGCTCGGGCCGCCTGCGCGTGAGCGAGCCCGATGGCAGCGTGCGATTGGTGCGCCTGGCTTATGCCGGCACCAACGACCAGCCTTACCAGAGCGTGGGCCGCTGGCTGCTCGACCAGGGCGCGGTGCGCGATGCGTCCTGGCCAGGCATCAAGGCCTGGCTGGCGCAGAACCCGCAGCGCACCCAGGCGCTACTGTGGAGCAACCCGCGCGTGGTGTTCTTCCGCGAGGAACCGCTCGCCGGCCTGGACGCCGCCTTTGGCCCGCGCGGCGCGCAGGGCGTGCCGCTGACGCCCGGGCGCTCGATCGCGGTGGATCCGCAAAGCATTCCGTACGGCACGCCCGTGTGGCTGGTCTCTGCCGGGCCGCAGCTCAGTCTGCAGCGCCTGGTGCTGGCGCAGGACACCGGCAGCGCCATCGTCGGTGCCGTGCGTGCCGACTGGTTTGCGGGCTGGGGCCCCGAAGCGGGCGACCTGGCGGGGCGGCTCAAGCAGCCGCTGCGGATGTGGGCGTTGTGGCCCAAGGCGACAGGCAGCCGTTAGACGCAACCAGGGGACGGGGCGCGGTCGCCGCCGCCCTGTCATCAGGGTTTCACAAACCGCTTACAGACTCCTTGGGGTGTTCATCCCATTCTCTGGAGTTCTGTTCCCATGAAAATCGCCTCCGATGTCTCGCGCCGTCGCCTGCTGCAACTGCTGTCGAGCGCACCCATGCTGCCCCTGTCGTCCTCGGTGGTGGGCGCGTCGGCCCTGCTGAGCGGCTGTGGCGGTGGCGACGATGCTGTCGCTGCCACCGTGGCACCCAGCCTGTCGTCCGTGAGCTTCAGCTCCATGGCCGCCCCCACCCTGAGCAACGCTGCCGCCATGGCCACCACCACGGTCGGCTCCACGATGACGGCGACCTTCAGCGACGCCAGCAAGGTGGATTTCAAGCTCGCCTACCAGCCGTTCTTCATCACCGGTGACCGGGTGCCCGACGGCAACGGTGGCACGATTCTTTCCGGCGGTTACTTTGACATCTACAACCAGCCCATCGTCGACACCAGCGTGGCCGGCAAGGAGCGCCAGTTCTTCTCAGACTCGCCCGATGGCACGTCGCTGTTGTCGGTGCCCGGCGCCAAGGTGGCCGGCGTCAAGGGCAACACCGTGTTTGCGGTGGTGCAGTTCGAATACACCACCTGGGCCCAGGATGGCGTGACCGGCATGTACGGCAAACTGCCCTCGCCCATCGCCGTGCTCACGCTGGACCAGGACACCGCCACCGGCAAGCTCTCGCTGGTGAAGTACCACAACGTGGACACCTCCGGCGCACATGGCCTGTGGATCACCTGCGGCGCCAGCCTCTCGCCCTGGGGCACCCACCTGTCCAGCGAAGAGTACGAACCCAACGCCTTCACGGCCGCCACCGACGCCCAGTTCAAGGCCTTCAGCAAGAACCTCTACGGCAGCGAAACCGCCGCCAACCCCTACCACTACGGCCATCTGCCCGAAGTGACCGTGAATGCCGACGGCACCGGCTCCATCAAGAAGCATTTCTGCCTGGGCCGTATCTCGCACGAGCTGGTGCAGGTCATGCCCGACAACCGCACCGTGCTGATGGGTGACGACGCCACCAACAGCGGCTTGTTCGTGTTTGTGGCGGACAAGGAAAAAGACCTGTCGGCCGGCACGCTGTATGTCGCCAAGGTCGGCGCCGGTTTCAGCCTCGACCCGGCCGCCGCCGCCGCGCCGCTGACCTGGATCAAGCTGGGCTCTGCCACCAGCGCCGAGATCAACCGCCTGGCAAACACCCTCAAGCCCACCGACATCATGGATGTCAAGACGTCCGATCCTCTGGACGCGAGCTACACCAAGGTCAACGCCAACGGCAAGACCGAATGGATCAAGCTGATGCCCGGCATGGACAAGGCCGCCGCCTTCCTCGAAACCCATCGTTACGCCGCCCTGGTCGGGGCCTCCATGGGCTTCACCAAGATGGAAGGCACGACGGTCAACATCAAGGACAAGGTGGCCTATTCAGCGTTGCAGAACTGCCAGGATTCGATGGTCACCGGCAACGCCCTGAACACGGCCGGCAACGGCATCGCCATTGCGAAGACCCTGAAGGCCGGCGCCGTGATGGCGCTGAACCTCAAGGGCGGGCTCAAGGACACGGGTGGCGCCGCGATCAGCAGCGAATGGATGCCCGTGGACACCAAAGCACTGCTCATTGGCGAGGACATTGCCGCCGACGCCCTGGGCAACACCGGCAACCCGGACAAGGTCGCCAACCCGGACAACCTCAAGTTCTCCGAAAAGATGCGCACCCTGTTCATCGGTGAAGACAGTGGCCAGCACGTCAACAACTTCCTGTGGGCCTACAACGTCGACACCAAGGCGCTGTCGCGCATCATGTCGATCCCGGCTGGCGGCGAATCGACCGGCCTGCACGCGGTGGACGAGCTCAACGGCTGGACCTACATCATGAGCAATTTCCAGCACGTGGGCGACTGGGGCAGTATCCACAACACGGTCAAGGCCACGCTCGATCCCCTCATCAAGGCCAACTACAAGGACAAGTTTGGTGCCGCCGTCGGCTACCTCACCGGCGCGGTGTCGCAGGTGAAGCTGTCAAAGGCCTGAAGCGCGCCGGATCGCATCGAATGGGTTAGGTAGAAGCCATTGGTTCCGGCCTGGCCGGTTGCCCGGTTCCCGCAAGGGGCCGGGCATTTTTGCATTCGGGCCACCTCGTTAGGCCCGGTTGCGCACCCCTTTTCCGGCCCGACGGTGTGCGATGGGCCGCGCACGCGCTACCATGCTTTTCTTTGTACCCCCAACCGCCCCATTCGCATCCCATGGAGGACACCGCCCCCCGCATCACCCGTGAGTCCGCGCCGCAAGGCCCGGTTGCGCGCGCGCTCGGCCGCTGGACGGCCGCGCAGCTGACGATGCCGGGCGCCTGGGAGTCGGTCGAAGACGGCCTGTCGGCGCTCAAGGGCGAAGTCGCACTGGGCTGGGACTTGCGCGACCTGCAGCGGCTCGATCACCTGGGCGCGCTGGCGCTGTGGAACCATTGGGGCCGCCAATGGCCGGCGCAACTGGAGGCTTCTTCCGACCAGCGGGCCATGCTGGAGCGGGTGGCGCGCTTCACGGTGGCGCCGCCGCCCAACCGCCGGCGCACACCCTGGGACTACTTCCTGAATCTCGGTGAGCTGCTGTTCAAGCTCACCGACCATGCCCGCGACCTCTTGCGCCTGATCGGGCAGCTGATGCTGGACCTGCTGCGTCTGGTGCGCGCGCCGCGTGACGGCCCCTGGCGCGACGTCACGGGGCACATCTTTCATATTGGCGCCACGGCCTTGCCGATCACCGCGCTGGTGGGTTTTCTGATCGGGGTCGTGCTGGCCTACCTCACCTCGCAGCAGCTGCGGCTGTTCGGGGCGGAGATCTACATCGTCAACATCCTGGGTCTGTCACTGATCCGCGAACTCGGTCCGGTGCTGGCGGCGGTGCTGATCGCGGGCCGCTCGGGATCGGCCATCACCGCGCAGATCGGCGTCATGCGCGTGACCGAAGAGCTCGACGCCATGCGCGTCATGGGCATCCCGCAGGGTTTCCGCCTGGTGATGCCGCGCGCCATGGCCATGGCGCTGGCCATGCCCCTGATCACCTTGTGGACCACGCTCGCCGCACTGGTGGGCGGCATGCTGGCGGCTGACCTGGTGCTGGGGATCACGCCCTCGTACTTCATCAACAACCTGCCGCGTGCGGTGATGGTGAGCAACCTCTGGCTGGCCATGGGCAAGTCGGTGGTGTTCGGCCTGCTGATCGCGCTGATCGGCTGCCACTACGGGCTGCGCATCAAGCCCAACACCGAGAGCCTGGGGCAGGGCACGACGGCCTCGGTGGTCACCTCGATCACGGTGGTGATCCTGATCGACGCGCTGTTTGCCGTGATCTTCAAGAACATCGGGATCTGACGCATGACGCCGCTGCCCGCCACC
>Ga0208938_1002378_pt1 | contig 9933 bp, 7 predicted proteins | sample AD_UKC125_MetaG_FD_184434 | JGI IMG/M metagenome (GOLD analysis project Ga0208938, IMG submission 184434) | Active sludge microbial communities of municipal wastewater-treating anaerobic digesters from USA - AD_UKC125_MetaG (SPAdes) (version 2) | ecosystem: Engineered > Bioreactor > Anaerobic >... | reverse complement strand
GTAAAAATCGGAAGGGTATTTTATGCAATACAAAACACAAGGTGTTGTTTTATGTACATCGCGTTACAGCGATACGTTCTCTGTTGTCCATGTTTTTACGCGTGATTTTGGTCGTATGGCTTATCTTCTTCCAAAAAGTGGCGGAAAAAAATCAAAAGTAAGAGCTTCACTTTTTTTCCCCCTTTCGGTATTGAATATGGAGGTGGAACATTTGCCATTGCGTGAAATTCAGCGGCTGAAAGAGGTTGAAAGGGCATTTCCTTTATATGAAATATGTGCGGATGAAACCAAAATATCAATTTCTTTTTTTCTAGCGGAGTTTCTCTCGAAAGTATTGCGCGAAGCTCACGAAAACAAATCGCTTTTCGATTATCTGAAACACTCGGTGCATGTGTTGGAAGAATCGCATCGGGGACTTGGTAATTTTCATCTTGCATTTATGTTCGGATTGACCCGTTTTTTAGGGATTTATCCCAATCTGGACGATTACCGAGCGGGGGCTTATTTTGATTTGCTCAACGGTATATTTGTGCAATACATGCCTCCCCACCATTATTACCTTACTCAAGCACAAAGCACCTACCTCAGTGTTTTCGGCAGAATCAATTATGCCAATATGCATCTTTTTCGCATGTCGCGTGCCGAGCGCAATGCCCTTATCGATTATCTGTTGGTGTATTACCGTCTGCATATATACGATTTTCCTCCATTGAAATCGCTGGAGGTGCTTCGGGAACTGTTTTGAGCACCTATCCGCGGCGGGTACATTGTGAAAATTACAGCATAACAACGTGCGTTGGCAACAGTGCTGAACACTTGGCTCGAAGGAGAGGACGAGGGATAATACATTAGGGTGCATTTTTGGGCATTGTTCATGTGATAATGAGCAGCGGTTTGTGGAGGAAGGAATACATTTGCATACATTTTGAGAATGAAAAGGCGACTATAATAATCGGATATAATACGAATGGCAAAACAAAGAAAACGAAAAGTTGAAAATGGTTTAGTAGAAGGAAAACTTTCCCAATCCATTTGGAAACTTGCCGCTCCAATGATGATTGGAGGGGCACTGCAAGATCTTTTTTCCCTTGTGGATTTGTTTTTTGTGGGAAAACTGGGGCATGTTGAAGTGGCCGCACTTGCTATTGCGGGAACCACAATGGCAATACTGACCATGTTGGTGCAAGGAATCGGTGTAGGAACAATGGCGCTTGTTTCGCACTTTACCGGAGAAAAAAATTATGAGATGTCGGATATGGCTTTGGGGCAAACGCTTATGTTGGGACTTCTGGGATCGGTACTGATGTTGATTGCCTCATTTTTTCTGATAGAACCTCTTTTGAGACTTTTCGGTGCCACAGGCGATGTGTTGTTTTATGCGTCAGAGTACCTTAGAATCAATTTCGTTTTCTCCATCGTTATCTTTCTTTTTTCAGGGATGACCAATGCATTACAAGGTTCCGGTGATGCAAAGACCCCACTGTATGCCCTGGTAATTGCCAATATTCTTAATATTATTCTCGATCCCCTGCTCATCATGGGATACGGTCCTTTTCCTGCTATGGGAGTTGCCGGTTCTGCGGTGGCGACGGTGATAACGCGGGGGATTGGCGTTATATTCCTTTTCTTTCATCTTTTCTTTGGGCATTCTACCCTTCATTTAAAATGGAAATACCTTAAACCTCAACCGTCTTTAATGGGAAGAATCGTAAACATTGGTTTTTTTGCTTCCCTGCAAGTGTTTATTCGTGAAATATCTTTTTTGTTTTTAATGCGGTTGGTTACTTCCTTTGGCGATGTTACTCTTGCTGCCTATGGAATCGGTTCGCGACTCCGCACTTTCATCATGGTACCCGGTTTCGGGTTTGCAAGTGCCGCTGCAGTGTTGGTTGGTCAAAATTTGGGAGCAGGGAATCCGGAACGTGCAAAAAAATCGGCGTGGCGTGCCGTTATGTATTACGAGATATTTGCTATACCGTTGGCTACTTTGTTTCTGATTTTCGCGCCTACTTTCGTTGGTATTTTCAATGATCATCCGGATGTAATTGTTATTGGAAGTTCTTTTTTGCGCTATCTTGCCGTCACTTTTCCATTCCTTGCTTTTTCCCTGGTGTTTTCGCAGGCTCTAAATGGTGCCGGCGATACCAAGACCGCCACCATTATCAATGCTATCGGTCAACTCGTTTTCCGGGTACCCTTTGCATACCTTTGTGCCTTAACACTCGGATTGGGTTATAAAGGCATATGGTTGGGCATCAATGCTTCTGATGTTGTTCAAGGAATCGGAATGATATTTGTTTTTAATTCGGGACACTGGCAGAAGGTATTCATCGAGCACAAAAAGAAATTATCCCGTCACATCGATGTGGATGTCAATGGATTGGAAACGGGATAATGACTGCAAAAAACGATTGTTCTGCCGCGCGTTTCAATAGAAAACGTGTCGCCAAGCGCTTCGTTGAGCGTCCCTTGCCACCAGTTGGTGAGTACGGCTTTATCCAGTGGATACCGCAAACCCCGTAAGGTTACTTCTGCGCGATCGATGCAGAAAAACGAAATGTTCTGTCCTCGAAAACTCGGGAAAGTGGTAGGCGAGTGGATGGGGTATAAAATACCGTAATCGGTAATCATGGCTACCTGTGCCTGCAACATGTATTCGGCCAAGAGCGAAATGTTTCCCAACGTATGGTCTTCGCTTTTTCCGGTTGCCGCAACAATAACCAGATTCTTCATTCCCTGCTGTACGCAAAAATGAACCGATTTGGTGAGATCGTTGGTATACTGGTCGGGATTGGGATGAATTATACCGCCAAAGCGGATTTTGTTTTCTTCCGAAATGGAGTCACAATCGCCCACAATGGCGTCGGGATGCCCTCCGCGAGCAATGAAACCGTTGGCGGCCCCGTCGCAACAAACAATGTATTTTGCTTTTTCAATATACGAGAGGGGTATCTCATGCGTCGGGTAGTTGCCGTTGGCAATGATCACCGCATCGGGGTCGCCTATGAAAGATGAAGAAAAATTGGACATGCGAATTCATTCTTTTTGTCTGCAATCACAAACGAAGCTTCTTTCGAACAGGTACTCAATCTTTTAAATAATAGTTTACGGTGCTCACTACCCGTATGTTTTTAATGTAAGGTGTGTTGGCGTCGCGGTCGGTAATGGAAAACTGCCCTTGATTGGCACTTTGTATTTTCCCCAGTTTGCTGCCAGAATCTTTTGCAAACTTTTCGGCCGTAGCACGTGCATTTTTTGTAGCTTCTTCAATCATCGGAGGTTTTATATCGTTGAGCTTGGTAAATAGAAATTGTACCCGATACTGGTAATCTTCGCCGGTTACGGCGATTCCTTGTTTTAGCAACTCGCCCTGTTCGCTCATCAATTTGCGCACCAAATCCACGTTATCCGACATCACCGTTACTACGGACGTGATGTTGTAGCGGTAGGGAGATTGAGATACACTGTATCGTTCGGCCTGCATATCTACTACCAACGGAGCAGAGATACTTATTTCTTCGTCTTTTATGCCTTTGCTCTTCAGAAACGACATAATGGCCTGATTTTTCATTTTCAGGTTGTTATAGAGAGAGGGCAGATCGTTGCCTACTTCTTTAAAAGGAAGAGGCCAGATAACTTTGTCGGCCGGCATTTCTGTTTCGGCAAGCCCTTTTACCGTAACCGTGCGGTTGCGTTGCGAAAATGCGTTGATACCGCTCCTGATGGAAAGTCCCAGCAAAAGCAATCCCACAGCAACAATGGTCGATTCAATGATTCTATTTTTCATCTTATTCAATATTTGTTGGATTAAACAGTATTTTTGCGTCGAAAAACAAAGGTAAGCAATTACTCAATCAAATGTTGTATTTCCGGGATGGTATCTTTCGACTCCATCATCATTTTTTTCCATTGGAAATAGCCGAAGACCGAAATGACGGAATATATGATGAACAAACCGGCAGTCGGGTACAATCCCTTCCATAAATAAAGCGCACTCGACACCACATTTACCACAAACCACAACCACCATTGCTCCAGGTATTTGTGTGCAAGCATCCACATGCCGATGATGCTGACGGCTGTGGTGAAACTATCGCCGTAGGGAACCGGACTATCCGTGAAACGGATAAGAATGAAAGCAATGAGGGCGAAAAGCAAGGCACATACGACGCCCAACGGAATGATGTATGCAGCCGGAGTGTGGCTGATGCGGTTTTCTGTTGGCGTGTTCTCTATTTTTGTCCATCTGATCCATCCGTAAATGCTGGCAAAAAAATAGTAAATGTTGATGCCCATGTCGGCGTAAAACTTGCCTTCGTAAAAAATGATGATATAGATGAGCGGCATGAGTACGCCCACCGGCCACAGCCATTTATCGGCCTTGTATTCGAGATAAAGATACACAAGGCCGATGACTGCGCCGATAATTTCGAACCCCATGGATTGAAAGAAGTCTATCATTCCGTTAAAAGTTTACAATCAGGTTTGCCAGTACATTGGTTCCGGCTTGGGGAAAATAGCGCTTTTCATTCACGCGTTTGTTACCCAGATAGTACGTGTACCAGTTGTATCCGTTGGTTTCGTATTCCACGTTAAAGAGGTTGTTGATTTCCAAGCCGGCCGTTACCGATTTCGTGTGAGGCAGCGCAAAGGTATACCCCAGGCGGAGGTTGTTGACAAAATACGGATCGATGGAGCGATCTTTGCTCGACGTGTTATCGATGTATTGGCGGCTCACGTAATTGCTGTGCAGCACGGCTTCGAATTGATTGTAGGTGAAAGTGAGCATACTGTTGGCAATGACATTGGGCGAATAGGCAATGTCGGTAGTGCCCAGATAGGTCGAGCGCGATTCTATCCAGTTCCAGTCGGCATCGTACACGTCAATATCTTCTTCGGTGAAGTTTTTAATTTTGTTTCGGCTGAGGGTGATGTTTCCATCCCATCGCAGCAAGGGATTGAACCGTATGGCCGAGGTAAGTTCCAATCCCATCCGGTAGCTGTTCGGAATATTTGTGGTGAGCATTTCGCCGATTTCGCTGATTTTTCCGGTAAGGACGAGCTGGTCTTTGTACTTCATGTAATACACATTGCTTTCGAAGCTGAAGGACGGCGATTGGTAACGATAGCCGATTTCCGTATCGTACAGCCTTTCATCGGTAGGTTTTTCGTCGGGACCGGCTTCGGTGTAATTGTCGCGATTCGGCTCGCGGTGGGCAACCGAAAAGGAGGCATACACACTGTTGTTGGCATTGGCACGGTAGGTGAACCCTACTTTAGGGTTGAAAAAAGAGAACGTGTGTTCTTGTGTCAAATCGTGCATAGCACCGGCATCTTCGTCGTATTTGTCGTCGGTACCTTTCATCGTATATTTAATGTGGCGGAATTGCAAATCGCCGTACATCAGAAAATTGCGGGCAATTTCCACATTTGCTTTCAGATAGGTATTTACATCGGATTTTTTCGAAGTATTTCGATACCAGTCTTTCTCGGGATCGAAATTGTTGGGATTGCGCACCCACCGTATTTTGCCGAAATGATCGCCTTCGTAGTTGCTTCCGGCTCCGCCGAAAATTACATCCCAGCTGTTTTTTTTGTAATGGAGGGCAAACGTGGCTCCGTAAAAATCGTTATCGAGCCATTTTTGACGGATAAGATCGGTCTTTTTCAGCGGAACACCGTCTACAACAGGTGGTGTGAGCAGATATTCTTTGTATTTACGGTCGGTTTTGTAGTCTTCGTAATAACCTTCGCCTGCCGTATAATGCAGAGCGGCATTCAGATGAAATTCTGGAGAAAACTCTTGCGTCAGGTGCAGCTGATAGTGCGTTTGCGTGTAATTATCGGTCTGATTATCATAGAACTGTACTTTCCCCTCGTCGTCGATATACCTACCCAATTCGTTGTATTGACGTGTATAGTTCAAAGGTTCCCTTTGCACCAAGTCCAAATCGACCCCGTTCCACGCCTGATATGTTTTTTCTTTTCCTCCGAAAGTAAGAAATTTAATCAGCGTTTTATCGGCCGAGTAAGCCAGAGAAAGGTGATACGACTGCATGTCTACCCATGCCCGGTCGATGTAGCCGTCGGAGTTGATAACGGAATAGCGTCCGTCAACCATAAAATGATCGTTGATGAGTCCCGAGCCGGCTTTTACCGTTGTTCTGATGGTGTTGAAAGAACCGCCGCTCGCACCTATTTCGGCATAAGGTTCTAGGTTAAGATTTTCGGTTTGCATATTCACGCTTGCTCCGAATGCAGCGGCTCCGTTGGTTGAAGTGCCCACGCCGCGCTGTATCTGCATGGACGAAAGCGAGGAGGCAAAGTCGGGAAGGTCCACGAAAAACGCTCCGTGCGATTCCGGGTCGTTATACGGAATACCATTGATGGTGATGTTAATACGGTTCACGTCCGTTCCGCGTACCCGAAAAGCGGTGTATCCGATTCCTGTTCCGGCATCGGAAGTAACGGTTACCGAAGGGGTCAGTGCAATAATGTAAGGGATATCCCTTCCGAAATTATTTTTCTTGATGACGTCTTCCGGAATATCCGAAAAGGATATCGGTGTAGTTTGTTTGGCACGTGTGGCAGAAATTACCACCTCTTCGAGTTGAATGTTTTTTAACGTGTCGGGTTGCATCTCTTCTGCAACCAAAGGACATAGCGCAGTGAGTCCTGAAAGCGCAATAAAAACCTTTTTCATTTGACAATTAATTTTTGATATCCGGTACTTTTAAATTGCCGGATAACGCTTGTGAAACAAAAAAGGGGATTGAATAAGAGAAAAATACCGTAAAAAAATTAAAGCCGCAGAGGCGAGCTTTTTTCTTTTCCCTACGCCGGCATTATCCGGATCAGGTGATTGGGTATGATCTCAGCCCGTTGTTATAAGGCACCCCTTGTTGATTTGAGAATGCAAAGATAAGGATATTTTTTAAATTTCCTCTGTAAGCAGCATCGTAATTTTCATAAACACGAAGATTTTAAACTCCATTCTTTCCTTTTTGCTTGTTTATGAATTGCGTAGCATCTCTTTTGCCAATATGGAATATAAGTTTGTAGGAGCAATGAAATTTTTCCTACTTGAATTCAATTTTAAATCCGGGCACAGGAACTTTCTCTACCGCCAATTTGGATGGATGATTTATCACCAATGCTTCATCCGACTGCTTCCATTTTATGGCTTCGCCACTTCCCAGCATCTTTACCGACTTTATTGTCTTTCCATTGACAGAAGACTTCTTCCCCAGCGAAACAATTTTTATTTTTCCTGACGGTTTGCCCAAACAAAATGCATAAAGAGCGTCCTCTTTGGTAGTGAACCGGATGTCTTCAGCTGTATATTTCATCTTGTCTTCATTAAAACTGCCGCTTTTTACCACAGTTCCGCCTGCCGGATGTTCTCCGAATATCTTCCACGGACGCGTACCGTAAATACCTTCTCCGTTCACAGACATCCACTGACCGATCTCTTCGACTATCTGAAGCACATCTGCCTCGATATCTCCTTCCGGCGTTTGGACGATATTGATTAAAAGATTACCGTTTTTACTCACCACATCCACCAGCATTTTAATCACATCGGCCGACGTTTTGTATTCCTGACCGGTACGATAATACCAGTCCCCGATGGAGGTGTCGATCTGCCAAGGAATTTCACTAATGGAATCTTTCAACCCACGCTCAATATCTTCTACCCACATTCCTTGTGAAGCCTGCTTGCAGGTATAAACTGCCTCCAATTTCCCATTGTTCCGTTCCATATTCCGATTGTAAAAATAAGCTATCAGATTGCGGCCGTACTCTCCGAAAGGAAAGGGACCGTCGGAATAAAGCAAATCGGGTTGGTATTTGTCTAGAAGTTCTTTGATGAAAAACATCCATTCACGCTGCCATTCCTTGTTTTTACTGTACCAACCGGTGTCGTCCGATTCGGCCGGCGCATGATAAAGATCCTGATGCATGGGATCATTCCCGTCATAAGGAACTCCTGCTTTCGGTCCTGTTTTGTCGGCCCCGTGACTTGGCTGAAACCACGTGAAGCTGGCTCCCAGATGTTCGGATACGCCGAATCGCAGCCCTTCTTTCTTTGCAGCTTCCCTCCATAAACCAACCACATCTTTATGCGGTCCCCAATTTACCGAATTCCATGGATGTAACCCGGAATCCCATAAGAAAAAATTGTCGTGATGGGTACCCATAGTGACAAAGTATTTTGCACCGGCTTTTTTAAACAATGCCATCAGCTTTTCCGGATTCCATCGCTCTGCCTTCCACAAGGGAATGATGTCTTTGTAACCGAACTCCGAAGGATGACCATAGTGTGCAACATGGTATTTGTATGCGGGATCTCCCTCTATGTACATTCTACGGGCATACCAATCGCCTTGACGAGGAACGGCTTGCGGTCCCCAATGGGCCCAAAAACCCAATTTGGCATCCCGAAACCATTCCGGGCAGCGATACTGTTTAAACGACTCTTCCGTCGGCTTGAAAAACCTTTTGGAAACCTGGCTCTCAACGGATTGGATCGGGAAAGATAAAACAGCCACTATTTCCAATACCCGGAACCATTTGTTTGTTTTGAAAAATTTCGATTTCATAGGTACATAATTTTATAAGTTTGTATTCAGATGATGTTATTTGATGCCTTTGTATTTACTTCATCTGAAATTTGTCATTCTCCCATCTTATAAATTCTTTCCATCAACTGCCATTTTTCAGTGGCATCAGCACCGGATCATCTTTAAGTTCGAGTGTTTTGCAATATCTTTTATATTCATCCCTGTCTTGCCCAATAACCTGTATTCCATGATTTATTTTTGTTTGTCAATTTTCACATGGTTGTTTATGAAAACTTGGATTTTTATATGGTTGTAAATCTATTATTTTAGTTCTGAATCCACAAGGATTTTGTTTGAAAATTTAAGGTTCCGGGGTCAATCGGCAAATGCAGCCCATGCAAAACGATAGGAATTCGGCGGAAAAAGCATCAGCCTGAGTGTTGTGCGTCTGCCCCCAAGCCGGCATTTCGATGCGGGGATCAAAGCCGCTTTACGTTTTATTGTTGCTCCCCTGTCCAATCCCGCACGATATACTTCGTGTGTAGCCGGTAAGGGAGAACATTAACCTGAGGGCATGTCCGATCCAAGCCCAACATTTCGATCGGGCAGAGCGATGCTTTTATGCGGCATTGCTGCTTGCACGACGGGCGTTTTCGCAGGCACTTCGGTGTTTGCGGGCGGACTTTCCGTTTCTTTTATTTCTTCCTCCGCCTTTTCCGCTATTTTTACCTTTTTGCTTTTTCTCACACCCACGATTGCCTGCCGGGTTTCTGTCTCTTCCTCCGCCGCTGCGGCGCGACGTTCTTTTCTTGCATCACCGATTGCGGGCCGGGCAAGGTTTTCATGCGGCGTCAATGCCCGGACGACGGGCGCTCTCGAAGGAATCCCGGTATTTGCCGGCCGGCTGTTTGCTTCTTTTTCTGCCGCTGCAACCTGATGTCCCTTTCTTTCGGTGATTTCGGGCGGGGTTTGCGCTCCTTCCTTTGCCTCCGTCTCAACCGCGGCATGACGTCTCTTTCTCATTCCAATAATTGCGGGCCGGGTTCCTGCTTTTTCCGTGTCTTCCTTTGTCTTTTCTGCCGCGCGGCGCCCCTTTCTCACGGCAAGCGTATTCCAATAATAAGCAAAAAGTCTGCCCAGCTCGCCCGTCAGCTCCCGGTACCTGCTCTCGCCCTCCATCGCGGTCTGCACCACCAGCACGTTCATCAGCAGCTTCACATCTTTGTCCGCGGCTTTCCGCACGGCGCGGCTGTCGGGCTTTTCGCTGCGCGCCCACTCTTCGTTGCGTTGCATGAAGGCAGCCTTGAAAGCCTCGTTCGTCCGGCGCAGGTAATCCGCAAGCGGCATCAGGTTCAATGCCGTCAGTGCT
>Ga0208938_1002376_pt1 | contig 9935 bp, 10 predicted proteins | sample AD_UKC125_MetaG_FD_184434 | JGI IMG/M metagenome (GOLD analysis project Ga0208938, IMG submission 184434) | Active sludge microbial communities of municipal wastewater-treating anaerobic digesters from USA - AD_UKC125_MetaG (SPAdes) (version 2) | ecosystem: Engineered > Bioreactor > Anaerobic >... | reverse complement strand
GCCGCCGGTTCGGGACTCGGGAGACCTAAGCGGTACACCGGGGATTATAATAGAAGGCCCCAAAGGGCAAGTTGAGATCGAAGAGGGTGTTATTTGCGCTCAGCGGCACCTGCATTTACACCCCAGCGAAGCTGAAAAACTCGGTTTAAAAGATAAACAATACGTCAGTGTCCGGGCTGAAGGAGAACGTGCATTGGTTTTTGAAAGGGTTTTAACCAGAGTGCATCCACAGTTTGCCATGGATCTTCACATTGATATTGATGAAGCCAATGCGGCCGGATTAAAGAACGGCGATCTGGTTACAATTGTTGCTGTAGAGAATTAATACCGAAGGATTTGCTGATAAATAAATATTTATCAGAACTGGCCTGAAGTGAGCTGTCTATGGTTCGATTCAGGAGGAATTGAACGATGCCTATATATGAGTTTGAATGTCTCGACTGTAAACTGAAATTTGATGAATTATGTTCCATCAATACCCGGGAAATACCGTGCCCAAAATGCCAAAGCATAAATACTAAGCGGTTAATCTCCATGTTTGGGATTGGCCAGGGTGCCGGTGGTGGGTCCCATGGGCATACCGGTACAAAATGCACTTCTTGCCACGGCGGCCATTGCAGCGGCTGTCATTAAGAAATAGTTTTAAAAGCTATATTTTAAAAAGACGTGTTTAAATCCGCACGTCTTTTTTATATTGTTTTATAATTGTGGGTGAAGTAGAAATGAATTTCCTTAAGAACGAAAGCACAAATAAAACTACAATGGAAACTGGGCAAGGGAAATATTAGCCAGATCAGTAACAACTTTACATAAGATATATTATCGGACGTAATTATATTACGATTTTAGACCCTAAAATTGCAAAGTTGGTTCCATGATGATATATAATAAATACAATAAAAAGGCCTTCATTTATTTATTTCCGGCCTTTTTAATGATGATTTTGCGTATTTTTGTTTTAAATTTATTTAGACAGGGTAATTAAATCATTTATTAACTATTAACTAGTTATGGTTGAAACCATTGCAGATTAATTATTTTTTTATTGATCATCTGTCTATTAATCCCTAAAGTTCCTTTGCAGTTGTTTAATTATACGCAGGACTCATAAAATAAGTCTTAAAACCATCAATAGCACATTAAATACATTTAAATATTAACAAGGAATAAACAATTATTATTAAGGAATAATCAACAACTGCCCGGGCATCACCGTTAAGGTCTCCAGTTGATTGGCTGTTCTGATGGCTTCCACGGTGCGCCGCGGGTCCTCGCGTGGCCTTGTTTTTAAAGCGATCTGCCAAATAGTATCACCGGGACGAACAATGACCTCTTCCGGAACATTGTTGGCCCGTGTGGTTTGCGCTGCAATCAGCGAAAAAAGACCGATAATAATAAAACAAACGGATAAATTAATAAATAGGCGCCGCGGATTCCAGTGGTAGATCTTTTTAATATGATATTTCTTCAACAGAACCACCCCAACAAACGTATGTTCGTGTTCTGATCATAATATATCACGAACGTATGTTTGTGTCAAGAATAAATTCGAACATTTGTTTGCCTTCGAGGAACAACTATGATATAATAAATCTGCGACTAAAACAAGTATGAGGAGGCAGGGAAAATGGACGATCTTAGCCCGCGCCAACAGAAAATCCTCCGATTTATACAACAGGAGCTAATGCGCAAGGGTTATCCCCCGTCGGTGAGGGAGATAGGCGAAGCGGTTGGTTTGAGTTCAAGTTCAACGGTACATGCCCATTTGGAACGGTTGGAACAATTGGGCTACATCAGACGGGATCCGACTAAACCACGGGCGATTGAGGTCTTGACTGGTGACTCCCCTACTCTGCTCCCCCCTGTTACGGCCGTTCCTGTAGTTGGCCGTGTAACAGCCGGTGAGCCCATTTTGGCAGAGCAAAACATTGAAGAATATTTTCCCCTGCCTAAGGATTTCCTACGCTATGAAGATGTGTTTATCTTAAAAATTCGCGGTGAAAGCATGATCGAAGCTGGTATCTTTGACGGGGACTTGGTCCTGGTGAAACGGGACAACAACGCCAATAACGGTGACATTGTGGTAGCCTTGCTCGGGGATGAAGCAACAGTTAAACGCTTTTATAAAGAAAAAAACCGTTTCCGCTTACAACCTGAAAATTCCACCATGGAACCGATCTATACCGATGATTGCCTGGTACTGGGGAAAGTAATTGGTCTAATCCGCCGTTTTCACTAAGTCCTGTCCGGCCTTTATATTTTGGGAGGGTAAGAAGATGCATGAGGTCTATGAGTTTTTAAAAAAATGCGGGACATATTACCTGGCTACGGTAGAAGGCGATCAACCACGGGTCAGACCCTTCGGCACCGTTGATATATTCGAAGGTAAGCTTTATATTCAAACTGGCAAGGTAAAAAAGGTATCCAAGCAGCTCCAGGCAAATTCAAAAGCGGAGATTTGTGCTTATGCCGATGGAAAGTGGCTCAGAGTATCAGGTGAGCTGGTCAGGGATGACAGAATAGAGGCAAAAAGGCATTTGTTGGATAATTACCCGGAATTGAAGTCCATGTATTCACCAGAGGATGACAATACAGAAGTTCTCTACTTTAAGGATGCAACAGCCACCTTTTATTCATTCACCGAAGAGCCGCGGGTAGTTAAATTTTAGTTTTTCGTATAATAAGTAGCCATCGGGTATACTTTTTTCCGTTACGAAAACCCGATGGCTATTTTTTATTTATTGGGATTGCGTCCGTAATTTCAGAGAATCACCATTTCTTTTTATTGATACACTGCTATAATCAACTCAATTGGTAAGCTTCGTAATTAAACCGTGATTCCGATTGGTAGAATGCATTGAATTCATCATAGTTCTCGCGGGCGGAACGTAAATGACTGGGTTCTATACCAATTACGCGGAAGAACATCTCCAGGGCTTGTTCCCTTCCCTTCATTTCGGCGAAGACCTGGTCACCATCGGCTGCCTTCTGGATACTTTTATATGCAGAAAAAGCATAAGCGCACGCTTCTTCTATGTCCGTTTTTTCCATCAAATCAATCAATTTGATGTACTCACTGCGACGAGCTTCAGCGTGCGCTCTCCAATATTCGGGGCAAGAGGTTAGGTCACTGGCCAGAATATCCTGTTTTGCCAAGCCCTTAAACTTCTTGAGGGCCCTTAAGAGGTCTTCCCGCCCAATCGGTATCATGGCGCATTCCTCCCTTAATATATTGTTAACATAGTATTCAACTTTCTTTAAAAAATTCCTCCCTCCCTCCAGTTCTTTTTGATCCGGTGGATTAGTGTAAGTATGGCCCACGGCCTTCCGACAGATCGAAAATGTAGTAGCTTTGGTCATCGATATTCAAACGATAACACGAACAAGGCTTTCCGTCTTGTTGGAAGATCCCTACCAATTCAGCTTCCCCGGAAATTATTTTCTTACGGATCAACAAATCGCTTATATCAGCTTTCTCCTCCGGCCGTTTCGGAAAAGGGATAACTTTGCCTGTTTTCACCGGACTTTTTCTCCCCTTTGCCTTCGTTTAGGGTTATTCTGTCCTGAAAACAGATGGTTTAAACGGAGGAATTGTCACTTTCTTAAGGAAGTATCCTTCCTGTACCGGGAAAAAGAAAAACTCAATATTGATAAACAACCTAATAATTCCAATAAGTCGCTTTAATATTGAGTTTAAAAGCCATGGAGGGGTAAAGATTCCCTCCTCTTCTCTTTTTAACAGTTTATGCAAAGGACGAGTAAGTGCTAATGTGGTTTTATCTGCATTGTACCTTTCTTATAGAGTTTAAACCAAGCAATCCACCAAGCACTTTATCACGGGGAAACTCCCGGCCGTCAACCACAATTTGCATATGGACAAAATCGTCATTATCCTCTATATCAATTTCGATGTTGCGAATGTGGACACCCAATCCCCTGAGCGTCTCGCTGATTTTTCCAATCTCTTCACCGTTTTTGCGGACAGAGACTTCAATTATTGCCGATCTGGGAGAGATAAATTTCTTTTCCACATTTTCCAGGAGAATCAGGGTTAATACAGCCAATAAAGCGCTAAAAACAGCACCGGCCCAAAAACCCGCCCCTGTTGCCAAGCCTATTCCGGCCACCAGCCATAAACTAGCGGCGGTTGTCAGGCCGCGGATGGTCAGTCCTTCACGAATAATGGTTCCGGCGCCCAAAAAACCGATGCCGCTTACAACTTGGGCTGCCAAACGGCCTGGGTCATAGACCAGTTTTGTACCAGCAAAGCCATAAATAGAGATTAACATGATTAGACACGAGCCGATTGAGACCAGCGTATGAGTACGAAGACCGGCGGGTCGGCCCAAACGCTCTCTTTCCAAACCGATAAAACCGCCTAAAATTGCCGCTAGTACCAACCGGAAAACAAAAACAAACTCAGTCCTCACGTTTTACCTCCGAAATGCTTCTCATTTTATTTAAGCAAGATTTTGTCTGAGATGGAGCCTGCTTGTTATTTGCCGGGATGTCTCCATGATTAATTGCCGGTTATCGCGTAAAAGCGTGTAAATGGGTTCCAGGTTCTCTTCACCACAGATGTTTTTCAGCGATTCAATGCACGAATGACGGAGGTCTTTGTGTTCCACAAGAACAGTTAATAAGGGTTCAATTGCTGTTTCATCACCAAAGGAACCCAAAGCCATTACGGCTACAGCCCGTACATCTGGGGACTCATCATTCAACGCATTAATCAGGGATTGAATGGCCTCGTTCGTACGTAATTTTCGTAAAGCTTCCGCAGCTTCATACCGGACATCCGGGTCCTCATCCCTCAGGGCCATGATGAGGTTTTCCGTGGACTCAATGATATTCATTTCCCCCAACAACTTGCATGTCCGGCGCCGGATCCGGGCGCGGCGATCATTGAGCGATTGAATTAATGGCGGGATAACTTCATGCCGGGGAAATCTTTTGAGGGAACAAGCCGCGCTGAATGAAACATAATGATTATCGTCACCCAGGGCTTTGATCAGTGGAAGAATTGCCCGACTGTCCTTTATTTGTGCCAGCCCCTCCGTCGCCCAAACCCTAATTTGTTCATCCCAATCTTCCAGGGCTTGAATAAATATCTCCACACAGTTTGGTAAGCCAATCTTGCTTAAACCATAGATGGCGCTTCGTCTGACTACCCGGTCTCCCTCTTTCCACGCAGATATCAAAAGATCGATCATATCTTCTTGGACAGCCTTTAATATCGCCTGTTTTTCTTCAGACGGCAATTCTGCACTACGCAGATGCGATTCCAAGCGGTCAAGTTCCAGCAAGATCTTGTCAATTTTCTCCGGACAATCCATTAACCACATCTCCCTCCACAGGATATGATTGGTAATCAGCTTTCCGTTAAGTTAGTGGAGTTGCAATGCGGACAATGTGTTGCGTTCCAATCCACGGTATCATGGCATTTTAAGCATTCCTTTTTTACCTGTTTGTTGCAGAAGGGACAAAAGGCTAATATTGGATGAACTTTACGTTTGCAATGTGGACAAGGATAAAGCAGTCCCTTCGGGCGAATGGCCAGATACAACCCGAGGATGATAATGGCGACTGCAAGGGAAATTACCAGATTGAACATGGGGAAAATGACTAATGCCGGTGTAATTACCCAATTTGTCCAATGGAAATCTCTGCTTCTGGAGTCACGATACAAGTAAATCCCCAATGCTACAGCGATTATACAGCGAATTATTAGCTTTACGTAAAAAACCGCCATTTCTTAATCCTCCCTAAATGAAGAGAGCTCCTGTTCATTCCAGATAATCTGGGCCAATTCACGGCATTGTTCATTTGCGTCAAATACGTTCAAGAAAAGATAGGGTTCTACCGGGGGTTTAAGTTCACCGGCGGCAAATTTCCAGAAGCCGTTTTCGTCCTGGGAGGCAATGGCCCAAGTCTTTTCAGTTAATTCACCAGGCTCCAATGTCACATTGGCAAAAACGATGAACAGATGTGGATAGAATTTTTCTGCAGCTAAGAATGATATATCTTCTTGGGACAAGACCCAAATCTGCGGTGAAAATGGAGCAAAGTCCTTTTCAAGGCAGTTTTGCCAATTGGACAAAGCCTTTTCCTGTGTTTGGTGATTTTTAATCCGTTCATCCAAAGTACGACGTAAACCTTCAATATCCTTGGTCTCAAAGTATTGCCAAGCAGGATCGCCTTTAAACTGTTTGCCGTAACTTTCGTTGATAAAGCGTTCAATTGCTGAGATTTCTTGTAAAATCTGTAACCGTTTTTGCTCATACTGTTGATTGTATACCTTTTGCTCACCCGATGAATTATCGGCGGCATCTCCGGTATACTGGGCCAATTCTTGCGATTTTAGACTGGCTTGTTGCAGAAGTAAGCGGTATTCTTCTTGTAAATTCAAGTATTTCGGAGTCAAAATCCCCTTCATACCTTTGGCTGAGTTAACAAGTTTAGTTAGTTTTTCCTCAATTCTCTTTTGCTTCGCGATAATGGCCATTAATTCTTGGCGAATCCGTTTAACGGTCGGGGATTCCTCAACTTGGGCAAAGATAGTTTGGTTTTCGGCTTCGCTTTCCAGGCGCGCCAATTCGTCTTGGTAATCAAAGTATTCCCTGAAATATTTGTCAATGACATTCGATTGACTCCGCAGCATTCTAAGGCGGGTGGACTCGGACTCCCAAGCAAGGCGTGATTGCCGGTAACGGGCGGTCCAAAGTTCTTTAACAGAGTTTTCCGTTAAACCGTCCTTTTGTTCAGCAATGGTTCCGTTCTCCACCAGAACGACGCGGGCTTTGGTGCTTCCAGAGACAATATTCCAGTACTGCCGGGCAAGTGCAGCATTGGGAAGAATACATGCGATCCGCATCATGGTTGAATTGGGTAAGGTGGCCCAGTCAGGCGTCTCGGCCCATTCGCCAATGCGTTGCTGCATTGCTGTTCCGGCTGGCATGAGAATATCCAGGAACTTCGCGGTTTCATCTGACGTCGGTGAGCTGAGATAGTCGGAAATGGAAAGCCCGAAAACGGATTTTACCACATTGATCTCTTCCGGAAGATCTACCGGAGTATGTTTGATGATGTCAACCGGTGGTTCTTCCTGGGCCGGTTCAACATCGCGGAAGCTGCCATCCTGGGCAATATTGGTGGTAAATTCCTCTTGAAGGTTGGTAATAATCCGGAATTCTCCATCATCTTCGCCTTGAACCGGCAAAACGCCTTGATCATCTATGGCTTGAACAGTATCAACATCCTCACCTTCGGCAAATCCTGCCGGAGCAGTTTCCAGGCTGCCGGCAACTATATCCTCGCCAGTACTAGCTACAGATGCGTTTTCAGTACCAGAACCAAGGGTAACGGACTCGGAACTGGGTAGCCCACTTTCTTCAGCCTGTTTCTGTTTAGCGAGTTCAATCCAGGAATCAACTGCTGATTGTTTATCAACCGCCGCTTCTCCGGATGGTGTCGGACTTACTTGGGCAGTAGGCGTAGTTTCTGTAGCCATTGGGCTGATCCCTTCAGGAGTTTCTGACTCTTTCGTAACTTTATCGACAGGGGCCTCTTCCTTTTCTTTATCTTTGGCGATATCAAAAGCCCAGAAGTTTACATCAGCCTCGTCATCGGATTTGACTTCATCCTCAGCAGCGCTGGCGCCTGTCAGATCAATTTCCGGAGCAACGGTCTCAGTTTCACCGGCAGGAACGTTAAGCATATCACTGCTGCTGACAGTGAAGGTAATTTCATTCTCCGCAGGTTTCGATTTGATGATCATGTCGAGCCATGATTCGACAGAACCTTTTTTCGCCTTTGCCTCAACGCTCGGCTCTGAACTGTCGGTAGCAGCTGAATATGTGGCAGCTGGTTCTTTTTCCCCTTCTTCAAGGACGGGAGCGGCCGAAGACAGCTCTTCTGCGGAAACATTTTGTTCAGCAGAAACACCTTGGACGGCAGAGGTTTTTTTGGTCTTGGCCTGGAGAATTTGCTGGATAAACGAATCGACATCCATGGGCTTTTGGCTGATATCCGCTGAGCTTTCTTGCTCAACCGGAATATTTGTCTCCGCTAAACTTTCTGTTTTTTGCTCTTCCTCTTCGTCAATGATTAAGCTGATGTTCTCCGCAGCAATTTCTTCATATGGCTCGCCTTTGGCTTTTTCATCGACAATTTCCTGTTCGTTGAGGATGATTGTTTCTTCTTCATTGGCAGTATCTTCTTCAAGTGTAATGGGGATTGCCTCTGTTTCCTCCTCAATTACGGCTGCTTCCTCGGCAACAATTGTCTGTTCCTCCTGATGTTCCGTTTCGTTTTCCGGGGCTACCGGTAGATCAACGGATTGTGCATGGAGCAACAAGCTGAGCCAAGATTCAACATCCTGTTTGGACTCTTCCTCTTTGTCGACTTTGGACGAGTCCTTAACTTCAATTTCCACGGGGGTTTCCTTTGTTGTGGTTGCACTTTGCTCCTCTTGTACCTGGCTGGTCTCGTTCGCACTCGTTGAGGAACTGGCTTGGGTATGCAAAATACGACTGATCCAGGAATCAACAAGACCTTGCCTGTCTTCTTCGACTTGCGTCTCTTTTTTCAGTTGCTTCTCTTCTTCAAGGGGTTGCGGTTGTTCTTCCTTGGCTGGTTGCATCACAACAGGTTCAGCTTGTTTGGTGTCAATTTCAACTTCAGCTGCCAAAGGTTCTTCTGTTATGCTTACCACCGGTTCCACGACCAGTTCCCCTTCCGGAACAGCCTCATCTGTTTTTGCCTCCGGTTGCAACGATGCTGTTGAAGGAGGCGCAACAGGTTCCTCCGTAGTTTGAGCAGATGATAATTTCTCCGCATTCCAGCAAGGAGAGACAGATTTAATGGGAGGACGCTCCATATCATCAAGCAACAATGCATTTAAAAGTTTATAAGCGCCTTTTGTTGTTGGGAAGGGTAAGCCACGCTGCGGTGTGATCAGCTCCCAATCGGCATCAACCTTCACCCCAAAGCGAAAGGCCTGGGTTACATAGCTTTGGGTCGTGGGTATAACGTTCCTTACCTCGAAACCAAAGTCTCCTCTGTGCAAGGCCACAACTTCACCGCAGAGCACGACAGAACGGGTTGTGAGATAGATCTTGCCTTCTTCAATGAATGCCCATACCTGCCGTGATAGGAGTTCCAACAATCTTTCGGCCGGAGAATCATTCTCCATGCCAAAGGTTTCTGACAGTTCCTGCCACATTTCATCGGAAAATAAAAGAATAATTCGTTCATCAAATTGTAGATCCCGATCATCTGCAATGGTGCCCATCGGAGTCCCCCCTTGAATCGACCAGCGTACAAAGGTCGATTTTATAACGAATAATCAAGTTTTTTCCTTTGGTTTCTAGCTAATTCCACATCATTCTTCAAGATATATGTCTAAAACATTAGAAAATCCGGCCTTCAACCGCGGCAGGATTATTTTTGACAAAGAAAACCTCCATTCTCAGTTTGGGTTAAAACAGGAAAGTAAGGAAAGTTCTGATCATCTATGATAAAATACCACTCTAATAATTATTCATTGTTCGGCGTGAGATTCCTGCTCACGGTCAAAATTTTCCTGTTTTTTTCTCCATTTTTCTAACAAATGCAAAACAGCTATTTTTGTTTGCGCCAGAGTTAAGCCTCCTTGCAAATAGGCGCGGTATGGCGGAATAAACGGCGCATCCACGCTTAACTCACTGGTGGCGCCGGAGATAAAAGTGCCTGCCGCCATAATGACCGGATGATCATACCCGGGCATATGGGCAGCAATGGGTGTCACATGGCTGTCCACCGGTGAAGACGCTTGTAGGATTTGGCAAAATGTGGACAAACGTTCCGGCGTCAAAAACTCAATTCTTTGAATGGTATCTGTCCGTTTTTCCGTGGGTAAGGGAGAAACCTTAAAACCTTGTCGGCGAAAGATCTCC
>Ga0208938_1002375_pt1 | contig 9936 bp, 8 predicted proteins | sample AD_UKC125_MetaG_FD_184434 | JGI IMG/M metagenome (GOLD analysis project Ga0208938, IMG submission 184434) | Active sludge microbial communities of municipal wastewater-treating anaerobic digesters from USA - AD_UKC125_MetaG (SPAdes) (version 2) | ecosystem: Engineered > Bioreactor > Anaerobic >... | reverse complement strand
CTTGAGACCTTTGAGGTCGGCCGCGGTCTTGATCTCCTTGCGATACCAGCCGCCCATCTGCGCGCCGGTGTTGCCACCTGGGAAGTTGATCATGTTGTATTTGGCGTAGAACTCGCGCATCAGCTTGAGGCCATTGCCTTCGAACATCCAGGCGCTCATCTGGCGGCTGTTGAGCCCGAACGGAATCGCGCAGCCGAGGGCGAACGTCTCATCCTTGCCGAAGTAGTAATACGGGGCGGTATGGCCGGCTTCAACGGTGCCGTTCTGCACGGCATCAACGAGGCCCGGCGTTGGCACGATTTCGCCAGCGGCGTGCACCGAGATCTGGAACTTGCCGCCGGTCGCCTTGCTGACTTCCTGCGCGAAGACTTCCGCAGCGCCGTAAATCGTGTCCAGTGACTTCGGGAATGCCGACGTCAAACGCCAGCGGACTGCCGGCGCCTGGCCGATGACGGCGGGGGCGCCGAGGATGGCGCCGCCGGTGGCCGCGCTGGCTGCCGCCTTGGTTAGAAAATCACGACGTTGCATGCTCTCTCCTTGAGTGCTTGAGTGATTGGGCTCGCCACCGGAACGGTGGGCAATGCTGCGGTCCGTACTGCTTCTTTTCGACCTTGGCCCGAATTGTATGGTTGTCAAAACACCCTGACTTCATGGGTTTTCCCCATCTTTGACGCATGGGGAGCGAGCTGTTGCAATGCCTACAATAATCTTGTCGCCCAAGTAGCTGGCAAGCGCGCGTGGCGGCGCCGCACGGCAGCTCAGCGTGCACCAATTTCATGCTTCGTTGATCGACCGGGATGCCGATGAATCCAACCACCACCGAGACCGTTGCCGCCGTGCTGTTTGTGCTGGCGATCTTGCACACCTTCCTGGCGCCAAAGATTGCGTCGCTCGGCCACCGGTTTCCAAAGCATGAAGGCCTGTTTCACCTGCTCGGAGAAGTCGAGGCGGTGTTCGGCCTGTGGTCTGGTGCGCTGCTGATTTTTCTGTTCGTCACCGGCGGCATGAAGGCCGGCACTGACTACATTGATGGGCGCAATTTCACCGAGCCGCTGTTCGTCATCGCGATCATGGTGGTGGCAGCCAGCAAACCGGTGCTGCATGTAGCCAAGCTGGCGGTGACGGGGCTGTCGCGCATGTTGCCGTTGCCGCGGGCGGTAGCGTTTTACTGGATTATCCTGACCGTGGTGCCGCTGCTCGGGTCGTTCATTACCGAGCCTGCTGCAATGACGCTGGGCGCGTTCATGCTGCGCGACCGCTTCTACAAGGCGGGGCTCTCGGCGCGGCTGCGCTACGCCACCTTGGGCGTGCTGTTCGTCAACGTGTCGATCGGCGGTGTGCTGACTCCTTACGCCGCGCCCCCGGTGCTGATGGTGGCTGCCAAGTGGGACTGGAACATCGGCTTCATGATCAGTCAATTTGGCTGGCGTGCCGCACTGGCGGTGGCGATCAACGCGGCGGTGGCGGCGACGCTGTTTTTCAATGAGCTGCGGCCGCTGCGCAGTACGTCGGATGGAGCGTCCGAAGGGCGGGTGCCGTTTTCCGTGTGTGTCACGCATGTGCTGCTGCTTGCCGGCGTGGTGGTGTTCGCGCACCACCCGGCGCTGTTCATGGGCATCCTGCTGCTCTTTCTGGGTATCGCCAGCGCCTACCCGCAGCACCAGGACCGCCTGATCCTGCGTGAGGCACTGATGGTGGGCTTCTTCCTGGCTGGACTGGTGGTGCTTGGTGGCATGCAGCAATGGTGGCTGCAGCCGCTGCTGCTCAAGATGTCCCCGGATCAGGTGTACTTCGGCGCCACGGCGCTGACGGCCATCACCGACAACGCGGCGCTGACCTACCTGGGCTCGCTGGTTTCCGGGCTGACACCGGAGTTCAAATACATGCTGGTCGCGGGTGCCGTCACTGGTGGCGGCCTCACGGTGATCGCCAACGCGCCAAACCCCGCAGGCTACGCCATCCTCAAAGGTTTCTTCGACGACGAACACATCAGTCCCTTGTGGCTGCTGGCTGCTGCGGCAGGGCCGACTTTCGTGGCAATCATCTGCTTCTGGGCGCTTCCGACCTGATTCCGCGGGTGGCTTGCTGCGCTAGGCGACCGCATCTTCCAGCGCTGCAGGCTGGTCAAACGGCGCCAGCGCAGCGGGCAAGTCGGCCAGCGAGTTGATCCAGCGCGCCGGCGGGCGGCCGCTGGCCAGGCCATCCGGCACCCCACTGCCGACAACGATAAGCGCATCTACCGTGGACGGCGGGCAGTTCACCCATTGTCCTGTCGTCCCACTCACCGCGATCAGCCGCATCGGCAACCGCGCATCGTCGAGTGCCCGCAGATGGGCGATGACATTCGACGCACACTCGCCATGACGTAAACAGCCGCCACCGATGCGGGTGAACGCAATATTTTGTAGCGGGGTGCCATCGCAGACCATATTGCTGAACGTGACATCGCTGGCGATCGTGAAGTCGGCGAACAAGCGTTTGCGGAGCGTATCAACCAGTAAGTGACAGTAGCCGCTCACCAGACCCACTACATAACCACGCCGCTTGAGTGTGTTGATGACACCAATGGCCCGGACGTCAATTACCAGACCGCCGGCAACGGCCAGCAGTTTTTCCTGGGGGACGAAGCGGAGCAGCGATGCGTTCAAGCGACCAGTGTCACCCCCGTCATGGCGTGTGGCATCTGCCAACGGCGCCGGGAGACCCAGGGCGTTGGCGATATTGACATGAAGGTTGCCAGCGCAGATGGCAGTGTCGAGATCGATCAAAACCACACGGCTATTGGGCCGGATGCGTTGCACGGTGCGCTCAAACGACGCCCGCTCCTGCCTCTGCACTTCGAACATCGCCTGCAGGTGATCGATGGTTACGCGGCCGGCCGTCGCAGCCCGGTCAAGAATTACCCGGTGAATCTCTACCGCCATATCGGCGAGGGCGGTGAGCGACTGGCTCTCGTGATCGATGGTGCCGATATCCACTTCCTCGATGCGGGCGCCGGACCGATGCGCGTCAATCAGAATGCCGACGTCCACGCCGTAACCTGCCTCAAATTTGAGCTGACGCAGTAGCGCCTTGCGGGCGGCGACGATGCCACCCAGTGGCTGCGCCAGCCGCGCCAGCTCCGGGAAAAAGACACGCAACATCGGTTTTGCAGTGAGCTCGGTAACGCGACCGGCCGCACGTCCGAAAGCGGCCTTGACGAGATCAGCACGGCCCGCGCGAATTGGCTCGGCGAGCCGGCTGACTATCTCCGGCTGCATGCCGGCAAGATCGCCATCAAGGAAGACCACGATGTCGTGTGCGGCGGCATTAAGCCCGTCAAGCATTGACTCGCCCTTGCCCAGCATCGAGCTGGTCAGCACATGTGCGCCCGCAGCCTCAGCCAGCTCGTGCGTGGCGTCAATTGAGCAGTCGTCGATCACAATGACTTCTGTGCAGGCTGTATCGGACAATGCATAACGCACGACGTCGGCGATTCGGCGTTCCTCGTTCAAGGCCGGAATTACCACGCTGACGGGTGACGGCAACGCGTGCGGGCGAGTTGGCGGTGTGCTGCGGCCGTCGGTGCTTCGTGCAAAAGCAGTCCGCAATCCGGCGAGCAGGCCAGAAAGGCTCGCCAGCAATCGCTGCAGCGCGCCGCCTGCACGGGACGTCATCGTGGGCGACTTTGCCGGCGGGCGCGCGGCCGTCGTCCGCCGGTGTCAAGAATTTCGGCCAGCGGAGTATCTGCGGCGGAATCCAGAGTTGTGATGTCAAGTTGTGCCAGCAAGGGCTCGAGCGCCGCAGTCAAGGCCTCGCGCTGCCAGTCGCTGAGTCGCTCGATTGCCGCCGGCAGGATGCCCTGGTGAGGGCCGCTCGTTGAGTCAAGTACACGTTCACCGGCGGCGGTGGCGGCGAGTGTCACCCAGCGCCGGTCTGACGCCGACGATTGCTTTTCCACCAAGCCTGCGCGCACCAGCACCATGACCAGATTGCTTGCCGTGGTCTGATGAATGCTCATGCTGCGCGCCAGCTCCGTCACCCGGATAGCCGGGCGCCGCCGCACTTCGGCGAGTGCCCAGAGCTCCGCACCGGTCAGCCCGGTTTGCACGCGTGCTTCCACAAACTGGTTTCTGGCTGCCTGCATCAATGCGCGGAACCGTCGCAGCAGACCCATCGTGTCTTGGGCGTCAACGCGATCAGTGCCCTCGTTCCCGGCGATGGACGTCGCAACAGGAGTAAACAGGTTCTGCGTCGGTCGGGCTGGCCGAGTCATGGGGTCATCTGCTCCGTAAAAAGGCCGCCCGCATCGCAGCGGGCGGCAACTGTGACCGCCCTCCCTCCTGAAAGAGGACGTACGCCAGTCTATTGCATTTGTTACAAATGCATATCAGGGATGACCCGCTTGCTGCTCACGGAATTTGCCTGCGATCGTGCCAGCCCGGGCGCAGGGCCAAGCTGGGATTGATGATTGGCGGTTGCCGCTCGCACCCGCGCAGCGGGTCGGTCCGTGTTGCCAATGGTGCAATCCCGTTCAGACTGACGGTTGACGCCATGCTGAAGCGTTTCATCGACGACGAACACATCAGGCCAATCTGGCTGTTCTGCCCCGGCGCCAGGCTCCACCGGGGACGCCATCGTCTCGGTCTGGAGGCTGCGGCAGTTCGGGACATAACAGGGGCAGCTGGCGCATACAGCTTTTCTCGAATGGTGGCGTTCGATCAGGGCTAAGAGGGGCATTTAGCTATAAGTCGATAAATGGCGATTCCTGCGTGAATTCCCTTTACAGATGGACTTTGCAGAAAAAGCTGTTGAGGCTGGCCGTCCCTCACAACCTATAATCGCGGCAGGCATGTAACTGGCGTAAGCGTCGATCCCGAAGCATCGTTTTGGGGCGTCGTCTGAGAGGGAGCCACCCTCAGGAAGCATGCTGTTGCGGCTGGGGCACCGGTCGCAAATCCGCCGTCCGCCTGGGCATGTGCCGTCTGCGCCCCGCGCCTCTGTGCGGGTTGATCTGAGCGCACGCCATGCCGCGTGTTCATGTCAGCCGACGGTGCACCAATCATCGTTTTGAAAGGACATGCTCATGAACGCCCGCCCGGAATTTTTCACCTCGCCGCTCGCCGCCGTTGACGCCGAAGTCTTCGCCGTTATCAACGCCGAAAACCAGCGCCAGGAAGATCACATCGAGCTGATCGCCAGCGAGAACTACACGTCGAAAGCCGTGATGGAGGCGCAGGGCTCGCAGCTCACCAACAAATACGCTGAGGGCTACCCCGGTCGCCGCTACTACGGCGGCTGCGAGTATGTTGACGTCGCGGAGACGCTCGCCATCGAGCGACTGAAAACGCTGTTCGGTGCGAAATTTGTGAACGTGCAGCCGCACTCCGGCGCGCAGGCCAACACGGCGGTCTACTTCGTGCTGATGCAGCCGGGCGACGCCTTCCTCGGCCTCTCGCTCGCCGAAGGCGGCCACCTCACGCACGGCATGGCGCTCAACATGAGTGGCAAGTGGTTCAAAGCCAACGCTTACGGCCTGACCGCTGCCGAGACGATTGACTACGACGCCATGCGCGCCAAAGCGCATGAAGTGAAGCCGAAGATGATCATCGGCGGCGGCTCGGCCTATTCACTCAAGTGGGACTGGGCGAAGATGCGCGAAATCGCCGATGAAGTCGGCGCCTACCTGTGGGTGGACATGGCGCACTACGCGGGCCTGATCGCTGCGGGTGTGTACCCGAACCCGATGCCGCATGCGCACGTGGTCACCAGCACCACGCACAAAACGCTGCGCGGCCCGCGCGGCGGTGTGATTCTCACCAATGACGAAGACCTCGCCAAAAAGCTCAACAGCGCCGTGTTCCCCGGCCTGCAGGGCGGGCCGCTGATGCACGTTATCGCTGCCAAGGCGGTGGCCTTCGGTGAGGCGCTCAAGCCGGAGTTCAAGACTTATCAGGAACAGGTGCTCAAGAACGCCGACGTGCTCGCCAAAACGCTGGTCGAGCGCGGCCTGCGCATCGTCAGCGGCGGCACCGAATCCCACCTGATGCTGGTCGATCTGCGCGCCAAGAAAATCACCGGCAAGGACGCCGAAGCCGTGCTGCACAAGGCGCACATGACGTGCAACAAAAACGCGATCCCGAACGACCCGGAAAAGCCGATGGTCACGAGCGGTATTCGTTTGGGATCACCGGCGTTCACCACACGCGGCTTCAAGGAAGCCGAAGCCCGCATGGTCGGCAACTTCATCGCGGATGTGCTCGATGCGCCCAACGATGAGGCAGCGATTGCGCGGGTGCGCGGCGAAGTCGCTGCGCTTTGTGCGCGGTTTCCGGTGTATCGGTAGTACGTCAAGCCATTTGCAGTGAGCCTGCCTAGTCATGAATTGTTCCCGCGAAAACTTTCTTGGGCGAAGCTGACTTCGCCCTAACGTATAGCTGCCGGCGAAGACCAAAATGGCCTACATAGTTTCCATTCTGTATATCGGTTCCTTGGGGCTCGCCTTTGGGAGCATTCAAACGTTCGTTGTGACCGCCCCGGGTAGGCTTGCGCTTGTCGTGGCAGTGATGTCCACACCTCTTGCCATTGTGCTCGATGCTTTCAAGAGCAGTCAACGAACTGGGGTAGCGGCTGCACACCTCTTTCTTGCTGTTTTGATCCATCCTGAAATCGCTCTCGACCAGCCTGAGTATGTCGACAAGGCGGCTCAGCTAGAGTTGTTCAACAGGATTCATGATCGCAACTTGGAATGGTCTGAGCAAGCTTATTTTTCCTATGAGTTGGCCCGTTCGCTTATGGAAAGGGAGCGCATGAGTTTCAAAGCTCATAGTCCTACTAAGTATTGGTTCTACCCACCGTCGTTGGCGCTGCTTGCTTGGGGAGTGTTGGCGTTTTTTTGCTTTCCAACGACAGACAAGCGTTCGGTCAAGTCCGCCTAGGCTCACCTATGTTCTTGATACGCGTTGGTTCCACTTAGCAAGCGTAGCCCGGAGAAGCGCAGCACGTCCGGGTTTCGTGGCACCACCCAAGGCATTTTCGTCGCGTCGGCTTGATGAAAATTTGCCTCGACGCGCTGCGCTTCTCAAGGCGACGGTTCACACGACTTACGTGCGGCGGAACAGTAAACATTCCGCTTTGCTGCAATCACTTACGGGCCGGTTACGTTGCCATTCTCCCGAGCGGTCGCGGTGATAAGGCCAGCGTGCGCTGCACCGCGCTACTCCGGGTGAAAAGCATACCCACGACTTAGGCTAGAATTTTGACTCGTCACGGCAATGGGTCGTTAGCTCAGTTGGTAGAGCAGCGGACTCTTAATCCGTTGGTCGTAGGTTCGACCCCTACACGGCCTACCACTTGCCTGATGTCTTTTGCGTGAGGGTTCCCTTGCGCCTCCCTTGGCTTCCTCCGGTTCTGTGCGTTGTGTACGGCGGACGTCTTGCGCGACGTTGGGCTACGATGCTTCCGACATCATTTGCCATCAGGCATCACCATGCCCACCACCGCCACGCTCGAACGCTTTATCGCCCGCGTTGAATCGAATGCTCATGCCGACGCGATCGAGGAGTTCTATACCGAGAACGCGTCAATGCAGGAGAACAACGCCGCGCCGCGCATCGGGCGCGATGTCCTGATTGCTGGTGAGCGCAAGGTGCTGGCGCGCGCAGCGCGCGTGACGTCGACGTGCGTTCGTCCTGCGTTCGTCAACGGCGATCATGTGGTGATCCGCTGGGTGTTCGAGTTCGAATGGATAGATGGGCGGAGCGGGCGCCTTGAGGAGCTTGCCTGGCAGCGCTGGGAGGGCGAACGGATTGCGGAGGAAAAATTCTTCTACGACCCGGCGCAGATGAAGTAACTGGTGCAGCACGCAGACTCATCCGGCACGATCCCTGCTAAACAGGATCGGGTGTTGGCGGTACTGCATTCAGGGTGCCGCAGCAAGGCCTGATTTGCCCGAAGTTGGAACACATGCTGCAGGATCGACTCGAAACGGTGCAGTTGCTGGCACGATTCAAGTTAAGTGTGCGTCGCCATTTGCAGATTGCGGTTGATCTACAACTGCTCGAATCAGACCGCAACTACGCCGAGCGCGTGCTGGCTGCGATAGAAGCGGCGGCAGAAGACGAGCAGTTATTGATACTCCCCTTGCAGGTGCGCGACAGTGCTGCGACCGGCGCCGGTGCCGATCCCTGCGCAGCGGGCTACTGAAGCGGCGGAAGCTGCGCAAGCCCCACCGCCCGCCAGCGCTACGCGGAGCTATATGTTTGGCGTTCGGGGCTGGTAGCGGCGAAGACTAACGCCAACGCAGCGACACTACGGCGCAGCGTACACCTCTTTGTCCCACTTGGCGAGCAGGCGCTTGCGTTCGCTTGCATCACCGTACTTGCCGAAGTCATAGTCGATCAGTTTCACGTCGGCAAACTTCACGGCGAGCGCAGGTGTGGGCGTATTGCGGTTAGACATGGTCTGGTAATTTTTGGTGTCTGCTGCCAGTTTCTGTGACGCCGGCGTCAGCGCCCAGTCGTAGAACTTGCGGGCGGCATCCGCGTTGCGGGCATTCTTGATCAGGCTCATCGATGCCACCTGGTAGCCGGTGCCTTCGCACGGTGCTACCACGCTCACCGGGAAGCCGGCTGCAACGTCGGGGCTGGCGTCGTCCAGGAAAGTCACTCCAATACCTGTCTCGCCGCGCGCTGCTGCCTTGATGGCGCCGATGCCGGTGCGCGGATAGTTGTTGGTGTTTTTGTGCATCGCGCGAAGCAGGTTGAACGCCTTGTCCTCCCCGAACAGCTGCACGAAGGTGGCGATGGTCATGTAGGCGGTGCCCGAAGCGTTCGGGTTTGCCATCTGCACCTCGTTTTTGTACTCCGGTTTGGTGAGATCTGCCCAGCATTTGGGCGGCGCGAGGTTCTTTTTGCCGAGTACGTCCCGGTTATAGCCAAAACCGAGCACACCAGCGAATAGTCCGACTGTCCGATACTTCGAGCGCTCGGCCTGAGTACGCGCCCAGTCGTGCAACTGCGGCAGCAGCGGTGACTGGTAGGCCTCAGTGACATCCTGCTCGGCCGCCTGAAGGTGGGCGTCGCCGGTACCTGCGTACCAGACGTCATATTTCGGATTGGCCTTCTCGGCAACCAGTTGTGCCAGCGCTTCGCCTGCGGCCTTTTGCGTCATGTTGACGCGAACACCAGTCTCGCGTTGGTACTGGCCGACCACTGCCTCGCACCAGGCCACTGGCACGCTGCACATCACATTGATCTGCGCCTGTGCGGTAGCCACACAAGTCACCATCGCAGCGCTGATTGCGACCATTGGCGACCACCACTGGCGCACACTGTTTGTCTTCATGCAACCTCCTCCGGTCGATTGTTTCCGGCGGCGACGGACGTGCGGCGCCGCTACGGTGCAAGCAGTCTAGCCCCGGTGCTTTCCCGGAGCGCCGCTACTGTCCGGAAATGCAGATCCGTTGGGCACGCCGGGTCGACTTTTCGCGTGCCGGGTCGGCGATCGGTCGGAGGTGGGCGCTGGTAGCCCGCTACGGCGTCACCAGTTTGCGGTCGCCGTCGCGCAGTGGGAACATCTTCGGGTACCACGTGGCAAGGAAGCCAGCGTCGCCTGCGCGGTCGTAAAGCGGGTCACAGACGACTGCGCTATAGCTCCATTTGGCGAAATCATGAATCGGCACGCTCTGGTCACGGTTGAGGATCACGAAGGCGTGGTTCCAGCTACCGCGATAGACGCCGAAGTACTCGACCGGCTTGATGCCCTTCTCCTGCAGATAACGATAGGCGAGGGCGGACAGTTCGGAGCAGTTGCCGGTCTGGGTGCTGAGCGCCTGCTTGCGCCACTCGTCAACGAAGGTCTCCCAGTTCGCTTCCTTGTGGGCGTATTCGCGACGCGTAACCGCGTCTAGCCACATCAAGCCGGCACGCGCGACGAACTTCTCGGTCACCTCGGTGG
>Ga0208938_1002374_pt1 | contig 9938 bp, 7 predicted proteins | sample AD_UKC125_MetaG_FD_184434 | JGI IMG/M metagenome (GOLD analysis project Ga0208938, IMG submission 184434) | Active sludge microbial communities of municipal wastewater-treating anaerobic digesters from USA - AD_UKC125_MetaG (SPAdes) (version 2) | ecosystem: Engineered > Bioreactor > Anaerobic >... | reverse complement strand
CATGAGCATGAGCCCGAAGGCCGTGTCGGCGGTGGTCTCGGTGAGCACCTTGGGGGTGTTGGTGGCGATGACCCCGCGCGCCTGGCACGCGGCGACGTCGATGTTGTTGTAGCCGACCGCGACATTGGCGACGACTTTGAGTTGCGGCCCGGCGGCGTCGAGGAAATCGCCGTCGACCTTCTCGGTGAGCAGCGTGACGATGGCGTCTGCGCCGGCGACGAGACGCAGGCAGTCCGCCCGCGTGATGCACTCCTCGTGCTCCCAGGCGCGCACCTCGTGTTCGGCGCGCAGCGCGTCGAGGCCCTCGGCGGGGATGCGATTGGTGACGACGACCAGTGCCATGTCAGGCCTCGATCCATTGCGCCAGGATGCCCAGACCCTCGCGGATATCGGCTTCCGGCAGACCGGAATACGCAAACCGCGCATACATCCGGTCCTCACCCGGCTGGGGCCGCCCGAAGTGCAGCCGCGTGCAGAATGACACCCCGGTCTCCTTGAGTGCCCGCTCGGCGAACTCCGGCAGGGTCGCAATGCCCTTGGCCGCCATGGCGTCTGTCACGTCGGGGAAGAGATAGAAGGTCGCATTCGGCTTGGAGAGCGAGACGCCCGGCATCGCGGACAACATCTCGTATGCCGCGTCACGCCGGCCGCGCAACGCCTCCCGGATCGCAATCGCCCCGGACTGATCACCACGGATCGCCTCGACTCCGGCCCATTGCACAAAGTGCGTCGTGCACGACTCGTTGTTGGTGTTGAGCTTGCCGAAGACGGCCGAGAGCTCCGCCGGCGCGATCGCCGCACCGAGCCGCCACCCGGTCATCGCGAACTTCTTGCTGAAGGTGTAGAGGATGACCGTGCGCTCCTGCATCCCCGGGATCGACGCGATCGACGAGGACGTGCCCGAGTAACGCATCTCGAAATAGGCCTCGTCGGACAGCACCCAGAGGTCGTGCTCGATGGCGATCTGCGCGATGGCCTCCTTCTCGGCCTGGGTCGACTCGGCGGAGATGGGGTTCTGCAGGTCGTTGTAGATGATCGCCTTGGTCCGGGGCGTGATGAGCGAGCGCACCTGATCGAGGTCGATGCGGAACCCGGTCTCGGTCGGCACATAGCGGTAGGGCAGCGGGTGCGCGCCGATGAACTCGATCTGGCTCTCATAGATCGGATAGCCCGGGTTGGGATAGAGCACCTCGTCGCCGAACTCGATGAGCGCCTGGGTGAACTTCGTGATCACCGGCTTGCCGCCCGGGTGCACGGTGACATTGTCCGGCCCGTAGCTCAGCCCGCGGCGCATCCCCACGTCCTGCGCGATCGCTTCGCGCAGCGGCGCGATGCCCGGCCCGGGGCAGTAGCCGGTCTTGCCGTCGGCGACCGCGCGGTCCATGGCCTCGCGGATGTTGGCGGGGGTCGCCAGGTCGATGTCGCCGAGGTGGAAGGGGTAGATGCGGTGTCCCTGCGCCCCCCACGCGGCGGCGGCGAGCGAGACGGCGAAGGCCGTCTCGGTGCCCAGGCGAGAGATGCGTTCTGCGAATGCCACGGTGGTGTCCCTTTCGCGGTGTGTGCGATGAGTCAGGTGCGATCCGGGGTGGTGGATCGACCGATCGTGCTGTCGTGACGGGTAAGAAGCGACGGGCACACAGCCGGGGTATGCCGGGTGGGTGCGGCCGCGCCAGCGGCGCCGGAGGGCGGCTGCCACACGGCAATTCCGGTATGCCGGGTGGTCACCGTCATCGGTAGCTCACCGGCTCGGCCAGATCGGCGCGGATCTGGGTGCCGGCGTCCCCGGAGAGCATTTCGCCCATGTCGGCCAGCGACCCGATCATCGCGCGGCCACCGGTCGCCGTGACGAATTCGACGGCGGCGGCAACCTTGGGTCCCATCGACCCGGCGGCAAAGGTCTGTGCGGCGAGCCACTCGGGGGTGGCCGCCGCGATCTGGCGGGCCGACGGCATACCCCAATCTGTTTCTACCGCAGCGACGTCGGTGGCCATGACGAAGGCATCGGCCGCCAACTCGCGGGCCAGCACCGCGGAGGCGAGGTCCTTGTCGATGACCGCTTCGACGCCCGCGAGGACGTTGGCGTCGGCGGGGTCGCGGCCGAACATCGTCGGGATCCCGCCCCCGCCCGCACAGACGACGACGCAGCCGGCTCGCAGCAGCAGGTCGATCGGCCGGATCTCGAAGATGCGCACCGGCCGGGGTGAGGCGACGACGCGACGCCAGTAGGGGCCGTCGGGCTTGACCACCCAGCCGTGCTCGGCCGCGGCAGCGCGGGCCGTCGCCTCGTCATAGACCGGCCCGACGAACTTCCTCGGATCGGCGAAGGCCGGGTCGTCGGGGTCGACCTCGGTCATCGTCAGCAGGGTGGCCAGCGGGGCGTCCTCGGGCAGCACGTTGCCGAGTTCCTGCTCGATGAGGTAGCCGATCATGCCCTCGGTCTGGGCGCCGAGGATGTCGAGGGGATAGGGCTCGACCCCGGCATAGGCCTGGGCCTGCAACTCGAGCAAGCCGACCTGCGGGCCATTGCCGTGGGTGACGACGAGCTGATGCGAGCGGGCGATCGGGGCAAGGGCCAGCGCCGCGGTGCGAACATTGGCGCGCTGCACGGCCGCCGTCATCGGCTCACCGCGGCGCAGCAAGGCGTTGCCGCCGAGGGCGACGACGATCCGCATCCGGGTTCCTCCTTGATCCCCGACCCGAGCGTAAACCTCGGCGCTGGACCGGCCGAGGGACCCTCGTCCCGCGGCTACGGTGACCGACCGGCATACCGTGGGGGCCGTGCCCCTACCCGCTGAACCTGCTGCGCCGACCGCGTCCGCCGCGCCACTGACCCCGGGGCATGTGCTCGTGGCGTGCGACAAGTTCAAGGGGTCGCTCACGGCGACCGAGGTCGTGGCGGCGATCCGCGCCGGGGTCGCCGATGCGGCGCCTGGGGTCACGGTCGACTCGGTGCTCGTCGCCGACGGCGGCGACGGCACCCTCGCAGCCGCCGAGTCGGTGGGATTCCGGCGCGTGCCGGTCACCGTCGCAGGCCCCACCGGCGAGCCCGTGCACTCGGGGTATGCCGTGCGCGCCGGCGTCGCGGTCGTCGAGATGGCCGACTGCTGTGGTCTGGTGCACCTGCCCGGTGGCGTCACGCAGCCGTTGACGGCGACCTCGCGTGGCCTCGGTGAGATGCTCGCCGCCGCCCTCGACGCCCGGGGCGCTGATGGCGAGCCGTTGGTCCACGAGGTGGTGCTGGGCATCGGCGGCAGCGCGAGCACCGACGGCGGGGCGGGGATGCTCGTGGCCCTCGGCGCGCGACTACTCGACGCCCATGGCGAGCCGGTCGCCGACGGCGGTGGACCCCTGGCCGACCTCGCCTCGATCGACCTCTCGGGGCTGCACCCGCGGCTGGCCGAGGTCACTCTGACCCTCGCCAGCGATGTCACCAATCCGCTTCTGGGAGAACGCGGCACCGTCGCGATCTTCGCGCCGCAAAAGGGCGCGGGCCCCTTCGAGCAGGCCGCATTGGAGGCCGCCCTGGCCCACTACGCCGAGCTCGTCACCGACGCGACCGGTCGTGACGACCGTGACCGGCCGGGCGCCGGGGCGGCCGGGGGAGTCGGGTATGCCGCGCTGGCCGTCCTCGGGGCGACGATGCGCCCGGGCATCGAGGTCGTGCTGGACTACGTCGGCTTCGAGGGGCTGCTCGCGGGGGCGGCCCTGGTCGTCACCGGCGAGGGATCGCTGGACCGGCAGACCCTGCTCGGCAAGACCCCGGCAGGCGTCGCCGCGGTGGCGCGGGCGCACGGCATACCGGTGGTGGCAGTGTGCGGACGCGCGGTGCTGTCCGAGGCGGACCGGGCCGAGGTTGAGGCGAGCGGGATCCGGCGGATCTATCCGCTGTCCGAGCTCGAGCCTGACCCGCACCGCTCGATGCGCGAGGCCGCTGCACTGTTGCGCCGAATGGCCGCTCGGGTCGCGAGCGACTGGATCGGCTGACCCTCCGGATTGTGAATTGCCGGGATTTTCACCGAATCGCCTCCGGAACACGTATCAGCGTGGTGATACTGGGCCTCATCAGTGAGGAATCGCCGATCCGATTCAACTGCGTCTCCCCGCTCCACCCGCAGTGCAGAACTGAACTCGACTCTTACTTCGACCTGACTTCGGTCGACCTGTCCCGCCGGTCGCGCTGACCGGCGGTTTCACCGCAATTGGCCCGTCCATGACGGCAATTCGTCATGCCCTCGGCCAGAATCGGGAGCTTCGCCGATGAACGAAATCGTGCTGCCCTCGCACCATCCCGAGCCACCGGGAGCGGGCGGCCATGCCGGCCCGTGGATGCTCGGTTTCCACGGCGTCGTCGAGCCGGCGCATCTGCGTGGGGCAAGCCAACCGTCGTTCCTGCGCGCGCTCGCGCTCTCCCGACGCTCGCTGGGCACCCAATCCTTGACGGTGCTCACCTCGGTCGCCGAGGACCGGGCGACACGAGCAAAGCCGTTGTCCGCCAACGGCTCCCGCGCCATCACCGAATCAGGCCAACACGAGGGTGTCGTCGCCGACCACTGGGACGGGGTCGAACCGGTGGCGTCCTATCTGGACCGGCGGCTGGGCGAGGCAAGCGTCGTCTACCTGCCCAACCGCAGCCGCAGTTACGCCGCGGTCACCCGGATCGTCGATGTCGTCGGGGCCAGCCTGCTGTTGGTGCTCGCCTCGCCCTTGCTGCTGGCCCTGGTTATCCTGATCCGGCTGGACTCGCCGGGACCGGCCATCTTCCGCCAGCCCCGGGTGACCGTCGGCGGGCGAGTCTTCACGTTCTACAAGTTCCGCACCATGTGGGTCGACGCGCGCGAGCGCTTCCCCGCGCTCTACGACTACCGCACGAGCACCGCCTCGGGCGAGGTCTTCTACAAGCTCGCCGACGACCCGCGGTGCACGCGCGTCGGCCGCTGGCTGCGCCGCACCACCGTCGACGAGCTGCCCAATCTCGTCAACGTGCTGCGCGGCGACATGAGCCTGGTCGGCCCGCGGCCGGAGTTGCCGGAGTTGCTCGGGCAGTATCGCAACGAGGACCTGGCCCTGCTGCTCACCAAGGCCGGGGTCACCGGCCTGGCCCAGATCGCCGGCCGGAGCCTGCTCACCGTGCGCGAGCGGATCACCATCGACCTGCGCTATCTCGCCCAGCAGACGGTGCTGCTGGACCTGCGCATCCTCGCCCACACCGTGCTGGCCGTGCTGCTCGGTCGGGGGGCCTTCTGATGAGCGATCTCGACGTCGTGGTTGTCGGCTTCCACAGTCGTGACCTGGTGATCCGGTGCCTGGACAGCGTGCCCGACGCCGCAGCCGGGCTGTCATGCACCATCACCGTCGTCGACAACGGCTCCGGCGACGGCACCGTTGCGGCGGTGGAGGGGTGGGCCGCCGATCGGCCGTGGCTCGAGGTCACCGCCACCGACCTTGGAGCCAACACCGGCTTCGCGCATGCAGCCAACGCCGGGATGGCACTCGGCCACGCGGCATACGTCGCCTTGCTCAATCCCGACACCGTGGCCGACCCGGGCTCGCTCACCCGGCTCGTCGAGGCGCTGCGCACGTTGCACTCGGTGCCGTCGGTGCCCTCGGCGCCCTCGGTGCTCTCGGGCCGCTCGTCTCGCCCGAGCGAGCCGGCCGCCATCGTCGCGCCCACGCTGCGCTATGCCGACGGCCGTCCGCAGCTGACCGCCCGATCCTTCCCGACTGCCAGTGCTGGCCTCTTCGGCCGTCGTTCCGTCTTGACCAAGCTCCTCCCCGGCAACCGCTGGTCGCGGCGTTTCCTCGTCGAGCGCGATCACGCCGGCGAGACCGAGCCTTATCGCGTCGACTGGGTCTCCGGGGCCGCGATGGTCCTCCCGCGGGTTGTGCTGGACCGGTTCGGCGGCTTCGACGAGGGCTACTTCCTGTTCTGGGAGGACGCCGACTGGTGTCGCCGGCTGGCCGGCGCCGGCTACTCCGTGTGGTGCGTGCCCGACGCGACGGTGCGCCACGACGAAGGCGGGACCCGACGGCATACCGGGTCTGCGTTGGCGACCCGCTCCTTCCACGCCGGGGCCTACCGCTACTGGCGTACCCACCACGCGCCGCAGCCCTGGAACCCGCTGCGCTGGGCCGCCGCCGCCGCCCTCGGGTCGCGCGCCCTGCTCCTGCTGGCCGCGCACCGCGTCGAACGCCTCGCGGCACCCCGAAACCCGCTCACCGAAGGGATCCGTCCATGACCTTCTCGACGCTCACCGGCCGCTACTGGCGCGTGCTCGTCGTCGCCGCTATCGGCGCCACGCTCGCCTTCGCCGGGTCCTTCCTCAAGGAGCCGACCTACAGCGGCGAGACCCGGCTGCTCATCCGCGGCCGGGACGCGACCTTCCTCACGAGCACCGCCCAGGACCTCGCCGGGCAGCCGGGGGTCATCGACGCCTCGCTCTCGCAGTCGCTGGCCGCGACGTATGCCGGGATCGCGACCAGCCGTGCGGTCGCCGAGCAGGTGGTCTCCGAGACCGGGCTGGACCGGCGGCCCGAGTCCAGCGGCCCGATCTCCGCTCTCGCGCATGCCTTCGCCTGGGTCTACCGGTGCACCCGGGCTGTGGTTACGTCGGGCTTCTGCGCCGATGTCGACCCGCACGAGAAGGCGGTGCTCTATGTGCAGGAGGGCACCAAGGCCATGCCGCTCGGGGTCAACTCCGGGCCGGCCGCCGGCACGACCGGCTCCTACGTCCTGGCCATCTCGTCGATCGGCCCGACCCCCGAGGAGGCCAAGGCGGTCACCGACGCCGTCGCCGACACCCTGGTGAGCAGCAGCAACGAGCGGTTCAAGGGCGACGTCAAGACCTACATCAGCAACCTGCAGGCCCAGCTCACCGTGGCCGAGCAGCAGGTCGCGGCCAAGAGCACGGCGCTGGCCGACTACCAGACCGCCCACGGCATCGCCGCGGCCGACGGCCGGCAGCAGCTATCGGCCACCACCTACGAGACGCTGCGCAAGGACTACCTCGCGGCCAAGGCGGCCGAAGCCGACGCCTCGGCGCAACTCGCCTCGATCAACGCCTCGCTCGCCGCGGTGCCGCGCACCGAGCGCAGCAGCCAGACCATCGTCACCGGCCGGTCGACGACGAGCCTGGACACGAATGCGGCCAGCAGCGTCTATCAGGACCTCACGACCCGACGCGCGGTCCTGCAGGCCGAACTCGACGGCGCCACAGCCCGGGTCGCGGCCCTCCAGCACCAGATCGACGCGGCCGCGCCCCTGTCGAGCAACGCCGCGCAAGCCGAGTTGGCCACCCTGCAGAAGTCCGTCGACCTGGCCGAGGCCAACCGGACCAGCGTGGCGACTGCCCTGCAGAGCGCCCAGGTCACCGCCGCCTCCGGAGCGGTCGAGCTGACCCGTCTCGACACCGCTGCGCTGCCGGTCTATCCGACCGAACCCAAGCGCTACATCTACCTGGCGCTGGGGCTGCTGCTCGGCGCCCTCGGCGGCTGGTGGCTGAGCCCGCATCTGGTCGGCCCGGCCGGCGTGGGCCGTCCCGAGAGCGCCTCGGGCCAGGACGACGGCGAGTATGCCGTCCCCGGCACCCCGGACCCCGGCGAAGCGGCCGACGACCGCGACCTGGTCACGGCCCTGCTCGGGTCTCCGGCCCCCCACCCCGTGCCGGCCGCTGGGCCCTCGAGCAACGGCGACCACCGGGCCTCCCGTCGCGGCGGAGGCCACGGCTCGCCCGACCCGACGGAGCGCCGGCCGTGACGACCCGCGCCGCACCAACCTCGACGACGCGCCGGGCGGCGGTGAGCACCGCCAGTCAACTCGCCGCGAAGGTCGTCCACCTCGTGCTCAACGTCGTTTCGACGCTGGCGGTGGTGCGTTACCTCGCTCCGGAGGGCTACGGCACCTACGTCCTCGTCGCCACGGTGACGACGCTGGCCGGGGTGGTCGCCGACTTCGGACTGCCCAAGCTGGCCGTCCGCGAGGCGGTCCGCGTGGACGCCGACACCGGGGCCATCATCGGCACGGTCGCCGCGCTCCGGCTGGCCCTGGCCCTGGTCGCCGCGCTTGCCGTGCAGGTCACCCTGCTCGCCTTCGGCCAGTCCGCCGAGGCGCTGCTCGCCGGTGCCGTGGCCTGCCTCGTCACCGTCGGCGACGCCGTGCTCGGGGTGGTCGTCGTCGCCTTCCAGATCCACCTCCTCCAGCAGTACGAGGCGATCGTCCGGGTCCTCGGCGAGGCCGTCGAGACCGCTTTGGTGCTCGTGCTCGTCTCACTGGGTGCGGCGCTGCCGATGCTCTTCGTTCCACCCGTCGTCGGGGTGGCCGTGGGCACGGCCGTGGCCCTGCGGGTGGGCAGCCGGCGCTTCGGCCTGCGACTGCGCGTGGACCGCTCGTTGGTCCGGGGCCTGGTCACCGAGGCCCTGCCGCTCGGCCCCGGGATGCTCGTCGGCGTCCTGTGCCTCAAGCTCGACAGCCTCGTCGTCGCGGCGCTGCTGCCCACCGCCGACCTCGGTCGCTACGGCGCGGCATACCAGCCGATCGAATACCTGCTGCTCGCCTCGGCCATCGTCATCAACGTCCTCTTCACGGTCCTCGCGCGCGCTTGGGCGGTCGGCGACCGGGTCGCCTTCCGGCGGATCTACGCGCGAGGCACCGATGTGCTCCTCGCGGTCACCCTTGCGGTGCCGGTCGTGCTGGTCGGCGGAGCGCCGTGGGTGGTCGAGCTCGCGTTCGGTCCCTCGTATGCCGCCTCCGCCCAGCCGCTGCGCTGGCTGTCGGTCGCCCTCGTGCTCATGACGATCAATGCCTGGCAGTCGGTCGTGCTCCTGGCGACCGGGTTCCAGCGAATCACCTTGGCCTACAACCTCGCCGCCCTGGCCGTAAGCGTGCCGGTCGACGTCATCCTGATCCGGTCGACCGGCATCGACGGCGCCGCCGTCGCGGCTCTGGTCGGCGCGGTCCTGGTGCTGTGTTGCTCGACCGTCGCGGTCCGGCGGTGCTCCGCGGCGACCCTGCCGGCCGGCCGGGTCCTGCGGTTGGTGGCCGCTGCGGCGCTGTCAGCTGCCGCGGTCGGGTGGCTCGTCGACCGGCAGGTCACGGCACCGGCGGCGATGCTCGCCGGGCTGATCGGGCTGGCCGTCGGAGTGTGGCGACTGCGGTTGTTGCCGCGATTGCAGGAGGCCCTGGGATGACCGACGAACTGCCCCGGGTCAGCGTCATCTTCCCGACCTTCAACCGCTGCGAGGTCGTCCGCCGGACCATCGAATGTCTGCTGGCCACCGACTACCCGCCCGACCGGCTCCAGATCATCGTCGCCGACAACTCGACCGACGACACGCCCGAGATGGTGCGTGAGCTGGCCCGCGACACCGGCCGGGATGTGGTCCTGCTCGCCTCGACGCAGCGGCTGCCCGCGGTCAAGCGCAACGAGGCCCTGCGTGCTGCCCGCGGCGACATCGTCATCTTCCTCAACGACGACGTCTGGGTCACCCCCGGTTTCGTGCGCGCGCATGTCGCCGCACATGCCCGGCACGCTGAACCGGTCGCCGTGCTCGGGCTGGTCGAGCAGTCCACCCAGATGCCCCAGACGCCCTTCATCCAGTGGTACCAACCCTTTGCCTATGACGAGATCGCTTCTCGGGCAGGGCAATTCGTGGAGTGGCGCTACCACTGGTCGATGAACCTCAGCCTGCCCCGCGAGGTCATGCTCACCCGCAATCTGGTCTTCCACGAGGACTGGGCCGAGATCGGCCACGAGGACGTCGAGCTGGGCTACCGGTGGACCCGGGCCGGCTACCGAGTCGTCTTCGAGCCCGCCGCGTGGGGCGAGCACTTCCACCCGCACGACCTGCCCAGCGCCTGCCGGTTGCAGGAGTCGATCGGCCGGGGACTGCGCGACCTCGAGGTGCTCATCCCGGAACCCGGCCTGCACGAGCGCTATGGCGTG
>Ga0208938_1002370_pt1 | contig 9946 bp, 9 predicted proteins | sample AD_UKC125_MetaG_FD_184434 | JGI IMG/M metagenome (GOLD analysis project Ga0208938, IMG submission 184434) | Active sludge microbial communities of municipal wastewater-treating anaerobic digesters from USA - AD_UKC125_MetaG (SPAdes) (version 2) | ecosystem: Engineered > Bioreactor > Anaerobic >... | reverse complement strand
GACTTTTTTGAAAGGCTTACTGCCGTCCTGGAGGAGGAGAAGATCAGGTCTGCAATTTTGGTATCGGCAGTGGGAATGATGAGGGACGTCGAAATAGGGTGGTTTGGGGGCGAAGAATATCAAAAGAGAACCTTGAGTGAGCCTATGGAGCTTCTTTCAATGACGGGATCGGTCAACGAGAAGGAAGATGGGGGCTTATTTATGCACCTTCATGTCGTGCTTGGCAGTTCGGAACTTAACACCGTTGGAGGACACCTCTTTCGTGCCACTGTGCACCAGACTAATGAACTGGTGTTTCTGCTTCCGACGGACATAACCTTGAAGCGCCTCAAGGAAGGCGAAGGGTTGCTGCGGCTATTTCCCGAGCTTAAACGATAACTGAGATTCTAGAACATGGGTAGGGCGCGCAAGGCAACAAAGGCGAGAGGCAGGATGAGGTTTGACCGTAAGGCGCTTCTCGCCTTCCTGTTCATCTGCCTTTTGCTGCTTTTTAATGACCTGGGCGAGGATCAGGCGCTTGTGGTCGATGTCATCGACGGCGATACCATCGTGGCGAGGACCGATCGGGGACAAAGGGAAACGATAAGGTATCTGCTCATAGATACTCCGGAACTCCACCATCCAAATCGAGGCAGGGAAGAGCTGGGGGAGGAGGCCAAAGGCTTTAACGCATCGCTCGTATTAAATAACAAAGTTAGGATAGAGTTGGACAAACAGGAAAGGGACAAATACGACAGGCTGCTTGCCTACGTATGGGTAGATACGAGCCAGGGGGAAAGGATGGTCAACGAAGCGCTCGTGGAGGAGGGGCTTGCCTTGCCCTACATCATCCCGCCAAACGGAAAATATTTAAACGCCATCATGGAGGCGACCAAGCGTGCGCGAAGCAGAAACGTGGGGCTTTGGAAGAGGGCACAGGGCAGGATATTTACCCCCGATCAGATTTACTCCGAATTGCCCTACCTGGCAGGCAGCTTCGTTACGATAAAAATTAAAATTGATAAGATCGAAAAGTCGGGCTCAAGGTGGATATTATCGCAGGGGAAATCAAAATGCCGCCTGGTCATTTACGACAACCATGAATACCTGCTCCCCGTCAAAGACTCCCTGATCGGAAGAGAGGTTAAGGTCGTTGGCAAGGTAGCTGCTTCTCATGCGGGAGCTGAGATAGTCATATCAGATCCTGCCCAAATTATCTCGAAAAGCCCTGCATTTAGGTGAGTAAAATTACGGTATCCAATCAATGGGCTGTACATGGTAAGATAGCATTAATGGAGGCGATTAAAAATGTTTAAACTGATTAGCAGTAAAAAAGGTGTTGTCCTGTGGGTACTTCTTTTTTGCATACTGTCGCTGCTGGCGCCCGATATAAGCCTATCTGCAAATTTCTTCAGCGAACTTGACATCGACGAGGTATCATTGAAGGGGCATAAGCTTCACATTAAAGGGCATACCGACCTGCCTCCGGGGTCCAACCTCCATATAAAGGTCTCCATTCCCAATTTGGACGACAACAAGGGAAAGGATCACGACGTAAAGGTTCATATCACGCCGGGGAACTTCTTCGTAATGATAGACCTCCCAAAGGAATGGAATGGGGGCGGCATTAAGTTTTTGACCCTAAAGGCAATCTTTGATCCCCATGAACAGCCCAAAAACGTCAAGGCTCAGGTAGGCAAGAATGGGGAAAACCTGAAAGGTCCTAAGGTGAAGGCAGAAAATGGCAAAAAGATAATGATAGCATTTAAAAACGTAATTTTTTGATGAGCCGATAAGGACCTGCCCTATATTGAGGTGATAATTTGTCATGAAAACCAGAAATAAATACCTATTGATCGCATTGGCAGCTGTCATAGCCATCGTTGCGCTGGCTGTGGCAGGTGTTAACATGGGCACCGGTATCGTCAAGGAAATGGCGCCAAAGGCAGCAAAGGACGCTTTAGGCATCGATTTGACCTTGAAGGCCGTCTCCGGCAACCCCATAAAGGGCTATTCGCTTAAAGGAATTGTCCTATCGAAAGGATCCGAGGAGATATTGTCGATCGATCAAGTTGGAGCCAGGCCCAGCCTCACCTCCCTGATCAAGGGAAAGGTGTACCTGGCCTCCCTAACCTTAAACGGAGCCCATTTCGATTTCGATAAAACTCTTGAGCTGGCAAAGAGCTTTAAACCATCTGAGGCCGGCGAGGGGTTGCCCCTGGGCTCGATTTTCATAAAATCCAGCGAGATAAAGGGGCCCTTTGGCACCATTGATTTAAAGGATGTCGAGATAACGCCCCATTTAAACGTGATCAAGGCCAAGCTTGACGCCTCGTACAACGGTCTGTCCGCCAAGGGCAACGCCGCGTTATCGATCATAGATGGGGTAAAAATTGAAGAGCTTAACCTCAAAATAGCAGAGGGTGAAATTTCTCTCTCGGGGCCTGTGGGTCCTGAGCTAGGAGTAGAGGGGACGATCAAAAACCTCGACATTGAGAGAATAAAGGACATCTGGGCACCCCTAAAAGATCAGAAGCTGGCGGGAAAGCTTGGGGGGCACATCAAACTAACGGGCAAAATACCCGACATACGTGGAACCGGCGATATAACCTTTAATGACGGCATGCTGGTTGGCGTTCCCGTGAAGCGGGCAAGCGCCAACTGGAAATACGAGGGGGAATCCATTTCCTTCAGCGACATAAGCGCTGACGTCTTAAACGGCACGGTCAGCGGGGGGCTTGCCATGTCATTGAGAAACCTTCCTCCCCATTTGAACTTAAATCTCCAGGCCAAGGAAATAAATTTGGATACCATAGCAAAAAGCTATCCGCAGGTTTCAGGCATGCTTTCAGGAACGCTTGACTCCGTGGCGACGAACTTATCCGGGATGCCCATGGCGCTTTCCGGCAGCGCCTCCCTGATCGCAAGCAATCTCACCGTTAAGGGCCAGCCCCTGAAAGACGTTAAGGCTACCCTGCAAATCAAAGAGGGCAAAAGGATAAATATCAATGCTTCTTCGCGCTGGAACGATGCCCCCATAAAGGCAGTCGGTTATGTAGACCTTCCCGGGGGACCTTCTGTGGACCTGACCCTGTCATGGCAAAGGGCATCGATCGAAAGGATAAAAGCCCTTTTGCCGGCCTTAAAGCAATTGCCCATAAAGGGATACCCGTCGGGCGAAATTGCGGTAAGAGGGTCGCTTAAGGACATATCCTTACTTGCAATTTCCGGCAAGGTATGGTCCGACAGCCTTACGGTTGCAAAGGAGGAGATCAAGTCGCCTGTAGCAAACTTTAGGTTTAAGGGCAACGAATTAAACATCGATGCTTTTTCCGCCTCCTGGCGTAAGGCAAGCATAAAGGGCAAAGGCGTAATTTCCGGTTTGCCTAAGGCCGCCACCTTGAACGTTGAGGGAAACGTCCACGGATTGAACGTATCCGACCTGGATCAATTCGTACCTCAACTATCTCAATACAACATCTCCGGAGTCATTTCGTCGCAATGGACGTTGAAGGGGCCCTTAAACTCCCCCGAACTTTCGTTGGACTTCAATTCCGACAGGCTATCCCTTTCAGGGATAACCGTGAAGGGTATCACCGGCAGCACGAGCTTGAAACCACTCGCTAAACCAATTGCAGGCATAAGTGCTTCCATAAGGGCTTCGTCCTTAGGGACCCCTTCCTTTGCGTTGCTGCAAGACCTATCAGTCTCCATAGACGCAAGCGCCGACAAGATAAACATCGGCCAAGCCAAGGGAAACCTTTTTGGCGGCGAGCTTCAAGCCTCAGGCCAAGTGACGATGCCGACCGGCAAAAGTCCGCAAATCACCCTGACAGCCACGGCAAACAAAATCAAGCTGTCGCACGTCAAGGACCTTGGTTTCGCCTTTCCCCTGGAAGGAATGGCCGACGTGAAGGCCAACATTACGGGCTCAATACCTGACCTCTTGATATCGGCAGAAGCCTCTTCCCCGGAGCTGACCATAGCCGGCTTTGTCCTTTCAAACGTGGCTGCAACTGTGGAAGGCTCTCAAAAAGCTCTACAGATTAAGTCGTTAACCGCTAAGGCAGGAGGAGGCAGTTTGACGGCGAGCGGAAGCGTCAACTACGACAAGGCCGTAAATTTGAAGCTCGATTTAACCGGCAACGGATTGGATCTGAAGGAGCTATCTAAAAAGATCGATGAGAAGGACAAATATAAGATAAACGGGACTATGGACATAACAGCCTCCGTGACCTACGACGAAAAGGGCCTTAAGGGACATGGGGAAGCTAAATCTCCTCAAGCCGGAATTTACGGGCTTAAGGCTACCGACATAAAGGTGCCCTTCTCATTGGCAGATAACAAGCTGACATGTCAGAACATAAGCGCCAGCTTTTACGAGGGCTCAGTGGCGGGAGTAGGTTCCATCTCCCTGGCAAGCAGCAAGTGGGACGCCTCGGCAACCGTTACGGGCACAAACCTAGACTTGCTTTTGCACGACCTCTTCCCCTTGGAGGGACATATAACCGGAAAGGCGAAGATCCAATTTAAGGGCAACGGGCTTTTGGGCAAACACCTTGACGGCAGCGGCTCGTTCAGCGTCAGCGAAGGGCACGTTTCTGATTTTAAGATTGTAAAGACGATAGCCAAGGCTTACGGCAAGAGCACCATAGACTACAGGTCCATTGAAGGAAGATATACGCTAGATTCCCTGGCACTGACGCTGCTTCCGGGCACTCAGGCTTACGCTCCCAAGGGAGATCCCATGTATACCTACTTTGGGACAGACGGCACCGTCAAATACGACGGCAAGCTCAACCTATCCTGCTATGGCAACCTTAACGTCCAGGCGATCAACGCCATCGTGGGCGGCATAAAAGGCGGAGTGCTCGCAGCAGAAAGCCTGGAGTCCGCCCTGGAGGGGTTCTTAAGCGGTTTGTTGCAGGCAGGACAAAAATCCGATTACAGAGACGTAACCTTTAAGCTGACAGGTACGATCAAATCTCCAAAGATATCGAACTTCAACGTCTCAAGGCCCGAAGGCGAAACGGAAAGCTCACAGGACATCACATCCATACAGGGTGAGACGCCTGGCGAAACGAAACAGGAAAGCCCTGAAGACGTGATCAAAAAGACGATTCTTGAAAAGATATTCAAGCAGTAAAACTAAGGGGCCTGTGGCGATGGATATGTCCAGGCCCCTTAGCTTTACTGCTTTACCTCAGATGCCACCCTTTGGTTAGCTATCTCCAGCAACACCTTGGCCGACAAAAGTAGCGACTTTACCTCTTCCGAGGCCTCCGCTTCCTTCAGGGCATCGTTTAGGCTCGCCAACAAAAGGTCCATCTCCTGCAGATCCGGGGTCCTTTCTAAAGGCGCTTCCATCCTTCTTTCAACGGTAGGTTTTCCTCGGGCAAGCAACATCTCATAGCCCATTTGCGGGACTATGGCATCGTAACCTAACTTTCTAATTTCACTTGCCAGGGAGTTCGAGGCGTTCCTTTCACCATGGGTCACTATGAATATGGGCTTCGTCTTAAAGTTCAACGCCCAGGCAATGAGGTCGTCCTTCCCGGCATGGGCCGAAAAGCCGCCAATAGTATGCACTTTACATTTAACTGCAACCTCCTCGCCAGCCACCTTCACGAACCTGGCCCCGTCTACGATCAGACGCCCCAGCGTGCCTGAGGCCTGATATCCAACGAATATAAGGTGGCTTCGCGGGTTCCAGAGGTTATGTTTGAGGTGATGAACTATCCTTCCTCCATTTGCCATCCCGCTTCCCGCGAGAACAATGGCAAATGAAACGTCGTTGATCATCTTAGACTCCTCAGGCGTCGTCACTTCCCTAAGGCCCTTGGGACCAAAGGGGTCAGTCTTTTTCAAAAGCCTTTCCTGGATTTCCGCCGAAAGCAGGGAAGAATATTTTCTGTAGACATCCGTGGTCTTGACGCCCATGGGAGAGTCAAAATAGATTGGTATATCCTCTTTTAATATGCCTGTTTCCTGGAGGACGACAAACTCGTAAAGCAGCCTTTGCACCCTGTCAACCACGAAGGTCGGTATCAAGATCTTCGAGCGGTCCTTTAGGGACTCCTCGATGACAGAAGCAAACTCCCTCCTCGTGTCCTCGAGGCTTTTATGGTTTCGGTCCCCATAGGTGGACTCTATTATCACGTAGTCAGCATCGTTGATGACGGCAGGGTTCCTGTCCAATACCGTGACCTGTTGTCCCAGGTCACCGGAAAAGACCAGCTTGACGCTTTCCTCACCTATCCAAACTTCGATCATAGAGCTACCCAAGATATGGCCAGCGTCCCGGAAGCGGGCCCTTATCTGGGGAGCAACCTCATATATATCATCATAAGAAAGAGGGGCAAAGTGCTCCATCGCCCTATCAATGTCTTTCTCCGTAAATAGCGGAGATACGGAAGGAAGCCCCTTTCTCCTGTTTTTGCGCGTCTTCCATTCAGCTTCCTCGCGCATTAAACGTGCAGAATCCCGCCATAAGATCTCGCACAGCTCAAGGGTGGGCGTCGTCGCGTAAATCTTTCCCTTAAAGCCTCGCTTTACAAGAAGGGGAATGCGACCCGAATGATCCAAATGGGCATGGGTAAGCAAAAGTGCGTCAACAGTGGTTGGGTCAAAGGGGAAGGGTTCGCTGTTTCTTCTATCTTCATCTCGACCCTGAAAGATCCCGCAATCCACCAGCACCTTGCTTCCATTATGCTCAATGAGATAATTCGATCCGGTCACCTCTCCGGCAGATCCGTAAATGCCAAGTCGCATCTTTATGTCCCCCTTTCAGACATCAATCGCTGAAGAAATTTGCGTATCTTTCAAGGGAGATGACCTCGTCGAAGGGCTTGCGCGGCCTGGGCTTTGGATCCTCTGCAGGGTAACCAAGGGTTATCAAGGTTAAGATCGTCATGTCCTTAGGGATGCCGAGGTCTAGACGAACCTCGTCATAAAGCTCTTTGTTTATGGCTGTAACCTCATTGGCAAAGGCACCCACGATGCAACTGCCGACGCCTTCGTGTCTGGCCTGAAGTATCATGAAGGCAATTGCCAAGGAGAGCTGTTCATACAGCCTGGCTATCAGCACCTCTTCGCCCCTCAAAAGGGGGTTATAGGCGGGATCATTTAAGGACCTTTTTACCCTCTCCTCGTCGAAGCTCTGACCCAGAGCTTCAGACAGGGCCTTCATCTGCCTTATCCTCTGCTCCTTGGACCATGCGCTGCGATCACCGCAACAAACGATCACCGTGTCAGCCGTCTCGACAAAGCGCTGTCCTACCGCCAATTGGCGCAGCTTCGACTTCATCGTCTTATCCCTTACTGCGATGAAATGCCAGGGTTGCACGTTAGCCCAACTTGGGGCACGCCTTGCCGCATCCAGGATCCTTTTGAGCACATCATTTGGAATGGGGCGTTGCTCGTACCTTCTTATGCTCGCCCATTTGGCTATTTCCGGAATAAGCTCACTCATTGGCCTCATCATCTCCTCATCTAAACTAAACCTTACAATAAAAGTATAACATAGTAAGGAGTGCTGACTTGGATCCTTGATATATTATGTATACATGTCAATCAACTTCAAACTTTTCGACCATATCCTCGAACTTCAAAGGGCCTATGTGCATATCCTTCACCACCAGATTCTTGTCGAGAAAGTAACTGGTAGGGATGTAACGCACCAGATACGTTGCGGCCACAGAGCCCTCAACGTCCAGGTAAATCGGGAAGGTCAGGCCTTGTTTTTTCACGAACTCCTTGACGGCATCCTTGGACTCTTCCGAAAGGGTGAGGTTAATTGCGACGATATGCACCTGTTTGTTATATTTTTCAAAGAATCGCTCAAACTCCGGAAGCTCCGACTTGCATGGAGGACACCACGTGGCCCAAAAATTGAGCAATACCGGTTTTCCCTTTAAATCGGAAAGTTTCAAGGGATTGCCGTTTAAGTCGACCACTTCAAAATTGGGCGCCACATGCCCCTTCTGGACAAGTGACGAAGCGCTAGCGTCATATACAAAGCATATAGCGAACAGTAACGAAAAAAGCAATACAGATATTGGTAGATTAACCGCTCTTATGGCCTTCATAACATCAACCCCCTGTAAAATAAACGGCATACCTGGAAAAGAAATCGAGGTACATCAAGGCTCCCACGGCGACCAGCATAGCGCCAGAGATCTTTTTGACGTATTTTAGCTTTGTTGTATGCCTTTTTATGAAACCTTCAAACCAATCCACAAATAGGGCCACGACCAAAAATGGCAAGCCAAGCCCCAAGGAATAGGCAAGCAACAACAACATGCCCACCGCAACCGTATCGCTGCTGCTTGCCATGATCAGTATGGAAGCCAGTATAGGGCCGACGCAGGGAGTCCAGCCAGCAGAAAAGGCCATGCCCATCAAAAACGCCTTGACCCAAGAAACCTTGGGCAGCTTTATCCCTACAGATCGCTGCCGATCCAGCGGCAACAGGTCAAACAGGCCCATCATGTAAAGGCCCAAGAGAACGATGAAGGCAGCACCGACTTTTCTTATCAAAAGCTGGTTTTTGATCAAAAGCCTTCCCAAGGCCGTGGCAGAGGCTCCAAAGAGTACGAACACGACGGAAAACCCTGCGACGAAAAGGAGGGCATGGGAAAAGGCCTTAAGCCTTCTTGCGCCTTCTCGCCGGCCAGAAACTTCAAAGGAGTCTCCGGCCAAGTAGGCGATGTAAATAGGTATCATGGGCAAAAGACATGGCGACATAAAGGACAATAATCCGGCTATAAAGGCAATCCCAAAAGACAGGTTTGACACTGCTTCATCCTCCTATACCTAGGATAGGTATATTATAACATTTAAAAAAGAGCCAGGGCTTCGGCTCTTTTTGGAAATTTTCAATATCGTTTGCTCTGAGTCCGGGGCTTATCTGCAATGCAAAAAGCAGGCCACAAAATGACCGTTTCCAACGTCCACTAAGGAAGGTTCTTCACCGCTTCGCCAACTATCTCGTTTACGGTCATTCGGGGGTTTAAGCTGCCGTAGGGGTCCTGAAAGATGATTTGCATTTTTTGCCTGACGTCACGAGGATCATGGCGCAATTTAACACCGATTTCCTCACCCACGAAAAAGGCCTCACCGCCTGTCGGTTCGAGCAAGTGTAGTCCTTCCCATAGTGGTCTTTCCGCAGCCGGATTCTCCAACCAACCCCAAGGTCTCCTGGTCGTCAATATGGAAGGAAACATCATCTACGGCACGAACGTACCCAACTGTCCTCCTGAATACTCCCCTTTTAATGGGAAAGTATTGCCTTAAGTTCTTAACCTCCAAGAAATGAATCCCTTGGGTCATCGCGAGGAAACTATGGTAGCAAATATGGTCTCGGTCAAGACTGCCCCGGAGAGCAAATCGGCCACCTCGGTGCCCACTATTGTCTCAACGGGAATTAGGGCATTCTTCAAAGCATGTCGCATTATCACTGTCCTTTCATGCAATCCCTTTGCCCTGGCCGTACGAATGTAGTCCTGGGTCATCACTTCAAGCATGCACGATCTAGTCAACCTTGCGATGAGGGCCGCAGGTCTAACGCCTAGCGTGATGACCGGAAGTATAAAATATCGCCAATACCCAGGAACGTATCCGACTCCCGATATCAGTGGACTTAAGTAACGCTCAGCGCTATATTGGTAGGATCCCGGTTAGAAAAAGAACTAACAGTATGTTCGATTTATCGATCAAGTCTGGCCGGTTACGACCTACTCTTGGTCGCCGTACGGCAAATCGTCGAAGTCTATCTTCTCCTTTTGAAGGCCTCCGTGGCGCGAGACCTTGACTCGCACGAAGCCCTCGCCGTGTGGTATCTCCTTAATGGATCGATCCATTTTCACCCTGGAGACCGGCCAGTACCTTACCCCGATCGTAGTGGTGTATTCAAACAAAGCCTTAACTGCCTGATCAATTTTTCCGGCATCCACTAAAAGCCTTAGCA
>Ga0208938_1002359_pt1 | contig 9991 bp, 8 predicted proteins | sample AD_UKC125_MetaG_FD_184434 | JGI IMG/M metagenome (GOLD analysis project Ga0208938, IMG submission 184434) | Active sludge microbial communities of municipal wastewater-treating anaerobic digesters from USA - AD_UKC125_MetaG (SPAdes) (version 2) | ecosystem: Engineered > Bioreactor > Anaerobic >... | reverse complement strand
GGGAATGGGGGGGAGCAGGCTCATAGCCTCATAACTCAGATGGAGGAAACTGTATGAAAAATGAAGCCGACACCCGGGCAACATTGGTCGATCCTAAGTTGCGCGCTGCAGGCTGGGCAGACACTCAGGTTACTCGCGAGCATTACTACGTGAGGGATCAGCAATACACCCAGGGGCGTGTGATACTCAGAGGTGATCGGGTAATCAGGGGTGAAGCGAGGAAGGTGGATTACCTTCTTCGCTTGAGCGATGCTTTTCCCATCGCAGTGATTGAGGCCAAAGCAGAATCTGAGCCTGCCGAGAGAGGATTAGAACAAGCTAAACGTTATGCACAGGACCTGGGTCTGGCCTTCGCTTATGCTACAAATGGCCATAAAATTATTGAATATGACTTTTTCACGAACTCAAGTCGAGACTTAGACCAATTTCCGACTCCCGAAGATTTGTGGAGCAGATGGCAACGTAACTTTGGGATAACCAGAGCACAGATGCTTCAACAGGTTGCAGAAGATCCTTCTCCCTATGGCACTTATAAACGGACCAACCCTCTCCTTTGCCCCTATTGTCCGGAGAGCGTGTGTGGAAAGCGTCCCTTCTATTTTCAGGAGGTGGCCATCCGCGAGGTGATCAAGCGCTTGGTGGGGGGTCAAAAACGAGTGCTGCTTGCCATGGCTACAGGGACCGGAAAGACATTTGTGGCTTTTCAGATCATATGGAAGCTCATCAAATCCGGTTGGTTGCAAAAACTCCATCCCGAAAAGCCTGCCCGGGTTCTTTTTTTGGCTGATCGGGTGGTGTTGCGCGATCAGGCCTATAATACTTTCTCACCTTTTGCCGATGGCACTGATGAGCCTCGCTATAAAATCGAGGGTCATCCCGTTAGGCTAACCAAAGATCTTTACTTTGGAATTTATCAAACCTTATGGAGTCCGGACAACCAGGGGTACCGGCTTTTCAAAAAGTTTCCGTCAGATTTCTTTGATTTGGTAATAATTGACGAGTGCCATCGCTCGGGTTTCGGGACCTGGCGAGAAATTCTCGACCACTTTGGTTCGGCTATCCACCTGGGGATGACGGCTACTCCCAAGCAGGACGAAAACATCGATACTTATAGTTACTTTTGCGCCGAGGAGCCTGAGGTGACGATTGATATAGAACACCCGGATAGGGGAGTGTGGCGGCCACCCGCCTACCAATACAGCCTGGGTCAGGGCATTGAGGATGGTTTTCTGGCTACCTACAAGGTTCACCGGGTGCGAACGACAGTGGATGCAGAGGGGCTTCGTCTACAAGATGCCATTGAACAGGGAGCAGAAGTTTTTATCCCGGAAAATATTGAGCCGTATGAGATCTATACTACACCTCAGTTTGAAAGAGAAATTACTCTCCCGGATCGCACCCGGGAGATGGTGCGTCACTTAACAGGACTCTTGCGCCGCTTTGGTAAGATGGAAAAGACTATGGTCTTCTGCGTGGATATGGAACATGCCCGTCTGGTGGCTCGTCTCCTACAAGATGAGTTCGGGCCCGAGACTGGCTTTTCTAACTACGCTGTGCCTATCATTTCCGAGGAAGGGGAAGAAGGACGACGTGCTCTGGAGGCTTTTGCTGACTCGGACAAATCTACCCCGGTGGTGGCGACCACAGCAGAGCTCCTTTCTACAGGTGTTGACGTGCCCTCGTGCCGAAATATCGTCTTTATGAAAACTCTCTCCTCGCCCATTCTGTTTAAACAAATTATCGGCCGTGGCAGTCGCCTGGATCCTGGCACTGACAAATATTGGTTTCGTATTATTGATTATACTGGTGCAACTCGCCTGTTTGACGAATGGGATCGGCCACCGATATCGCCACCCGGGCCACCGGTAGGTCCGCAGACAGCGATACTGGTAGGTTCGGTGTTTCATGTTGATACGGGAGAGCACATCGTTGGTGCTAAAGTGAGTGTCCGAACAGGTCCTAATAGTCAGCAAGGGCCTATCGTGACAGACGAGAATGGATGCTTTCGTTTTTCACAGTTGCCGGCGGGGCGGCTTCAGCTAATTGTGAATGCTACCGGCTTTGTGGGACGGACGATCAGCGCAGAGACCATAGCCGATGAGACAGTCGAAGTTGATGTTCCCCTCAAGCTTGCAAAAAAGGGAGGCGGCAAAATTCGTGTGGAAGGCCTCGAGGTAACCATAGCTGATGAGGCAGTCTTTGTTATTGAAGGAACAGGAGAACAGCTTACCCTGGAGGAATATCGAGACTACACCCGACGACGCCTTATCCAGGAGGCACCCACGCAGAGCGATCTGCGGGCAATCTGGGTGGATAGCAATCGCCGTAAAGCCTTTATTGAGGATCTTCGACAATCCAGTATTCATCCCGAGGTGCTTGCTGAAGTTTTAGGGCAGTCTGAAGCCGACGCCTTTGACCTTCTTTGCCACATCGCCTTTGGAAGCCCTATCCGCACCCGCAGTGAGCGAGCAGCTGCCTTCCGTAATCGCGAACAGACTTTTATCGCCCGTCATCGGGAGGATGCCCGGCGGGTTATCTTAGAGCTTTTGGAAAAATATCGTGTGAATGGCATAGATGAGCTGGAACCCGAGATCTTTAGTGTTACGCCCTTTTCAGAATGGGGTGGTGCTGTTAAAATAAGCCAATGGTTCGGTGGGCTTTCCGGGCTGGAGCAAACTCTTAGAGAGATGAGAAAAAGGATATATATTGAGGAGGCAGTTTAATGAACGGACCCCAGACAAAAGAGACACTTGCCAATGAGATTTGGCGGGCCTGTGACATTTTGCGTCGTGATAACAATTGTGGTGGCATAATGGAATACTTAGAGCATCTTTCCTGGCTCCTTTTTCTGCGTTTCCTGGATGCTCAGGAAGATGAGTGGGAAGCCCAGAATCAGCTTGCCGGGCGTTCTTATAATCGCATTCTGGATGGAGAGCTACGATGGAAGGAGTGGGCTACCAAAGACTGGCCTGCAGACCGACTGATTGAGTTTGTCCACGGGCGTTTAATTCCCTACTTGCAGAGCTTAGGTGGTGAACCTCTGCGTGACACCATCCGCAGCGTCTTTGCCGAGCGGAATGTAATTGTCTGTGCCTCGGGTTACAACCTGAAAGATGTACTCGAGATTATAAACGGTATTGATTTCCACAGTCAGGATGATATCTTCACCGTCTCTCAAGTATATGAAGAGTTGCTTCGGCGCCTGGGAAGTGAAAACCGACTGGCCGGTGAGTTCTACACCCCCCGGCCGGTGGTCCGTTTTATGGTGGAGATTGTAGCTCCTAAAATTGGGGAAACAGTTTATGACCCCGCCTGTGGCTCCTGTGGCTTTTTGGCTCAATCCTACCTGTATATGAAAAAAAATGAGCAGACTATTGAGGATTATAGAATGCTTCAAGAAAAGACTTTTTTTGGCCAGGAGAAAAAGCCCCTTCCTGCTCTTCTGGGCCTGATGAATATGGTCCTCCATGGGGTGACCGCCCCGCGTATTGTCCGTCGTAACACTCTGGAGGAGAATATCCGCTCTGTATCAGAGCGCTACGATGTGGTGCTTACCAATCCCCCTTTTGGTGGTACAGAAGGGCGACATATCCAGGCAAACTTCCCCGTTCAGGCTACCGCTACGGAGCTCCTTTTTCTCCAGCACATAATGAAAAAACTTAAGCCCGAAGACGGCTCCCGCTGTGGCATGGTAGTGCCAGAAGGAACACTCTTCCGGGGTGGTGCCTTTGCCTCGGTTAAGCAGGAGCTCCTTGAGCAATTCAACCTCCACACTATCGTAAGCCTCCCGCCCGGAACTTTTGCCCCTTACTCAGATGTCAAAACAGCGCTCATTTTCTTTGAACGACCCGGACCAACGCAAGAAATCTGGTATTATGAGTTACCTCTCCCCGAAGGTCTTAAGAGATTCAGCAAGGGGAGTCCCATACAGGATGAACACTTTGAAGAAGCCCGGAATCTTTGGAGGGCGTGGGATGCCTGCCGCCATGATGGAGGTGAGCGGCAATCCGCCTTATCTCAAAATTCATGGATTGTCTCTATCAATGAGGTTAAAGAGCGAGATTATGACCTTACCGCCCGCAACCCCAATCGCCCCCAAACAGATATTCTACCATCGCCAACGGAAATAGTAGCGGGTCTTATGGAGCGAGAGCGAGAAATTTTAAGCATTGTAGAGGAGCTGGACGAGATGCTGGGGAACAATAATGGAAAGGGAGAAGAGAATTGAGGAATGTACGCTATTCAGGTTGTCGCCGTTTGGGAAAACCCATTGCGATTGTATCTGGACAAAAAGGATTCGGTAAGGATATTCGAGAGTGCAAGAGGGCTGTGAATCCAAAAAGGAGGGATGGAGACCATGACCGAAGGCTCTTATAAGCTTCCCGAAGGTTGGCGGTGGGTAAAGTTGGGGGAGGTAGCTTCAGACATTCAAAGCGGATTTGCTTTTAGAAAAAAAGGGGCGGAAATGGGAGAAATTTTACATGTTCGCCCATATAACATAGGTAATGATGGCGAGCTAAAGCTGGATCAGCAGTTCCGGATTCCAAGCACTGCTTTACCAGAACATTGGTCATATTTATATCCCGGCGATGTGTTATTCAATAACACAAACAGTGTAGAGCTTGTCGGGAAAACAGCGCTCGTGAGAACTGAGCTGCAGGCTGCCTTCTCAAACCATATCACCCGTATTCGGGTACACTTAAACCAATGTAAGGGAGAGTGGATAGCACTTGCCTTAGGTGCTTTATGGCAACAAGGATTTTTTGCTCAACGATGTAACAAGTGGATAGGACAGGCAGGATATAACACGGAAATGCTACGGAAAACGCCTATTCCTCTTCCACCTCTTGAAGAACAGCGCCGTATTGTGGCGCGGATTGAGGAGCTGATGGAGCGCATCCGCGAGGCAAGGCACCTGCGCCAGGAAGCCCGTGAGGACACCGAGCGCCTCTGGCAGGCTGCTCTTGCTGATGTCTTTCCCCGCCCCGGTACGGCCCTCCCCTCTGGTTGGCGGTGGGTGAAATTGGGGGAGGTGTGCGAGATTAATCCACGTCGGCCGCTCCTTGATGTATCCCCGTCTGAGGAGACCACTTTTGTTCCGATGTCGGCTGTTGATGGGGAGTCGGGCATGATTAGCATGTCCGAAACCAGGCCATTTGAGAAGGTAAAGACAGGATACACCTACTTTGAGGAAAATGATGTTTTGTTTGCCAAGATCACCCCATGCATGGAGAATGGAAAAGCTGCTGTGGCGAGAGGATTGCTAAATGGGTTCGGGTTTGGCTCTACAGAATTTCACGTTTTACGTCCATCATGTTTAGTTCTTTCGGAGTGGATATGGCTATTTGTCCGCAGAGAAGATTTTCGCAAATCTGCAGAGGCAATGTTCCGCGGTGGAGTTGGCCAGCAGCGTGTACCCGCAGAGTTTCTAAAGGAAACGCCTATCCCCCTTCCACCTCTTGAAGAACAGCGGCGCATTGTGGCGCAGCTGGAGGAAGTCGAGGAGAAGGTCAAATCCCTCAAAGAAGGCCAGGCTCATGTTGAAGCAGAGCTTCAGCGCCTCGAGCAATCTATCCTTAATGCCGCCTTCCGGGGGGAATTGTAGCATCAGGAGCATCATACATCAGATATTTAGTTAACATTCAGGAGTCTGCTCTTTATTTTTACGTTTCAATATAACTTCCCCGCCACATCTACGCCTGAGCAGCTGAGGTAGCCTGCGGGTCATGCCTCACTTTATCTTCTTCCTCCCCCGTGACCAGGGGAGCTTCTTTACAGGAGACTATCCTTCCTGCTCTTTTATGTGGTTTTGGGTAAAAGCGATGTAGCGCTTCACCATCGTGAGATTTGGGTGGCCAATTATATGCTGCAAAGACGCCGCGGGTAAGCTACTGACTGCCTCTTGCCCGGAGATAGAATGGCTGATAATGCCGTTTCTATCTGTATTTTTAAAACATGGTGAGCCGTGCCGGAATCGATGTGATACCTGGATTAAAAACCCGGTCTCTATTTTTCGGCTACATTGATAAGCGATATTGTGGGAAAAAGAGTGAGGAAGGTGTAATGGCTTGGTATTCTTGTAACCTATAAAAACTTTTTCTTCTCCCCCTATTGACGAAATGGAAAAGTGGTGGTATATTATTATTGCCATCGGTTCTGAGGAGTTAAGCCAGAGGATGGAAAAAAGAGCTTCTGTTTGAAAGATAAGAAGCTCAAAGCTTTTGAGTGGAAGTCCATCCTGAAATTTCTCGCCTGCGAGGGCGAGAAAGCAAAGGCTAAGGTTTATCGGAACCGATGGCTTTTTTTATTCCAGACTATAGGGAAAAACCTCCCTACAATCTCCAAAAGTAAAAAAACAGACAGTCTACGACATAAGCAAAAAAGCAAAAAATATAAAAGAAAAACCACCGAGGAAGACGCTTTTTCTCCCTCGGTATAAGAGGGAAAGAAACCAACTCTCCCAAAAAGACAAAAAACATAAAAAGACTACTGGTGTGAAAATCCTCCACTATCAAAAACAGTTGGATACCTGATACCTGATAGAAGCGGCAGGGCGGATTGTCACCCCTGAAGGCATCTATTATACCCTTATCCGTCATTTCTGAATGCTTCTATCAGAAATCCACAGTATTTAAAAACCTTTAGATTCCCAGCTGAAGCGCTTGGTAATGACGGGAAAAAGAGGGAAGACATTCCAGCGTCGTGGCTCTCTCTTCTTGCTTTTATCAGCTCCTGCAAGGGCGTTATAACTATATTATATTACAAAATAATCACCCCACCGCTCGGTGGGGTGATTAAAAAACTTCTTCTAATAAAATTCTCTCTCGTTTCTCTGGTTCCTCTAAACTAAGAAAAATAATTTTTTCACTTTAATATAACCTAAGTTATTTCTTTATCTTTTTTTAGTAGCCAGGGGGATCGCAGATTTTCCAAGAATTGTCAATTTTCTGCAAATAAATAGTTCCTTCCTTTATATCCTCTCTTTGAGAATAATCATCCATGGTGATAATAAGAGTTCCTCTGCTCAAAGATACTTCAGCATAATCACCATTGATCTCAACGTTAGAAATAGTTACAGAACAAGTTATGGTTATACTATAACCATAATTGATATAGAAATTCACTTGCTCTTCAAGAACACAGGTAATAAAATATACTTGCGAACCATAAACACAATAACTTTTTGCCCTGTCCCAATCCTGATCGCTTATGGCTGAACAGTAGTTTTGCACAACATTCCTTATTTGAGTTTCATCTGATATAGGTGTTGTCACCCCATCACAACCTGCCAAAAATAACACTAACACCAAAAATAAAGCTAAAAAATATTTCCTTTTCATCCTCCTTTACCTCCCTTTTTAAGATTCTATCTCTCTACGGTGCAACTGGTACTCTTATTCTATTCCTACATAGTAACCAGGAGAAACCTTATAGAGAGCGCGAACTACCTTCTTGTGAACATCTGGAATAGAAGTATATTGTGTCCATGCTTCATAGGGGCAACTCCCATCTTGGAGTGGAGCGGGACACATCTTTTCCCACTTTATACCCACCATATTTCCGAAATGTTTTAAGAATATAGCATAGTAGTTATCTGGAAAGCCACATCCATATGTTCGAATTCCTAATTCGAAAGAAGTAATCTCATAACCGTCTATAGTGTCTTCATTATAAGCGCATCCATCATAGTTTGGATCATAAAGAATCTTCACTGGGCTATTAGGATCGTTGCTTAAGTAAAAGCGGGTTTTCCCTCCTCCAGATTTGATTACCGCATTCCATTCATTCAAAGCTCGTTGAATGGTTGCTCTAATCGTTGCATTACCTGTTGCATCATATACTCCTATATCCCCATCAGGCCATCTAACCACATAATCACCACCACGACCATATTCTCGAATTAAGGACTTCTCTTCTTCTGGAGTAAGTGTTGGTGTTGTAGGTGTAGAGCCACAGCCAGTAAGTAAAAATACACCCAAAACTGTAAAAACAACTACCAGAAAGCTTTTCCGACAAAACATTTGCCATCACTCCTTTTTTAAGATTTTTTACTTAAGTTATACAAACTCATACTATACTTGCAGAAACTTATTCTTCTTCCTACTTTTGATAGTTAAATGTCCATACATCGCTGTGAGAGCTAATATAGTTTCCTGCGCTATCCTGCCCTTCCATTTCCACGTACCATTTATACTCCTGCCCTGATTGAAGTATTGATTCAAGGACGTCACCACATGTTGCTTGTTCTGTAAAGCCATATGTTTCAAAAACAATATTACACTCGACATCTCTTATCTAAATGGGGGATATCCAGTTTTAAAAGCTACTCCCCGGTTTCCCAAAGTTATAGCTTGAGTATTACCACAGGTTGTTCCTATTTCGGTATCAAGCCCTTGCGGTGAGATGCTACCATTGTTTGCAGAAGGTTCTTCAAATCGTGCTTCGGCATAAGGGATGGAATTACAATCATTTACTTGTCCATAATACTCTACGAAGATGCATGAACTACCATCCAACATTTGCCAGGAACTTGGGACTTTTATCTTTCCAATAAACGTTTCTTGTCCTGTAAATGTATCTATAACCCAGGCTCCCCACCATTTATCTCTTTCAGAGTTTTCTGAAGGAAATTCCCAAATTCTTAAGCCGTAGGTTCGGCCTTCCACCCAGTTATATTTTATGCGACAACTCCAACCTTCTCCCTCTCCGCTAAATTGTTCACACGATGCTCCTGGGCCTGGTTCTGCTCCTAAGGCATTCCAGATAGAAAAAATAGCCATTTTCCCCACCCAGCTACCTTGTATAATCCCATTGGTTTGTAGACCCATATAACCAATATCTCCATTCCTAAAACTGAATTGGTGTGCCCAGTAATAATAGCTTTGTATGCCTGGGTCTACATCAATAGTTAAAAGTATATCGAAATTATAAAAGCCAACACCTGATGCAGGCCAGGAATACCATGCCCACGCCATGCCCCCCGGAGTTATCCTCTCTTGTGGTGATGGTATTGGTGGTGTTGGGGATGCAGAACATCCGCTTATCACCAGAGATAAGATAGTAACTAACACTAAGGTTGCATGCTTTCTTATTACACTTTACCCCCTTCTTTATGACTTTTTAATGTAATTTAAATAAAAAAGCCGTGAGATAGTCTTGCCTCTTTTTTGCGAAAAACAGCCAAGAATCCCCCTATGTATTCTTGGAAGAAAACATCACCCTTTCTAGAAGTTTTTTTTAGCAAAAGAGCAGGCTTTTTCTATAGAGGTAGTTTTCCCGGTTACTCTTATCCCTTTTTGCTGGTTGAGAAGAAAAGCAAGATTATCTAAGAAAAGAGGATTATCATTGAAGAGAAAAGCAGAAATATCTTTAAAAGAAGAGTTCCCCCGCCAAGAAAAGCACATCTTCCTCCCCTCTCTTTTTTCAGTATACTATTTTTATTTTTTTTGTAAAGCCTCTCCAAAAACAAAGTAAAATTGTTATTTCTCCTGGGGGTTCTCCCCCTTTATAACAATTCTACTGAACCTACAAACTTTCCTCCTGCTCTAACCACTCCCGCATCAAGAGATAGGCGAAGTAGTCAGCTTCTTTTTCTAAGCCGGCGATAAAGCTCTTGTGGTCTAAAAACACCGGGCGCAGATAGTTAGCGTGGTGGAGGAGAAAGTGAGCTACCTCATGAAGGATAGTTCTTGCTCGCTCTGTAGGTGGAAATTTGGAGTTGATGACGATGTAAGCTTGTTTTCCTCTCCAGAGTAGTCCCCCTTTAGCCTCCTCCAGAGGAACAAACACAACTTCCATTCCCAGCTCCTCAGCAAGAAATAGCGCCTCATCTTCAGAGTGTATTTTAGGAAATGAAGAAGCGCAGCGCTCCACAGTCTGGCTTCGGTATTCGGAGGGAAAGCGCCAGTTAATCATTCTTTTTTTTCTCTTTCTCTTTTTCCAGCACGGCTTCAATCATCCGCAGGACGTCTTTTTTTGCTCCCTCTCCTAA
>Ga0208938_1002357_pt1 | contig 10003 bp, 11 predicted proteins | sample AD_UKC125_MetaG_FD_184434 | JGI IMG/M metagenome (GOLD analysis project Ga0208938, IMG submission 184434) | Active sludge microbial communities of municipal wastewater-treating anaerobic digesters from USA - AD_UKC125_MetaG (SPAdes) (version 2) | ecosystem: Engineered > Bioreactor > Anaerobic >... | reverse complement strand
TGCGGATAGCGTTGTGATTCCTATTCAATGCGAGTACTTTGCTCTCGAAGGATTAGGAAAATTGTTGAACACCATAAAAAGCGTTCAAAAAATACACAACCCCGAACTAGATATAGAAGGATTATTATTGACCATGTATGACTCTAGATTACGTCTTTCTAATCAAGTGGTTGAAGAAGTTCAAAAACATTTTAATGATATGGTATTCAAAACCATAATCCAACGAAATGTAAAGCTAAGCGAAGCGCCAAGTTTTGGTGAAAGTATCATCAACTTTGATGCAACTAGCAAAGGAGCAAGTAATTATTTAAGCTTGGCTCATGAAATTATTAAAAAAAATAGTATTTAAGATTTATGGCAAAAGCTGTTAAAAAACAAGCATTAGGAAGAGGATTGTCTGCGCTTTTAAAAGATCCAGAAAATGATATAAAATCAATTGCGGATAAAAACGCTGATAAATTGATAGGAAATATTATTGAACTCGATATAGATGCTATCGAAATCAATCCGTTTCAGCCTAGAACAAATTTTAATGAAGAAACTATTCAAGAATTAGCAAGCTCTATTAGAGAACTTGGTGTTATTCAGCCCATAACGGTTAGAAAATTAGACTTCAATAAATACCAACTAATTTCAGGAGAACGTCGTTTGCGTGCTTCAAAAGTTGTTGGACTAACAACAATTCCTGCTTTCATTAGAATTGCAAATGATAATGAATCGCTTGTGATGGCATTGGTTGAAAATATTCAGCGTCACGATTTAGACCCAATAGAAATTGCGCTATCCTATCAACGTCTTATTGATGAAATTCAATTGACACAAGAGCAAATGAGCGAACGTGTTGGAAAAAAACGTTCTACTATTGCCAATTATATGAGGTTATTAAAACTTGACCCTATTATTCAAACTGGAATACGCGATGGATTTATATCGATGGGACATGGACGTGCTATTATAAACATTGATAATCACGATGTTCAAACAGACATTTATCACCGAATTGTTAGCGAAAATCTTTCTGTTAGAGAAACAGAAACATTAGTAAAAAACTACCAAGAAGGAAAAGCTTCTGGAACAAAGAAAACATCAAAATCTTCAACATTTGTAGTGGACAAAGAACATAAAAAATTGTTTAACGATTTCTTTGGAAGTAAAACATCGGTGAAGGTTAGTGAAAACGGAAAAGGAAAAATTACTATTCCTTTCAATTCCGAAGATGATTTTAAAAGAATTATCAAACTTTTAAAGAATTAATGCGTTTTCGATTATACATAATCCTAATACTTTTCTTTTGTCAAAACAATAAAATGTTTTCACAAGAATTGACTGATGTTATTGTTGCCAAAGACACAATTAAGAAAACCATTGATCCGCTAGCTCCATCAAAAGCAGCATTTTACTCTGCAATTTTACCTGGTTTAGGACAAGCATATAAAGTATTGGAAAATTCCAATTGTATATGGCGCAATGGCTACAAGTATGTATTTCTATGCTTTGAATAATACTAAATACCATGATTATCGTGATGCTTACAAAAGAAGACTTGCAGGATATACAGATGACCAATTTCAATATCTTGATGATACTCGTTTAGTTCAGGCACAGCGATTTTATCAACGAAACAGAGATTTATCATTATTAGTAACCGTTGGTTTTTATATTTTGAATATAGTGGATGCAAATGTTGATGCACATTTGATTCAGTTCAACGTAAACGATAATCTATCACTAGCTCCAGAAATCTACCAAACAGATTTTACTACTAAACCAAATCTTGGCTTAACATTAAATTTTAAATTCTAAATGAAAATAGCGCTTCTAGGATACGGAAAAATGGGTAAAGTTATTGAGTGCATTGCACTCGAAAGAAGTCATGAAATTGTATTAAAAAAATCGAGCGTTACAACATTTGAAGGAATTGAAAACGCAGATGTTGCCATAGATTTTAGCATTCCTGATGTAGCTGTAGAAAACATTACCACTTGTTTAGAAAAAGGAATACCCGTTATTTCTGGAACAACCGGATGGCTTGATGAATATCAAAAAATGGTTGATTTGTGTCGAGAAAAAAATGGAGCATTTCTATATAGTTCAAATTTTAGTCTTGGTGTTAACTTGTTTTTTGAACTAAATAATTATTTGGCACAAATGATGTCAAAGTTCAAGGAATACAATGTTTCGATGGAAGAAATCCATCATACTCAAAAACTAGATAAACCCAGCGGAACAGCTATTTCATTAGCAAAAGACATCTTAAAAAATTATCCAGAAAAAAAAGACTGGACAATTGAAAATCCATCAAAAGATGAAATTTTTATAGATGTAAAAAGAATAGAAAATGTTCCCGGAACTCACAGTGTATTTTATAACTCCGATGTTGATTTTATTGAGATAAAACACGTTGCTCATAACAGAGAAGGTTTTGCACTTGGAGCAGTTATAGCAGCAGAATGGTTGCATAACAAAACTGGCATATTCTCTATGAAAGATGTTTTGAACTTAAACAAATAAAGTTTCAAAGTGTAACAAAACTAAAAACTCACTAACATATTATCATTAAAACTCTAAAACAATAAATTATGTCACTATATCAATGGTTTGTTTTTTTTCTAATTGTACAGGTCGTTCACGGACTAGGAACATGGAAACTTTATCAAAAGGCAGGAAGAAAGTCATGGGAAGCATTCATTCCTGTATATAATTCTATTGTTTTAATGAAAATTATAAATAGACCAACTTGGTGGACATTATTGCTTTTCATCCCTATTGTAAACCTGATAATGTTTCCTGTAGTATGGGTTGAAACTCTTAGAAGTTTTGGAAAAAACTCAACTGCTGACACTTGGCTTGGTTTTTTAACACTTGGTTTTTATATTTATTACATCAATTATACACAAGACGTAACCTATATTAGCGATAGAAGTTTACAAGCAAAAACAAAAACAGGTGATACTATTAGCTCAATTCTTTTTGCAGTAGTTGTTGCAACCATTGTTCACACCTATTTTATTCAACCGTTTACAATTCCAACGTCATCATTGGAGAAAACTTTACTAATTGGTGACTTTCTATTTGTTAGCAAATACAATTATGGAGCAAGAACACCAATGACAGCAGTTGCAGCTCCAATGGTTCATGATACTATACCCGTAATAAAAACAAAATCATATTTAAGTTGGCCTCAATTACCATATTTCAGATTCCCTGGATATGAAAAAATAGAACGAAACGATATAGTTGTTTTTAACTGGCCTGCGGATACTGTATATAAGTTTTTTGATACTTCGGGCAGAAGTGTTGTAAAACCTATTGATAAAAAATCAAATTATGTAAAAAGATGTGTTGGTGTTCCTGGAGATGTTATCCAAATAAAAAACGCTGAGCTATTTGTGAATAACAAAGTTCTTCAACTTCCAGAAAGAGCTAAACCTCAACACGCTTATTTTTTGACTTATGATGCAAACACTTCTATTGACTTTGAGTATTTATTGAAGCAAGTAAATTCAACTGAAGGTGCGGGTTTTATCAATGAAAGTAAAGATACTATATACATAAAAGGTTTAACTGAAGAAGGTGCAAATACTCTAAGAAGTATTTCTGGTATAAAGTCAGTAACAAAAGCGGTGTTCAAAAAAGCTGAACCAAATATTTTTTCTGGAAACCCAACTTGGAATTCTGATAACATAGGTCCAATAAACATTCCTAAAGCAGGTGAAACTGTAAATTTAACAAAGGATAATTTCTCCATTTATAAGCGTTTAATCAATGTTTATGAAAAAGGAAATGATGCTAAAGTTGTTGGAAATGATGTTTACAATAATGGTAAAAAAATAAATTCTTATACGTTTCAACAAAACTACTATTGGATGATGGGAGACAACAGAAGTAACTCTGAGGATAGTCGTTATTGGGGATTTGTTCCCGAAGATCACGTTGTAGGAAAACCAATATTTATCTGGATGAGTTGGGATAGCAACGCAAGTGGTTTGAATAAAATTCGTTGGGATAGATTATTTACAACCGTTAGTGGTGAAGGTCAACCTCAATCTTACTTTAAATATTTCTTAGGGCTATTGGCGCTATATTTTGTTGGAGAACATTTCTGGAAAAAACGCAAAGCAAAACAAGAATAATTTGGCAATTTGATTAATTTGTTGATTTGATAAATGCTGGATATGTATGTTTATTCATTTGAAAAATTAGATGTTTGGATTGAAGCAAAAAATTTTGCAAAACAAATCTATACTTTAACTTCAAAATTTCCTGAAACTGAAAAATTTGGATTAACAGTTCAATTGCGTCGAGCAGGAATATCGATTGCTTCAAATATTGCAGAAGGTTCAGCCAGAAATAGCAACAAAGATAAAGCACACTTTACAACGATAGCCTTTGGTTCTGCCGTTGAAGTCTTAAATCAATTGATAATTTCATGTGAGTTAGGTTTCATCACAGAAGCTGAATATATTGAACTAAGAACACAAGTTGAAAGTATCACAAACAAGCTCAATGCTCTAAGAAACTACCAATTTCAAAAAACAAACTAATTAACCAAATCCACAAATTAACAAATGAACCTTATTATTCATCCAAGTTATTTTCCTTCTATAAGTCATTTTGTTGCTATCGCAAAAGCGGATTTAGTCACTTTTGAAATGGATGATAATTTTCAAAAGCAAACCAATAGAAACCGAATGTATATTTATAGCCCAAACGGAATTCAACTTTTGAATATTCCTATAAAACATTCAAAAGATGCGCATCAAAAAACCCGAGATGTAAAACTAGAAACTGCTTTTGATTGGCAAAAACAACATTTCAAATCTCTAGAAGCTGCTTATAGGACTTCGCCTTTTTTTGAATATTTTGAAGATGACATTTTGCCCATTTTTGAAAAGAAACATACCTTTTTGATGGACTTAAATTTCAAAACAATGGAAATTGTTTCAAAATGCTTAGGACTTACTTTTGATTATAATGAAACAACGGAATACTTTCGCCAAGTTGATGATAAAACCGATTTACGCCATTTGATAAACGGGAAAAAAGACACTTCAGTCTTTGAACCTTACACACAAGTTTTTGGAGAAAAACATGGTTTTTTAAACAACCTTAGTATTTTGGATGTATTGTTCAACGAAGGTCGTTATGCGCTAGATTATTTGAAAAATCAAACGCTTTAATTATCCTTAAAAGCCAATCTTGTAATTATAGGATAATGATCGGAATAATTGAGTTTTGAGAAGTTTTTGAAACTTTTGACAATCATTTTCTTATCAGCGAAAATATAATCAATCCTTGCAGGATAATATTTGAATTTATAAGTTTCACCAAAACCATTTCCAGCTTCTTCAAAGCAGTCATTCAAATTTCCTTTTATACTTCTATAAACATATGAAAACGGACTGTTATTCATATCTCCACAGATGATTAATGGATAGTGACAATCTTGCTTGTGGTTTACAAGAACTTCTGTTTGTTGCTCTTGAAGCTTAAATGCATCTCTAATTCGGGTGAAAACCATCACCGATTTTTCTTGATTTATTTTATCAACATGTTCAGAAATCTCATTTACATCAGGAGAAATTTTTATTGATTGCAAATGCATGTTATAAACCCTAATTGTATCTTTTCCTTTTTTAATATCTGCAAAAATAATGTTATTACCTGCTTGCGGAAGATGAAGATTTCCTTGATTAAAAATAGGGTATTTTGAAAAAATAGCTTGACCCGTTTTTATTTTGTTCCCTTCAATAAAAACAGCTTTGTACTTATAAACTCGTAAATCTATATGCGCATTTTCTGAATACTCCTGAACGCAAAGTATATCTGGATTTTGTTCATTTATAAAAGACAATATATTATTTCCAACCTCATCATTTTCTATCCATTTAAAAAGATTAAACAATCGAACATTATAGCTCATAACGGTAAAATCTTTTTCTTCATGTTCAATTTCATTGGATGAAAACTTATAAAATTTGTTGACAAATGTTATTCCCAGCAAAAGTATAATCCCCGAAAAAAAGAGTTGTCGCTTTAACTGTATCAACCAATAAATAAAAAATATTGCATTTAATACCAAGAACATTGGTAAAAACAATGTTAAGACAGATAGTAATGGAAAAAGTTTTGGTGCAAGAAAAGGAAGAATATAAGCAACAAATGACAAGATTACCAATGTAATATTGAGCACAAAAATAATTTTATTAAACCACGAAAGTTTCTTCATATACTATTTGCCGGCTTTGAATAAAAATTCTTTTTCTTCTTTGGTTAAACTGTCATAACCTGATTGACTGATTTTATCCAAAATTTCATCGATTTGTTGCTGTGTTTTATCTTTTATAACAATCCTACTCGATGCAGATTTTGAAACTTTTGATTTATTAACGTGCACCTTTTTGAAAGGTGTAGTCTTTTTTTTGTTGAACAAATTATAAAAAAAATCAATAACTCTCGACACAATTTTACTCAAATCAGTTCCAACTTGAAGTAACTTTATATAAATAAATCCAAAAAAAGCTCCGCTCAAGTGCGCAATATGACCACCAGTATTATCCAATTGAATTTGCATTAAATCGAGTAATAATATAACAGCAGTAATATGCCATAATTTTACATTACCAATCAATAATAATCTAATATTCATCAAAGGTTGATAGGTTGTTGTGGCAACAAGCAAAGCCATTATTGCCCCAGAAGCTCCAACCATGAAAGAAACTTTATCTAAAAAATAAAAACTCAAAACAAAAACAACTCCCGAAAAAATTGCGCTCAATATATACAATCCCAAATACTGTTTTTGTGTAAAAAAAGTCAAGAACAATCGGCTAGTAAAATTAAAAACCATCATATTGAAAAAAAGATGCAAAAATCCTTGATGAAAAAAAGCATAGGTCAATATTGTCCATGGATAGTGTAATACAATATTAGGTTGAGAAGAAATGGCTAACCAATCTGGAAAGTTGAAAAAACCTGATTTGAAATCATAAAACACAAAAGACAACAAAAAGACAGCAACGTTCCAATAAATTACTTTATTAGAAATGCCTCCAGTTCTGTATTGCAGTTTTATGTCTTCGATTATATTCATTTTTAATCCCAACGCTTATTATTAAAAGAGTTTTTCTTCCAATACCACATCATAATAAAACCTGTTATTGCTCCTCCAACGTGAGCAAAATGGGCAATTCCAGTTCCTCCACTTCCAAAGATTGAACTTCCTTTGAAACCTAAAAATAAATCTAGAAAAATCAATCCTGGAACAAAATATCTCGCTTTGATAGGCACAGGAATAAACAACAAAGCCAATTCTGCATTTGGAAACATAAAAGCAAAAGCTGTTAATAATCCATAAATTGCTCCAGATGCTCCAACTGATGGTGTATTGTATGCAGAAAACATATTAGACAAACTCTCGGTATCTAAATTTGGAGGTTTAACCGAAAAACTAAGGCTTCCAGTTTTCAAAAAATTATTTAATTGATCTTGAAGCCCAATTGCTTGTAAATTTTCTATCCCTTGTTGAACTTGGAAATAACCAACTAATGTATGCAACAATGCTGCTCCAAGTCCGCATGAAATATAGAAAAACAAAAACTTTTTTGGACCCCAAAAATGTTCCAAAGCCGAACCAAAAGAAACCAAAGCAAACATATTGAAAGCAATGTGCATAATGTTTGGCATTGGCGCATGCATAAACATGCTTGTCAATGGTTGCCAAAATCTAAAACTTTCATTCTCTGGAAAGTATAATGAAAATAGTGGATAAGCAGCTGGCACTAATTGCGAGCCTATGAAAAAAATAATATTTATTATCAGTAACTGTTTTACAGTTTCAGTCATTCGCATCATAAGGCAAATTTTTTATCTAAATCATCAACACTTAGCGTAATGAAAGTAGGTTTATTAAAAGGTGTAATATTGGGTTCTTTACAAGCAAAAAGGTTATTTACCAAGCTTTCTTGTTCTTTTTCAGTCAAGTATGTTCCTGTTTTTATTGCTAAACATTTGGACAACGATTTTGCAATACTGTCATTCAACGAATAACTGTCAGTAGAAATGCCTTGATATAAATCGTTTAACAAATCATCAATTACTATTGAAACTTGGCTTTCTGTAGCTCTAACAGGAATACCCGAAATAATTAAACTGTCGTCTTTTATCGTTTCAAAGATAAATCCTAAAGCTTCGAGCGAAACCTGCAATTCTTTGATCATTTCGATTTCATTTACAGAGTAAAACAACTCCAATGGAAACAACAACTGCTGGCTTGGTGCTTTGTTTACTGTTATGTTGGTCAAAAATTCTTCATACAGAATTCGCTGATGTGCTCTACCCTGATTGATGACCAACATTCCTGATTTTATCGTACTGAAAATATATTTTTTGTGAATTTGAAACGTTCTGCCTGCTTCGTGTTCTGTTTCAACATCATCAAAAAGTGATGAACTTACTGCTTCTGTTTCAAATGAACTTGTTCCAAATTCTTCTCCTTGAATTTGTTCCAAACCTACATATAAACTTTCCCAACTCGGTTGAACTTCGCTTTTCTTGTAACTTGAACCAGAAGAATATGAACTTGTAGATTTTACAGGCTTTTCGTCTGCAAATGGGTTAAACGAACTATCCACCTGTATTGTGGGATATTCAGCTTCTTTATTTTTGTATTGATATGGTGTATCCAAATTTGGATCTCTATCAAAATCTAATATTGGCGCAACATTAAATTGACCTAAACTATGTTTTATTGTAGAGCGTAAAATGGCATAAAGCGAATGCTCATCATCAAATTTTATTTCAGTCTTAGTTGGATGAATATTAATATCAATTGTATTTGGCGGAACATTTAGATAGAGAAAATAACTTGGTTGTGCGCCATCTTTTAGCAAACCTTCAAATGCAGCCATAACAGCATGATGCAAATAACCACTTTTTATAAAACGATTGTTTACAAAAAAGAATTGTTCGCCTCTATTCTTTTTAGAAAATTCAGGTTTGCCCACAAATCCTTCGATAGTAACTATTTCTGTTTCCTCTTTTACTGGAACTAATTTTTCATTTGTCTTGCCAGAAAAAGTATTAACAATGCGTTGTCTATAGTTTGAACTTGGCAAATTATAAATTTCACTTCCATTGTGGTACATCGTAAATTGAATATTTGGATGCGCCAAAGCAACTCTTTGAAATTCATCTATAATATGACGAAGTTCAACCGTATCCGATTTGAGAAAATTACGTCTTGCAGGAATATTGAAAAACAAATTTTTCACAGAAAAAGATGTTCCTTTTGGTAAAACACATGGTTCTTGTGTTATGAATTTACTACCTTCGATAACGATATTAGTACCCAATTCATCTTGCTCCATTTTTGTTTTTAGTTCTACATGAGCGATAGCCGCGATAGATGCAAGTGCTTCACCTCTAAAACCTTTAGTACTAAGAGCAAACAAATCTTCGGCATAGCGGATTTTTGAAGTAGCATGTCTTTCAAAACAAAGCCTAGCATCAGTAACGCTCATTCCTACTCCATTATCGATGACCTGAACTAGCGATTTTCCAGCATCTTTTAGTATCAATTTAATGTCTGTAGCTTTTGCATCTACAGCGTTTTCAAGTAATTCTTTTACCACAGATGCTGGTCGTTGAACTACTTCTCCAGCAGCAATTTGATTAGCAACATGATCAGGTAAAAGTTGAATTATACTAGACATTAATTAAATAAAATACTGTGATTGAAAGAATTATAAAATTTTAGATTATATAAAAACTAAGTAAGCAAATTTAAACAAAAACAATTTGTTTTTCTAGTTAAAACAGTGCTAAAAATAAAAAAGTCCAACCCATTTTAGAGTTAGACTATATCATAAAGAAAATACAATTTTAAAAACCTATTGTCTTGTTTTTGTTTTCAGCATTCTTTTTCAAAGCAACCATTTTTATCCCAGCAATAGCGGCTTCTGTTCCTTTGTTTCCATGTTTCCCTCCACTTCTATCTATAGAT
>Ga0208938_1002355_pt1 | contig 10015 bp, 7 predicted proteins | sample AD_UKC125_MetaG_FD_184434 | JGI IMG/M metagenome (GOLD analysis project Ga0208938, IMG submission 184434) | Active sludge microbial communities of municipal wastewater-treating anaerobic digesters from USA - AD_UKC125_MetaG (SPAdes) (version 2) | ecosystem: Engineered > Bioreactor > Anaerobic >... | reverse complement strand
CGTCGACCTGCGCTCGCTGGTGCCTTTCGACGACGCCACGGTCATGGCGGCGGTCGCCTCGACCGGCCGCGCGGTCGTCGTCGCCGAGGCCCAGGGCTTCTCGTCGTTCTCCTCGGAGGTGGCCGCCCGGATCGGCGAGCGCTGCTTCCACTCCCTCGCCGCCCCGGTGCGCCGGGTCACCGGCTTCGACATCCCCTATCCGCCGCCGAAGCTCGAGAAGCACTACCTCGTGAGCGTCGACCGCATCCTCGACGCCGTCGACAGCCTGCAGTGGGAGGACCAGTGAGCCACGGTTACACCGGCCCGGCCTTCGTGCCGCCGCCGAGACATCACACGTTCGTGCTGCCCGACCTCGGGGAGGGCCTGACCGAAGCCGAGATCGTCACCTGGCTGGTCGCCGACGGCGACCCGGTGGCCATCGACCAGGTCGTCGTCGAGGTCGAGACCGCCAAGGCCAAGGTCGAGGTCCCCTCGCCCTACGGCGGGGTGGTCGCCATTCGGCACGCCGCGGAGGGCCAGACCCTCGAAGTCGGCGCACCGCTGCTCACCGTGGCCGAGTCCGCCGAAGCGCTCGCCGCTGCGGGCGACTCCGCTGCCACCACAGACTCCGGTATGCCGTCCGCGCAAGACAGCGCGCCGGACAGCGCGGGTATGCCGTCCGCCCCGGCCACGATTGACCCGGACGCCACGCCCCTGGAAGCCGCAGTTGCTGCCGACCCCGCGGTCGCCGAGGAGAGCGCGACGGTCGCGGGCGAACCGCTCGACACCGGCGAGACCGGTGGCGGGTCGGGCAACGTCCTCATCGGCTACGGCACCACCGACACGTCTTCGACCCGGCGTCGCCGAGTCGGGGCCGACCCCACCAAGGCCACCCACGTCGAGACGATCGTGCCGCCGCCCGCTGCCGTGCCCGCTCCCCCGTCGGCCGGCCGCCACGACGCTGCCGCTTCCCGTCCGCAGGGCCGGGCGCTGCGGGTGTCTTCGCCGGTCGTCCGCCGGCTGGCCCGCGACGCCGGACTCGACCTCGCGGCGGTCGTCGGCACCGGACCGGAGGGACTGGTGACCCGCGCCGACGTGCTGCAGGCCATTGCCCACGCCGACTACTCGGCGGCCACTCCGCGCCCCGGCGCGGGCGCGGGCTCTGTCCCTCGGCCCGCCGCCGCACGGCCCGCGGCCGCACGGCCCGCGGCTGCACCGCCGGCCTCGAGCCCCACGGCTCCGGCGCCGGCGAGTGCCCGCCCGGCAGCCTCGGCCACGACAGCTGCTCCGGCGTCTCGACCCTCGGCAGCGCAACCCGCGGCGGCGTCGGCCGGCGTGATGGCGGGCGACCGGCATACCGGTCTGGAGGTTTTGGAGCGGCGACCGATGTCGGCCTTCCGGCGTTCGGTGGCTGCCTCGCTGTCGCGCAGCCGGGCTGAGATCCCCGAGGCGACCGTGTGGGTCGATATCGACTTCACCCAGCTCGTGGCGCTGCGCGCGTCGCTGGCCGGGCAGCCGGATTCGCCAGGGCTGCTCGCCTATCTCGCGCGGTTTGCCGTCGCGGGACTGCGGGCGCACCCCGAGCTCAACTCGACCTACGACGCCGAGCGCGAGGAACTCGTCATGTGGGACGGGGTCAACCTCGGTGTCGCGGTGCAGTCGCCGCGCGGACTGGTCGCACCCGCGATCCTCGGCGCGCACACGATGACCACGCGACAACTCGGCGTAGCGCTCAAGACGCTCACCGCCGACGCCCGGGAGGGGCGCTCGACCCCGGCCGAGCTGTTGTCGGGGACGTTCACGCTTAACAACTACGGGATGTACAACGTCGACGGGTCGGCCGCCATCATCAACCACCCGCAGTCGGCGATCCTCGGTTTCGGCCGGGTCATCGACCGCCCGTGGGTGATCGACGGGCAGATCGTCGTGCGCAAGATCGGCCAGATGTCGTTCGTCTTCGACCACCGGGTCTGTGACGGCGGGCTGGCCTCGTCGTTCATCCGGTTCGTCGCCGACGCCATCGAAAACCCGGGCTCGGTCCTGGCCGACCTCTGACCCCACAAGGGACGGCATACGGGATATCCCGTATGCCGTCCCTTGTGGCTGAGAGGGCATCACTCCACTATGGACACGCGAGGAGTTGTCGAAGCTCGGACAGGGGCAGGGCCTTTGAGGCGTCTCCGCTGGACGAATACCGCATGAGTTCGAGCCCGCGGGGAGACCACCCGCCCGAGCCAGTCTCGGGGATGAGGAGATAGCGAAGTGACTGGGTGTCGAGAATGAGTTGGCCCATCGTCGACAATCCGCTGATGATCCCATCGCGCCAATTGAAGGGCGGGTTGAACCCCTGTCCTTCCGTGGCGGGGTAGATCACCCGCGGGGGTGCCTTGGCAGGGTCAAGCCGTGGATAACGAGCGAGAACGCGCTTGATCTCTCCTGTCTCCAGGTCGACGAGCGCGACTCGCTGGTTGTCCTCGCGGAGGAGAATGACCGGAATATCGTTGACAATGCGCCCCGACCCCGCAAACACGGACCCGTCGCCCGGCGCCTTCCTGCGCCAGGATGAATCAAGTGCCGGCCCCAATGCGGGCGGTAGGGGGCAGAGCTTTGCGACAACTCCAGAATCGGAGGGCGCACTGCTGGACACTGCGGTCGACGATGTCGCACCCGTCGTGGTTGTGAAACTGGGGTCCGGCGGAGGGGACGAGGTGGCGACCGAGCAGGCAGCCAAGAGGACCCCCGTTGCACCTGCTACGAGCAGCGAATGCGGCCTACGCAAGGAGTCCACGACCAGGTGCACCCATGATGTTCCAGCCTCCCGTCGTGCCAGAGGCGGACTGAACACACAACGCCCCTGACTGTCAGTAGGCTCCGCTCCCAAACCACAGAACAAAGCCTCGACAGGTGTGACGTTCGGCATACGCCATCGACAACCCGGGTGCGGCGAGGTTAGCCGCGCTGCGGTGAGGGTGCATCCTCAGTGCAGCGCGGCCACCCTCACCGAAGCGCCATAGCTCAAGACATCACAGACCGTGCTCGGCCCAATGCCGCCGGTGGGCGCTGACCGCCCAGGCGTTCACCGCGTCGCGATCAGGCTCGGCGGGCAGCACGCCACGGCCGGTGTCGATGACGTCGGCGAGTTCGGCCCGCGCGGCGTCGATGAGCGCCAAGGCCCGCTGGAAGTCCACCTCCCCGCGCTTGACCGCGAGACACTGTTCGAGGTCCGACGGCGGCATCGGCAGGGTCAACCGTCCGGTCATGGCCAGCTCGACACCCTGTCGACCCAGGCGCAGGGCATGCGAGGCGTACTTCGTGTCATAGCCATGGCGCGCGACCAACTCGGGCCGGTTGGGCACCTTCGACTGCCGCCCGCCGCCGAGCATCCGCTCCCGCTGCGAATCCAGATAGCCCAGGAAGCGGTGACTCGCCGCCCGTGAGACGAGCTTCGGGGCCAGTTCCCGCAGCTCGGCACCGAGCGGAGTGAGCAGCACGACGGCGTCACCCACGGCATACAGGGGGATGAGGATGGTCGGGTTGCCGTTGAGGGCCAGCCGCAGGAACTTGCGCAACCCGTAGACCGTGAGGTCGATGTCTCCCGGGCCGGAGCGGGCGCCCATCGGCTGGGTGCGCCAGATCCAGTGCTCGGGGCGGGGCGCCAGACCGAGCAGCTGCGCCGGCTCCTCGACATAGACCCCGGTCTCGTCGTGGTCGTCCGTGCCGGGGATCGCCATGCCATGCACACCAGACCCGACCTCGGTGCGCAGGATCTGGTGACGCGCGGCAACCGCACGGTCGCCGAGGTCGACGTTGGGCCGGTCGGGACGGGACATGGTCCCGACGTTACGACCCGGCCGCCCCGACGCGCACCTGGGTTTGAGGGGCGCCATCACAGCCGAGTGGCACGGCATACCGGCAGCCGTATGCCGTGCCGCGCCAGCCCCGCCGTCCTCACGAACGGAAGCGGGCCGGCTCCCCCAGGAGGGGAACCGGCCCGCTTCGGTATGCCGTGGGGCTAGGACGCGACCCGCTCGGCCGCGGGCGACGCGTCGCCGGCGATGGCCAGGTCACGCCGCTTGGACACGACGACGGCGACGACAACGATCGCGAGGGCGATCAACGCGATGCCGAACCGGATGCCTGCGTTGGCGCCCGACCCGACGCTCAGGACCACGATGGCCGGGGCGACGAGCACCGAGACGAGGTTCATCACCTTGATCAGCGGGTTGATGGCCGGGCCTGCGGTGTCCTTGAACGGGTCACCGACGGTGTCACCGATGACGGTGGCAGCGTGGGCCGGTGAGCCCTTGCCGCCATGTGCACCGTCTTCGACGATCTTCTTGGCGTTGTCCCACGAGCCACCGGAGTTGGCGAGGAACACGGCCATCAGGCAGCCCGAGGTGATGGCGCCGGCGAGGAAGCCAGCGAGCGCGCCGATGCCCAGGCCGAAGCCGACGATGATCGGGGTGAGCGCCGCGAGCAGACCCGGGGTCGCGAGCTCGCGCAGCGAGTCACGGGTGCAGATGTCGACGACCTTGCCGTATTCGGGCTTGGCGGTGCCCTCCATGATGCCGGGGATCTCGCGGATCTGACGGCGGACCTCGAAGATGATCGCGCCGGCAGCGCGGGTCACGGCGTTGACCGCCAGGCCGGAGAAGAGGAACACGACCGAGGCACCGAGCAGTGCACCGACGAGGGTCGTCGGCGAGACGATCTCGGTGATGAACGACAGCGGCAACTCGCCGGCGGACTTGATGCCGATCTCGCGAGCGGCGGTCTCCCAGGCGTCGGTGAACGATCCGAAGAGCGCGGTCGCCGCGAGGACGGCGGTCGCGATCGCGATGCCCTTGGTGATCGCCTTGGTGGTGTTGCCGACGGCGTCGAGGTCGGTGAGGATGCGCGCGCCCGCGGCGTCGATGTCGTGCGACATCTCGGCGATGCCCTGAGCGTTGTCCGAGACCGGGCCGAAGGTGTCCATCGCGACGATGACGCCGACCGTGGTGAGCAGGCCACAGCCGGCCAGCGCGATGAAGAACAGCGACAACGAAGCCGCGCCGCCACCGAGGGTGAACGCGCCGAACACGGCTGCGCCGATGATGACTGCGGTGTAGACGGCCGACTCGAAGCCGACACCGATGCCGGCCAGGACCACGGTGGCCGGGCCGGTGAGCGAGGTGCGGGCGACGTCGTTCGTCGGGCGGGCCTCGGTGCCGGTGAAGTGACCGGTGAGCCAGAGGATGACGCCCGCGAGGACGATGCCGAGGATCACGGCCATGGTGGCGCGGATGCGCAGCCCGGAGACGAGGACCTCACCGGTGGCCGAGGTCAGCGCCTGGGGCAGGTAGAAGAACGCGGCGGCCGTCGACAGGACCGCAGAGATAACGGCCGAAATGTAGAAGCCGCGGTTGATGGCGGCCAGGCCGTTTTCGTTGCCCTTCACCTTGGTGATGTAGACGCCGATGATGGCGGTGATCGCGCCGATGGCCGGGACGATGAGCGGGAAGACCAGGCCGGTGACACCGAGGGCGACCGAGCCGAGGATGAGCGCGGCGACGAGCGTCACGGCATACGACTCGAACAGGTCTGCCGCCATGCCGGCGCAGTCGCCGACGTTGTCGCCGACGTTGTCGGCGATGGTCGCTGCGTTGCGCGGGTCGTCCTCGGGGATGCCCGCCTCGACCTTGCCGACCAGGTCGGCGCCCACGTCGGCGGCCTTGGTGAAGATGCCACCGCCGACCCGCATGAACATCGCGAGCAGCGCCGCGCCGAAGCCGAAGCCTTCCAGGACCTTGGGGGCGTCGCCCTTGTAGAGGAGCACGACGAGCGAGGCGCCCAGCAGACCGAGGCCGACCGTGGCCATGCCGACGACACCACCAGTGCGGAAGGCGATCTTCATGCCGCCCTCACGGCTGCCCGCGCGGGCCGCAGACGCGACCCGGACGTTGGCCTTGACCGCGAGCGACATACCGAGGTAGCCGATGGCCGCCGAGAAGAGCGCGCCGATGACGAAGAAGACCGAGCGACCGATCTTGACGTTCATGTCGGCCGGCAGCAGGAAGAGCAGCAGGAAGACGAGCACGACGAAACCGCCGAGCGTCTTGAACTGCCGGTTGAGGTAGGCCTGAGCGCCCTCCTCCACCGCGGCGCCGATCTCCTGCATCCGCGGGGTGCCGGCGTCGGCCGCGAGCACTTGGCCGCGGAACATGGCACCCATCACGAGGGCAACGATCGAGATGACCAGGACCGCGATGACCAGGGTCAGGTTGAGCCCCTCCAGGGCCACCTGACTCGCGGCGGGGTTGATGGCGAGCATCCAGTTCCTCCTTGACGCCGCCACCGGCGGCGCACGGGGTCGGCGCCGAGGGCATCCTCGGCGGAGGCACTTCCGTGTGTCCGGGCTGAGGCTACCGGTCGAGGCCGCTCGTGGGCGACCGGTCAGAAGACTCGTTGCGGTGTGACGCGCGCTACAGGCGGGTGGAAGCGGTTACACCGCTTCCACGGGTGAGAAAGGGCCAGCTGCCGGTATGCCGGCCCGCTGCGGCCGGGCGCGTGGAGCGGCCTTCAGTGGACCTTGCTGACCTCGAAAACCTGGTCGAGCCCGGTGATGACGAGCACCTTGAGGACCCGATCGCGTGCGCCGACGACCCGCATGTCGTTGCCGTTGGTCCGCATGAGCTTGAGCCGGCCGACGAGGACGCCGAGACCAGTGGAATCCAGCAGGGTGACACCCTCGATGTCGACGACGAGCTCACGAGCGCCCCTGGCTATCTGCTCGTCGAGGAACCGGCCCAGCGCCGGGGCCGTGGCCAGATCGATTTCACCGGTGACGTGTACGACGCACGTGTCACCGTAGGTCTGGTTCGACAGCTCCAGTTCCACCGCCACCCCTTGTTGTCGTGCCTGTGTTGTCGTGCCTGTGTTGTCGTCGTGCTTCTGTGCCGCTCGGCCTGGGCAGGTCCCTCCGTGCCGTTGCCACCGTGCTGCACACGTCACCGGCCGTACTGTTGAGCCGATGTCCGCGCCTCCAGATCCGCCGGTGGACCCGCTCGACGGAGTCCCTTGGCAGGCTGACGACCCAGCACGGTTACTGGTGAGTATTGCAGCCGGTGACCGTGCGCGTCGACTACTTCACGTCGAGCGCTTCCCGGCGCGGGGGGCAACGAGCGCCGAGCTGCCCGAATGGACCGACCCTGCTCTCCTTGCGGCCCTGACCGGGGCGGGCATCCCGCAGCTATGGGCGCACCAACGCGAGGCTGCCGAACGGCTCCGGGCGGGCGAGCACGTCGTGATCTCGACCGGCACAGCGTCGGGCAAGTCGCTCGGTTTCCTCCTGCCGGTGCTCACCTCGGTGCTGGCCGGTCGCGGTGCCCCGTCGGGACGTGGGGCGACCGCGCTCTACCTCGCTCCGACCAAGGCGCTGGCCCATGACCAGCTGACCCGCGTCGAAGCCCTGGCCCTTCCCGGGGTTCGCGTGGCTGCCTACGACGGCGACACCCCGCCGGAGGAGCGGCGCTGGGTGCGTGACCACGCGGCATACGTGCTGACCAATCCCGACCTGCTGCACCACTCCCTCCTGCCCGGCCACGAACGCTGGGCACCGTTCCTGCGCGCGCTGCGCTACGTCGTCGTCGACGAGTGCCACATCTATCGGGGCGTCTTCGGCTCGCACGTGGCGCTCGCGCTGCGGCGGTTGCGCCGGGTCGCGGCGCGCTATCGCGCGGAACCCACCTTCGCCTTCGCGTCGGCGACGATCGCCGACCCGGGCGCACACGCCTCTCACCTGCTCGGTATGCCGGTCCGTCCCGTGCAGCGCGACGGCTCGCCTCGGGGTGCACTCACCGTCGCCCTCTGGGAGCCGGCCGGCGCCGAGTCACCGACGAACGCCGCTGCGGAGGATGGACCGCGCGCGGGTTCTGACGGCGGACCACGCGCCGGCTCGGACGATGTGCCGCTCGCCGAACCGGCCGGCGACCTCACGCCGAAGCGGCGCAGCGCGGTTGCCGAGACGGCCGACCTGCTCGGCCGGTTCGTCGACGCCGGCGTGCAGACGGTCGCGTTCGCCCGGTCCCGGGTGGGGGCCGAGGTCATCGCGAGCGTCGCGGCTCGGGACTCCAGCGGCTATCGGCGAGCCGTGGCGGCATACCGGGGCGGTTATCTGCCCGAGGAACGCCGCGCCGTCGAACGAGACCTGCGCGAGGGGACCCTGCGCGGGCTGGCCGCGACGACCGCGCTGGAACTGGGCATCGACATCTCCGGCCTCGACGCCGTGGTGCTGGCCGGGTGGCCGGGCACGCTCGCGTCGTTCTGGCAGCAGGTCGGGCGGGCCGGACGCACCGGGCGGCCGGCGCTTGCGGTGCTCATCGGTGCGGACGACCCGCTGGATCGTTACCTCATGGGCCATCCGGAGGCGATCTTCCAGCGCCCGGTGGAGGCAGCGGTCGTCGATCCCGAGAATCCACACCTACTCGCCCCCCACCTGCTGTGCGCCGCCGCCGAACTGCCGCTCACCCCGGTCGACCTCGAGCTTTTCGGCGTCTCGGCCCGCGGACTCGTCGACCGATTGGTGGCCGACCGGGTGCTACGGATGCGGCCCACCGGGTGGTATTGGCCGCGGCCGGATCGCCCGTCGGGCTGGTTCTCGTTGCGCGGGATCGGGCGCAGCATTCGCATCGTGGAGCGATCGTCGGGCCGGGTCGTGGGCCTGGTCGACGAGGCCCGCGCCGACCACACCGTGCATGCCGGCGCCGTGCACCTGCACCAGGGCGCCACCTTCGTCGTGTCCGAACTCGACCTCGAGGCCGGACATGCCCTGGTCGTCGCGGGCGACCCGGGGTGGAGCACTCAGGCCAGGTCGATCAGCCGCTTCGATCTGGGCGAGGTCCGCGAGCGTCGGCAGCACCCCGATCTGACGGTTGCCTTCGGCGAGGTGACCGTCCACTCGCAGGTCGTGTCGTTCCTGCGCCGCGGCCCGTCGGGCGAGGTGATCGGGGAGCATCGCCTCGACCTGCCCGAACGCACCCTGGCTACGACGGGCGTCTGGTGGACCCTGCCCGAGGCCGTCTTGACGGACCTCGGACTCGAGCCGCGGCAATGGCCGGGGGCGCTGCATGCTGCCGAGCACGCGCTCATCGGGATGCTCCCGCTCGTGGCCACCGCCGATCGGTGGGACGTCGGCGGCGTCTCGACCGCGTTCCATCCCGACACGGGGCTGCCCACCGTGTTGGTGTATGACGGGCATCCCGGCGGCGCGGGCTTCGCAGGACGCGGGTATGCCGTCATCGGCGACTGGGTGCAGGCGACGCTCGACACCGTGCGACGGTGCGACTGTGAGGCAGGGTGTCCGGGCTGTGTGCAGTCGCCGAAGTGCGGCAACGGGAACTCACCCTTGGACAAAGCCGGCGCAATCGTCGTGCTGGCCGCCGTTGTGAGCAGGTTGGGTCTCGCTGAGGGGTGAGGGTCGGGGCGCCGGGCAAGACTGACGGTGGCACCGGATGGGTAATCTCATCGCAGGGACACGCTGTCGCGTGATCTGGGGTCCGGCTGCGGCTGGGTGCATCGTGGAGGTTGCTCATGGTTGCCGTCGGTCTCGTCCTCGTGTTGATCGGCGTCGGTGGCGGCGCGCTCTTCGCCTGGCTGGCTCTCCAGACCAGCGACCGGGTGGGCCTGGGCGCTGACGGTCTGGTGCAACTCACCGTCCAGCCGATCACGGTCTTCATCGCCGGTGCTGCCGCGATGCTGCTGCTGTGGATGGGCGCACGGCTCATGGCGGCCGGGGCCAAGCGCAAGGCCGCCCAGCGGCGAGAGCTCCGCGAACTCAAGCAGGCGGCTCCGACGCGCCCGACCGAACCCCAACGTCCCGCAACTCGGCCGGCCGAGCCCACCGACCGCAGTCTCTGACTGATCCCGGACGCGCTGGGGTTCCCCCCAAATCGTGGAGGGCTTGCTTTACGCGGCTCTCGGGGTGAGGGCCGTGGTCTCGTAGTCGATGGGTGACATCATGTCGGCGGCGCTGTGGCGTCGCTCGGTGTTGTAGAAGTTC
>Ga0208938_1002353_pt1 | contig 10018 bp, 8 predicted proteins | sample AD_UKC125_MetaG_FD_184434 | JGI IMG/M metagenome (GOLD analysis project Ga0208938, IMG submission 184434) | Active sludge microbial communities of municipal wastewater-treating anaerobic digesters from USA - AD_UKC125_MetaG (SPAdes) (version 2) | ecosystem: Engineered > Bioreactor > Anaerobic >... | reverse complement strand
GGCCATGAGCCAGAACCCCCACCACACCACGGCGTCCCCGAAGTAGTTGGGGTGCCGGGTCCAGGCCCACAGGCCGCGGTCCATGAGGCGGCCCCGGTTGGCCGGGTCGGCCTTGAAGGCAGCCAACTGTGCGTCACCCACCGACTCGAAGATCAATCCGGCGACGACGAGGGCGACCCCGATCCAGCCGACGCCGGACACCACCCGATGCGCCTCATGGGTGGTCGAAGTCCAGGCCGCGACCTGAAGTGGCAGGGAAACGAACCACGCGATGACGCCCTGGACGAGGAAGACGCGGCGCACGGCATACCCGAACTTCTTGCCCACAGGTGCGCCGGAGAGGATCTTCACGTAACGCGGGTCCTCGCCCATCCCCCGAATGCGGCGAGCCAGGTGCAGCGCCAGGCGCCCGCCCCAGACCGTGACGAGCGCGGCCAGCACGAGTGAGCGCGCGGTCGCGCCGGCCATGACGACCCCCACCCAGCTCACCGCGACGAAGAGCAACCCCCAGGTGACATCGATGAGGGCGTATTTGTCCTGGCGCCGCGCGATCATCGCCGTCACGGCCAGCAAGGCGGCGATCGCGAGAGCGCTGGCCAGGAGAATCGCAGGCAACGAGGGGTTCATTCTCGGGAGCGTAACGGCCGGGGTCGGCGGCGCTCGCCCGCGAGATCTCGAAATCGGCTGGCTCAGGCTCTCCCATACAGCCCCTTTCGGCATCTCGCGGGCTCCGCGGCATACCGCGGGCTCCACGGCATACCGTGTCTCCCATGACTGCGGCCTCGAGTGACTCGAGTGACTCGAGTGAGACGCTCGCGCACAACGGGCTGCCCGGGCCGCATCCCGGCACGCCACCGCGCCGCCCGGGCTCGGTCCGCCGCACGACGAGCCTGGACCTCACCCGCCCGCACGGCCCGGACGGGCCACTCCATGTCGGCGGCCGAGCGCGCGACCTGCACACCGACACCGACGGCACCCCTCGCGTGATCGGCTCGGCGCTGGCCTCGCTCACCGTCGAAGAGGGCATCGTCACCGCGTTGTCCACCTATCCCCGGCGGCCCGCACTCGCGCAGCTGGTCGGCCGTCGCGCGCTCGTCGGATGGCGCACCGGCCTGTGGCGCACCATCCGCGAGGACGTCGAGAGCGGTTCCGACCTGCACCAACTCCTCGACGATCTGCCCGGCGGTTTTGTCATCAGCGGGTTCACCCGCGGCCGGGCGCTCGCGCTCGCCTCTGGTGGCGACCCACTTCCGCAACCTGGCCGGCGCCTCGACGTGTGCGCGGGCTGGGCCTCCGACTCCCGCGCGGCCCGCATCCTCGACGAGACCGGCAGCGCGCCGCGTGCGGTGACCCCGCCGGCGCCGCCGTTGCGCGATGACGCCGACCCGCACGGTTGGCACACCTGGCCGGCGACGCCGATCTGGGGGATCAGCCGGCGCCGCCGCATCGACGCCTGGCTCGACCCGAGCGATCCACACGCGGGCGACCCGCACCGCCCGATCCACGTCGATGCCATGTTCCGCGACTCGTTCGTCGACCACGAGGGCGCCGAACGGGTGCTGCACGAATACACCCTGCACGCGCAGGTGGGCCGCACGGCATACCCGGTCCTTGAGGTCACCACGGCGGGGCGGGTGCTGCCGCACCACGAGTGCCCCCTCGCCGCCGCGTCGGCGCAACAGATCCTCGGTATGCCGTGCGACGACTTGCGCGACCGGGTCTCGACCGCGCTCTACGGGCCCGGGTCCTGCACCCACCTCAACGACGGGCTGCGGTCGCTCACCGACGTGCCGGCGCTGCTCGTGGCGGCGGGGCTGCTGGCACCCTGACCGGGGTGACCTTGGGCGGGTCGGTGTGGGTGAGCGCCACTACGCTGCGAGAGTGCGCACACCCCCGGAAGAAGCAGCCCCTGTCGTCTATCCCGGAATGGGTGCGATCCCCGTCGACGAAGGCGTGGCCTTCCGCGTGTGGGCCCCGCACGCGAGCGCGGTCCACGTCGTCGGGGAGTTCAACGAGTGGAACGAGACGGCCGCCCCGATGGCCTCGGAGGGCAACGGCTTCTGGTATGCCGTGCTGCCCGACGCCGCAGTCGGCCAGGGCTACAAGTTCCTCGTCACCAACGGCGACCAGACCTTCTACCGGATCGACCCCTACGCCCGCCAGGTGACCAACTCCGTGGGGCATGGCGTCATCTATGACCACGGGGCCTATGACTGGGAGGGCGACCAGTACGACTGCCCGTGGCACCACGAGTTGGTCATCTACGAGCTGCACGTCGGGTCGTTCTTCACCGACAAGGAGGGTCGGCCCGGCACCTTCGAGCTCGTCGGCGAGAAGCTCGAGCACCTGGTCAAACTCGGCGTCAACGCGATCCAGATCATGCCGGTCATGGAGTTCGCCGGCGATTTCTCCTGGGGTTACAACCCCGCCCACATCTTCGCCGTCGAGTCCGGCTATGGCGGCCCGGACGCGCTCAAGGACCTGGTCAAGCAGGCCCACCGGCACGGGCTGGCCGTCATCATCGACGTCGTCTACAACCACTTCGGGCCGAGCGACCTGGACCTGTGGCAGTTCGACGGGTGGAGCGAAAACGGCAAGGGCGGCATCTACTTCTACAACGACGACCGGTCCACCACGCCGTGGGGCGACACCCGGCCCGACTACGGCCGCGACGAGGTGCGCCGGTTCATCCACGACAACGCGATGATGTGGTTGCACGACTTCCACGTCGACGGGTTGCGGTTCGACATGACGCCTTATATCCGCAGCGTCCACGGGTCGGGGGTCGACCTGCCCGAGGGCTGGGACCTGATGCGCTGGATCAACACCTCGGTGCGCGAGTCACATCCGCGAGCCATCACGATCGCCGAGGACATGCACCAAGACCCGCGGATCAGCCAGATCGACAACGGCGGCGCCGCCTTCCACGCGCAGTGGGACGGGGCCTTCGTCCACCCGGTGCGCCAGGCGGTCATTGCGCGGTCGGACGAGGAGCGCTCGATCGGCGCGCTGCGCGATGCCATCGTGACGATCTACAACGGCGACGCCTACCACCGGGTGATCTACACCGAGTCCCACGACGAGGTCGCCAACGGCCGGGCCCGGGTGCCCACCGAGGTCAATCCCGATGACCCGACCGGCTGGCACGCCCAGAAGCGCGCGACGGTCGGGGCCGCTCTCGTGCTCACCAGCCCCGGCATCCCCATGCTCTTCCAGGGCCAGGAGTTCCTCCAGGGCGAATGGTTCCGCGACGACGTGCCGCTGGACTGGGACCTCAACGACGATTTCCACGGCATCGTCCGGCTGGTGCGCGACCTCATCCGGCTGCGGCGCAACTGGCGCGACACGACCCGCGGGCTCACCGGTCAAGGGATCGACGCTTACCACGTCAACGACGACGACAACGTCCTGGCCTTCCACCGGTGGTTCGACGGTGGGGCCGGCGACAGCGTGGTGGTCGTCGTCAACCTCCACCACGAGGCCCGCGAGGGTTACCGCATCGGGATGCCACTGCCGGGGCTGTGGAAGCTCGAGCTCAACAGCGACGCCCGCATCTACAGCGACGACTTCGGCGACTTCGCCTCGACCGACGTCCAGGCCGAGCCGAGCACCGACGACGGTCAGGACGCCACGGCGCTCGTCTCCATCGCGCCGTACTCCGTCCTCGTGTATTCCTACTCCGGGTGACGACCGCGACGCCGCCGACGCCGCCAACGTCCTCGACGCAGGCGGCGCCGCCACCGTCCTCGACTCCATCGACTCGCCTTGCCGAGGTCGTGGCCACCGTCACGGCCGTCGGCGACACGGCAGCCCGGCGGACCAAGCTCGGACTGCTGGCCGATCTGCTCCGACGGCTGCACCCAGGCGAGATCGAGGCCACCGTCGGACTGCTCACTGCAGCTCCCCGGCAGGGCAAGCTCGGAGTGGGCTGGCGCAGCCTGGCCAACCTGGCCGATGTCGTCGGCACCGCTGCGCCCGAGGGCGGGCTCACCGTGCTCGATGTCGACACCTCGATCGAGGCGCTCGCGACGGCCATCGGTCCGGGCTCGGCCGGGGTGCGCGCGGATGCGTTGCAGTCGCTCTGGGCGCGCGCCACCGAGAGCGAGCGACACTTCCTGGCCGGTGTGCTGCTCGGGGAGGTCCGGATGGGTGCGCTCGCCGGCTTGCTCACCGAGGCCCTCGCTCAAGCCGCCGGTATGCCGTCCGAGCCGGTGCGCCGGGCGGTGATGCTGTCGGGGTCACTGGGCCGGACGGCATACCTGGCTTTGACCGGGTCGCTGGCCGCGGTGGAGGCGGTAGGACTGCGGGTCGGCACCCCGGTGCATCCGATGCTCGCCTCGACAGCCGGGTCGGTGGCCGAGGCAGTCGCGGCCGTTGTCGCGCTGGAGGTGCCGGATCTTCATGGCTCCGAGCCGGTCGCCGTGGTCGAGGCCAAGCTCGACGGTGCCCGGATCCAGGTCCACCGCGCGGGCGGGCCGGGCAGCCCGGTGCGGGTCTTCACCCGCACCCTCGCCGACATCACCGACCGGCTGCCCGAGATCGTCGAGGTCGTGGCGGCCTTCCCGGGTGGGGCCGTCATTCTCGACGGCGAAACCCTCGCCCTCGACGAATCCGGGGCTCCGCGACCGTTTCAGGACACGATGAGCCGCTTCGGATCGGCGTCGGGGGCCGAGATCCTGCGACCGTGGTTCTTCGACGTGCTCCACGCCGACGGGGTCGACCTCATCGACGAGCCGCTCTCGCGCCGTCGAGCGGTGCTTGCGCGCATCGTCGGCGAGCACGGCATACCCTCCGTTGAGACTGCCGATCCCGTTGTGGCCGAAGCTTTTTCGCGTGAAGTGCTCGCCGCCGGCCATGAGGGGGTGCTGGTCAAGTCGCTGGCAAGCCGCTACGCCGCCGGACGCCGTGGCAAACCCTGGCTCAAGGTCAAGCCGGTGCACACCTACGACCTGGTCGTCCTGGCGGTCGAGTGGGGCTCCGGGCGACGCACCGGCATGCTGTCCAATCTCCACCTCGGCGCGCGCGACCCGCGGGTGCCCCTCGGCGAGAAGGGCGACTTCGTCATGGTGGGTAAGACCTTCAAGGGGCTCACCGACGCGATGCTCGCCTGGCAGACCGAACGACTGCTCGCGTTGGAGACCAGACGCACCTCGTATGCCGTGCACGTGCGCCCCGAGCTCGTGGTCGAGATCGCGATCGACGGGGTGCAACGGTCCCATCGGTATCCCGGTGGAGTGGCGCTGCGGTTCGCCCGGGTCAAGCGCTACCGCGAGGACAAGCCCGCAGCGCAGGCCGACACCATCGCGAGCCTGCAAGCCATGCTGCGCTGACTGGCGCGCGAGTCAGCGGCGCAACGCGGCCAGGGTGTCGGCGCGTGCCTGGGCTGCGGGCAAGGACACGTCGCGAAGCCAGCGTTCGCCCTCGGCGTCACCCTCGGCAGCCAACAACTCGGCGAGCGCTACGACGTCGGCCGGGGCCTTGTTCTGGGCCATCTTGGCCTTGGCCTCGATCCGAGTGATCTGCAGTTCCAGCCCGACGACGGCGCGCAGCATGGCGTCGACGTAACCGGGTGCCGCGTCGTCGACAGACCACTCCGGCCGCCGGCTGCCGGGCCGGCCCTCGTGCTGTTCGGTGAGGCGGCGGACCACCTGGGCGGTCCAGGCCACGTCGTCATGGGCGATGAGGTCGCCGTAGACGTGCACCGTGACGTAGTCCCAGGTCGGCACGACCCGCCCATGCTCACGACTCGAAGGTAAGTCAGCCGGGCTCACGTAGTGGTCGGTCAGCGACACCACGACCAGCGATTCGCAGGTCGTCGGCTCGGACCACTGCCGGTTGTTGCGTGCGACGTGACCGAGCAAGGCCCCGTGCGCCCCACGGGTGGGATCGAAGACGAACGGCAGTGGGGTGGCCAGCAGGCCCGACTCGTGGTGGGTGACCAGGTCGGCGCTGCCCATCCGCATGAGCACGTCCTGGATCTGAGCGTCGGTCATGGCGAAGTGTGCAGGTACATACATGGCCCAACCATCCCATCTGCTCGTCGCTCCGGATGGCTCCGCCGGGCCCGATCGCCCAGGTCGCTCAAGCCCGGTCACGTCGCTCAATCCCAGTCGGGGTGGCTCAGCGCAGCACCGCCACGACCACGGTCGCCGCCACAAGAGCGGCGGTCAGGGACAGCTCCACACTCGCTCCGAGCACGTCGCCGGTCACTCCGCCCAGCCGACGTCGAGCTCGCGCCAGCAACGTCAACGCCGCGACGATACCCGCGGCGACCACGGCGGGACCGGTCCAGAACGGCATACCGAGCACCTGGACCATCGCCCCCGCGAGGGCGCTGAGCAGGAGGGCCGACCCCACGGCATACCGGCTCGCAACCGTGCCCGCGACCGTGGCGCCGAGCCCTTCGGGGCGTGCGGCGGGGATGCCGGTGCGGCAACACCACGCGAGGGTATGCCGGCTGGTCACCACCGCGACCGCAGCGAGTGCGGCTCCGGGTGGGCTGCTGAGCAACGCTGCCAGGGCAGCGGCCTGGACGAGCAGGGTCAGGACGACCGCGGCGACTCCCGCGGGACCGACGTCTCCGCTGCGCATGACCGCCAGGGCGCGCGATCGGTCGTAGCTGGCCGCGAGGCCGTCGCAGGTGTCGGCCAGACCGTCGAGGTGCAGGCCCCGGGTCGCGAGCGCGAGTCCGCCGAGCACCAGGGCGGCGACGAGCAGCGGCGGCAGGTCGGCCAGGCGCAGGGCAGCCCAGCCCAGCGCGACGCCGAGCGCGAGCGGCGCGGTCGCGAGCGGGGCCAGCAGCATCGAGCGACCGGCGGTGGTGGCAGTGACCTGGGCGGGCGGACGAGTCGGGAGCGCCGTGAGCGTGCCGACGGCCAAGCGCCAGGCGTCGATCACCGGGCATCCTGCGGGGGCGGGTTGATCGGGGCATCCTGCAGGGGCGCTGCATGGGGAGGTGCGTCCTGCACGCCCCACTCGAGCCCCTTCTGCAGGTCGACCCGGGGGGCCGTCGAGAGGTCGAGCACCCGACCGGCCACGACGAGGAAGACGTAATCGGACACGTCGGCGACGCGGGCGTTGAGCCGGCCCAGTTCGTCCTGGAAGACCCGCCCCGACGGCGTCAACGGCACCAGGGAGAGCCCGACTTCATTGCTCACGACGACGACCCGGCGCGAGGTCTGCTGCAGCGCGGCCAGCAGCGCCGTGCCCTCCCGATGCGCGATGAGGGTCGCAGCGTGGGGGTTGTCCCAGGCCCCGGCCCGGTCGATGATCGCCGTCAGCCAGGTGCCGAGGCAGTCGATGAGCAGCGGTCCGCCCGGTGCGCGCAGCTGGGCGACGAGGTCGGTCGTCTCGATCGTGGTCCACGACTTCTGCCGGCTGGCCTTGTGGAAGGCCACCCGAGCCGCCCACTCCGGGTCGGCGACCGGGTCGGCCGGGCGCGCTCCGGCGGCGAGGTAGGTGACGTCGTAGCGATAGGACAGCAGGGCCTCGGCATACCGGCTCTTGCCGCTGCGGACGCCACCCAGGACGAAGGAGAGGGACACGTGGTCAGGCTAGGGCAGGATGGCCAGGTGCCCTCTGACGTTATCCACAGGACCTGCTCGGCCGTCTCGCCTCTGGACTCCACTGCCCTCGCAGCGGCCGTCGATCGGCAGGCGCGGCTGACGAAACCGGCCGGTTCGATGGGGCGGCTCGAGGCGCTCTCGCACCAGCTCGCCGGCATGTATGCCGTGTGCCCACCTCCCATCCCGGCACCGGTGACCGTCGTCGTCATGGCCGGTGACCATGGGGTGCACGCCCAGGGGGTGTCACCCTGGCCGCAGCAAGTGACCGTGCAGATGGTCGCAAATGTCGCCTCCGGCGGAGCGGTGGTCAACGCGCTGGCCCGTCAGGTGGGGGCGGCGGTCGAGGTCGTCGACGTGGGGGTGGCTGCGCCGTTGCTCTTCACCGAAGGCGTGGTGCAGCGGCGGGTCCGCAGCGGGACCCGCGACTTCAGTCGTGAGCCCGCGCTGACCCGCGATGAGGTGGTGGCGGCGATCGAGAGAGGGATCGCCCTGGCCGACGACCGCGTGGGCGCCGGCGATCGGCTGCTCGTCACCGGAGACCTGGGCATCGGCAACACGACAGCGTCGGCCGCGCTCATCTCCGCCTTCACCGGCGCTGACCCCGCCGATGTCACCGGGGCGGGGGCGGGCAGCGATGCCCGGATGGTGGCGCACAAGGTGGCCGTGATTCGGTCCGGGCTGGCTCGGCATACCCCGGACCCGACCGACCCGATCGGGGTCCTCGCCGCCTTCGGTGGGCTCGAGCACGCGGCGTTGGCGGGACTGTTGCTGGGCGCGGCTGCCCGGCGGACGCCGGTGCTGCTCGATGGGGTGATCGCCGGCTCGGCGGCCCTCGCGGCGCGGGCCCTGTGTGGCGGCGTCACGGCATACCTCGTGGCGGGGCACCGCTCGAGTGAGCCCGGCGCGCGGGTGGCGTTGGCGGCGCTGGGACTGCAGCCGCTGCTGGAACTCGACCTGCGGTTGGGCGAGGGCACTGGCGGGGTGTTGGCGGTGCCCATCGTGCAGGCGGCCGCTCGGATGCTCGGCGAGGTCGCGACCTTCGACTCGGCGGGGGTGTCGGGCCGGGAGGAGTGAGGCGGGTCGGAGGGTTTCCCGGCGTGGCGACGGCTGGGCGTGCGGGTTTGTCGGCGGGTCGGAAGGTTTCTCGGCGTGGCGACGGCTGGGCGTGCGGGCTTGTCGGCGGGTCGGAAGGTTTCTCGGCGTGGCGGCCGCTGGGCCTGCGGTTTGTCGGCGAGTCGGAGGGTTTCCCGGCATACCGGAGTTGGCGAAGGCCGATCGCGGGTCAGCAACCGTCCCAGGCGAACCGTTCGCCGGCCTTGCGCAGCTGGAACTGGGTGACCTTGGAGGCGTCGAAGAACACCTGCACCTCGGTGGCCTGTCCGGCGAGGATGAGGACGGGGATCGGCCCACGTCCTTCAGTGGTGAGCTGGCCGGGGATGAGTTCGCCCTTGAGCGCTGCCCGGATTTCGCTCTCGTTGAGGCCCACTTCGCCCGTGCCGTTCAACCTGACGCCGGGCTTGCTCACGGTGATCATGGCCAGGACCTGTGACCCGTCGGTGCGTCGGGAGAAGTTGAGTCCGATGCCGGCGCTGGCGAGCGCAGGCGCCATCGCGAGGTCGCCCTCGCAAGCCCCCGGGCTGTTGACCAGAGCGCCGAGCTTGAGCGCTTGATCTCGGGTGAGCCCGAGGCGGAGGTTGCCGATGCCGTCGAGAGTCAGCCTGGACAGGTCGCCCAGCCCCGACGCGGAGCCGGTCGAACCGACGGTGGGGGTCGAGGCGGGAGCCGTCGGAGTCGTCGCAGCCCCCGAAGTCTGTGGGGCGGAGGTCTGAGGCGTCGCAGTGCGGGAAGCCGGCACGGTGATCGACGGGGTGGCGCCGGTCGGGGACGCGCCGCCGGCCGGGCCCGAGGCCGTCCCGCACCCGACGAGTGCCACGGGGAGCACAGCTGCCGCGACGAGGAACCGGACGGTGCGGCGAGTGTGCTGGTGGCTGGCAAGGGGAATCGTGGCGGTTGCCATGTCGGGCTCCTGTGACGTGTGCGCTGTCAAGCGGTGGCTTTGAGGTGGGGCTGTTCGGTGTGCTTCGGTGGGCTGCGCAGGTGCCGATATGGGTCAGCGTCCCGTGGCAGGTGCTGCGGGCACCCTCCATCCCTGAAGATCCATCTCAGTCCCGGAAGGTTGCCCGGCCGCAGCGCGGGTCGAGGCCGTCACGGGGCGCTCGGACTCGGCCGGCCGAGGTCGAACTGCGTCGTGTCGCCACCGGTCACGACATCGGTCGCGAGTTCCAGGGTGCCGTCGATGCCGAGCCGCAGAACAGCCCACCGATTGGTCCCGCTGGTCCCGCTCGTCCCCGTGCTCTGTGCGGCGGTCAGGGTGGTCACGAGCAACACGTGCGTGCGGTCCTCCCACGCCTGGCCAAGGACTTGGGGAGCCCCGTCCGCAGTGGTGACCAGGT
>Ga0208938_1002352_pt1 | contig 10019 bp, 10 predicted proteins | sample AD_UKC125_MetaG_FD_184434 | JGI IMG/M metagenome (GOLD analysis project Ga0208938, IMG submission 184434) | Active sludge microbial communities of municipal wastewater-treating anaerobic digesters from USA - AD_UKC125_MetaG (SPAdes) (version 2) | ecosystem: Engineered > Bioreactor > Anaerobic >... | reverse complement strand
GACTCACCGGCCTTCTTCGGGTTCACGCCGGCGACGAAGCAGTTCTTGCCGTTGGCGTATTCCTGGCACTTCTCGGTGTGGAACTGGCCGGTCTTGCCCGTGATGCCCTGGGTGATGACTTTGGTGTTTTTGTTGATGTAGATCGACATGTCTGTTCTCCGGGCTTACTTGACCGCAGCGACGATCTTGGTCGCGGCTTCGGCCATGGTGTCTGCAGCGATGATGGGCAGGCCGGACTCGGCCAGCAGCTTCTTGCCCAGTTCCTCGTTGGTGCCCTTCATGCGCACCACCAGCGGCACGGACAGGTTCACGGCCTTGCAGGCGCTGATCACGCCGCTGGCGATGGTGTCGCACTTCATGATGCCGCCGAAGATGTTGACCAGAATGCCCTTGACGTTCTTGTTCTTCAGCATGATCTTGAAGGCTTCAGTCACCTTCTCGGCGGTGGCGCCGCCGCCCACATCCAGGAAGTTGGCCGGCTCGCCGCCGAACAACTTGATGGTGTCCATGGTGGCCATGGCCAAGCCGGCGCCGTTGACCAGACAGCCGATGTTGCCATCCAGGCTGATGTAGGCCAGGTCGAACTTGGATGCCTCGACTTCAGCTGGGTCTTCCTCGTCCAGATCGCGCAGGGCCACGATCTCGGGGTGGCGGAACAAGGCGTTGGCATCGAAGTTGAACTTCGAGTCCAGGGCCATGATGTTGCCCTTGCTGTCGCAGTTCAGCGGGTTGATTTCCACCAGCGACGCATCGGTATCCATGTAGCAGGTGTACAGCTTCTGCAGCACGTCGGCGGCCTGCGCGGCCGAAGCACCGGTGAGGCCGACGGCTTGGGCGATCTTGAGCGCTTGTTCGGCGCCCAGACCGGTCAGAGGGTCGACCAGCTCGGTGATGATCTTCTCGGGCGTGCTGTGCGCGACTTCCTCGATGTCCATGCCACCTTCGCTGGAGGCGATCACGGCCACCTTCTGGGTCGCACGGTCGGTGACGATCGAGACGTAGTATTCCTTCTTGATGTCGGCGCCGTCTTCAATGTAGAGGCGACGCACCTTCTGCCCTTCGGGACCGGTCTGGTGCGTCTTGAGCTGCATGCCCAGGATGTCGCCGGCCAGACGCTTGACGTCGTCGATGGACTTGGCCACCTTGACGCCGCCGCCCTTGCCGCGGCCACCCGCGTGAATCTGCGCCTTGACCACCCACACCGGGCCGCCGAGTTTCTGGGCGGCTTCCACCGCCTCCTGCACCGTGAAGGCCGCAATGCCACGCGGCACCGGCACACCAAATTTGCGCAAGATTTCCTTGCCTTGGTACTCGTGAATCTTCATGAGGGCTCTCTCAGGAGTGGATGAATAGGATCCGTCGATCCCGGCAACCAACCGGGTCGCGACCGCTGGATAGGGCAACTTGGAACTGTATCATGCTGCAGTGCACCAATTACTGGCTTGCGCCCTGTTTGCATAATGCATAATTATATGAACAGGCATCTGAACTGAAACTGACGAGGAGTGGGTCGCGCCATGGCCAAGGTATTCATCGACGGCGAAGCCGGCACGACGGGCTTGCAGATTCGCGAGCGGCTGCAACAGATGCCACAGGTGCAGGTGATCAGTATTGCGCCGGAGTTGCGCAAGGACCCGCAGGCCAAGCGTGACCTGATGGCGCAAGTGGACCTGGTGATTCTGTGCCTCCACGATGAGGCGGCGATCGAATCCGTGGCCATGATTGACAGCCTGCCCGGCCGCAAACCCAAGATCATCGATGCCTCCACCGCCCACCGCACAGCGCCGGACTGGGTGTTCGGTTTTCCTGAACTGGCCGCCGGCCAGCGCGAGGCCGTGGCGGCCGCCACCCGCGTGGCCAACCCCGGCTGCTATGCCACCGGCGCCATCGCGCTGATCCGCCCGCTGGTGGATGCGGGACTGATTCCGCGCGACTTTCCGCTGGCGCTGCCGGCGGTGAGCGGGTATTCCGGCGGGGGCCGAACCATGATCGAGGCCTATGAAAAAGGCGAGGCGCCGCTGTTTGAGGCCTATGCCCTGGGCCTCAAGCACAAGCACCTGCCTGAGATCATGCGCTACACGGGCCTGACGCGCCGCCCGGTGTTCGTGCCCTCCGTGGGCAATTTTCGCCAAGGCATGCTGGTGCAGCTGCCCATGCACCTGGACCTGCTGCCGGGCAAGCCGGAGGTGGCCGACCTGCATGGCGCGCTGGCCAGGCACTACGCGGCCAGCAATACGCCTGAGCGCTGGGTCAGCGTCGAGCCGGCGCCCGAGAGCGGCAAGCTCGATGCGTTGGCGCTGAACGACACCAACAAGATGGAACTGCGGGTCTTCGGAAACGACGAGTACCACCATGCTGTGCTGATCGCCCGGCTCGACAACCTCGGCAAGGGTGCCAGCGGTGCGGCCGTGCAAAACATGAGACTGATGCTCGGCCTGTAGAACTCGCTGGCCTGCGGAGCGAAAGCGGCTGTGCAATCCGGCCTGAATTTGTTAACAAGAATGATAGCAACCTACAACCATCCGGCGCTGGGAATAGCCCAGAAAGAGTGAGATTCCCGCTCCGGTGAGGCCTTGTGCTCCTTGGGCTGCTCAGCTCTCGTCGTCATCAGCTCCAGTGACGACCCGGCGGATCGCCTCGGCGCCAAAGCCCCGGGACGCCAGGAAACGCATCTGTTTGGCCCGGCTTGCCGCATCCGATGCAGGTTCGTGGAACTTCTTGCGCCACACTGCCCGCGCTCGCTCCAGTTCCGTCCCTTGCAGCAGTGCAACCGCCTCCTGCACACTTTGTGCATCCAGCCCTTTGGCCTGCAACTCGTGGCGGATGCGCGACGCCCCCAGCCGACCTGCGCGGCGGTGTACGACCGACTCGATCACCCGCTGCTCGTCGACGAAGCCTTTGGCCTGCAGTTCATCAAGCACACGGACCAACTCGCCGGGCGTCTCCTCGAAGGCGCGGAGCTTTCGCTCGAGCTCGGTTCGTGAGTGCTCCCGTGCGGCCAGAAGCCTGAGCGCGCGCCCCTTGAGCGAAGGTGTGGACGGGTTCATGCAAGCGCCAACTGCAAAAAGAGAAGCAAACTATGACGACTGGACGATGGGATCTAGCCTGCCGGGATCGAAATCCGGGTTGAAACCGGCTCAGGCGTTACTTGCGGCCTCCGGCAGCAGCGGAATGCCCAGCGATTCACGCACCTTGTTCTCGATCTCGTGCGCAAGGGCCTCGTTTTCGCGCAGGAATTCGCGCGCGTTGTCGCGGCCCTGTCCGATCTTCTCGCCGTTGTAGGCATACCAGGCCCCTGACTTCTCGATGATGCGGGCATTCACCCCCATGTCGATGATCTCGCCGTGGCGGCTGATGCCTTCGCCGAACAGGATGTCGAACTCGGCGGTCTTGAACGGGGGGGCGACCTTGTTCTTCACGACCTTAACCTTGGTCTCGTTGCCGATGGCGTCATCGCCCTTCTTGATGGTGCCGGTACGGCGGATGTCCAGGCGCACCGAGGCGTAGAACTTCAGCGCGTTGCCGCCCGTGGTGGTCTCGGGGCTGCCGAACATCACGCCGATCTTCATGCGAATCTGGTTGATGAAAATCACCGTGCAGTTGGTTTTCTTGATATGGGCGGTGAGCTTGCGCAGCGCCTGGCTCATCAGGCGGGCCTGCAGGCCGGGCAGGGAGTCGCCCATTTCGCCCTCCAGTTCGGCCTTGGGCGTGAGCGCCGCGACCGAATCGACCACGATCAGATCCACCGCTCCCGAGCGCACCAGGCTGTCCACGATTTCCAGCGCCTGCTCGCCGGTATCGGGCTGGGAAATCAGCAGGTCCTGCAGGTTCACCCCCAGCTTCTGCGCGTACTGGATGTCCAGCGCATGTTCGGCGTCGACGAAGGCGCAGGTGCCGCCCAGTTTCTGCATCTCCGCAATCACCTGCAGTGTCAGCGTCGTCTTGCCGGACGATTCCGGGCCGTAGATCTCGACGACGCGACCGCGCGGCAGGCCACCGACGCCCAGGGCAATGTCCAGGCCGAGCGAGCCCGTGGAGACGACCTGGATGTCTTCGATCACCTCGCCTTCACCCAGGCGCATGATCGTGCCCTTGCCGAACTGTTTCTCGATCTGGGCCAGGGCCACCTGCAGGGCTTTGGCTTTTTCGGCGGCTGCGGCGGCGTTCGGGGCGGTCGGGGTCTTGACAAGTGCGTCCATGAAAATCTCCTGGTGAATCAATCGGTTGGCCTGCTTTTACATCTGTGGTTTAAGACAGGCTGGATGCTTGAACAGTACTTTAACGCAGCCGATTAAAAGAAGTAAACAACTATTTAAGTCAGTTTGCTTTACTATTTGGACATGATGATTGAAGATCTGTCAGGCGGCTGGCGCCAGACCCACCTGGGTCGTCTGCTGGGGCTGGCGATGCGTCGGTTTGACGAGCGCGTGCTGGTTCTCATGGCCTCCAACGTCAACGTGCCACTGGGGCTGTCCCACCTGGCGGCTCGCGGTCAGGTCGGTGCCGCGCACATCCACATCACCCGCCACCTGGCCGTCGAAGGTTCCCGCCTGACCGACTTGGCCCGCGCGGCCGGCATGAGCAAGCAGGCCATGGGCAATCTGGTCGATCAGTGCGAGGCCTGGGGCCTGGTCATCCGGGAGCCCGATCCGCGGGATGCCCGTGCGCGACAGGTCTGCTTCACCCCGGTAGGTCTGGCCTGGCTCGCAGCGTTTCGCGAGGCCGTGAATCAGGCCGAGCGGGAGTTTCGCTCCGCCGTCGGTGACGAGGTGGCCACGGTCGTGGCCCTCGGCCTGGAGGCCTACGCCAGCTGAAAACGCCTTCAAGCGTCGATGCGCACGCACCCGGCGCCTGCATCGGCCTAGAATTTGCCCCACGCGCGAGGCACGCGCCCCAACAACGAAGGAGACAGGCATGCGGATTCTGATTGCCGAAGATGACCAGGTGCTGGCCGACGGCCTGCTGCGAACGCTGAGAGCCTCAGGCGCCGCGGTGGACCATGTGGCCGATGGGTCCCAGGCCGACGCGGCGCTGATGACCAATACCGAGTTCGACCTGCTCATCCTCGACCTGGGCCTGCCACGCATGCACGGGCTGGAAGTGCTGAAGAAGCTGCGCAGCCGTGGCTCCAAGCTGCCGGTGCTGATCCTGACTGCGGCCGACAGTGTGGAAGAGCGGGTCAAAGGCCTGGATTACGGCGCCGACGACTACATGGCCAAGCCCTTCAGCCTGCAGGAGCTCGAAGCCCGCGTGCGTGCCCTGGTGCGCAGAGGGATGGGCGGCGCCAGTTCCACCATCAAGCACGGCCCGCTGGTCTATGACCAGGCCGGAAGGGTGGCGACCATCGACGGCCGTATGGTCGAGCTGTCGGCGCGCGAACTGGGCCTGCTGGAGGTGCTGCTGCAGCGCGCCGGCCGCCTGGTAAGCAAGGACCAGCTGGTCGAGCGCCTGTGCGAATGGGGCGAGGAAGTCAGCAACAACGCCATCGAGGTGTACATCCACCGACTGCGCAAGAAGATCGAGAAAGGTCCGATCCGCATCGCCACCGTGCGCGGGCTGGGCTACTGCCTGGAAAAAATTCCAGGCTGACGTCATGTGCCAGGCCTGCGTCGCCGCTTTCACGGCACGGCCCGCCGCGCGGGCGCGCCTTCAAGATGACAGCTGCGTCAGGCGATCGCCGGCAGGTCGGTCCCCGGTGACCGGTCGCCCGTGAAGCCCGAAAAATGGTCGCTCAAGCTGTTCCAGCGGGAACAGCGCTCGCTCTTTGGCGAGATCCTCGACTGGATGCTGACGCCGCTGCTGCTGCTGTGGCCGATCAGTCTGGCGTTGACCTGGCTGGTGGCGCAGGGCATCGCCGACAAACCGTTCGATCGCGCGCTGGTCTACAACGTCCAGGCGCTGGCCCAGTTGCTCAGCGTCAACAACAACCGCGTGCTGTTCAACATGCCCCAGCCGGCCAGCGAAATCCTGCGCGCAGATGACTCCGACCTCGTCTACTACCAGGTACTGGGTCCGCGCGGTGAGTACCTGAGCGGCGAGCGTGACATTCCGCTGCCAGGGGAGGAGGACAAGCCGGGCGTGCTGGGTGAAGTCCGCTTGCGCGACGACGAATTGCGCGGGCTCGAAGTGCGTGTCGCGTCAATCTGGATCAAGCTGAATGTGCCTGGCGGGCAACCCGCGCTGGTTCAGGTGGCCGAAACACGAGAGAAGCGCAAAGTGCTCGCCACTGAAATCATCAAGGGCGTGATGCTGCCCCAGTTCGTCACCTTGCCACTGGCCGTGCTGTTGGTCTGGATGGCCCTGGTGCGCGGCATCAAGCCCCTGAGCCAGCTGGAAGAGCGCATCCGGGCGCGTCGGCCGGACGATCTGAGTCCGCTTGACGAAAAAACGGTGCCGCTGGAGGTGGCGCCGCTGGTGTCCTCCGTCAACGACCTGCTGACCCGGCTGAAAGACTCCATTGGCACGCAGAAGCGGTTTCTCGCTGACGCGGCACACCAGCTCAAGACGCCGCTGGCGGGTCTGCGCATGCAGGCCGACCTGGCGCTGCGCCAAGGCTCCAGCGAGGAAGACCTGAAGCATTCACTCAAGCAGATCGGGCGCTCCAGCGTGCGGGCCACGCACACCGTCAACCAATTGCTGGCGCTGGCCCGCGCGGAGGCGGGCGGCGCGGCGCTGAGCCGCCTGCCCTGCGACATGGCACGGCTGATCATGGAGGTGGTGCAGGACTCGGTCCCGCGCGCCATGGAAAAGCACATCGATCTTGGCTACGAGGGTGCAGCACCCGGCGCTGCCGACGTGATGCTCAGCGGCAATCCCACACTGCTCAAGGAACTGGTGCGCAATCTGGTGGACAACGCCATCAACTACACCCCTTCGACGGACGTCCGACCCGGCATCATCACGGCGCGCCTGCTGACCGATCCTTTTGGCCAGGTCCTGGTGCTTCAGGTGGAGGACAACGGGCCCGGTATCCCCGAGTCCGAGCGCGAGCTGGTTTTCCAGCCTTTTTACCGGGTGCTGGGCACCAACGTCGATGGATCCGGGCTGGGGTTGCCGATCGTGATGGAGATTGCGCAGCAGCACGCAGCAACGGTGACCATCGAAGAAGCCCGCCCAGGGCAGCAACCGCCCGGAGCCTGCTTCAGTGTGCGCTTCGTCGTGGGCGACGACCGTTTCGAGTCGAGCTGAATCAGGCCGGCTTGAAGAGATTGAGTTGCAGGCGCTCGCGTTCGATAACGCGGGCGGCGGCTGGGTGGGCGGCCACACGCTGCACGAAAGCCCACAGATCCGGAAAATCCGCAGGATCGATGCCGGCGATGCTGCCCCAGCGCGTGAGGGTCAGCGCATAGGCGTCCATTGGCCCGAAATTCGCGCCTCCGAGCCAGTCTTGGCCTGCCGCTTTCGCGCGCTGCACCAGAGCCTGCAGTTCGCCCATCATGCCGCGGTACAGCCCGGCGTTGTAGCGCCGCAGATCTTCATGCACGGCCGGATTGTCCGAAAACTTCTGGGGCATGAAGATGTGGGTGAAGGCCGGGTGCACGGTATTGTTCATCCATGCCAGCGTCTCCATGGCGCGGGCGCGCGCCAGCGGTTCAGCCGGCAGGAAGCCCAACTGGGGAAAACGGTCGTTCAGGTATCCGATGATGGCCAGGATCTGCGTGATCACCTCTGCGCCGTCCACCAGCACCGGAACCTGAGCGCGCGGGTTGATCGCCCGGTACTCAGGGCTTTGCTGTTCGCCCTTGTGCAGTTTGACCATCACAGGTTCGAAGGCGGCGCCGCTGGCTTCTAGCAGCACATGCGGGACGAAGGAGCAGGCGCCGGGTGCGAAATAGAGTTTCAAGGTCATGAGGGGGTTGCTGCTGGGGTGGAGGGTTTCTGGCAGGGGCGCAGCGCCTTGCCGGCCAGGGCCGCCTTGAGGTTGTCCAGGCGTTGCTTGAGACTGGCGTCGGCCTGCGGCAGCCGCAGCCACTGGCCGCGCAGTTCGGCGCGCTCCTGCACCACCCGGGCGGTTCGCACGCCGCGGCTGGCAAACTGGGCGAGGCCATCTTTCGCCGCCGCCTCGGACGGATAGGCCGCCAGCGAAAGCCCTGGCGACAGGGCCGGGTTGCTCAATGGCTCGAAACGGATGTTGAGGCTGCGCAACTCGGCCAGCTTCTTGTTCAGGGTGTCGTTGTCGGGGTACTTGCCCATGTAGACGATCCAGCGCTCGGGCTCCACGCCGTTCTCGAACTCCCAACTGCCCTGCGGCAGCGCGGTATCCAGTGCCTGGCGCAGGGCCGTGGCCTGGCGTTCGTCGTAAACGCCGGCTTGCAGGCATTCGGTAGGCCGCGGTGGCAGGCTGGTCTGCGTTGTCGCTGCTTCCAGACGCTTGACTTCATCAGCGCCTAGCAGGCGCAGGCGCTCGGGATGCAACTGCTGTGTCAGGCGCTGTGGCTCTGTCTGCTGGACGGGTGCCAGTCCGTAGGCCTGCAGAAGGCCGTGCGACCAGGCGAAGTACAGCCCGTTGGCCAGCAGCAGGAGCAGGACGATCAGGCGTAGCATCGCGGATTCAGGTTTTAAGGGGAGGGCGGGGCCGCACGCTGACCTCGGAACTGGTGACGCGCTGCAGGCCAGCGGCAGTATGCACCAGCAGCGCGCCGGTCTCGTCGACGCCCCGGGCCGTGCCCTGCTGGCCGTCGCTGAGCACGACCTCGCGACCCTCCAGCACGTCGCGTACTTGAAAGCGCGCCGCAAAAGGCGAAAAGCCGGTCGCCTCAAAGGCCACCAAGGCGCGCACGAGGGGCTCGGCGATCTTCAACAGAGCCCCCGGGGCGTCAATGCCGGGCAGCAGCTCTTGCAACGCCGCAGCCGGTGTCGCCAGGCCCTCCTGTGTGGGGGGCGCCGCGATGTTCACGCCGATGCCGATGACGGCGTGGCGCTGGCTGCCGATGGCAGCGGTCTCGATCAGGATCCCGGCCAGTTTGCGCTGCTCCCACCAGAGGTCGTTCGGCCACTTCAGCCCGATGGCCGGGTGCAGGCTGCCGGCCAGGCTGACGCCCACCGCCAGCGATAGGCCGGACCAGTCGGCCGGCGCCAGCGGCAAGCCCAGCGAGAAGGTCAGCGAGGCGCCCGGGGCGCTGTGCCACCCGCGCCCGAGCCGGCCGCGGCCTGCGGTCTGCGTCTCGGCCACCAGCAGCACCGGCTCCGCCTGGCCGGCGCGGGCCCGGCGCATGAGTTCCGTGTTGGTGGAATCGATCTCAGGCAGGATTTCGACGGTGAAGCCGGGCAGCAGGGGCGCAATGGCCTCCCAGATGGCTTCGGCCGGCCAGCGCATCGGGTTCACAGCCCCATTCCGCTCAGCGCCCGGGCTTGGTCTTCGCCGGAGGCGATTTCCGCAGGGGCGCCAGGCGCCGCTTGGGGGCGAGCAAGGTGCCACGGCAGTGGGCACTGCCGCACCAGCAGGGGTATTCGGCCTTCAGCTTGGGTGTGTAGCGCTCGTCGATGACCAGGCCGTAGTCGTAGTTGAGCTCCTCGCCGGCTGCGATGTCGCGCAGCGCCTTGATGAAGATGCGCCCGTCCACCTCATCGGCTTCGCAGTTGGGTTCGCAGCTGTGGTTGATCCACCGCGACGAGTTGCCGCCCCGCAGAGCATCGATGACGCGGTCCTCGTCGACATGGAAGTAGAAGGTGTGGTTCGGGTCTTTCGGGTCGTGCGGGTGGCGCTCCTGCGCCTCGTCCCAGCTGATGATCTCGCCCACGTATTCGATCAGGGTCTCGCCGGCGGCGATGTCCTGGACCGCAAACACCCCCTTGCCATGCACGCCGGAGCGCCGGGTCTGGATGCGGCGGGACGACGGGGCGGTGGCGGGCTTTTTGGACACGGTCTGAAAATTTGGTATGGTGAATCCGTATGGGCGCGTGCGCGCCTACGTATGGGTGTGCGCGTGCGCACGCGAGAAAAGGGATTGTAATTAGATGAAAACATTGGTCATTGCCGAGAAGCCCAGCGTGGCGCAGGACATCGTCCGCGCGCTGAC
>Ga0208938_1002349_pt1 | contig 10026 bp, 8 predicted proteins | sample AD_UKC125_MetaG_FD_184434 | JGI IMG/M metagenome (GOLD analysis project Ga0208938, IMG submission 184434) | Active sludge microbial communities of municipal wastewater-treating anaerobic digesters from USA - AD_UKC125_MetaG (SPAdes) (version 2) | ecosystem: Engineered > Bioreactor > Anaerobic >... | reverse complement strand
CCGTCGGCCTTCGTCATCGCCGGCAACGTGGCCACGCCCGAGGCGGTGATCGACCTGGAGAACTGGGGTGCCGACGCCACCAAGGTCGGCGTGGGGCCGGGCAAGGTCTGCATCACCAAGCTCAAGACCGGCTTCGGCACCGGCGGCTGGCAGCTGTCAGCGCTCAAGTGGTGCGCGCGGGTGGCCACCAAGCCCATCATCGCCGACGGCGGCATCCGCAGCCACGGTGACATCGCCAAGAGCATCCGCTTCGGCGCGTCGATGGTGATGATCGGCTCGCTGTTCGCCGGCCATGAGGAATCGCCCGGGAAGACGGTGGAAGTCAATGGCGAGCTGTTCAAGGAATACTACGGCTCGGCCAGCGACTTCAACAAGGGCGAGTACCGGCACGTGGAAGGCAAGCGCATCCTGGAGCCGATCAAGGGGCACCTGGCCGAGACCCTGATCGAAATGGAGCAGGACGTGCAAAGCTCGATCAGCTACGCCGGCGGACGCAAGCTCATGGACATTCGCAAGGTCAACTACGTCATTCTGGGCGGTGACAACGCGGGCGAACACCTGCTGATGTAACCAGCGGCGGCGCGGAATTGCAGCCACGCCGGGCACTGCCTGCCCCGGCAACTGGGTGTCAATCGCGCAGCCGTTCGGCCACGAAACGCCGCAGCACACCCATCACCGGCGCCTCGGTTCGGCCGGCCAGGGTGACATAGGCGAACACCGCGCCAACGCGTACCGGCTGCTCGACCGCAAGCTCGACCATCCGTCCGGCATTGATGCGCTCGCGCGCGGCCGCCACGATGCCGAGAAACAAAGCATCGGTTTCTTCGGCGGCATCGATCAGGCTGGTGATGTCTTCGCACTGAAGCGTGATCATCCGGGCCGGATCGGCGCGCGGACCATATTGCTCCACCAGTCGGCGCGCCACCTCGATCGACAGCGGCGTGCACCCGATGGGGAACTGAAGCAGGTTGTCGAACGACACGGCCACGCCACCCGCGAGCGGGTGGCCTGCGCGACAGACAAAGCCGGCGCGCAGCTCGCCGAGCGGCTCCAGCATCAAATCCGGCGCGGGCTCGACGCGCCGGGCGTCAATCACCAGCGCGTCCAGGTCGCCGGCGCGCAGCTCCAACAGCTGCAACTCGGTCGAACCCCGGGACACCGCCACCCGGACGCCCGGATGGTGACGGGCAACATGGGCCAGCAGTGGCGTCATCAGCAAGGCTCCCGGTCCGGAGCCCAGGCCGACCCGCATGTCCCCGATCTCGCCGTGCTGGAGCAGTTCAGCGCTTCGCCGCAATTCGCGGGTCTCGAACACGACGCGCCGAGCCCGCTGCACCGCCAGCTGACCCAGTGGCGTCAACGCATTGCGTTTGCCAATGCGGTCGAACAAGGCACCGCCCAGTTCTTCCTCCAGCGACTGGATGCTGCGGCTCAGCGCGGACTGCGTGAGGTGCGAGCTGACTGCGGCGCGGCTGAAAGAGCCGCTGTCCGCGAGCGCAAGCAGGTGTTCCATCTGTCGGAGGTTCATCAGCGTCCAATCATGAGTTTTGAGAACAATAACCAGACAAATAATACATTGGACACATAACTTTCGGCGCCATAGCATGCAGCCCACACCCACCCCGACCGGAGATCAACCTTGACCTTTTCGAAACGCACCCTGCTTCAGGCCGCCGCCGGCCTGTTCGCCAGCCTCACCGTCGCCGGAGCCGCCCTGGCGCAGACTTTCCCGTCCAAACCGGTGACGCTCATGATTCCCTACCCGGCCGGCGGTTTGTCCGACAACATCGCGCGGCGCGTGAATGTGCCGCTGGGCGCCGCGCTGGGCCAGCCCGTCATCGTCGAGAACCTCGGAGGCGCCAGCGGCAGCATCGCCGCACAGAAAGTGTTGAATGCACCCATGGACGGTTACCTGGTATTCCAGGGCTCGCCCAATGAACTGATCCTGGCGCCCCTGGCCATCTCCGCCATCAAGTACAAACCGGAAGACTTCCGCCAGGTGCACCGCATCGCGGTAGCGCCGATGGCGATTCTTGCCCGCGCCAACTTCCCTGCGAAAAACGCCGACGAACTGGCCGCCTACGCCGTCAAGGCTGCCAAGGATGGCAAGCCGATGACCTATGCCAGTGTCGGCGTCGGGTCGTTCTACCACCTGCTGGGCGCCAAAATGAGCAAGCAGCTGGGGGTGGACATGACGCACGTGCCCTACAAGGGCGGCGCGGACGCGCAGCGTGACCTCTTCACCGACCTGGTGGACATCTTCATCACCCCCTACGGCCTGGCACATGTTGAGCTGATCAAGCAGGGCAAACTCAAGGCCGTGGCCGTGCTGACGCCCGAACGCCAGCGCCTGCTGCCCGACGTGCCCAGCACCACGGAAAGCAAATCCCTGAAGAGTTACACCGCCGAAATCGGAACCGGCTACTTCGTGAAGCGCGACACGCCTGAACCCGCGGTGCAGACACTGCACAAGGCGTTGCAGAAAACACTGGGAGACACGCAGTTGCGCGCCGGGCTCTACGCCATGGGGCAGGAAGTCTCCCCGCCGCAGACCTTGGCCGAGGCCGACAAGGCCTACAAGGCGGAAATCGCGAATTACCAAGGCATTGCCAAGTCGATTGGCCTGAATCCGCAATAAGGTCGATTCCATGCGCACAGCCGAATCCACGACGGTCCATCCTTTCTTGCGGGCACTGACCACCGGGCGCGACGAATTCACCGCCATCCGGCGCGATATCCATCAGCATCCCGAGCTCGGCTTCGAAGAACACCGCACGAGCGCGCGCGTCGCCACCTTGTTGGAAAGCTGGGGCTACCGCGTCACGCGCGGGCTTGGCGGCACCGGTGTGGTCGGGCAGTTGCGGCGCGGAGAGGGCAATAAACGTTTGGGCATCCGCGCCGACATGGACGCCCTGCCCATTCAGGAGGCCACCGGGCTGCCCCACGCCAGTTGCCACACCGGCGTGATGCATGCCTGCGGCCATGATGGGCACACCGCGATGCTGCTGGCGGCCGCGAAACATCTGGCTGAGAACGGCCGGTTCAACGGGACGCTGAACCTGATCTTCCAGCCCGCCGAAGAAGGCCTCGGCGGCGCCCTGAAGATGATGGAAGACGGACTGTTCGAACGTTTTCCGTGCGACGCTATCTTTGCGATGCACAACATGCCCGGCTACCCCGTCGGGCACCTTGCGCTGCGCGACGGCCCGGCCATGGCCTCGTCGGACTACGTGGGCATCACCGTGCACGGCGACGGCGGCCACGGCGCCATGCCGCACCGAGCCGCGGATCCGGTGGTGGCCACCTCCAGTCTGGTCATGGCGCTGCAGACCATCGTGTCGCGCAACGTGGACCCGCTGCAGATGGCGGTGGTCACCGTGGGTGCCTTCCACGCCGGTGAGGCCAACAACGTCATCCCGCCGCATGCCAGCCTCCGACTGAGCGTGCGGGCGCTGGACCGCGACGTGCGCGCGCTGCTGCGCCGGCGTATCACGGAGTTGGCCCAGCAGCAGGCCGCCAGTTACGATTGCACAGCCGAAGTGGACTACCGCGCCGGCTACAGCGTTCTGGTCAACACGCCGGCAGAAACCGACTTCGCCCGCCGCGTGGCACTGGAGCTGCTCGGCGCGGACCGGGTCACGCTGCAGGCGCCGGCGCTACCGGGCAGCGAAGACTTCGCCTTCATGCTGGAAAAGGTTCCCGGCTGTTACCTGCTCGTTGGCAACGGCGATGGCACCGATGCGGCCTTTTCCGGCCACGCGTGCATGGTGCACAACCCCGGTTACGACTTCAACGACGCCGCCTTGCCCGTAGGCGCCGCCTACTGGGCGCTGCTGACCGAGCGATTCCTCACGGACTGAGCCAGCGCCCGGAAAGGGAGGCCTGCCGACTGACGTCAAAAAGTCCTGATTCGATAGCAAACAATGACCAAAACACGCTGGGAACCCCCGTATCCAATCTGAAATCTCTCAGGAGAGCAGCGTCAGTGCCAGCCCATTCAGCCGGTGCCCCGGCTCGACGAGCGCTTCGAGCACGCTGAAGTGGTTCAGGCCTGCCAGGGCCTCGCAGTCCGGCACGGCCTGGCGTCCCCAGGCGTCTCGGATGAGCTGGTTCTGGCGCAGGAACTCCGCGCTCTCGCCCCCACCCGCCACGGTATGAAAGGTGCCACGCCCCGATGACCGCTTCGGGCGCGGCAACAACGCCGGGCTGGCCTTGCGAACCTGGGCCGGTGTCAGCCGGAGCGAATCTTTCAGGAACGGTGTCGTGCGCAGGGGCGCCAGGTCGTACACCCCACTGATGCCCAGCGCGTTCTTCACCAGGCTGGCAGGCAGGTCGGGTGCAACAGCTTTCCAGGCGCAGGTCAGCAGCATGGCGGCCAGATGCCCCCCCGCCGAGTGACCCGCCACCGTGATGCGCCGGGGATCACCACCATAGGCAGCGATGTTTCGATAAGTCCAGGCCAGGGCACGGACCATCTGCATCGTGATCTCGGGAATCGTGACGGCCGGACACAGGTCATAGTTCGGCACCACGACGCAGGCGCCCTGGGCCGTGAATGCCGGGGCAATGAAGGAGTGATCGGCCTTGTCCAGGCTGCGCCAGTAGCCACCATGGATGAACACCAGCACGGGCGCCTGGGACGGGGCGCCGGGGAAGACGTCCAGGCGCTCGCCGCCACTCGCGCCATACGCGACATCCAGCACCGCATTGCCGCGCGAGCGTGCCGCCGCTGAATCGGCACTCCAGCGCTCGAAGTGCCGGGCGTGCTCGGGCACCAGGGCACGGTTGTTGTACATGCGGTCAAGCCATTCGGGGGCAAATCGTGTCATGCGAGTCTCCTGCGGTCGGGGGTCTATCCTGACATAGTCGGTTGCGCGCCCAGGTCGCCTGCTTTCAGCGAAGGCCCAGGCGTGCATCGGTAAATCGGTGAAAAATTTTGATAGAATACAAGGCTGTGAAGGGGGGGTAGCTCAGCTGGGAGAGCGCTGCGTTCGCAATGCAGAGGTCGGGAGTTCGATCCTCCTCCTCTCCACCATAGGTTCTTAGATGGGTTCTTAGCTCAGTTGGTAGAGCAGCGGACTCTTAATCCGTAGGTCGACAGTTCGAGCCTGTCAGAACCCACCATTTAAAGCCTTACCAGACAATGAAAGCCTGCTATGGATAACATAGTGGGCTTTCTTCATTTCCGGGTTGCTTTTTTACGATGTAACGGCGGATGTAAGCGGGTTTTCGGAATCAGCCCCGGTTGGCCATGAAAAGGCCAGCGGTCAGGCTGGGTCAGTTTGCCCAGTGCTGCGAGCGCCAGAATAAAGCGCCGTGTGCCCGACAGCGCCAGTGCCAATAACGCAGCACTCCCGTCCTTGTCGGCGCGGCCAGATTGGCATACGCTGTAGCCATGGGCCCCCCAGCCAGCCCCAGCGTCCCCGACCTTGCCGATGCATGGTGGGCGGAAAGCGAGCGGTTTGAATTCGATAACGACGACTTCTGGACCGCCGAATGCGCCGAACTGGCGGACGAATTGGATCTCTTTCGCATCCAAGCGCTCGCTGACCCGGACTTCAAGCGGTCAAAGTACGAATGGGATTGCTATATCGTTGAGTACTCGCTGTGGCTGCCGCTGGAACAGTGCTGCCAGGACGGCGTGCTCCTACCGATGGACCAGCGCACTTTGCGCGTCAAGACCTGCCCAGAGGCGATGCTGTCGCCTTTAGGGTGGTTCTTTCAGCACTGCCCTGTCCACGTCAAACATCACCTTGCATTGATGTACTACGTTGTCCTGAGAATGGACCGGGCCCGTCGCACTGGTAGCCCGGAGTGGCGCCCTGAGACCGCTCCACCCCGTGGCCCATTTCATGACACCGTTTTCTTTCGGCCACCTGTTCTCACGGTGCGGAAGTACACCGGATAAAACGTGGTCCTTTTCAATGGTTTACTGCCCATATTCATCGCGTTACTCTGCGCCAACCCAGCCTCGCGCGCGCGGGCGCGTACCTCTCCGAGAAGTAAGCCACCGCACTTGGGCTTACGGTAGACCAATGGCAGTTGAGCTCAGCATCACGCCACAAACCCCGCCTTAGTAGCGTTAGCGTCCAGTTCAGCGCCATCGCGTAGGCCCGATATCCTACTGTCATCATGCGGGAGAGGCGCGCCGTCGCCCTTAGCAGGCGCTGCGCTCAGCGGTTCCGAATTCATCGCCTCGCTGGATGGTCAGGCAATCTGTTCCGCCCTGAGTTTGATATACCGAGCCGTGGTTTTGGCTTCGTTGCCGCCAGTCTCGGAGTACAGGCGTGCCCACAGCCCCTTGTCGATGTTTCCGCCTTCTACTTCTTCCAGCGCAATCGCAAACGCTTGGTTGGAACTCCCTCGTGCTTCTAGGTCGTTTCGTGTCACTCCTTCGAGAGTCGAATCCGGCGACTTCAACTCGGCGACAGGCGACACGACGATGTTCGGAGTTGAAAGATTTCCCGCTTCACTATTGAGCGCTCCAGTGTCGATTGAGCGACTAGTGTACGTTGCACGTACACGCTTGGACCGTGAAAGATAGAAAATCCAAACAATAGTGAAGAACACTTGCAAGACGAACGAAACAATAAACTGCGGGTCAACAGCGGCAAGAATCGACCCGCTTGGAAACACAATCTTCGGAATAAAAAAAGCAATAACGACACTGGCAACCGGCCAAGATGCAACTGATATCTTTGCCAGCCTAACTGACGGCAGTTTCCAAATGAACCGCAGCTGGAGCGCCGCATAAATGCTGAACGATGAAAACGCTGCGAGCGTCAGCCAAACAGCGGTCTTGTAGGTCGCCCATTCGCCGGAGTTGACCAGTACGGCATAGGTCCTTTCAGCCTCTTGAAAACCTACAGCATTCCTGCCAAAAGTAAGAACAGGCCCGAGAATGCCAAGGGAAATGACAAAGAACCGCAGCCAACCGTGAATACCAATCAGTCCATCACTTGGCAATGACGTCACTTGGGAGCATGTTTCCTTCTCGTGGCTGCGCATTTTGAGATAGCCAGTCATACCAAGGATTAGCAAAAGCCAAAAAACCACTGTGCCAGTCAAGTCAATGGTGCTTCTTGCCTTTTTGGCGTCACCGTCATAAGTGCTTGCAACTGTTGCTAGTGGTTCCTTCAACTTATCCAATGGTCCGGGACTAGGGTGTGTGACAGTCTTTTCAGGCGCATCGAGGTCAACTAAATTGCCGTTGTGTGGACTTGCCCGTGCCGTCGGCATATCGACGTTGGCGCGGCTTTTTTCGGTATCAATCTGCGCGACCTTGGCCTGTGCTCCAACATGTCCTAGGTTGGCAGCTCTTCGTAACCAATATATGCCTTCGTAATTAATGGTGGGCTTCCTATCTTTGTCATAGTTGAGCCCGTTCGACAGCCTGGTACCGAGTGCAAACTGCGCTTCGGCATCGCCAGCCTCGGCCTTTTCCCGCAGTATCAAGAACTCATCCTGTGATTTTTTTGCTTCCTTTTCCCCCTCAGCGTCTCTCAGATAGTCAAGAATATTATTGTTCTTGGGCGCCTGCGAGACTGGTTTATTCTGTTTGGATTTGCCGTTAGGCGATTCCCCTAGCAAACACCTTTCAAGTGCCTGTTGGTCTACGTCTTCTGGAAGGGTCTTGAACCTCACTGCGAGTGCGTTCCGACATTCAAAAGCGGACTTAGCACCCTCAATTCCCGGGGCTGGCGCCTTCGCGTGGCAGAGAACTGGCCCTATCGCATTCGCCCAAATGAACAGGGCCAGCAACAGGGTGCTTCCGCGCAACCTTGAAATCATTTCTTGTCGGAGCACCGGTACTATCTCTTTATTGGATGAACTTCATGCGCGAGCGTTTTCAAGTCGATAGGTAAGCGCGACCTGATAGGCCAATCATGTTCTCTTTCGCAGTCAAACGAAATAGGAAACTTCTGAGCCGTACATTCTGGACTTTTCGCATGCGGGGAGCGCAGGGTTTTTCAACCCTCTAGTTGATGTTTGTGTGAATGCCTTTAGCCTCGCGCGCGCACGCGCGCGGAACGGGCGGCTTCTGCTGGAACCGTCTCCGGTACCTACCCGTCCCGTCACCCCAAACTAACCCTGCCTCGCGCGCGTGCGCGCACTGGTGCACGAACCCAACACCCCTGCCTTAACCTTATCCCCGTCTATTTCCGGAAAGTGTCTTTGCCCCCTCCAGAACCAGCGCATCAATCAGTGATGCTGTGCAATGCGTCGGGCACCGCTTTCGCAGGCTGTCAATGGCCTCTTTCGCCCTCTGTGACGGGTAGTAATCCACACGAGGATGGTTAGCCCGATACAGGCGTAAACCCTTGGTGCGACCTTGGGGTGACATTGGGGTGCCGGACATTTCCGGAAGCACAGTTGTGTCGTTGCTCATAGCTGCTCCATTAGTTCGGTCTACTCGATTGCCTCACCCATGCGTGCGCAGTTCGCGGTCATGCCTGCATTGCCTTCGCGCGCGCGTGCGCGTGGCGCCCAAAAATTCTTCGACTGCCTGCACCGGGGCAGAGCAGCCCCCGCCTGCAAGGTCGGGGCATGGTGTCAACCGTCCTGGGGCTCGTGGCAGAAGTCGTCACTGGTCGACGCCGGCCGGACACCCTCTGTCGCAGCCCGCTTGCGCTTGACGTGGTACACGGTCAGCACTTGATGCGCCACCAAGTCGACTACGGGGCGGGCGTTGCCTTGCCGGTCCGTCCAGACCTTTGGCGTGATGCTTCCGGCCAGCGCCACCGGCAGCACGGACGCGCTCCAGAAAGAAAGCCTGTTCAGGTCGCAGGCGTCCGGTCGGTCCCTTCACCTCCACACCCAGCAGGCGGCCATCGCGCAACTGCCCCAGCACATCAGGGCAGCCTTTGAATCCGAAGCGAACGAACCTGGCACCAATGCGAGCAGCCCCCGAGTTCATTCGTTCGCACCAGGCCACGGCAGGATGCGCGTTTAGCGCCTTCAGAACTTCGGCCAGCGCGGCAGATTCCTTGCTGTCATGCGTGGTCGTGGGCTGTTGCTCCAAGCCAAACAGGTCATTCATGACAGCACCCCCGCGCCCTCATTTGTGCGCGCTCTATCCCCCGTACCCCCTGCATATGTGGGCGCGGTGGGCGCACCCCCATTGCTGCCCTCTGCGCCTTCTGCGCCTTCATTGGATGTGGGCGCGGTGGGCGCGGTAGGCGCAGGCAGTCCCGCAAACTCCCGGCCTTTCTGGCTAACGGTCCATCGCTGGCGCGGTTTCCGGTCAAGGCTGCGGTATTCCAAGGCCTCAATCCACCCTGCCCTCTGGCACTGGTTCACGATGCGGGTTGTTGCATCCCGGTTCAGCTTCAGCCCCTGAAACGCAGGCTCTGCCCGTAGCAGCGCGTGAACGTTGTTTCTGGCCTGGGCTGCCGGGCTGCAATACTGCCCCCGCCCCTCAAACTCCGCAATCAGCTTCAGGAGTTCGGCAGCGCGGTTGTCATCATCCCTTCCGACCTGGCGCAGGGTGAACCCGTCAACGTCGGGCCCAGCGCCTTGCACCAGTTGCGGCAGGCCACTATCCGGCCACTCCAGCGTGAGCGGCTCACGCATTCGGCCATGATTGCTCTTCTGGTGTTCCAGGGTCAGCAGCCCGTCATCGCCCCGGGTCAGGAACAGTCGGCTTCTCGCACTGTTGTGCCAGGCGGTCGAGCCTGAATAGCCCTCGCCCCCTTCTGCCCGTTTGTTGCGGCTTGTCGTTTTATCGACGTGCGCCAGCAGCATCACCGCGCAGTCAGTCAGTTTCGCAACGCCACCCAACAGGCGCATGAAGGCCCGGACCTGTCGCCTCTGGATTTCGTCGCCCCCGTAGGCGTCCGATGCGTTGTCCACCACCACCAGCCCGTAGCCTTCGGCCTGCACTAGCTTGCACAGCTCGCCATGCGTTGCGGTGGGCTCGCCACCGGCCCGCCCTTCGCTAGCGAACAGTTCGGGGTTTTCGGTGCCGTCCACGATATGCAGGTCGTGAAGCTTCGCCGGGTCGATACCCCAAGCCCGGCAGATAGA
>Ga0208938_1002348_pt1 | contig 10029 bp, 8 predicted proteins | sample AD_UKC125_MetaG_FD_184434 | JGI IMG/M metagenome (GOLD analysis project Ga0208938, IMG submission 184434) | Active sludge microbial communities of municipal wastewater-treating anaerobic digesters from USA - AD_UKC125_MetaG (SPAdes) (version 2) | ecosystem: Engineered > Bioreactor > Anaerobic >... | reverse complement strand
GGCAAGAAATGCTTCTGCTTCTTGGTACCCTTTTTCTTTCCTGATGATTTGGTACGTATCATTAGCTTTTGCCAGCACTGCTGGATTGGCCAAATACTTGGAAATGTGATCTTGCCAGAAGTCTGCGACAACGGCATATGAGCCATCAGCTTGTTTCTGGAAGCCTACGTCATAATTGCCTGGCAGCTTCATAACTAAATCACACTCTTTTGTTTGGCCGTTATACCCACGGCATTTGGTGTTGTGGCGAACTTGAAAACCTAAGCTATTAGCGGCCTTCTTGATCGCCGTCCCACTCTGAAATCGGGTCTCCACTGTAAACCAATGCGACATACAAGACTCTCCTTTCATCTCCCCAACTTAATGGGATTTTTGTATTTTTAGAATATAAAAAGGCGGCTTTTTGGCCGCCTTTGGGAAAAGATTATTGATTTGCATTAAGCCGTGCATCAGCCAAGTCAGCCAGATGCACAATTTTGGCTTCCTGAGTTTGAGGTTCCACTGGTGACCCCCATTCCTTAAGACCATGATGGGAGACTATAATGTGTATTAAATGCTGGGCTGTATCGTGGTCCAAATATTTTTCTATATATGGTTTTATCATCATTAATCCCAAAGGAATGTGGTCGATCATTTTGCCATCTGTTGAATACCCGATGGCGCAACCAGACCAGTCATAGGCTCGGATTTTGCCGATGTCATGCAGTAATGCACCGGCAATAACAAGATCCCTACTGATGGTCTGTTTTTGATTTATCGCCAAATGCGTGGCTATCCATGCTACTGAAACTGTATGCTCCAATAAGCCACCTAGATAGTTATGATGATGCCTAGATGCTGCTGGGGCATCATAAAATTCTTGAGGGAATTTCTCCGTTATTACCTCTCGCACTAAAGACTGCAAGGAAGTATCCTCGATTTCATTGATGTAATGCAGCAATCTATTCATCAGGCTATCCCGATCGCCCTCGTAAACCGGCATAAAATCGGCGGGGTTATATTCCCCTTCCTGGGCCGGTCTCCACTGAGAAATAGTTATCTGAGGACTGCCGTTATATGTACTTACGGTTCCGTCTACTTTAATTACTGTATTCTCGGCCGGCAGTTCTCCATCGTAATCCCAGATTCTGCCCATGATCTGCTCTGATCCATCATATACCTGCAGGTTAGCATAAGGTTTTCCGGCAGACGTAGTGCCTCGACTGGCCTTGCGTACTGCACAAAAACCAATAAAGTTTTTATTCAGATAATCACGAAACTTCATATCGTCCCTCCTTTTGAGGATTTCTCCACCAGTTAATCTTGAATTGTTAAGGCGGCATAATGCCGCCCATGTCTTACAAAGCTCTGGCTATTATTTCTACTAGAGCGTTAATACAGCATACGCCAATGACAAACAGGATAGAGAGGATAAAGTTGTATATAAAGGTTTTGATAAACTCCTGTTTGGGATTTCTTTTTGTGTATCGGCTCTCCCTTGGTTGCTCTTGAACCAAGTATTTTTCCGGATACATTTTTTCGCCTCCTTGCCCCCTTGCGGGGGCTTTTAGTTTAGCCCCCACTCAGGGGAAAGGTACGCGCGTACTACACCCGGAATTTACGCTTATAAGCGTTCACCTGGGTTTCCGGTGCTACCGGCTCAGGTGTTGACGCCAGCCTGGCTCGTGTTTTACCCCATTCCCTCATGGCGACAATGACCTCTTTCATGGTCACGGATAAGGGACTGGTTTCTTCGGCAGCCTCCAGTAATATTTCAGTGGTTATATCCACTCCTTTACTGAAAGCCCGAAATAGACCGGATATAACTACCTGTTCAATCTCTGAACCAGTATATCCAGCCGTTTCCTTAGCCAAGCGGGGAATGTCAAAGTTGTCTACATTGCGGCCTTTGCGGGATATGTGGATTTTGAATATTTCCTCCCGCTCTTTTTGGCCTGGCAGATCAACGAACCAGATTTCATCGAATCTACCTTTGCGAAGTAGTTCGGGCGGAAGCGCAGCGATGTTATTCGCTGTCGCAACCACAAATACCGGCGCCTTGGTTTCCTGTAACCAGGATAAAAACTGACCAAATACCCGGGTGGAAACTCCAGAATCACTGTTGCCGCCTACTCCTGCGAAAAACTTTTCAACTTCGTCGAGCCAAAGCACCGCAGGAGCCATATGTTCGGCAAATTTCAAAGCTTCTTTCATACGTTTCTCGGACTCTCCAACGTACTTATCCAGCACGTTCTGGAGGGCCAAAAGTGGAAAGCCCAGCTGCTTTGCCACAGCCTTTGCAAACAGTGATTTACCGGTACCGGGTATGCCGAATACCAGGCATCCTTTGGGATATGGCAATCCAAACTCACGGGCTTCGGGAGTAAAGGCCTTTCCTCTCTCCCACATCCACATTTTCAATTGGTCTAATCCGCCAATACTGGGGATATCTTCTGGTTCAATTAACTCCAGGACACCGGATTTTTTAAGAATTTGCGCTTTTTGCTTTTTAACTTCTGAAATTACTTCCGGTGTAATCTGAAGTCCGTTTTTTGCCAGAGCTAAGGCAATCATATTTTCTGCCTCGCTCATGGTTAACCCAACCGCTGCCTCCACCAGCTTGGGATATAGTTCGGACTCTTCAAAATCCCCCAAGCTAGAAATTATATTTTGAATTGCCTCTTTATCAGGCAGTTCAAAATCCAGAACAATAATTTCTTTCTCCAGTTCGGGAGGAATATCCCCTGAAACGGAAGTGAAGACCAGGGTTATTCCGTTTGTTTTGCAATAACCCAGCAGGTTTCTCAGCATTTGCTGTATTGTTGGGTGTTTAAGTGCCTGATTGAAATTTATAAAGTGAATAATACAATCAGACATTTGTTCTTCAGTGATCTTCCTTAGCATGTTTACAGGGTCGTTTGGAATGGCTAAAATGTCACCGTTCATTTTGAGTCCATCTGCATGATCCCAGGTTAAATACTCGATATTCCGGGATTCAGCCAGAGTAGATATCTCTTTGCTAATTCTTTCCCACTCGTGGGAATTAACTGCCACTGCGGGAACACCAGCCGATATGCAAGCATTCAGGGAGTCAATAAATGATTTCATCTAAGTATTCCTCCCTTCCCCGGGCAGTTCGCAGTGCCTGCCGAAATGCACGGCATTGCATTTTCTTGAATTGTTTTTTAAGATCCTTTTTCTTGGCTGCTGGTTGGTTATCAATAACCAACTTTAATTCTGTTCTTTTCATAAAACCTCTCCTTTCCCCGTTGACACGGGATTTTTTGATATTTTGATTAATAAAAAGCGGCTTTTCGCCGCTTTTTATTAATCCCTGGTCGCCGCCCTTGCTCGTGCGGATGCACGGCGACCTACTATTATTCGTTCGCCCGGATTTTTAGGTAATGGTAAGTCCGGGTGGGTTTCATGAACAATCATATCGCCTTGTATTCTATGGCCCCATGGTAATCTACGGGGCATTTTGGGGCCAGTACTGGCACCTACTAAAGCGATATCACCCTGGCGTTGGACAATTTTGTAGGCCATACCATTCCAAATCCATTGTACTGCTTCTTCTACTGTTTTGCAGTTCGGGGATACCGGATGGCTGAAGTAAGTACCTGATTCATTCCTGCCCACCAGAAAATATGTTGTAACACTGGAGGGCCGCCACTTACTAGAACGCGCATACACTCTGGTGCGTTCTACTGCAACCAGTCCAAGGCCATCACGGCCCATATCATGATATGGTGCCTTGTGACTTTCCCACGGGCCAACATAGTCCAGCCCACGGAGGGAAATATAATCGCCACTACTGGCGTTATATCCGGGGCCGTGTTCGTCCGGTATAATGCCGGCGCAAATAGCAAGTAACTTTGCGGACTTTTCTTTCCAGGCTGATAACCTGGCTTCATGCCTGGTTTTAGGATCAGTTACCCGGTAGCTTTGTTTTTCCGGATATAATTTGTCCAGGAGGGCAGCAAAACGATCCCGGGCTTCTTCTGCACCCTTTCTGCCTCCAATGCGGGCTTCGAAATGGTCCAGTAGAGGCAGGATTTTGGATTTCCCTGTGAAAATCACCTTGGTTCTCAGATCACTTTTTTTCATAATATCCATCTCCTTCCCCGACTTAACGGGATTTTTTTAATATTTTTGAACATAAAAAAAGCCCTTCTTATCGAAGGACGCACCTCACCCGTTACGAAAAATTCAAAATTTTTGACCCCCACCTTTGAATTCTTCGTTGGCCAATATATGCGTTTGTCTTGGAATAATCCCGGAAAAACCGGATTTTATGAGGGGTTTAAGATATATCTCCAAGCGTGGGCTTGATTTTCGTATCTCTATTATATGCAAAAAGATTATTAAAAACAAGGAAATATATTTTAATTGATTACGCTGTTTTGCTTACTGGTTAATTGCACTTTACCTAAAGGTCAATCAAGGGTTATGGAGGTATTACTATAATTATCTGTACATATAAGATAATATGCGATAATATTAAGCAAAAGAAGTTATACAGACTGGAGGGGATATAGTTGAGATATTTCATCTAATATTGGATTTAGAAATAAAGAGGACGATGCTATGAAAAAAGATGACAAGGGTAGAACGATCGAGTCTGGAGACATTGTGACTGTTGTGACAAGTGACGAAAAAGAATTTGCAGGCGAGGTATTGAGCGCAGACTATTGGGGCCAAAAAGCGGTTGGTATATTGAGTTGGTCTGGGGCGATAAGGGTTACTTCTACTACAAGCAAGAATTCGATGGCGGGGATGTCATTAAGATCATCAAAAAGAGCCAGGAGAATTAAAGCTATGAAGTGGTATGTAATTGAGGATATTTTTAACGGCACCAAATATGTGGGAATAAACGACGAATCATATTTTGGTGCTGGAGAGATAATCAGTACCCATAATTCCGATGATGAAGCAGAGGCCGCAGCCCGTGCCTATGCGAAGGCACATAATTTACCTTTATTCGAAGATATATGCGTAGTGGGCGATGTGATTCATATGTTAAAAACCTGCTGCACCCGGATCTAGCCAGGGAATAACATTAACCCCTTAAAACGTGTTAACCGGAATAGGCTTTGGTTTATTAAAGCAATACAAAGGAGCGAAAATGCTTGCAGGTATCAATAGACTTAATACCCTTTATTTGCGAAGCCTTTAGTTCAAACACTGCGTTACATAAAGAGATTGAGAAACTTTATGAACGGAACAAGTATAAGTATTATGAATTGGCCAAAAGCAGTAAATGGTATAACCACGAATTTATTACCAGTCAAAGTATAGTTAAAGAAATTGTCATGAAACGTGTTCTGGCCTTACTTATTGAAGGCGATGAGGACAAGCTGTTACACTTGATTCGCAAAGGGTGGCCGAGACTCTACAATTACGCTGTTAACAACGAAATAATATTCCTTGATGATTATGTATTAAAAACCATACCCCGAGATAATAAGCGGTTTAATGAAATCACCAATGATGAATTAAATGCTCATTTTGCTATTGCAGTTCTGCTTTCAGAATTACTGGGCAAGGAATTCCAACAGGATGATCTTTTTTACAAGCAGATGCTGGAGTTTTTTTACGTTCGACAGGAATGGGCTAAGGGTAAGTTTCGGTATTCTCTATCCACTCTATCCGCCGAAGATAGGGAAAAGATAAGAGATTTCAAAGAGAAGATTTATATTGAAGGTGGAATTAGCCGGCATTGGTTATCTCACGGCACAGCAGCCCTCCAGGTAATCCGAGATCTTCACGATGCCTATGGGTTTCTATTTGACACTGAAAGTTTATCCTCCAGTATCGTGGAAGAAATAGTTTTGAGTGAACAGGACATAGAGGAAATTCTGGGGACCTATTATGTGGTTTTCAAAAACCGCAATACAGTGGAGGGTGCAAAGTATTTGGCTGGTACCCATATTATCAAAGCCCTTCTTCGGGCCTATAAACAACTTAAAGAGGAACATTTTCGAAACAACAAAGAGACTCTTTATTTAGACCTTAATACAGCTGAACAGAAAGCCCAGGCTGCCCTCCTGGAAGTAAAGAGATTGCATGAAATAATAAAGACCCGGGATATTGAGATCGAGGCTCTCAGAAGACAGGTTCGGAGCGAGTATGGTAGAGCGTCACAGGAATTCAAACAGCAGATTAAAGCTATTGAAAACGTCAATAAGTATTTACAGCAGGAGATAGACAAATTACAAAAAGAAAAAGCAGATTTGGAGTTGGCGCTATTCACCCCTGTTGAAGATTTGCCAGTGGAATATGATATAGACTTATCTGGGACAAAAGGAGTTATTGTAGGGGGACACAACCGGTGGCAGCAAAAGATAAAAGAAGTTCTACCAGCCAGTTGGAAGTTGATCGGGGTAGATGAAAATATAAATTCAGATGTATTGTCCAATATTGATTATGTGTTCTTTAATACGAACTACTTAAGTCATAAAGTTTTTTATGTGGTTATAAACGAAGCCAGGCGGCGAAATATTCCGGTAGGTTACATAAGAAAGACCAACGAGAACGAATGCCTGACCGAGATTAAGAGACAAATTTCAAAGGAGGAATAATCCATGAATATAAAAGACATGACAGATATAGTATTTGATCGAGAGATGCAGCGTATATTGAGCGACGTAATGTTTTGGGCTATGCGTTTGGACCAAATTGGAGAAATAAAACTGACTCCTACGCCGGTCAGCTACACTGACGGTTCCGGCCAGCAGCCCTTCCGACTAGCGATTGATCTCAAAGAAGTCTGGGATTATGCCCGGGGTACGGGAAAACGCCCGGAAGGTATGCAGGATATTATTCAGAGCCTTACCGAACTCTTATGGGCCCCGGTAGGAGGTACCAGCTATAGTATTCCTTCTATATGGTGGGATGAACCGTTAGGCATAATGTGCCGTCTTGCCTGGGCAAGACAAGCTCTTGATACCGGAGATAACCTAACTATTGAACAACTGTCGCTTTTAAGCGGAATGTCCATACCACGGATAAAACAATTGTGTCAAACGGGAAAAATCCCAGCCGTAAAAGTTCAGCAGGGCAGAAGCAACAGAAAAGAATGGTCTATTCCTGCAGATGCCGCAAGAGCATGGCTGGAAAGCAGAAATAACTCAAGGCTTTAGATGCGGATGTGTTTTTGTTCTACCTACTCCTGTTTCCATACTAGGTAGAACAAAAACGATTTTAGCATTACTATAGGTCGACGACTAGATCGGCTGTATTGAACCGTCTTTGTACTGCATAAAATCTGTCAGCAGCCCGTCAGTAGTGAAATACACCGGCACATAAATATCTATCTCTCCAGCTATTTGACTAATTAGTTTTAAGCTGGGAGAAACTACGATTAACCCCCTGCAGCTCAACTCTACTTCGGATTTCAGCGACTGGATTCTATCATCGTATTGTCGTGGACACCATAAGGCATACTTCTGATCATCTATTTTGACTTCGCCTACTAATAAGCCTTTGGATACCCAAAAAACGGGTTTTTCGATTCCATTGGCAGTACAAAACTCATTAGCCGCAATAAATTCCAGAGCTTTATTGCAGGTCAGTTCTGGTATTAATTTTCGAGTGATCCGGAAGCCTTCTTCACCCACGGTATAACCGGTAATAGGTTTAGTTTGATTAACTGTGGTTATCTCATAACGCCGCAGATAATTCATATCGGCCAGCTTTATTAATTTTCTCTTGACATTTCCCTTGCCGTAGATTGGGAAGAATTTAGCTATCTGCTGATTAGTCATAAATATGCGCTCATTTAGAAGCCTTAATATTGGCTCTCCCCATTCGGGCAAATCTCCCCATTTGGTTCCAGGGATTTTTACTATAGTTGCTTCCATTGGAGACACCTCTCTAAACTACATGCTTTCTTATGCCCGGGCCGTATTTTCTCTTTTCGGGCTGATTCTGCAGATCCAATACACGATACATGAATTTAGTTAAACAACGGTTGGCGGCGTATTCAAAGTCATTATCATTTTCGCTATCTTTTATTTGATCTAGGTAAGGTGCTGTTAAAAATTCTTTTTTGGTGATAATGTGTACTTGCCCGCCTTCTTTACAGCGAGTTAATGCTGTGTAAATCAGATTTAAGTTATTCATGGCTGCACTTAAGACCAATATTATATTCAAGGCTTGTCCACCCTGGGCTTTGTGGACGGTGGTGGCATAGGCCAGTTCTATGTAGTAGTTGAGTTCCTCGACCCGGTATAACCGTTCACCTTTAAGGCCGGTATAAAATTCAATACAAACTGTTCTTGAGACTGAATCATAGTCTTTAATGATACCCTTCATGCCATTGTAAACATCTTCTCTGGAGGTACGAAGCCTGCGTATGGTACTGGGGCGGGGTATTCCGCCAATAGCATAGTCGTTTCGTTTGGCGATAACCGGATCGCCAATCCGAAATTCGGTTCCGGTAATTAATGCGCCGGTTCCATATTTCTTGGCCAAAACTTTGTTTATAGCTTCGGTATGATAACCCTTGGAACGGTATGGAGCTAAAACCATAGTGTCCTCTACGTCAATGCCTCCAACCTTTTCTACGCATTCTACTATTTTGGCCGGGATCTCACTATCGGAGACTATGTGTATAAAAACGTTTTCTGCTTCTGGAAGTGGTTGGCCGCTCAATAAAGACCTGGCGGCAATTATAACGCCCTCAGAATTGCGATAATTCTCACTTAAATGGATATGACTGCCGATGCCCTTTTTAGCCAGTTTTAACATTGCAGTAAATGTTCCATCGGCTCCTATAGGGGGCAATTGATTAGGATCACCTGCAAAAACGATCCTGGTGTCTGGAGTTATTCTGGATAATAATTTTCTCAGCATAACCGGCCCCATCATGGAACATTCATCTACGATTACCAATCCCGGTGAATACTGGGGAACGTTTTTATCTCTGTCATCAATATTGTTATTTACGATTAAATCGGCTTCATCGCTGAATATTGAGGCGAACCTATGTATGGTCTTGGCCGTATCTGACATAGAAGTATTGTCTGCGGCACGGTGAGCCGCAAGGGCAGTAGGGGCTATTATAACAGGCATGGTGCCAGTGAGTTGATAGTAAGACTCAGCTAAAACCTTTAAGACTAAAGATTTACCGGTTCCTGCCTCGCCGGTCAATAAAGTTATTTTGTTTTCACAGACTGATTCAATTAACTGCATCTGAGATTTATTCAGTTTTTGACCAAATTTCTTTTCTACGTCTTTTACCTGCTTTTTAAGATCCTTAAAAGATAAAGGGGGTGCCGGGGTTTGACTGAGAATACTGTAAAGTTCAGCCCCTTCTTTTTCGGAAAAGAATATTCCCGGAAGGTATACAGCACATTTAGTTTCCGGTGATAGATAGCGGCCTGCTTCATTAATCGCTTCTACGGTGTAGGGACCATGGAGATTTATGCCAGCAAAAACTCGTTGCGATGTAGGATTATTAAATAACAAATCAAAGGCTTCCCTGTAAATTTGTTTGTTAATTCCCATATTAATAACTCTGCTATAAAGGCTTTTATCGGATATGAAACAATCGCCACGTCTGGTGTATTCCTGAAGAACGTTGATTATAGTGTTAGCAGCCCGATAAACCTTAGCTCGTTCCTCGGAAATATTAAAGTATTTTTCCAGTCTTTTGACGGCATCATCTATTTCTTTGCCATCTAATACCTGACTTATAACCCACGGGCATTCGGAAACAATTGCAAGCAAGTTCTTTCTAAGATACCCCTGTCTATTTTTCATAGCGTAAGCTACCTGCAGGGCATGGGAAAAACCTAAGTTAGTGCCTGCATCCCTGAATACCCGTGCCAAACTCTTGGCATCGTGTTCGGTGGTTACATGCTGTATGAGTCCAATAAACTGTTCACCATTGGGGTGTTCTGCCAGGAATATATCTCTGGCATCGGAATCGGAGAGTATATCGGCTGCAGTATAAAGACTATTGGTGTTTAATGCTTGCAAATAAGTTCGGTATTCTTCTTCGGGGATGGGTATGCCGGTTATTTCAGAAATAATATTTAGGTCATC
>Ga0208938_1002346_pt1 | contig 10038 bp, 10 predicted proteins | sample AD_UKC125_MetaG_FD_184434 | JGI IMG/M metagenome (GOLD analysis project Ga0208938, IMG submission 184434) | Active sludge microbial communities of municipal wastewater-treating anaerobic digesters from USA - AD_UKC125_MetaG (SPAdes) (version 2) | ecosystem: Engineered > Bioreactor > Anaerobic >... | reverse complement strand
CTTTCCAAAGTGGGCGAGGTCGTCAAAAAATCTTTACGCAAGACTGATCTTTTCGTTCGTTGGGGTGGGGATGAATTTTTGATATTCTGTCAAAACTCAATAGATCAAACTCTACACTTGGCCGAAAGGTTACGTCACATAATCAAGGAAGAATTTTTACCGGAAGGCCTGCTAGTCACGACAAGCATGGGATTAACAATCGCCAGACCAAAGGAGCCTCTCGAAGACATCTTTAGACGAGCCGATGAAGCTTTATATAAAGCAAAAAGCTTGGGCAAGGATCAGACATATGTAATTGAATAAGTTAGAAGGGAAAATATATGCTATGAGGTGTCATAACATGAAGGCTTACAAAGAAGTTCTTCTGGAAATGAGGACCATAAAAAGGGATGAATTTCTAAATTGGTTTCGCCAAATAGGTGGCATTGAAGGAGATGACGGTTTTTTTGAGGGCCCCTCTTGGAAAGCGTACATAGGCGAGACATCGAAGGTCAAATTGGGCGCCATGGACTTTCCGGTCGTTTACGTGAGAATATTGGTCGAAGAAGAACAATTCGAGGATTTCATGAAGGCCTTCAGGCTGCGCTTCTTGAGGGCAGGCGGTTAAACGCCGATAACACATGAACTTTCCCGCTTCAGGATATATAATAAAATTAAAATGACTTTACAAATTAGGAGGGGTCGTAATGGAATTGGAGAGAAAAATTTTGGAATTTGCCCTGAAGATGGAAAAAGAGGCCAGAGATTTTTATCTTAGCGCTAAGAATAGGGTTAGCAATCCCAACACTAAGTTGCTCATTGATTATTTAGCAGATTGGGAGTTATCCCATTGCAAGTTCATCGAAGATCAGCTTAACAAAATTAAGAGCACCGGCAAATGGGATACCTATGCAGCGACGGAAATGGACGAGGAAACGGCTCAGGAAATATTAAGAAAACCTTGGGTAGAAGAGGAGCTTCAGACGTCGCTAATTGCAGACGTCTCCGATATAAGCGTCCTTCGCATGGCCTTGTCGCTGGAGCGCGACTTCAACAATTTCTATACAAAAGCCTCTCAAAAGATAGATCAGCCGGACGGGAAAAAGGTGTTGAATAAGCTGGCCGGTTGGGAAGCGGAACACATGAGAATTATCGATGAACAGATAAAGGAGATGCACAGAGATTTCATGGCAGAAATGGGCTTCGAGCCTTTTTAAATGCCAAAGCTTCCCCAAGGAGGGTTTATGCCCTCCTTGGGTTTCGGGTAGCTCTTAGATAATCTCTCGGGGTCAGCCGGCTCCATGTGAACAGTTATTATGCTATGGGGTCCAAAGCGTTCCTTAAAGCGCTTTTCCAGCTGAATGGTAATATCGTGTGCTTCGCTAAGGGGCATGTCTTGTTCCATCATGATGTGGACGCTCACGGCGATATGAGGACCCAAACGGCGAGTCCTAAGGTCATGTATGCCCTTTATGCCCGGTATTGTCCATATAAGCCTCAGAATCTCTTCTTCTTCCTTTTCGGGCAGGGAAGCCTCAAGAAGTTCATTCAAGCTCTCCAGTACCAAGGGCATCGCCAATTTTAATATGATGATTCCCAAGATAAGCGCAGTAAGAGGATCGAGCACGCGCCATTTCTCGCCGCACAATACGGCTCCCGCTATCCCTAAAAACGTCCCTCCCGCGAGGAATACGTCGCTTCTGTGATCCCAGGCCTTTAGCTTCAAGGAGCTGCTATCTAACCTTTTTGCCATTCCATTCGTATATACATACAACAACTCCTTGACTATCATGGTAAAGGCAGCCGGAATTAGGGCTATGACGCTTATCCCCTCGATAGGAACTCCTTTCATTGCGGAAACTATCTTGCCCGCGCTGCGCCATAGTATAAAACCTGCAGCCACCATCAAAAAGATGCCAATTACCATGGTCGATAACGTTTCAAACTTCGCATGGCCAAAGTCGTGCGTTGCATCTTTGGGCTTGCCGGTCACATAGAAGCTGAACAATGCAACTCCGTCGGTGATGGAATCGGACAAAGAGTTGATGGCATCGGCCACGAGGGCGCTGCTTTTGGCCCATATTCCCACCATTAACTTAAAAACCATCAACAGCAGATTACACGTCAAGCCTATTAATATTACCTTGCGCGCATATCTTGCCCTGATCTCTAAGTCGTATTGATCCACCATGAACAGGCTCCCCTGTGAGATTTTACGTCCAATTATAGACCAATAGCCTGAAAAACCAAGCCTAGGCACAGAGGGCAAAAAGGCAGGAAAGGGTTACCCTTCCCTGCCTTTTTATATATCTTAAGTGTTAAAGGGAATATTTCGCTGCGATGTCCAGCAATCCCAGGCTTTCCAGCCTTTCCTTAGTAGGTATCCCATTTTTGCCCCATCCACGCAGCTCATAGTACTTGGGAAGCATTTCATGAAGCTTATTTACCCTGCCCTTAGATGGGCCTGCCGGGATAGGTTCGTTAAGCAATCGTGGCGGTAGCGTGTCCTCCTTTGGCGATATGCCGGCCTTCAAGTTGAATAACCTCTCCAAGTTCCATATCCTCTCGCCGGCAAGAAGCAATTCTTCTGCAGTGACCTCTCTGCCGATAATTGGAGCAACCTGGGCAGCAAGGTCTCCGGCATCCAACGCAAAGGTCAAAAACAGGCAGAAGCCCAAAGAGTCGACGGCAGCGGTCAAATCCTGGAAGGTCTTGGTCCACTGCGGCTTAGATGCGATATCTGTCGGATCCAACTTCTCGGGTATGCCCAGCACTTCCGGCGAAGTTAAGTAACCCCTTACGTGACATCCGCCTCTGTTGCTGGTGGCATACTCCAATCCCATGCCCTGCAAAGCCCTTGGATCGTAAGCGGGCATTTCCTGCTTTTTGGCCGACATGGAAAGCTCGGGATGCCCATACTTCTCGCCGAGCCTGTAAGACCCAAGGGCTAGCTCCTCACCAAAGCCACGCCTGTAGCCCGTATCCTCTGTTAGCTTTACGATCGCCTCAGCGTTTCCCCAATGCAGGGATACGCCCGCCTTTTTTTCGTCAATCAAGCCAAGCTCGGCCAACTCCATGGCACATCCTATGGTGCTTCCCATGGTTATCGGGTCCATACCAAGCTTATTGCAAATGAAGTTGGCCTTACAGATGGCCTCCAGATTATCCACGCCGCACTGCGCTCCATATGCCCAAACGGCTTCGTATTCTGGACCCTCGCCGATCTCTCCCATGGCCTTGGTGACCCTGCCGCAAGCGGATGCGCAGCTGGCACATGCCTTGTTTTTAAGAAGTATGGTTTCGGCCATGGTCTCTCCAGAAATTTTGTCGGCTCCTTCGAACCATGCCTCCTTAAAGTTTCTCGTCGGCAAGGCCCCGGCAGCGTTTATGACGTTTACCAGGACGTTAGTTCCATAGGCAGGCAATCCTCCACCCGTGACGGGATGTTCGGCAATTTTTTTGCGTGCCTTTCGAAGCGCTTCCAAAAAGGCTTCCTTATCTGCGAGCTTTATTCCTCCGGTTCCCCTGACGACGACGGCCTTGAGGTTTTTGGAACCCATAACGGCACCAACGCCTGTCCTGCCTGCTGCCCTATGCTTATCGTTCATCACGCAGGCAAAAAGCACCAACCTCTCTCCCGCCGGACCAATGCAGGCAACCTTCGCCTCAGGGTCGGTCTCGGACAGAAGAGCGTCTGTGGTCTCATAGCTGTCCTTTCCCCAAACGTGAGATGCATCCCGCAGCTCTACGTGATCGTTGTAGATCCACAAATACACCGGGTTTGCAGATTTACCTTCGAAAATTATCATGTCGTATCCTGCGTACTTCAGCTCGGGACCAAAGTAACCACCGGAATTCGAAGCAGCTATCGTCCCGGTCAAGGGCCCCTTTGTAACCACATTGAACCTTCCGGCAGAGGTGGCAAGAGTCCCGGTGACAGGACCGGTTGCAAAAATCAGTTTATTATCCGGGCTAAAGGGATCTACATTGGGGTCGACCTCTTCGACCAGGTATCTGCTTCCCAAGCCTCTGGCTCCCAAAAAGTCCTTAGCCCAATCCATCCTCAGAGGCTCAAGAGTTATGTTCTTGGTCGATAAATTTACGCGCAAAACCTTTCCCATGTAGCCAAACATCACTCGCTCACCTCCTGGGCAATTTTGGCAAACCTCGCCGAAAACTCCTTTTTCTTTTGGAGGCTTATGGCATCTGCAGGAACGTAATCCAATGCCTTGGTCGGGCAAAACTCCACGCAGTAGGGACTGCCGTTGCACTGGTCACATTTGATGGCAGTGCTCTGTTCCCAATGGTAGGACATATTGCCAAAGGGGCAGGCCATCACGCACATCCTACACCCTATACATTTAGATGAATCGACTTGAACGACGTTTTTTTCATCCCGAGCCAGGGCACCCGCCTTGCATACGCTGATGCATGGAGCATCATCGCACTGCTGACATGTCATTGGTACGTTAGCCCCCGCCTCAAACCTGTAGACAGTGACCCGCGCCAAAGATGGCCTACACTCTCCCTCCTTTTCCAGAGAGCAGGCCAACTCGCAACTGCCACAGCCTACGCACTTCTCCGGAGAAATGACAAGTACCTTCTCCATTTCCAATCCCCCCTATAAATAAGTTTTTTAAACAGGCCCGCTTCCCCCTTGGGCAGGCCCAAAACCAATTCATAAAATGTGTTAATGTACGAAAATCCGAAACTTCGACGCATACTCGCGTTTCCTACACGTAGGGCATAACCTGGCATCCGGATCCTCTATTCCCGTAAATTTCAATGCTTCTTCCGTGGTATATGTTTGGCCACAAATTGGGCATCGTATTAAAGTAAATTTGCGATCCCATATGGTCCTTTCATCGCCTTCATCGACGCACTCAATATATCCGGTAGGACATACGTCGGCACAAGCACCGCAACCTATGCACTGCCTTGGCGGCTCCATGAAAGGCGGAACTATCCTCTTGTTAAATCCCCTCCATGCCGGCCCTATGGCACTGGGACCAAGGGTCTCGCAAGCCCTGACACACCTGTCGCACCTCACGCACTCGTCGGGATCGAAGGAAAACCTTGGTTCGACGCTCACGCCATATTCATTGGCTAAGGCGTTTAATCTGGCCGACTTGGGCGCCCGATTCAGCAAAAGCTTTAAGACGAATTTTCGTGCCCTTATAACCTCATCGCTTTTCGTATTTACTTCAATCTGAGCACGTATGGGATACATGCAGGATATGGCAAGCTCGCCCCTTCTGCCGGGTCTAAGGATCTCAACCATACACAGCCTGCAGTTACCGTCAGGCGGCAATGCCGGATGATGACAGAGCGTTGGGATCTCTACGCCCGCCATCTGAGCAGCCTCCAAAATGGTCGTCTCCATGGGAACCGACAGGCTTACGCCATCTATTACGATATCGATAGGATCACGCATTTTTAACCCTCCTTGAGGAGGCTATCGAGTTAGTAGGACAAACGTCCATGCATTGCCCGCAGCCTATGCATTTTAACGCATCGACTACATGAGGTCCTCTAGCCTCGCCCGAAATGGCCTTCGCAGGGCATGTTCTGGCGCATTGCCCACAGCCTATGCAGCTGTCCTTGTCTATTTTTGCAGCAAAAAGCCCGGTACATACCCCGGCGCGACAGTAGCCTTCGACGTGCTCCTCGTACTCTTCATGAAAGTACTTTAAAGTGGAAAGGACAGGATTTGCTGCCGTCTTGCCTAAACCGCACAAAGCGGTTTTGCCCAGCTCATGCGCCGTATCCTCTAAAAGCCCTACATCCTGTAGGCTGCCCTTGCCTTCGGTTAAATCATGAAGCAGCTTTTGCAATACCTTTAGCCCCTCCCGACAGGGAGTACATTTGCCGCAGGACTCCTCGACGAGGAAGTCGATGAAGTACTTCGCCACGTCGACCATGCAGGATCGTTCGTCCATCACTATCATGCCGCCAGAGCCCATCATCGATCCGGCTTTTACCAAAGTGTCAAAATCTACCGACAAATCAAGTAGCGAAGCGGGAATGCACCCCCCAGAAGGACCTCCCGTCTGAACGGCCTTGAAAGCCTTGTCCTTCAGCGTTCCGCCACCGATCTCGTATATTATCTTGCGCAGGGTCACTCCCATCGGCACTTCAACCAAGCCGGTGTTCTTCACCTTGCCCACCAAAGCAAAGATCTTGGTGCCGCTGTTGCGTTCAGTGCCAAGCGATTTGTACCACTCGACGCCGTTCATCAAGATGATGGGGACATTGGCCCAGGTTTCTACGTTGTTAAGCACAGTCGGCTTATCCCAAAGGCCCTGTTCGGTGGCATGAATGTACTTCACCCTTGGAACGCCCGGATAGCCTTCGATGGAGCGCATCAAAGCAGAGGACTCGCCGCACACAAAAGCGCCACCACCTTTACATATCTGTATATCGAAATCAAACCCAGAGCCCAATATGCTCTTGCCCAGCAATCCGTACTCCCGGGCCCTTTCAATGGCGATCTGCAGTCTTCTCACTGCTAAGGGATATTCATTTCTCACGTAAATGTAACCTTCGTTGGCACCTATGGCATAAGCCCCTATTATCATTCCTTCTATTACGCTATGGGGATCTCCTTCCATCAGGCTCCTGTCCATGAAGGCACCGGGGTCCCCTTCGTCGCCGTTGGCTATCACGTATTTTGGAAAATCATCTACCTCCCTGCAGGACTTCCATTTATACCCGGTCCTAAAGCCTCCGCCCCCGCGTCCGCGAAGGTAGGAATCCGTGATCTGTTTTATTATCTCATCGGGGCCAAGCTTGAAGGCAAGGCACAACGCCTCATAACCGTCCGTTGCTATGTAATCCTCGATGGAGGTGGGGTCAATGTGTCCCGACCTTCGAAGCACCAACCTTTGCTGATTGGCGTAAAACGGAATTTCGTGGTCGCTTCTGTAAGTTTTCTTGGTGACAGGGTCACGGTAAAGCAGGCGCTCTATCACTTCGCCATCTAAGATGGTCTTTTGCACGATTTCAGGGACGTCTTTCGTCTTTACGTTTTGATAAAATATCTCGCCTGGGGAGACGATCACTATCGGTCCCCTTTCACAAAAGCCGTGACAGCCGGTGAATTTCACCACAGGTTCGACCTTGCCAATCCCTTTTAAGGCTTCCTCTAGGGCACTTAAAACTTCCATGCTGCCGTTAGAAACGCATCCTGTCCCACAGCAAACGCGCACTACGGGAAGTAGGCTTGCCCTCTTTAAGTCATCCTTCAGCTTTAGCCGATAATTTCGAAGGTCATCTGGCTTTAGAAATAATGGCATCTTCTTTCTCCGCCTCCAGTATCCTTGCAACGTCAGCGACGGACAGTTTGCCGTATACCTTATCGCCGACCATCATGACGGGCGCCATGGCACAGCATCCAAGGCAATTGACGGTCTCCAAAGTGAAGATGCCGTCCTTTGTGGTCTCGCCCGCCCTTATCTTTAACCTCTCGCTAATGGCGTTTAAGATCTGAGATCCTCCACGAAGATGACAGGCAGTTCCCTGGCAGACCTTTATAGTCTTTTCCCCCTTCGGAACCAGGCTCAAGACCTTATAAAAGGTTGCTACGGCAAATACCCTGCTTTCGGGAATCTCAAAATACTCGGCAACGGAACGCATTGCATCGGTAGGTAAATATCGAAACTTTTCTTGAACGTCTAAAAGCACTTGCAGCAAAAAACGTGGATTTTTTTCGTAGCGACATAAGATATCACTTATCGCTACGTCTGATGTAGCGCTTAACACTGAAAATTCCCCCTTTTTCTCCAATCCCCTATAACAATCCCCTTGTTTGAGTATAATAGCACTTTATTGGCGAAATGTGAAGAGATCGTCAAAAAAATACATATCTTGCCATTAATAATATAATATATTCAAATTATTCTCCATAAGTTCATCTGCTTTCTCCAAGTGCAGCCAGGGCGATTCCGACAAGGACCAACAAACCGCCCAAAACAGTCACGGGCATTATCGCTTCCTTCAATATGAAATAAGCCAAGATAGGGCTTACCACTGGTTCGCCCAGTAAGGCTATGGCCACAAAGCTCGCGGAGAAATATTTAAGAGACCAATTGTAGCTGCTGTGTCCGATAATTTGGGGAAAGACGGCAAGTCCCCAAAGACAGAGCCATGTCCTTGCAGGATAACCATGCAATGGATAACCTAAACCTATCACAATGGCAAAGAGTATAATTGCTGCGGTAGCGTAACATATGGTTATGTATGAAAGAAGCGACATCCTTTGCCTCAACCTGCGACCAAACAGGAGGTAAAAGGCTGCAGCCCAGCTTCCTGCGATCGCCAGCAAATCCCCTAGCAAGGCTTTCCCGCCAAGGGCAAAATCTCCTGCGCTTATTATGGCACTTCCTATGACGCTAAAGACCACTCCCAAAATTGACATCCTGGTCAGTCTATCGCTGCTCAGAAAAGGCGTGAGCAGAGCAACCCATATCGGATTGGTGTTGACCAGCACTACGCTGCTGGCAACGGTAGTATAATCAAGCGAAGAAATCCAGGCGGCAAAATGAAGGCTTAAAAAAGCACCTGAAGCAATGGCTATTTTGATATCGGCAAAGGAAAGCGACATTATTTCCTTCCTTGCAAACAATAAAGCTGCAGGTATCAAGATGAGGCTTGCCAATCCAACTCGATAAGCCGAAATCACCAAGGCGGGGGCGTCGGCAAGACGAATTATCGTAGCTCCTGTAGAGACGGCCACAACGCCTATGAGTAGGACAACTATCGGCAAAAACAGAGGCCTTTCTTCCGCTTCCCTTTTCATATCGCGCAATTTCCTCGCCTGCCCCTGCGCTTTACGTAGGATAAATGGTATACTTAATCAAGTATATGGTATTGTTAGTCATGCTTCAAGGCAACACGGCAAAACCGTCAATTCCCGGGGGGAAATCTGTATATGCATGAAGAAATTGACGCCAACTTCTTGGCCGACTTGTTCAATCGTATAGCCATATTGCTTGAGATAAAAGGCGAAGACAGATTTAAGATAAACGCCTACAGGCGAGTCGCTGAAAGCTTGGAAAAAGAGACCAGGGATATATTTGAGCTTTACAGGGAAGGAAAGCTCATGGAGATACCCGGTGTGGGTAAGGCCATTGCACAAAAGATCTCCGAGATATTGGAGAGCGGCAAACTGGAGTTTTATCAAAGGCTGACCTCAGAAATTCCCGAAAAGCTGATATATCTGCGTGAGGTCCCCGAGATGGGCCCGAAGCGCATTAAGGCAGTCTGGGAAAAACTGGGCATAGATTCGGTAGATAAACTCGAGCAGGCGGCACGTCAGGGAAAGCTTCGGGATCTGCCTGGATTTGGGCCTAAGGTCGAACAAAAGATACTCGATGCCATCTTAGCGATCAAAGAAAGACGCCTGAACAGGAGGTTTCCTCTAGGAGAGGGATGGAAGTTATCCGAGCTAGTAACGGGCAGATTAAGCAGGTGTAATGGTGTCGTAATGTCGTCTCCTGCCGGTTCTCTTAGGCGCATGAAGGATACCATAGGCGACTTGGATATATTGGTCGCAGCCAAAACTGAAGCCGCGGACGAAGTTATAAGGGCATTTACCGAGTTGGACATGGTTGAAGAGATTATGCTTTCTGGGCCAACCAAGACGAGCGTCAGGTTCAAGGACGACCTTCAGTGCGATTTGAGGATAGTCGAGCCATCGAGGTGGGGGACGGCCCTGCAGTATTTCACCGGCAGCCAGCAGCATAACGTACTTTTAAGGGAAGTGGCGCTGAAAAATAACTTAAGCCTTAGCGAATATGCAGTCACAGATAAGGCTAGCGGCAGGGAAATAGTTTGCGCAAGCGAGGAAGAGGTGTATAGAATACTTGGAATGAGCTGGATACCTCCTGAAATTAGGGAAGGCACCATCGAGATAAAGCTGGCGCTGAAGGACGGCCTTCCGCGGCTGGTGGAGCTAGGCGACATAAAAGGTGACCTGCAAATGCATTCGACTTACAGCGACGGAAGACGTTCAATAAGGGAGATGGCCGAAAAAGCCCTTCTACTAGGACGAAGTTACAT
>Ga0208938_1002342_pt1 | contig 10041 bp, 8 predicted proteins | sample AD_UKC125_MetaG_FD_184434 | JGI IMG/M metagenome (GOLD analysis project Ga0208938, IMG submission 184434) | Active sludge microbial communities of municipal wastewater-treating anaerobic digesters from USA - AD_UKC125_MetaG (SPAdes) (version 2) | ecosystem: Engineered > Bioreactor > Anaerobic >... | reverse complement strand
AGGTCGCGCTCCGAGGGGATGGCCTCGCCGGGGACGGCGAGGCGGGCCAGGACGTCGCGAAGCTGCCGATGCTTTGGCACCGGTCCCTCCAAGATCTGATCCGGCAGCGTGACGGCTGTCATGGTTAGGTCCCTCCCCACGTGGACAAGGTGGTCTTCATTCGCAGCCCGGGCGGCACCGCCCGCCCGAACGCGAGAGTCGAATCGAGAGTCGAATCGAGAGTCGAGACGACGTGGATACGGCCTCATTCTCTACGCTGCGTGGCCCCGTCCGGGTCGCTGTCCGCGGGCCACGTGAGCAAGTGTTCGCCGATGACGGCGTCGGGTCCGCACACGGCGTCGACCGGGGTCTCACCGGGGACGTCGAGCAGGATGATCGGCACGACCGGGCTGCGTCCGCCGGCCTCGATATCCGCCGGATCCCACGTGACGATCGGGTCGCCGGCTGCGATGTCGGTGCGCTCGGTGGCGTGCAGGGTGAACCCCGCGCCACCGAGTTGGACGGTGTCGATGCCCAGGTGGACCAGGACGGCGACATCGGCTCCGGCGATGACGAACGCGTGCGGGTGCAGCTTGACCAGGCGCCCGGAGATCGGGGCCACGACCGTGGCCGCGCTGCGGTCCGGGTCGATGGCCACGCCCGGCCCGACGATCCGGCCGGCGAAGACGGGGTCGGGGACCTCGTCGAGGGCGATGACCCGTCCGCTGCAGGGGCTGAGGATCGCGGTCACATGAGGTCCTGGATGTCCTCGGCGAGGTTGTCCGCCTCGGGGCCGACGACGACCTGGACGATGTTGCCGGTGACGATGACACCGTGGGCGCCGGCCGCCTTGAGGGCCGCCTGGTCGACGAGCCCGCCGTCTTCCACTTCGGTCCGAAGCCGCGTGATGCAGGCCTCGATCTCGACGATGTTGTCGGCGCCACCGAGGCCGGAGAGGATGCGTGCTGCCTTGCTCATTTGAGTTCCTTTCGTGGGATCACTGTGCGGTTCTGCGTGGATCACTGTGCGGTTCTACGGGATATCAGTGCGGATCTATCGGGTCGGTCAGTGGACGAATTCGGTCTGGGTGACCTTGCGCAACCCGCGAGGGGCGTCAGGGTCCAGGCCAAGGTGGCGGGCACCGCGAGCGCCGCGATCTCGTCGGTGCGAGACAGGTGCGCGGCCAGGGTCCGGCGAACCGCCTCGGGCTGCTCGGCGATCTCTCGGGCCATCGCGGTGGCTGTCATTCGGAGCGTTCTCCTCGGGGCTTGACAAACGGTGGGAGCCTGGGTCATGCTTACTGGTACGTACCAGAGCGTATCAGTACGGACCACGAACAGCAAGCCCCGCAGAAGCCCCGCAGAAGCCCCGCAAGTGCACTGAAGAACCACCGAAGTAGCACCGCCGTAGTTCCTCAGGAGCACGGCGAGAAGCCCCCGGCTCCACCCTCCCGATCGCTCGTCCGTCCCGAAAGGACTTTGATGAACGCCCAAGCCGCCGCCCGCCAGACGAGTGGGAAACGGTTCGATCTTGCGCCGCTGCAGAAGTTCGGTCGCAGCCTCATGCTCCCCATCGCCGCCCTCCCCGCGGCCGCCCTCCTCCTGCGCATCGGCCAGCCCGACCTGCTCGGCAAGGACGGCCTCGGTTGGACCCAGGTGGCCGCCGTCCTCGGCGCAGCCGGTGACGCGATCTTCGCCAACCTGCCGCTGCTGTTCGCCGTCGGTGTCGCCATCGGCATGGCCAAGAAGGCCGACGGCTCGACCGCCCTCGCCGGTGTCGTGGGTTACCTCGTCTTCAAGGGGGTGGCCGACGCGATCTCACCGTTCGTCCTCGGAGCTGCCGCCGCCGGCGAGAAGCAGAAACTCATCAACTATGGCGTCCTCGGCGGCATTGTCATGGGCATCACCGCCGCCAAACTCTGGGAGCGCTACCACCGGATCAGCCTCCCGCCCTACCTCGCCTTCTTCGGCGGGCGGCGCTTCGTCCCGATCGTCACGGCCCTGGCCGCGATCATCCTGGCCGTCCTGCTCGGCGTGATCTACCCGGCCTTCAACAGCGGTCTGACCGCGCTGGGCAACTGGGTCGTGGCCAACACCATCATCGGTGGTCTCGTCTACGGCACGCTCAACCGCCTGCTCATCCCGCTCGGCCTGCACCACATCCTCAACTCGGTGCCGTGGTTCGTCTTCGGTGAGTACACCGCCGCCGATGGCCAGGTTTACCACGGTGACATCGCCCGCTTCCTCCACGGCGACCCGGCTGCAGGCCCCTTCATGACCGGCTTCTTCCCCATCATGATGTTCGCCCTCCCGGCCGCGGCCTTCGCGATCTGGCGCGCGGCCAAGCCCTCCCAGCGCAAGGCCGTCGGCGGCATCATGCTCTCGGGCGCCCTGACGTCGTTCCTCACCGGGGTGACCGAGCCGCTGGAGTTCTCGTTCATGTTCGTCGCCTGGCCGCTCTACGTCCTGCACTCGGTCCTCACCGGCACGTCGCTGGCAGTCGCCAACGCCTTGGGCATCCACGACGGATTCGGCTTCTCCGCAGGCCTGTTCGACTTCGCGCTCAACTGGAATATCGCCACCAAACCGGCCCTGCTCATCGTGCTCGGTCTGATCTACGCGGTGGTCTACTACCTCCTCTTCACCTGGGTCATCCGCAAGTGGAACCTGCGGACCCCTGGCCGCGAGGACGACGACTCGACGACGGCCGACACCAGCGCCTGATCGTCACAGACACCCGCTTGCGGCGGGTCACGCAGCAGCCGGTCCGAGAGCCCGCTCGGACCGGCTGTTTCGCGTTGACCTCACCTTCCGGCGGGGCCGGGTTACGCTCCGGCTCATGTATGCCGTCCGCCGCACCTCCGCGGCCCTGCTCGCCGCCGTGGTGCTGGCGCTGGTGCCGGGGACGTCGGCCGGGCTCGCGGCATCGCCCGTGAGCTCGACGGCTGCCGGGCTGGGCGCGGACGGAACGCCGGGACCGGCCATCGAAGAGACGCTGAGCGTCCCGGTGGGCCCGGAGCCTGACGGGACGGCGGTGGCGCTGGACGTGACCGTCTTCCGTCCAGGCGGGCTCGGCCAGCACAGCGAACCCTGGTCGGCGGTCCTGCTGGCCCACGGCTTCGGCGGCAGCAAGGCCGACCTGGTCGAGCGAGGCCGTGACCTCGCCTCCCGGGGCTATCTCGTGCTCGGCTACTCCGCCAGGGGTTTCGGCGCGTCGGGAGGCCGGATCCACCTCAACGACCCGGCATACGAGATCGCCGATGCCCGCGCCCTCGTGAGTCTGCTCGCCGCCCGCAGTGACGTGCTCCTGGATGCGCCCGGCGACCCGCACGTCGGCGTGGTGGGGGCGTCCTACGGTGGGGCGCTCGCGATCATGCTCGGCGCGACCGACCCGCGCGTGGACAGCGTCGTCGGAGTCGTTGCGTGGAACGACCTGGCCGACGCCTTCTTCCCGCAGTTCGCGGTCGTGGGGCCCCGGAGTCCGTTGGGGCCGGCTCAGGTGGATCGGTCTGTCGAGCCGGGACCGCTCAAGGCGCTCTGGGCGTCCCGATTCTTCGGCTCGGCCCTCGCCGCTGCGGGTTCGCCGGGTGCTGGGGCTGGTGCGGGTGCTGGTGCAGTCACGGGCTCGGGTGGTGGCGCGGGCGCCGTGTGCGGGCGATTCGACCCCACCGTGTGTCGGCTGTTCCTGGAGGCGACGGTGACCGGGCGACCGAGCCCCGAGTTGTTGACGGTGTTGCGCGCCCACAGCCCTCGTCCGCTGCTTGCCGGCCTGCGCGCGCCGACCATGCTCGTTCAGGGGATGGCCGACTCGCTGTTCGGCATCGAGCAGGCCGCCGCGACTGCGCGAGCGATCGCGGTCCAGGTGCCGCGGCTGGCGATCCGGTGGATCGACGGTGGTCACGACGGGCTGTCGAGCACCGCCGCAGCCGACGAGCAGGCGTTGCGCGATTGGCTGGCCGACACCCTCCGTGGCACCACGCTTCTGGCCGGCGCGGGCCAGTTCAGCTACGCCGCACCGATTCCGCGGCGACGGACGGTGGCTCCGCTCTTCACCACGCCCGACTCTCCGCCGACAGCGACCTGGACCGCCGTGCCCCTTGCGCCCCTTGTCGGCGCCTCGGGGGGCGGGACGTCCGACCCGCAGCGGATCGTCACGCCACCGGGTGGTCAGCCGGCGTCGGTGACCGCGATTCCGTCGCTCGGGGGGCTGGGCGTGGGCGCGGCGGCATACCAACTGGCAGCTCTCCCAGGGCAGTCCGCCGCCTTCGACAGTCCTCCCTTCGCGCAGCAGACCGCTATCGTCGGTACGCCGCGACTAACCCTCACCGTGACCTCGACCGGGCCCGAGACCGTGCTCTTCCTGTCGCTGTGGCAAGTGACGGCCGGCCAGGCCACCCTGCCGCGGCGGCTGGTCGCGCCCGTGCGGGTGCTCACCACGCCGGGACAGCCGACCTCGGTCGACGTCGCGCTCGCTCCGGCCACCTGGACGGTCGAGGCGGGTAGCTCGCTTCGGGTGTTGGTCACCTCGACCGACTCGGCGTATGCCGCCCCCCGCGAGGCTCGCGTCGACCTGGTGGCGGTCGCCGGCGGGGAGCTTCAACTGCCGCATGTCGACGGCGACCTCCTTGCTGCGGAGAGCGACCTGGACACCGAGTCGGTCGGGGTCGCGACGGCAATCGCGCTGCTGCTGGCCGCTTTCGGGGTGTTGGCCTGGCGCGAGCGGCGCCGACGACGGTTGCTGCCCGACCGGGACGACCTCGCCGACGTGCCGTTGGCGGTTGAGCACCTCGTGAAGACCTACGCCGACGGTCACCGCGCCGTCGGCGATGTGTCGTGGCGGGCCGAACGCGGCCAGGTCGTCGGGCTGCTGGGACCCAACGGGGCGGGGAAGACGACGACGCTGCGCATGGCGATGGGGCTCATCACCCCCGACTCTGGCGCGGTCTATCTCGGCGGGCGGGCAGTGCGCCCAGGGGCACCGGCGCTGAGCGGCGTCGGGGCGCTGGTCGAGGGGCCGGGTTTCCTGCCGCATCTCACCGGCCGGGCCAACCTGCACGCGTATTGGGCGGCCACCGGTCGCCCGATCGAGGAGGCCCGGCTCGACGAGGCCCTCGACGTGGCGGCGCTCGGCGGCGCGGTCGACCGGCCGGTGCGCTCCTACAGCCACGGCATGCGCCAGCGGCTCGGCATCGCCCAGGCCATGCTCGGGCTGCCCGACCTGCTCGTTCTCGACGAGCCCACCAACGGGCTCGACCCTCCGCAGATCGCCGCGATGCGCCCGATCCTGCAGCGGTATGCCGCCGCCGGCCGCACCGTCGTCGTCTCCAGCCACCTGCTGGCCGAGGTGGAGCAGACCTGCTCGCATGTCGTCGTCATGCACGCCGGGCGGGTGGTCACCGCTGGGCCGGTCGCCGATCTCATCGACTCCTCCGACACGACCGTCGTCCACCTCGACCCGGCCGCGACGGCGGAAACCATTGCGGCTGTTGCTGATCGGCTCCGGTCGGTCGCCGGGATCCTCGAGGTTGAGATCGTCGAGGACGAGGGTGACTCGCGGCTGGTCGTCACTGCGGGTATGCCGCGCCCCGACGTGGTCCGGGCGCTCGCCGAGGTCGGTGCCGACGTCGTCGGGCTGAGCAGCCGCAAACATCTCGAGGAGGTCTTCTTGCGGGTCATTGCCGCCGCCCAGACCGCAGGAGAGCCGACCGGATCGGTCACCGAACGACTGCGACAGGTGCGGGCCCGATGACGACTGACCCGGTCGCCAAGCAGCCGAGCGCCACGGTGCCGACCGCCACGGAGCTGAGCGCGACGGAGCCGAGCGCCACGGAGCCGAGCGGGCGGCATACCCGAGGGGCGTTGTCCTTCGGCGCGGAGGTGCGCCGACAACTGGGCCGCCGTCGCACGCTGTGGAGTTTCGTCATCATGCTTGCGCTGCCGGTGATCCTCATTGGCGCGTTCGCGCTCGGCCGCACGAGTGGCCCCCCGGGCGGCTCGCGGCTGTCGGACCTCGCCCAGCAGGGCAGTGCCAACTTCGCGATCTTCGCGCTGGCGGCAGCCTCCGACTTCCTCCTCGTCGTCCTCGCGGCCCTCTTCGCGGGCGACGCGGTGCCGGCTGAGGCGTCCTGGTCAACCCTGCGCTACCTCCTCATCGCGCCCGTCCCGCGGGCTCGGCTGCTGGCGAGCAAATGGGCCGTCGCGATCGTCAGCCTCGGGGTCGCCATCGTCGTCTATCTCGGTTGGGGGCTGCTTGTTGGCGGTCTTGCCTATGGGTGGGCTCCTTTCACCAATCCGGCTGGGGGAGTGTTGGGTTGGGGCGAGTTGTTGCCCCGGCTGGCGATTGCGGCGGCCTATCTCTTCGTGACCCTGCTGCAGGTGGCGGGGATCGCGTTCGTGCTCGGTGTGCGGACCGACGCGCCGCTGGGTGCCGTCGGGGTGGCCGTGCTGGTCGCGATCGTCTCGTCGATCCTCGGCCAGATCGACAGCCTGGGCGACCTGCGCAACGGCCTCCCGCTGCACTACATCCGCGCATGGCAGGACCTGTTGACGCCCCAGGTGGACTGGACCGCGATGGGGCACGGGGTGCTCTGGTCAGTGCTCTACACGCTGCTCACCGTTGGGTTGGCCTTCGCCGTGTTCCGCCGCAAGGACGTCCTCAGCTGAGGCGACCTTCTCGACCGGGCTCGCGGCGGCGGCCCGCCGAGCCCCAGCGAGCCCTGACCACGATTGTCAGCGTCGTGACGGACGTCTCGTGGAAGGCGGATCACACATCGAGCGTTCCCTGGGGGTGACCTGTCACGCTGTTACTGACGGGTAACACCGAATCAACGACCCTGGGGGGCGACGATGCTGGATCCGAAGGCAGCGGGGGAGATTGCCCGTGCTTTCGGGCTGGGCGCGAACGCCCGCCTCGAAGGCCCGGTCGCCCATGGCCGCAAGGGCGAAGTCTGGCGCTTGGTCACCGATGAGGGTCGGTATGCCGTGAAGGCCCTTTTCGGCACGGTGTTCCGCGAGCGGGCGGAGCGGGACGCGGCATACCAGGACGTCGTTCGCGATACGGGCGTACCGATGCCCGCGGTCCTGCGCACCCTCTCGGGCAACGTCTTGGCCGACGTCGGTGGGCCGCCCCCCAACGCGACCGTCAGGGTCTACGAATGGGTCGACATCCTCGAGCCGCGCCGTGACCTTGATCCGCGCGAGATCGGGCGGCTGCTCGCCCGCGTGCACAACGTCGAGGCGCCCGCTGCCGGAACTGTGGATCCCTGGTACCGCGAGCCGGTCGGCCCTCAGGTCTGGGGCGAGCTCGTCGAGGCCTTGCGTGCGGAGGACGCGCCCTTCGCCACCGACCTCGCCGCGCTGGTGCCCCAACTTGTCGCTCTTGAGCAGACTTTCGAGGTGCCCGCGGACGTCCGGACCTGCCACTGCGACCTCTGGGCCGACAACGTCCGCGCGACGCGTGACGGCGGGATCGTCCTGCTCGACTGGGAGAGTGCCGGCCCCGAGAGCCCGTCGCACGAGTTGGGGATGGTCGTGTTCGAATACGGCCTTGGCGACCCGGCCCGGATGCTCGACCTGTATGCCGCCTACCTCATCGCCGGAGGGCCCGGCCGGATCTCGCGCGCCGGTGACCTGACCATGTTGGGGGCGACGAGCGAGCACCTGGCCGAGGAAGGCTGCCGCCGCTGGCTCTCGGCGACCGATGAGGGCGACCGCGAGCTCGCCGCCGCGTGGGTCGAATGGCTGCTGCACGAGCCGATCACGCCGGCCACCGTGGCCGACGTCCTCGACGCCGTGGCCGGCCTCGGTGGGAGCCGCGGGGCGTAGCCTCGACTGGCCGCGCCGCACGGCATACCTGATCGCGGCGCTGGGCCGGGGTCGGGGCCGCGCATGAAGCCTTCTGCGGGGGTGTGATTACCCCACCGGGGGCTGCTTCATCGGCTGCCTCACCCCCGGTCTCACGCCGCGCGCTCAGGGCGTCGGTGGCCGCGTGGGTTGCAGCGCCAGCGCCATCGTCAGCCGCAGGACCTCCTCGGGGTCATCAAGCCGGTCCCCGAACAACTCGCGCAGCTGGGCCATGCGGTAGCGCACCGTCTGTGGGTGGACGAACAGGTGGGCGGCGATGAGCTCGCGACGGCCGTGGTGCAGCAGCCACGACCGCAGCGTCTCCTCCAGCCGCAGCCGCACGGTCGGGCGCACCGCGGCGAGCGGCGCCAAGGCCCGAGCCCGCAAGTCGGCCAGCGCCTCAGGGTCGGCGCTCAGCAGCAACTCGGCCAGGAGGTCGTCGGTGTCGAGGGTTCCGCGCGAGTTGGGCTGGGGGAGGAACTCGCGAGCGCGCAACACCCGCTGGAACGACCGATGTACCTGCAGCCACGGTCGCTCGGGCCCGATGATCGCCCCGCGCCCTTCCAACTGGCGCACCAGCCGCTCCCGATCCCGCCCGGTGGCGTCGGGCACGAGCAGGACGCCGGCGTCCTCGTCGTCGACGCCGGCCGGCTCAGTCGACATCGCCAGGGTCCTGGCGTCGAGGAGCCCGAGCACCGCGCGCAGTTGCCCCTCGGGCAGGAGCACCGCGGTGAGCGACCGTGGCGGGTGCCAGTCGGCCCGCCGAGCGGCCGCGACGAGGTCGGCCTCCTCGCCGCCACCGACGAGCAGCGCGGCCAATCGGTCGCGATAGCGCTCGCGCGCGCGCCCGGCAGTGGCCAGTTCGTCGGCATGACCCGAGATGCTCGCGGACGACAGGGCGTCGATGTAGGCGAACACCAACTCGGCAAACGCCCCCAGCGTGGCCGCCGGCACCCCGGTCGCCACTGCCTCCCGCGACAGACCGCGCCAGCAGACTCGCGCCCCGACCCGGTATGCCGCCTGCAGCGCGTCCATGGACCGGCCACTGCGGGCCTCGCCGCGGCCCAACTCATAGGCTGCAGCCGTGCTTGGGGCGATGGGTTCGGCAGGGTCGGTGCCGCTGCCGACCCGGGCCAGCTCGAGGAAATTGACCAGGGCCAGCTCGACGGCGGTACGGATGCGCGCACCCATGGCGTCCGAAAACGGCCGGGCATAGCTGGGCACTTCGCGCATGATGGTCTCGACGGCCTCGGCCGCCACCCGCGGGACGACGCCTCGGAGTCTCTCGAAGACGTCCTGTTCGAGGGCCAAGGACGTGACCGCCGGCACCGCGCTGGGGGGCGTTCGGGGAGTGCGAGGGGCCCGTGGGGTGACGGACATGGCTTCACCGCCTTGTCTCTCGCGAACAAAAGTTCAGCTCCGCTTCACGTCGAGCCATCAGAAATCTAGCGCAGAAACCCGGAACAATGGGTTCTATGTCCGCCACGGTCACCTCGCCGCGAGGCCGCAGTCTTCGACAACGCGCCTGGCGCGCCGCCGAGATGCTCACTGGAGCCCTCATGCCGGCCGACACTCTCGATGTCATCAACCCCTTGCGCCCCGGCGCCGACCCGCTCGCGGGCCGGATTGAGCGGATTCATCTCGAAACCGCGGACGCTGCAACCGTTTTCATCAAACCTGGAGCCGACTGGTCGGGGCACATCCCCGGGCAGTACCTCCGCTTCGGCATCGACATCGGTGGTGTCAGGCAGTGGCGCACCTACTCGCTGACCAGCCGGCTCGACCGTCCCGACGGCCTGCTGACGATCACGACCAAGGCCATCCCCGACGGCTTGGTGAGCAACCACGTCGTCCGTGACCTGCGCCCAGGCACGCTGGTCCACATCGGCCAGGCCGAAGGCGACTTCGTCCTCCCGACGGCCCGCCCGGACAAGGTCTTGTTCCTCACCGGCGGCAGCGGCATCACGCCCGTCATGGGGATGCTGCGCAACCACATCGCCGAGTTGCCCGACGTGGTGATGATCCACTCCGCGCCAACCGCCCGCGACGTCATCTTCGCGACCGAGCTGCGCGAGCTGGCCGCCACCGGCCTGATGCGCCTGGTCGAGTTGCACACCGACACCGACGGCATGCTCGACCTCGCGGTCGACCTCGACCGCCTCGTCCCCGACTGGCGTGAGCGTGAGGTCTGGGCGTGTGGCCCGGCCGGAATGCTCGACGC
>Ga0208938_1002336_pt1 | contig 10056 bp, 10 predicted proteins | sample AD_UKC125_MetaG_FD_184434 | JGI IMG/M metagenome (GOLD analysis project Ga0208938, IMG submission 184434) | Active sludge microbial communities of municipal wastewater-treating anaerobic digesters from USA - AD_UKC125_MetaG (SPAdes) (version 2) | ecosystem: Engineered > Bioreactor > Anaerobic >... | reverse complement strand
TGATGACCTCGCAGCACGAGCCGGCGATCGACGCGCAGGCGACTCGGTTCGCGGCGGTTTGCCCCGACACTGCGGCGGTTTGTGTCCTTGCCCCGTATCCACCCAGGAGTTGTGCCCATGAACCGAGTCCTCGCCCATACTGGCGCCCGATATCCCATCGTCCAGGCGCCGATGGGCTGGATCGCCCGCAGCACGCTGGCCAGCGCGGTCTCGCGTGCGGGCGGGCTGGGCATCATCGAGACCTCCTCAGGCGAGACCGAGGCCTGCCAGCACGAGATCCGCGCCATGGTGGCCAGCGGCCTGCCCTTTGGCGTCAACCTGCCGATCCGCTTTCTCAAGGACGACGCCATGCTGCGCTTCGTCTGCGAGGCCGGCATCCGCTTCGTCACCACCTCGGCCGGCAGCCCGGCCAAGTTCATGGCGCCGCTCAAGGCGGCGGGCATCGTGGTCTACCACGCCGTGCCCACGCTGGAGGCGGCGCTGAAATGCGTCGAGGCCGGCGTGGACGGCCTGGTGGTGGAGGGCTCCGAGGGCGGCGGCTTCAAGAACCCTGAAGAGGTCAGCACCCTGGTGCTGTTGCAGGCGATCCGCGAGCGGGTCGACGTGCCGCTGATCGCCGCCGGCGGCATCGTCGACGGCAGGGGCATGGCGGCGGCCTTCGCGCTGGGGGCCGAAGGCGTCCAGATGGGCACCCGCTTCGTGGCCAGCGCGGAGAGCCCGGTGCACGACCACTACAAGGAGGCGATCGTGTCGGCCGGCGTCACCGGCACCTGGATGCTGAACACGAAATCCACACCCTGCATCCGGGCGCTCAAGACACCCTTCACGCAGACGATTCACGAGGCTGGGCTGATGCCGCCGGACACCTTCACCGGCATCCGAGAGGTGTACTTCGGTGGCGACCTGAATGCCGCACCGGCGCTGGCCGGGCAGTCGGCGGGCCTGGTCCACGCGGTGAAGCCGGTGCAGCGCATCATTGATGAAACCGTCGCCGAGTTCCAGGCGATTGCCGCGCGCATGGGCTCGCTGGCCAACGGATCCTTCGGTTGAGGCAGGACGCAGCGGCGCACGCCGGGACGGGACACGCCAGAATAGCGCCATGTGCACCAACTACACCCCCTCTTCGCGTGACCACCTGCGCGCGGCGCGGCTGGGCTTGGCGAACCTGCCCGAGGCCGACTGGCCACCCGAGGTGTACCCCGGCTATGAGGCGCCGATCCTGGTTCGCGGTGGGGCGCCCGGGCAGCATGAAATCGCGCCACGATGTGTGCTGGCGCGCTTTGGCCTGGTGCCCCGCTGGAGCCGGGACGCGGCCCATGGCCATGAGCTGGCCAGGCACACCACCAATGCGCGCAGCGAGACCGCGTCCATCAAGCCCAGTTTTCGCTCCCCCTGGCGCGACCGCCATTGGGCCCTGGCGCCGATGCACAACTTCTTCGAGCCGTGCTGGGAAAGCGGCCGTGCCGTGCGCTGGCGCATCGCGCGGGCCGATGGCGACCTGTTTGCCGCGGCGGGCCTGTGGGAGCGCTGGACCGACCCGGCCAGCGGCGAGATCACGACCAGCTTCACGCTGCTGACGGTGAACGCCGACGGCCACCCGCTGATGGGCCGCCTGCACCGGCCCGGCGATGAAAAGCGCATGCCGGTGCTGCTCACGCCACCGGAATTCGACGCCTGGCTTCACGCAACACCGGAGAGCGCGCACACCCTGATGCGCACGGTGCCCGCGGAACAACTGGTCGGCGAGCCCGCGCCGCGGGCCGCTGCGCCGCGCCGGGATGCAATCAAGCCGGTGGGCACCCCCTCCCTGTTCTGACCCCTGAAAGCCCCCTCGATGACCACTGTCGCCGCCCAGCCCGATCCTGAAAGCAACCCGCGCGTCAAAGCTGTCTTTGACGACATCCGCGCCACGCGCCAGACCGATTTCATCAACAACCTCTGGCGCCGGCTGGCGTTCGACCCGCCGCTGCTGGAGGCCACCTGGGCCGAGGTCAAGCGGGTCATGGCCACGCCCAGCAGCATCGACCCCCTGACCAAGGAGATGGTCTACATCACGGCGTCCATCATCAACGGCTGCAGCTACTGCGTGCATTCGCACACGGCCGCGGCCAAGGCCAAGGGCATGACGGCTCAGCAGCATGCCGAGCTGCTGGGCATCGTGGCACTCGCCGCCAAGACCAACCAGATCGTGACCGGCCTGCAGGTGCCGCTGGATCCGGTGTTCGACCAGGGCTGATCAGTGTCAGCACACAAGGAATTTTCATGACCGACCCCACGATCCCGACCGCGTCCGCCACGCCGCCCGCGCCCTTTGAGCTGCTGCCGCGCGACCTCAGCGCCTACCGACAGGGCAACGTGGGCATCGATTACGTGCACCGCTTCGATTCCGGCCGGCCCGGGCCGCACGTGCTGATCAACGCGCTGACGCACGGCAACGAGTTCTGCGGCATGGTGGCCGCCACGCACCTGCTGGACACCGGCGTGCGGCCCTTGATCGGCACGCTCACAGTCAGCTTCGCCAACGTGGCCGCGTACGAGACCTTCGATCCGGCGCAGCCCTTTGACAGTCGCCAGCTGGTGCACAACCTGAACCGTGTCTGGTCTGCGGAGTGGCTCGACGGCCCCGAGGACAGCCCGGAGCTGCGCCGCGCCCGCGCGCTGCGGCCGGTGGTGGCGGCGGCCGACCACCTGCTCGACATCCATTCGACGAGCCAGGACGTGGAGCCGTTCTGGGTCTATCCCGCGTTTGCGCGCAACAGCGCGGCGGCCCTGGCCGTCGGGCGCCCGGCGGTGCACCTGGTCATGCCCGGCGGGCTGGGATCGGGCACGCCGGTGATCCAGCACGGGCACTTCGGCGAGGCAGACGGTCGTGGCGTGGGCCTGGTGGCCGAATGTGGCCAGCATTTCCGACAGGGCAGCGGCGAGGTGGCCATCGATGTGACGCGGCGTTTCCTGGCGCACTTTGGCCTCATCGAGCGCGAGGCGACTGACACACCCGTGGCGCCGGCCCGGCGCTTCGATTTGCTGCAGACCTATGTGATCAAGACACCTGAATTCCGCTTCGTGCGACCCTGCATCGGTTTCGAGGTGTTTGCCCAGGGCGAGCTCATAGCCACCGATGGCCCCGACGAGATACGCGCCCCGTGTGACGACTGCACCATCCTCATGCCCGCGCGCGCCGCCGTTGTGGGGCGTGAGGGCGTCTACCTGTCGCGTCCGCTGGCGTGACCGCACCGGGCGCTGAGATCCCTGAAACCTGGAGCCCCCATGCCCCGCCTGAAGCCCTTGCCACCTGAAGCCACCCCCGAGCTGAAGCCGCATTTCGATTTCTTCCTGGGCACGCTGGGGTTCACGCCGAACAGCGTGCTGACCATGCAGCGCAAGCCCCGGCTGGTGCAGGCGCTGGCGCAGCTCAACGGCGCGGTGATGGATCCGGACGGCGAGGTCGATCTCGGCTTTCGGCGCCTGATCGGCCATGTGGCCAGCCAGGTGTCCGGCTGCCGGTATTGCCAGGCCCACACCCTGCTGGGGGCACACAACTTCGGCGTCAGCGATGCCAAGCTGGCCGATATCTGGACTTATGCCAGCAGCCCGCACTACAGTCCACGCGAGCGCCTGGCGCTGGATTTCGCCCTGGCCGCGGCGCGCCAACCCAACGAGGTGACCGACGCCCAGTTCGCCGAACTGCAGCAGCACTGGAGCGATGGCGAAATTACGGAGATCCTGGGGGTGGTGGCGATGTTCGCGTTCCTGAACCGCTGGAACGACACCCTGGGCACTCCGCTGGAGGCACCGGCGGCCACGGTGGCGCAGCAGGCCCTCGGCGCGCAGGGCTGGACACCGGGCAAACACGCCGCCTGATGCGCGGCGTTGCGGCGTTCATTCGCCGGTGTTGCCCAGCCAGTGCCGGACCCGCTCGTTGAACGCCTGCGCCTGGTCCACCATCACCCAATGGCTGCCGCAAAAGCCATGGGCCTCGCTGCCGGGGCTGTCCTGGAGCCACCGCAACCACTGGGGCGAATGAAACATGAACGGCTTGCGTTCGCCGTAGAGATAGAGCAAGGGGCAGGGCGCTCGCACTGGCGCCGCATCGCGAAAGCCACCGGCCAGGCCGAACCATTGCATGGCGTAGGGGTAGTTCATTGGCCAGTCGATGGCATCCGATGGCGTGGGGCACCGCAGGCTGCGCGCCATCGCGCGGGTCATGCGGCGGCCCAGCGCGGCATTGACGTGCCGGCCCATCATCCAGGCGATGGCCAGCCAGCATTGGTAGGAGAAGATCTGCCATTTGGCCTTGGCGGTCAGCGAGCGGGCGAAGTCCGCCGAGTGGTGGTCGCCGATGTCCACCGCCACGATGCGTGACACCCGGCCGGGGTGGCGCGCGGCGAACTCGTAGCCGAACACGCAGCCCCAGTCGTGCAGCAGCAGGGTGACCGGTTGCGCCGGGCTGACGGCGTCAACGATGGCCGCGAACAGCTGCGTCATGGCGTCCAGCGAGGTGGGCCGTGGCGCCTGCAAGCGATCGAAGCCCGGCAGGGTGAAGCGCACGCAGCGGTAACGATCCTGCAAGGCCGCCACCGTGCCGTCCCACAGGTGATGCGTGTCGGGCCAGCCGTGGATCATCACCACGGCCTGCGGGCCATCCCCGTCGACGAAGACCTCGATGCCATCGATCGTGCGACAAGGGGGTGGCATGGAGGCTCCGCAGTGAGTGAAAGAGACGCTTTGTAGCACGGGCCCCGCGATAGGGTCGCACCGGTGGTGAACATACAATGCGCGGTGTCCTGAACGCGGTCGCCCGGTGGCGTCTCCGGTTTGGATGTGCCGTCGTTGTGGTCGGCCGGCAAGGTGCTGGTGGCCCCGTTCAATTCTCGTTCTCTCCCCCAAGGAAGCAAATCATGCGTTTTTCCCTCTTGTCCGTTGCCCTGGCCGCCTCCGTGCTGGCAACCCCGGTTCTCGCCCAGCAGGCGCCTGCTGCGGCCGTGGTGACGTCCAACCAGCCCGGCAAGGTGTCTGTGGCCGAAACGGTCAAAGCGTCTGCCGTCGTGACCGCGATCGACAAGGCCACCCGCAAGGTGACCCTGAAAACGGCCAAGGGCAAGAGTTTTGAGGTCGTGGCGGGCGAAGAGGTCAAGAACTTCGACCAGATCAAGGTTGGCGACAAGCTGGTGGTTCAGTACGTGCAAGCCCTGACCATGGAAGTCAAGCCCGGTGGCGGTCTGCGTTCAAGCACCCAGACGACGGACACGGCGCAGGCCAAGCCGGGCGAGCGCCCGGGTGCAGCTGGCGCCCGCGAGGTCACCGTCACGGCCGATGTGATGGCGGTGAACCCCAAGGCCATGACGATCACGGTGCGGGGCCCGAATGGCAACATCGTCGACCTGAAAGTGAAGAACCCCGACCACTTCAAGGCGGTCAAGGTGGGCGACCAGATCCAGGCGGTGTACGTTGAGGCGCTGGCCATTGCCATCGAGCCGGCATCGAAGAAGAAGCCGGCCGCCAAGTAAGCGGGCGGCACGCGCCGGTTGCGGCCGGTTCGTTGCCAGAAACGGGATGCTGAACGCATCCCGTTTTTTTTGTGCAACCAGGGGCCGCCCGAGGCGGCCGATGGGTCAGAACAACTTGCCCAGGAAGAAGTAGAAGCTCTGGTTGCCGTCGGCGGCGCGTCCATAGCCCAGGTAGGCCGGCCCGATGGGGGTGTCGGCGCCGATGAACACGCTGCCGGACGTCAGCAAGCCACTCGGCGCATCCGGCAACAGCGGTACGCCATAGCGCCCAAGTTCCAGCGACACACCGCCGTACGCGCCATCCAGCATCGTGCCGCGCATGATGCGGTGGTAATACATGAGCCGCCCGTAGGTCATGTTGCTGGCATACAGCTGGCCGGTCTTGTAGCCGGACTGCTGCAGGAAGCCGCCCCACTGGAACCAGCTGTACAGGGGCAACTCCTGGTTGCCCAGCTTGCCGCCGGCCTTCATGGCGACATTCACGGTGTGGTCGCCCATGGAATAGGCGGCCGTGCCGTCAACGCTCCAGCGGTTGTAGCTTTGGTCCGCGCCCAAGGCGGTGTTGGAGCTGAACACGTTGGCACCGAAACGCCAGCCGGCGCGTGGGAAGTGCACGTTGTCCAGCCGATCCAGGAGCAGGGTGGTGTTGATGGCGCCTTGGGCAATGCGGGTATTGTCCGGCGCCAGGTAGACCGCACCAGTTTCCAGCTTGGGGGTCATGGCACCGCCGGTCAGGCCCACGCGCAATTCGCCGTACTGTTTGAACTCGGTGCCGATGGCAAGCCCCAGCATGCCGGAGCTGAAGGTGTAGCTGGCAATGTTGTTGCGGCCTTGATAGAGATAGACCGGCCGGGTCAGGAAGCTGACGTTCGGGGCGACGAAGAAGGTGCCCTCCGGGTTGAGGGGCTGGTAAAACTCGCTGAAGATGAGGTTGTTGAAGCCGAACTGGACCATGGAGCGCCAGGAGGCACCCAGCGAATTGATCCAGGTCTTTCGGTAACTGGCCGCCAGGTTGAAGAAAGAGGATTGGCTGGTGAAGTCACTCGACAGACCCAGCCCGAAACGCACATAGTCGGGGCCCCAGGTCTTTTCCACCGCTTCGACTGCGAGCACCCGTTTGCCGGGTTCATCGATCAGGGTGTAGTTCACATGCTCGAAATCGCCGGTGCCGTAGATGCGGCGCATGTCCTTGTCCAGCACGTCCTGCTTGATCGGTTGGCCCGCCACGGTCTCCATGTTGGCGATGACCGCTTCGGGGTTGACCCGGCCAAGATGCTCGATGCGGATTTCGTCGATCTTCTGAAGATCCGGGGCCTGCGCCACCGTCTGGCGCTGGCGCAGGGCCGCGTAGGCGTCAGGCGGAAGCGACAGCTTGGTCAGCCGGGAGGCGACCTTCTCGGCCGCCGGCTCGCCGAGCACGGCAATCTTGGCCAGCGAATCGAAATCTGCGGTGGTGTAGTTGCCCAGCTCGGGCGAAATCAGGATGTCGGTGGGTTTGAGCTGGGCAATTGAGGCCTGCACGTTCTGTTCGGTCAGGATGCTGACCATCTGTCCGGCCACACCGAAGATGCCATCGAGCTGGTCGCGTTTGAGCAGGGGCGTGCCGACGTTGACCGCGATGATCACATCGGCCCCCATCGAGCGGGCCACCTGCACCGGCAGGTTCTCGGTCAGCATGCCGTCCACCAGGATCATGCCGCCGAACTCTGCGGGCGCAACGGCACCCGGCACCGACATGCTGGCCCGCATCACGTTGGCCAGTTCGCCTTCCTTGAAGACGACGGCCTTGCCGGTGACGAGGTCCGTGGCCACGGCCCGGAAGGGGATGGCGAGGTTGTCGAAGCGCTGGTAGCCCTTGACCTTGGAGAGCTTGCGCAGCACGGTTTCGAGCTGCACGCCGGTCACCACGCCCTTGGGAAACTTGAACTTCTTGTCGACCAGGCCGATTTCGGGGCCGAACAGCAGCGTGTAGTCGTCCGCCTTGCGCTGCATGGAGAGTTCCTCGCGTGGCGGGTTTTCCTTGAACAGCAATTCGGTGGTGATGGCTCCGGTGATTTCGTCCATCTCTGCGACCGTCATGCCGGTCGCGTAGGCCGCACCGACGAGCGAGCCCATGCTGGTGCCGGCGATGCAGTCGATGGGCACGCGGTACTGCTCCAGCACCTTGAGCACGCCGATATGGGCGGCGCCGCGCGCGCCGCCGCCCGAGAGTGCGAGGCAGATCTTGGGGCGCTTGGCCGGGGCTGCCGCCGGTGAGGTGTCCGGGGTTGTGGCGGCGTAGGCACCGTTGGCGATCACGGTCGCCAGCAGCCCGGCGCCGGCCAGTGCCTTGCAAAGTGGGGTGCGCATGTCGGAGTCCAGTATCTATTCAGGTTGGCGGATGCGTTGCGAAAAGTCGGGCACGATGCCAGCGGCTTTCGCCCGGGCGTTGACATGGGCTCGCCGCTGGACGTCGGCAAAAGCCGGGCCAGGGTCTTCCAGGCGTCCGTTTTCGAACAGGTATTCCGGGACATGGCCGCTGGCAAGGATCTTCCAGCTCAATGGGAGGTGGCCCGGATTGACGTGGCTATTCGTCCAGATGTTGGTGGTGCAGTTGGTCGTGAGGCTGTTGTAGAACTCGGGGTGGTCCTTCAAGGCGTTGATCTGCCTGACGTATTCCAGGAAGAAGGCGCGCCGGCCCTCGGGGTTGCTCTTGATACGGTAAACATAGACGTCCTCGGGCGGGTCGCGGCGGAAATTGGTGCGCAGGCCGATGACGTCGCGCTCATCGGCCACCACGTAATACAGCTCGTACTGCCGGAAGAATCCCTTGATGGTGGAGTAGCCTTCGCCCTTCTCGGTGCGGGTCTCGATGGACATGGCCAGGTGGTCGCCGCCGGCGAAAGCGAAGCTGACGAAGACATGGGCGATGTCCGGCCCCATCCAGTACGAGGCCACGATGTCGATGCCTTCGAGCTGGCGCAGGTCGTAGGACTTGTCGTACCAGGCGGGCGTGAAATCGGTCTCGGTGCGGTAGCTGAAGTTGCGGATGTTGTGGACAGTGACGGTGTCACCCGCAACCGTGGCCCAGGGCGTGCGTGCCACGTTGGGCAGCCAGTCGCGGTCGTTCGACGGCTTCATGGCGAACCACCAGGCCAGCGCGCCGGCCAGCACCAGAAGCCACAGGCTGACCGCGGCAAGCCGCCAGCGGTTGAGGATCAAGCTGGCGATCACCACCAGGGTGACCATGCTGGCGACGCCGGCCAGGGCCGTGCGCGCGGTGTCGCCCCCGGGACCGGATACGCTCAGCATCAGCGCGGCCCAACCGCCCGTCGCAGCGATCAGGAGTGCCAGCACCATCAGGCCGGCCAGGGAGGCAAGTCGAACCATTTTTCCAGGGAGGCTGAGGGACGGATTTCGTGGGGGCCGCCGGCGCCGATCAAGGCGTCGTTACGCCGCGTGAGGCCCTTCCTCGCTCCAGAGGTAGTGCTTACCAGCGCCAGGTGGCGCCGATCATCGGGCCGTTGAAGTTCATGCTTTCCAGCGGCTTGCCCGACTTCATGTTGTAGTCGATGTAGCGCCAGGCGGCAACCACATCACCCCACTTGTAACGGTAGCCGATGCCGCCGAGGATCTGGTAGGTCAGGTCCGACTGGCCGGTGCCGATGTCGAAATAGAAGGGGACGAACCATTGCCGTTCGGCGCCGAAGGTGTAATTGCCCTTGACGCCGATGATGGCGTCCCAGTTGGTCTCGTCGACGACCGTCGAGCCACTGCGACCGGCGAGGGGGTGCGATCCCACTGAGCCGGTGAAATTCCAGCCCAGGGTGTTCTTCATGTTGAACATCCGCACGCCGGCCAGGGCGTCCACCGTGAAGGCCGGGTCGCTGGTGGCCAGACGGTACTCGACCGCCGTCGTCCAGATCGTGCCCTTGATGTCCAGACTCATGTCGCCGGTCAACGCGCCCGGCACGCCGTCGATCGTGAAATCCCGGCTCTTGGGTTTGTTACCGCCGATATCCATGTAGAGGATGTCGGTGAATGCTCCCCACTTGCCGTTGTGAATGTCCAGCGCGCCCATGAACGTCATCTTCAGATGGTCGATGATGGTGTTGGCATCAATGTTGACACCCGGGCTCGGGTTGCCTGGCAAGGTCGGAAACGTGGTCGAGCCGCCGATCGTGGGCAGGTACGCGTAAATCGACAGGCTGGTCTTCCATGCGCTGGCGCCCATTGCGGACGGCTGGGCCTGCGCGTGGCTGATCGCGGGGTCAGCGCGGCGCCGGCGGTGGCCAGCGCGGCCAGGCTGAATCTGAAGGATGACGGGATGTTCATGGGAAGCCCTTTGTAACAAAGCAGACGGGGGAAGGTGGGCCATTGTGACAGGCGGCCGCCCGGCTCATCAAGGTTCCTGCCGTCGTCTGCCGCCTGATGCAGGGTTTGGCATGTGGGTGTGGCGGGCACGCGACGGGCGTCCCAGCGAGGCGTCCGCGACACCTGAACCACCGAAGCGGTCACATGCAGGACGGTGGCTGCAGCGGCGCAGCGCGACAATGCACCCGATCGAATA
>Ga0208938_1002334_pt1 | contig 10066 bp, 6 predicted proteins | sample AD_UKC125_MetaG_FD_184434 | JGI IMG/M metagenome (GOLD analysis project Ga0208938, IMG submission 184434) | Active sludge microbial communities of municipal wastewater-treating anaerobic digesters from USA - AD_UKC125_MetaG (SPAdes) (version 2) | ecosystem: Engineered > Bioreactor > Anaerobic >... | reverse complement strand
GATAGTGAGTTGCTTTCCTGCCTCTGGGAAGGTAATTCACGAAACTAAAAAACAGAGGCTACACTCGTAGGCTCTTCTAACTCTCGAGTTTCGGACGCGGGTTCGACTCCCGCCGCCTCCACCAAATTTGATATAGCTTAACCGAAATTTAGCGAGCAGAAAGCAGAGATTAAAAAATGTAATTCGCCACTTTTATATCTGGTAGTTCTTCTTTATACTCAGGGTCTATCAAATGAATCTGTTTTCTTATAATGCCTCTTTTTTCAATAGCAGGATTTAAACAGAATATTTCAAAGTCTTTTTTATCAATATCAGAAGCTTGCCTAACGTGAGGAAAGAGTAACCTTAAATACGCCGCAGCAAGCCCTTTTATGGAGCTTGTCAAATTTTTAGTTGAAAACATTTGAGTGGCTCTCGTTAAACTCATACCTTACACCACCAAGAGGGCAGCTTCTATATTTTCTTCTACTGCTTCAATATTCTTGATTACTCATTCCTTAACTCTCCTAAATCTCCCAATGACTAACTCACTATCTCATGATTCTCAGTGGCTTCTTGCCAGAAACCCAGAGCCAGTTTCTGTCCCTTTAGGTCTATACCTAAAGCTATGATAAATACCTCTCCTCCCCGGTGTATGGTATCTAAGAATATGGCAAAAGGCTTGAAATCTTCTAAGTTTCGTTATTTGAATTCTTTTAACTGTTTGGTAGTAGCGCTAATGTATGCTGGGATATTTAAGAGGCTGCTCCTCCAGAAGTCTGAGTGGCATCTATTACTGTCTCTCTATATCTCCGGTAGAATATGCCACTTAGTGTTTTGGTCAATAACTCCTCAGAGAATTATTCTGGTTCCGTATAAAGAGACATGTTAACGTGGATTATCCCACGAGGAGCTATTTTTTTCAATTTCAACTAAAAATAGTATAACCTATAGCTGTATTACCAAATCATCTAACGACATCAGAAGCTATTTTGATGTTTTTTGCATTTTTGCTGAATAGTGACTTGATAAATCAAATGACATGGTTTACAATAACCAAAAACGGTTATGAATAACCTAAAAAGGGAGGTTAAGGTTGGATATTCAATATTTAGTTGATTTGCGAAGTATTGATTTCTCTGATGTAAGTCGGGAGATTCACAATTATTTGCGCGGATACACAGCTTATGATACGAGTGACTCACTATTGTTTGTAGCGGTGACAGCCATTTTATATCTTATGGATGGTTCGGATCTGTCAAAAGAAAGAATTCCTGACGTTATTGAATCCAGAGTAAAAGACGAATCAACATGTTATTACTTAAAGGATGTTGCCAGACGTCATGAACAATTTATTGTAGAAAAGGCAAATGCGTATCCTGTTGATAAATTACTGGCAATCTTGTTTTATGCTGACCACTATGATTTTAAGAGAAACTCACAATACGATACTCCCGATAGTGTCTGTGATCTAGTTTGTGCTTTATTGGATATTGGTGAAGGCGAGAGGGTTGCGGACTTCGGAGCAGGAAGAGGCAACTTCCTGATTGATAGTTATCTTAAGCATCCATATGCTCATTATACAGGTATTGAAATAAACGCCGAAGCTCTAACCTATTTTTCTATACGGAAACTAATAGCTGATCTACCCATAGATATTAAGCAGACTGATGTATTTGCTCAATCTGAAGACGATATAAAATATGACAAGATATTTTGCGATTGCGGATTTGGAAGGACAATGGGTGATTTAACAAAATCGATTTTCCAGAATCCCTCTATAAAAGCTGTTATCAGTAATCTGCCGCGAGGTGCCTCAGGTGAGTGGGCCTATGTTTTGACAATGATTCAGAGACTCGAAAAACATGGGCGCAGTATTGGAATTATGGGAAATGGGGTTACTTTTAGGGAATTAGATCGACCCTTGCGTAAATATTTCATCGATAGAGGTTATATCGAGAGCATTATAATTTTGCCTGAGAAAATATTTAGTGGCACAGTAATTAGTGCTGCACTAGTTGTATTCAGCCATAATAACAAAACCATAAACATGATTGATGCGACAGGAATATACACTGAAGGCAGACGTAACAATTATCTGTCGAAGGAGAATATTGAAGAAATCTTGCATCTGCTGGGAACTGCAAGTAGGCAAAGTGTAGTTGTGCCTTACGAAAAAGTGATAAGCGAGGATTATCAGCTCTTCCCACGCCGGTATATTGATATTGCTCCTGAAATAAAATGTGGTACTCCACTGGGTGATCTGGTAAAGGAAATCAAGCGTGGTGTTCATATAAGGGCAGATAAGCTTGATGAGTTGACATCAGCGGTCGAAACTGAGATCCAGTATCTATCTTTGCAGGATATTGAAGATGGGTTTGTTGCGGAAGAATTACCATACCTTAAATATATCGAGCCTAATTGGAGTAGTTACTGCGTAGAAGATAGAAATATTGTTTTATCCAGAAATACTGCCTCATTGAAAGCCGCTGTAGTTGAGGTGCCTAAGGGTAAAACGATTGTGGTTTCTGATAATTTCTATATCATTAGAGTTGATGAATCAAAGGTAAATCCCTATTATCTCAAAGCTTTCTTTGAGAGCCCTTTGGGTAAAGCTCTGCTGAAGAACGCTTCTGTTGGCTCAGTATTGCAAACTATAAGCTTGAGAGAACTAAAAGCTATGAAAATTCCAACCATTCTCTTGGATGAACAGAGAAAATTCGAACAGCATTACACGGCTATTATGGATGATATTAAACTATTGAAAGGAAAGCTTAACAAATCAAAATCTGATCTTAGAGAACTCATTAACCAGTTTAATGAGGAGGTTAGCCAATGGCGTTAGATATAGAGGAACTAGAGCCAATCGTGGATGAGGTTTTAGAAAGAGTGCGGCGGGATCTGTTAATTGCCAACAGAACGGACACGTTGGATGAATATTTGAAGAAACTTGGATTTGGCGACCTCCTCCGATATGACTATACGGAATCAATCAGCCATACAAACGGAATGATCGTTGTTTTAGGGGAGTCTCAAGCGAGGAAGGAGCATCTGATTGGCGCCGGTCGAGATTGCGGACTTGATAAGGATCGTTTTGAATTTTGCCTTAGCTACGAGGATATGAAGTCTTATCCATATCAAAAGCTTCAATACAACGCCAAGTATCGTGTTGTTTTAGTAGGTCCGATTCCACATAGCACTTGTAGCAAGGGTGATTTCTCAAGTGTAATTACAATGATGGAGAAAACTCCGGGATATCCAAGAATAGTCCGTTTAGATGGCAATAACGAGCTCAAGATTACCAAAAGTAATTTTAAAAAAACCCTAACTGACCTAATTGAAGAAGGGTATATTGCCCCTTAGGCGCAATATTATTTTTAAACTTAGTATAATTGCAGCTCTAAATTTTGGATATTTAAAGAATTATGATACAGTATTAATGATTAATAAATAGGGTATTTACAAACAATTGCTTGGCTCTAAAAGAAAATGAGTTTTATAATGAAGCTCATAAGAAGCATTAGATTCTTATGAAGAATGTGTTCGGTATAAACATAAGATATTTTGCTAGATATGATAGATGCATTCTCCCTTTACTTAAATTATCATTCTAAAGAGGAGTTGATGTAAGTGGCGAGGAAGAGCGCCAACAACAATCAAGAGGGGTCTTTGGAGAAGCAGCTTTGGAAAGCTGCCGACAAGCTCCGGAAAAACATTGACGCTGCGGAATACAAGCACGTAGTCTTAGGCCTTATATTTTTACGGTATATCTCAGAGGCCTTCGAGGAATTGCACGTTAAGCTTGAAACAGGCGAAGGAGAATACGCAGGAGCCGATCCAGAAGACAGGGATGAATATAAGGCAGAAAATGTCTTTTTCGTACCAGCAGAAGCTCGATGGTCCTACCTTCAATCAATGGCAAAACAGCCAGAGATAGGCAAAATTGTAGATAAGGCAATGGATGCAATCGAGAAGGAAAACCCCTCTCTTAAAGGAGTTTTACCCAAGGTATACGCTCGGGGCAACCTCGACCCAACAAGCCTCGGCGGACTAATAGACCTATTTAGCAATATCTCCCTTAAAGAAGCTAAATCGAGAAGTGGCGACATTTTAGGCCATGTGTTTGAGTATTTTTTAGGAGAATTTGCCCTTGCCGAAGGGAAAAAGGGAGGGCAGTTCTATACGCCGCGAGGCGTCGTCGAGTTGTTGGTTGAGATGCTTGAGCCGTATAACGGCAGAGTGTTTGACCCGTGCTGCGGCTCAGGCGGGATGTTCGTTCACTCCGAAAAGTTCGTAACCGAACATCAGGGACGAATGAACGACATATCCATCTATGGGCAAGAAAGCAACCTTACCACGTGGCGGCTTTGCAAGATGAATCTGGCTATAAGGGGCATCGACAGTTCTCAAGTGTTGTGGAATAACGAGGGTTCGTTTTTGAATGATGCTCACAAAGACCTAAAGGCTGACTACGTCCTCGCTAATCCGCCCTTTAACGACAGTGATTGGGGAGGGGAACTGCTCCGCAACGACGCCCGATGGAAATACGGCGTGCCGCCCGTTGGAAATGCGAATTACGCCTGGATTCAACACTTCATCTATCACCTTGCGCCAACCGGCCTGGCTGGGTTTGTCATGGCTAAGGGGTCGCTTACGTCGAAAAGTTCGGGTGAGGGTGAGATCAGAAGGGCGATCATAGAGGCTCGCCTCGTTGACTGCATAGTAAACTTACCGTCCAAGCTTTTCTTGAACACACAGATTCCGGCCTGTCTTTGGTTTTTGAGCAGAAATAAGGCCAACGGAAAACACAGAAGCAGAACCGATGAAATACTTTTTATCGACGCAAGAAATATGGGATATCTCATCAACCGCAGGACACGCGCATTGTCGCGAGAGGACATAGAAAAAATCGCCAATACCTACCACAACTGGCGCAACTTAAACGGTCATTATGAGGACGTGAAAGGGTTTTGCAAATCCGCAACGATAGAAGAAGTGCGAGAGCTTGATTATGTGCTCACACCCGGTCGTTATGTTGGCCTGCCTGAAGAGGAAGACGATTTTGACTTTCAGGAGCGATTTACAAAGCTTAAAGCCGAATGGGAAGAGCAGATTAAGGAAGAAGCAAGGCTTAACGCACTCATCGCCGAAAACCTAAAGAAGGTGAAGGTAGATGAGTGAGTGGAAGGAAGCTACTATTGGAGAATTAGCAGAGAAAATCGCGATGGGACCATTTGGTTCAAATATAAAAATTGAGACATTTAAACCATATGGAATTCCAATTATTAGTGGAACACATTTGTGCGAAACGAGAATGAGAGATAAAGATTTTAATTTTATCTCAAAAGAACACGCAGATAGGCTTGCAAATTCGAATGTTTTTCGAGGCGATGTTATTTTTACACATGCAGGAAATATCGGCCAAGTTTCATTTATCCCTAAGAATTCTAAGTATGAAAGATATATTATATCTCAACGGCAATTTTATCTTCGTTGCAATAGTAATGTCTTAGATTATGAATATATTACATACTATTTTAAATCGCCATATGGACAATATCAATTACTTGCTAATGCGAATCAAACAGGAGTTCCATCATTAGCACAGCCAGTTAGTTACTTGAAATCAATAAAGATTTTACTTCCTCCTCTTCCCGAGCAGCGCGCCATTGCCTCTGTCCTTTCCAGCCTCGACGACAAAATAGACTTGCTCCACCGAGAAAACAAGACGCTTGAAGCTATGGCAGAGACGCTCTTTCGGCAGTGGTTTATAGAGGAGGCAGACGAAGATTGGAAAGAAGGTACTATAAGCGATATTATTGATATCCTTTCTGGGTTTCCTTTTCGATCAGATACATTTGTTGAGTCAGGCAAATATCGTTTAATAACAATAAAATCCGTACAAGATGGGTATCTTGAACTTTCAAATACTGATATGATAAGTGATATTCCACCTGAAATGCCTAAGTATTGCTATTTGAAACAAGGAGACATACTTTTAACGCTTACTGGCAACGTGGGAAGGTGCTGCCTTGTAGATAGTGATGACCTGTTGTTAAATCAGCGTGTTGCAAAGCTTAAACCAAAAAATAATAGGGACATTGCATATACATATGTATTTTTCAGGATGGAGAAAACGAAGCGTTTGCTTGAAGAAATGGCTAAAGGAACCGCTCAACCAAATTTAAGTCCAGTGGAAACAGCGCAAATGGAAATACTTATCCCTTCTTCCGACAAACTAGAATTTTTTAGCGATGTGGCTAATCCGCTTATCCAGAAATTGTTAAATAATCGAATTCAAATCCGCACCCTCGAAAAGCTCCGCGATACTTTGCTTCCTAAATTGATGAGCGGCGAAGTAAGGGTGAAATATGAGGAAGAGGAGATGGCGTCATGTCGCGCATAACGGAATCTGCCATCGAGGATTTTGTCATAGAGTTACTGATATCTCAAGGCTATCAGTACATCGGCGGTCCGGACATCGCTCCTGATGGCGATAAACCGGAAAGAACAACCTTTGGAGATGTAATTTTATTTGGCCGGCTGCGAAAGGCCGTCGAGCGAATAAACCCTCATATACCGACAGAGGCAAAAGAAGATGCTATCAGGCAGATCCAACGATTCAGTGCACCCGACCTTATCGCCAACAATGAAGCCTTTCACAGGATGCTCACGGAAGGGATAAACGTTAGCTACCACAAGGACGGCATCGAAAGAGGCGACCTCGTGTGGCTGATTGACTTTAACAACCCGGAAAATAACGACTTTCTTGTCGTTAATCAGTTTACCGTCATTGAAAACAACATCAATAAGCGGCCTGATGTGATCATCTTCGTTAACGGTCTGCCGTTGGTGGTAATCGAGCTTAAGAACCCAGCTGACGAGCAAGCAACGCTAAGGTCTGCTTTTGATCAAATCCAAACCTACAAGCAGATGATACCGAGCCTATTTATATACAACGCATTTATAGTCATCTCTGACGGCCTGGAGGCGAAAGCCGGCACGATTTCATCAGGCTTCAGCCATTTTATGGCGTGGAAATCAATTGACGGCAAGACTAATGCCTCGCATCTAATCGGTCAGATAGAAACGCTCGTAAAAGGGATGTTGAACATACCCACATTGCTTGACATAACGCGTTTCTTCATTGTTTTCGATAAATCAAAAACCGAGGATAAAGAAACCGGCCTTACAACCATAAAAACCGTGAAGAAGCTTGCCTTTTATCACCAATACTTTGCTGTGAACAAAGCCGCCGAGAGCGTAATGAGGGCAGCATCCGAAGGCGGGGATAGAAAGGGCGGCGTCATCTGGCATACGCAAGGCAGCGGTAAATCTCTCTCTATGGTCTTCTTGGCCGGCAAGCTTATTCTCAAGCTAAATAACCCGACAATAGTTGTAATTACCGATAGAAATGACCTTGACGACCAGCTATACGATACCTTCGTCTCTTCAAAGCAACTTCTTAGGCAAGACCCGGTCCAAGCTCAAAGCAGGGATGACTTAAAAGAGCTTTTGCGCGTTACATCCGGCGGAGTGGTCTTTACGACTATGCAAAAGTTCTGGCCCGAAGAGGGAAACGTCTATCCTATGCTTTCAGACAGGCGAAACATCGTCGTCTTCGTCGACGAAGCACATAGGACACAATACGGCTTTAAGGCAAGGACTATAGACGAGAAAGACGAACAGGGCAAAGTTATTGGCAACAAAGTCGTATATGGTTTGGCGAAATATCTACGCGATGCCCTGCCGAACGCGACCTACATTGGGTTTACTGGCACGCCTATTGAAAAGGAAGACCGCAACACACCGGCAGTCTTCGGCGGCTATGTCGATATCTACGATATAGCCCAGGCTCAAGAAGATGGCGCCACAGTTAAGATTTACTACGAAAGCAGATTGGCAAAAATCGGTTTAAGCGAAGAGGGCAAGAAGCTGATCAAGGAGCTTGACGAAGACTTAGCACTGGAAGACCTGTCGGACATTCAGAAAGCCAAATGGACGCAGCTGGAGGCCTTGATCGGAAGCAAAGAGCGCTTAAGGCAGATCGCACAGGATATAGTGACTCATTTTGAGGAACGTCAGAAAGTCTTTGAAGGCAAGGCCATGATCGTTACTGCGTCAAGACGTATAGCCGTAGATCTTTATGGGGAAATCGTAAAGTTAAGGCCGGAATGGCACGATGACGACATCAAAAAGGGTGCGATCAAGGTGGTTATTACGTCATCATCTTCAGATGGACCTGCTATAGCCAAACACCATACGACAAAAGAACAAAGACGAGTGCTGGCGGATCGCATGAAAGACCCTAAAGACGAACTTAAACTTGTCGTCGTTTGCGATATGTGGCTTACGGGGTTTGACGTTCCCTGTCTTCATACGATGTATCTTGATAAGCCAATGAAAGGCCACACCCTCATGCAGGCTATCGCCAGGGTAAACCGCGTCTATAAAGACAAGCCTGGGGGACTGATTGTAGACTACCTGGGTGTTGCGGCAGACTTGAAAGAGGCCTTGGCCTTCTATTCAGAAAGTGGTGGAAGGGGAGACCCCGTCGTCCTTCAGGAAGAGGCCGTTAAGGTTATGAAGGAAAAGCTGGAGGTCATCTCCCAGATGTTCCACGGCTTTGACTATAAGAGCTATTTTACAGCGGACACTTCAAAGAAGCTTTCTATCATCCTTGCGGCGGAAGAGCATATCCTCGGCCTTGAAGATGGCAAGAAGCGGTTTATTGACCAGGTTACGGCACTATCTAAAGCCTTTTCCATAGCTATTCCTCATGAAGAAGCCATGGCCGTCAAAGATGAAGTAGCATTTTATCAAGCAGTGAAGGGCCGGCTAGTAAAGTTTGATAGAGGTGATGTGCGCAGGGGTGGTGAGGATTTAGAAACTGTGGTCAAGCAGGTTATCGACCAAGCGCTTGTTACAGAACCGGTAGTAGATATATTTGACGCCGCTGGTATAAAAAAGCCTGACATCTCCATACTTTCGGAAGAATTCCTCATGGAAGTAAAGAACATGCAGCACAAAAACATAGCCCTGGAGACGTTAAAAAAGCTTCTCAACGATGAAATAAAAGCAAGGAGTAAAACAAATTTGGTCCAGAGCAGGACGCTAATGGAAATGCTCGAGAATTCTATCAAAAGGTATCAAAATAAGATAATTACTGCCGCAGAGGTTATCGAAGAATTGATCGAGCTTGCTAAAAAAATCAAGGAAATGGACAAGATACCGGAAGAGATGGGGTTATCCGATTATGAATATGCTTTCTATACAGCCATAGCCGACAACGAGAGTGCCAGAGAGCTGATGGGAAAAGAAACATTGCGGGAATTGGCTGTTGTCCTCTATGAACAAGTAAAAAAGAATGCCTCCATTGATTGGACCATAAAAGAGAGCGCGAGGGCCAAGCTAAGAGTGGTAGTGAAAAGAACTTTGCGGAAGTATGGTTATCCTCCGGACATGCAAGAGTTGGCCACAGAAATCGTCATCAAGCAGGCGGAAATGATCGCGGATGAGCTGATGCAAACTAATCAACAGCTTTAAGATACAAATAGCGATAGGGTAATAACAAAAGAATATTGGCAGGCTTGAGGAGAAGACACTTCAAGTTGGCCACATTTTCACGGCCAACTCTTCTTCTAAAGGAAATTTACCACTACATTTAAAAGTTTTCCGTAAGCATCAAAGGCTTCAATCTCGAACGTTCCTTCTGTTATAGTAATTTCTTCTTCTAAAAAACATTAGAAAGAACTACGAGGTTATACTATTTTTAGTTGAAATTGAAAAGAATAGCTCTTCGTGGGATAATCCACGTCAACCTGTCTCTTTATATGGAACCAGAATAATTCTCTGAGGAGTTATTGAGGCATATCCTGTCAAAAGATCATGTATAATTCCTGTAAAAATAAAAAAGTGGATGCCGTTATGGTAAAGTAAGTCTTGTGGAGAATTTTATAATAAGGAGATCACCCGCTAAGAGGATGATACGAGAGAGTGAAGCGTGAGACGGGAGTTTTTGATGATGAATTTTCAGGTAGAGACCATTATCAAATGTAAAAGGTAAGAAAATCAATCAGGTGCGAAT
>Ga0208938_1002327_pt1 | contig 10093 bp, 11 predicted proteins | sample AD_UKC125_MetaG_FD_184434 | JGI IMG/M metagenome (GOLD analysis project Ga0208938, IMG submission 184434) | Active sludge microbial communities of municipal wastewater-treating anaerobic digesters from USA - AD_UKC125_MetaG (SPAdes) (version 2) | ecosystem: Engineered > Bioreactor > Anaerobic >... | reverse complement strand
CCCTGCTTGTCTTCCTCATGATGCGTTCGCCGTGGGGCCGAGTGATCAAGGCCATCCGGGAGGACGAGGATGCGGTTAGGTCACTGGGCAAGAGTGTGTACGCCTACAAGATGCAGGCACTGATCATCGGTGGTGTGATGGGCTGCTTCGGCGGCTTCGTTGCTGCCATCGCACTTCAGTCGATCCAGCCCGACTACTACGGCACCGAACTCACGTTCTACGCCTACGCCGTGCTGATCCTCGGTGGTGCCGCCCGGGTCCTGGGGCCGATCGTCGGTTCGGTCGTGTTCTGGTTCATGCTGGTGTTCATCGACTCGGCGCTGTCCAACGCGGTGTCCAGCGGAGCCATCACATTCATCCAGAGCACTCAGGTGGGCCAGATCCGTTACTGGATCCTCGGCCTGGCGTTAATGCTGTTGATGATTTACCGTCCACAGGGGATCCTGGGCGACAAGAAGGAGTTGAGCCTCGATGCCCGATGACCTCAGACATTTGGTGGACGCCCTGCAGACCGTGCCGCAGGAGGCCGGAGTACCCAAACCCGACCCCATCCTGGTGGTCGACGGTGTGCGACGGCACTTCGGTGGCCTAACGGCCGTCGACGTCGATCACGTAGAGATTCAGCGGGGGACGATCACCGCGTTGATCGGACCGAACGGTGCGGGCAAGACGACCTTCTTCAACCTGCTCACCGGCTTCGACAAGCCCAATGAGGGGCAGTGGACCTTCGAGGGCAGGCAGTTGGCGGGGGTGCGTCCCCACAAAGTCGCGCAGTACGGCATGGTGCGGACCTTCCAGCTCACCAAGGCGCTGAGCAGGCTCACCGTGATGGAGAACATGCGGTTGGGCGCTCAGGACCAGCGCGGCGAGAAGTTGTTCGCCTCGATCTTCCCCTTCCTGTGGAGTAAACAGGAGGACGAGATCAGCGAGCGTGCGCTGAGCCTGCTGGCCAGCTTCAACCTCGACCAGAAGCGCGACGATATGGCTGGCTCGTTGTCGGGTGGCCAACGCAAACTGCTCGAGATGGCACGGGCGCTGATGGTCGAGCCGGAGATGGTCATGCTCGACGAGCCGATGGCGGGGGTGAATCCCGCCCTGACCCAAAGCCTGCTGGACCACATCCGGCAGGTTCGCGACCGGGGCACGACCGTACTTTTCGTCGAGCACGACATGGACATGGTGCGTGACATCAGCGACTGGGTGGTGGTGATGAGCCAGGGCCGGGTGATTGCCGAGGGTCCTCCGCACGACGTCATGAGCAACGAGGCGGTCATTGACGCCTACCTCGGAGTGCACCATGACCGGCCACTGACCGACACCGGCGAAGCGTTGACCGCCCACCCCGAGGAGGCATAGATGGCCGTCACCACGATCGAAGGCCGGGACGAGCATCTGGCGGCGGCGGAGGGCGCCCTGGTGCGGATCGACGACGTGATTGCGGGTTACTTCCCGGGCGTGAACATCCTCAACGGCTGTGATTTCTACGCCCACTCCGGGGAACTCGTAGGCATCATCGGGCCCAATGGCGCCGGCAAGTCGACTTTGCTGAAGTCTCTGTTCGGCCTGGTGAAGGTGCGCAGCGGCAAGGTGACGTTCGACGCCAAGGACATTACCAACAAGCGCGCCGACAAACTCGTCGCTCTGGGCATGGGTTTCGTGCCCCAGAACAACAACGTCTTCCCCTCGCTGACCATCGAGGAGAACTTGCAGATGGGGGCCTTCCAGGAGCCGAAGGCCTTCCACCATCGGTTTGACGAAGTGGCGGAGCTGTTTCCGGCCCTCGGAGAGCGGCGTAAGCAGCGCGCGGGCTCCTTGTCCGGCGGTGAGCGGCAGATGGTTGCGATGGCCCGGGCGCTGATGATGGAGCCGAAGGTGTTGCTGCTCGATGAGCCGTCTGCGGGCCTGTCGCCGGCACTCACCGACGAGGCGTTCGTTCGCGTCAAGGCCATCAACAAGACCGGCGTGACTGTGATCATGGTCGAGCAGAACGCCCGGCGCTGTCTGCAGATCTGTGACCGCGGATATGTGCTGGACCAGGGTCGCAACGCCTACACCGGCACCGGCCGGCAGTTGGCCAACGACCCGAAGGTGGTCGAGTTGTACCTGGGGACGCTGGCGAAGGCATAGGGGTCCGTTTACGACAGTTGGTTCACTTCCCGCTATGAGCCTCATAGCGGGAAGTGAACCAAAGTGCGTCAACTCGCCAACTTGCGTGCACGCTCCATCCCCCGCTGAATTCGTGCGATGACCAGCGGAGGCCTGTCAAGCAAGTCCCAGTAGAGGTTCACCAAGATGCGGCCGTGATCCTCAACGAGTTCCTTGCGCCGCTTCTCCTGCCAATGCTTGCTGGCTGGGTCGTCCTGCGGGTCGCGGAAGTCGATGTACTTGCCTTCACCGTCGAACTCGATACCGAGGGGATAGTTGTCAACGCCCAGGTCGACGCGTGCCAGCACGTTGCCCCGCTCGTCACACACCAGAAGTTGCGGGGTCACTGCGATCCCAGCATCCACGCAGATCAACCTGCTACGCGTCTCCCCCACGCTCTCCGCACGGCCGTCGGCCAGACTCACCACCGTCCGCGCCTTGCTGGTATTCCACGCCCCTGCGCACGTGCCAAGCGCCGCATGCAGCAGGGCCAGAGTTGTGAGCTGTCTCTGCAAGGCGGCATCGGCAAGTACAACCGCGGTGTCGCGCGGTTCCGTCCGCGCACAATCGACCAGGGTCGATGCGAGGTCGGTCACCGGCAGGCCGTCCAACTGGACAACATCAGCGATGAGCTGGTGAACGTGCACGCGGCCCCTGGGACCAAGCCGAGATGGGTCGGGATAGCTCAGATGGACCCGCGACAGGTCCGGACGGAAGGTGGGAAGTCCCCAAAGGATTGCGGCGGAGATGTGGCTGGCACATGAACCGGGATTGAGATGCAATGACGCGATGGTTCGCAAGCGATGGACCTCGACCGCCCTCGCGGGTTTGGACAGGCAATAGACACCCCGCCCTAAGCAGTGCAAACGAGCGAGTACTTGCCTGCGCCCATTCTTGTCCAAACCCATTCGATTGAGATCCTGGGTCAAGATGACCCCGCGTCGGCTGTCGGCCAACGCCTGCAGTTCGTTCTCCATACGTCAACCCTGGCGGGCATTGAGCAGCTACCGCCGCGTCTTCCACAACTCCACAGCGGTCACTGAGAACGTCTACGACAGTTGGTTCACTTCCCGCTATGTGGCTCATGGCGGGAACTGAACGAACTGTCGTAAACACAAACGAACGGTGCCCGCCCCCACAGAGGGGACGGGCACCGCACGAATCGGATCAGCCTTGCGCGGCGTCCGGAACCTCACCCTCCTGGGAGGAGGTGTAGGTGAAGGTGTTGTCCTCACCGTAGGTGTACAGCCCCATGATGGCGCGACTCGGGTCGCCCACATCGTTGAGGTCGATAGGACCGGACTGACCGTCGTAGTCGGCGTCCTTTCCATCCTTGATCAACTTCAGGCAGTCCGCGTACGTGGTGCACTTCTCACCATCCGCCGAGACCTGCTTGATGTTGTCGGCGATCGCCAGACCGCTATCGTTTCCGGCAGCCTCAGCGGCCAAGGCGATGAGAATGGTCGCATCGTAAGCCTCCGGAGCGTAGGTGAAGTCCTTGAGCTTCGGATCAACGTCGAGCAGCGCCGCTCGGAACTCATCCGATGCCTGCGCACCCGGGATGGTGCCCTGCGTGCCCTTCATGGCGCCCTTCGGCAGGTCCACGTAGGCGGTGTTCGACATGTTGCCGTCCACCAGGTACAGCGGCACATCGTTCGGGCCGACACCCTGCTTGAGCATCTCCTGGATGATCTTCACGGTCTCGTCAAAGCCGATCACCACGATCGCCGCGGGGTTGGCGGCCTTCGCCTCGGACACCTCAGCCTCGAATGACGCAGCCTTGGGGTCATAGATCTGCTTGGAGACCACAGATCCGCCGGCTGCCGTGTACGCCTTCTCTACGTTGTCGGCCAGACCGGTGCCGTAGGCATCGTCAAGGGCCAAGATGGCGAGGGTGGTGTTGCCGTCGCCAGCAACCGTGTCGCCAAGGACCTGCCCCTGGAAGGTGTCCGGCGGCGCCGTGCGCGCGTACAGACCCTTGTCCGGGTAGGTGGAGAACTCCGGCGAGGTGTTGGCAGGCGAGACCTGCTGCACGCCGGCGCTGGTGATCTTGTCGATGACGGTCAGTGACACCGAGGAGGAGGCTGCGCCAACGATGGCGTCGACACCCTGGGAGAGCTGACGGTCAACGGTCTGGGAGGCGATGTTGGTGGACGTGTCGCCGGAGTCACCGACGATGACCTCGATGTCCTGGCCGAGAACGCCTCCGGCCTCGTTGATCTCTTGGGCAGCTAGGTCGACACCGGCGAACTCGGGCGGTCCGAGGAATGCCAGCGAGCCGGTCTGCGGCAGCAAGGTGCCGACCTTCAGGGCGCCGTCACCCTGAGCAGCTGTGGTCTCCGCGGTCGGGCTGGCGGACGTGTCAGACGAGCCGCTGTCACTGCTACAAGCAGACAGCGCAAGACTCGCCACACCCACGACCGCAAGCGACCGAAGAATGGTCGATCGGGACATATATGGACCCCTTTGTGGTGGTTCGGTGGACACGACTGTCGTGTCCGTGAGAGTAACCATACGGATAATAGCCAGTGACACAATCACATACGCGCTGATGTTGCGTTTCCGTGATCGACTTTTGAGTGCGGACAGATCAGGCCTGCAACGTGCGACGAGCCACCTCAACCAGCGGCATGCGCTGGTCCATGGCCGCCCTGCGCAACCACGTGTACGCCTCCTCTTCGGAGATCCCCAGTCGCTGCTGCACCCGTCCCCGGGCACGCTCAATCGTCTTGCGATCAGCCAGACTCTGGGCCAAATCGCGGGTCTTCTGCTGCTCGGCACGCAATTGGCTGTACCGCTGCCAGGCCACAGTCAGGCTGGCGCGCAGCTCCTCGGGCTTGAAGGGTTTGACCAGGTAGCCCATGGCACCGGCGGCCACCGCCCGCTGGATCAGTTCAGGCTGGCTGAACGCCGTCAGCATGACCACAGCGGTGCAGTCCAGGCCGATGATCGCGCCAGCCGCCGCGAGGCCGTCCATGTCCGGCATCTTGATGTCCAGCAGCGCCAGATTCGGGCGCAGCTGCTCAGCGAGTTCCACCGCCCGCCGGCCGTCACCCACCGCGGCCACTACCCGGAAGCCGAACTCCTCGAGGGTCTCGACGAGATCCATGCGGATCAGCGCCTCGTCCTCGGCCACCAACACGGTGAGTGAATCTGACATGGGTTCCTCCTGCGCCCAGCGTAGGGACGCCCCGTTACGATGAGATTGCACGCCCTCGTAGACCAACTGGCAGAGTCACAGGTCTCAAAATCCTGCAAGTGTGGGTTCGAATCCCACCGAGGGCACCAGTTGCGCTACTCCACCACCAGCCGTGGTTTCAGGTCCTGGATCCGGGCCAACACACCATTGATGTATTTTCCCGACTCGTCGGTGGACAGTTCGTTGGCCAGTTCGACGGCCTCCGCCAGCGCGACCCCGGACGGCACCTCCCCCCACAGCACCTCCCAGGTGCCGGCGCGCAGGATCGCCCGGTCCACGGCGGGCATTCGCTCAAGGGTCCAGCCCTGGGCATACGTGCTCAACGTCTCGTCGATCTGGTCGCGGTGGGTCTGCACCCCGCGCACGATGGTCTCCGTGTATGGGTTCATCGGGCTCTGCATGCGGACGGTGAGCGATTCCAAGCCGATCTCCACGTCGCTTTCGCGCAGGTCGCTCTCATAGAGCACCTCCACCGCGCGCCGACGGGCTTTGCTGCGGGCGGACACTTAGCTGTTCACGCGGCCCAAGTAGGACCCGTCGCGGGTGTCGACCTTGATCTTCTCCCCGTTCTCCATGAACAGCGGAACCTGGACCTCCGCGCCGGTCTCCAAGCGAGCAGGTTTGGTCCCACCGGTGGATCGGTCTCCCTGTAGGCCGGGCTCGGTGTACTCGATGGTTAACTCCACGTTCGCGGGCAGTTCCACGTACAGCGGCGTCCCGTCGTGCAGGGCGACGATCGCCTCCTGGTTCTCCAGCATGTACTTGACCGCGTCGCCCACGGTCGCCTCCGAGACAGCCACCTGGTCGTAGGTGGTGGCGTCCATGAAGATGAAATCGGCGCCGTCGTTGTAGAGGTAAGACATCTGACGCTTGTCGACACTGGCTGTCTCGACCTTGACGCCGGCGTTGAAGGTGCGATCCACCACCTTGCCAGAGAGCACGTTCTTCAGTTTCGTCCGTACGAAAGCCCCGCCCTTGCCGGGCTTGACGTGCTGGAACTCCACCACCGACCACAGTTGGCCGTCGATCTTGAGTACCAATCCGTTCTTCAGATCGTTTGTCGTCGCCACGTCGTCGTCTTCCTATCCAACCCTCGTCAATTGGCGAGGGAAATCTGTGAGGATCTGTACGCCCTTCTCGAGGACCAACAGGGTGTCCTCGATGCGTACCCCACCGCGGTCCGGCAGGTAGATCCCTGGCTCCACGGTCAGCGGAACACCGGCTTCCACTGTAAGCGGCGAGGTGGGTCCCAGGAACGGCACCTCATGGATGTCCAGTCCCACCCCATGCCCCAGCCCGTGTCCGAAGAAGTCGGCCAGACCGGCCTCTTCGATGACGCTGCGCGCGGCTCGGTCCACGGCCGAGGTGAGCACACCCGGTGCCAGCGCATCGATCCCGGCCTGCTGGGCGCGGGCCACGACGTCGTGAATCTGCAGTTGCCACTCCTGCGGCTCGGCAGCGACCACGAACGTGCGGGTGCAGTCCGCGTGGTAGCCGTCGTACATCGCACCGAAATCGATCTTCAGGAGATCGCCGGGTGCGATGGGCCGCATGGTGGGCTGATGATGCGGGATGGCGCTGTGCGGCCCGGCTGCGACGATGCTGTCGAACGACCTGTCCGGTGCGCCCTCCAATCCCATCAGCAACTCGAGGCGGCGGGCGATCTCGATCTCGGTCGTACCCGCCCGCAGATCCTCGAGCAGGCGGCCCAGCGCGCGGGTGCTGATGGCACACGCCTGCTCGAGGGCCGCGATCTCCGTCGCGTCCTTGACCTGCCGCAGGGAGCTCGCAGCGACCCTGACCGGCAGCAGTTCAACGCCAGGGACGTCATCGCCGGCCCGTCGCCAGGCCGCGACGCTCAGCGATGCGCCATCAAATCCCACGTGGCTCACCCCACGGTCGCGAACGGCCATGAGCAGGTCGACCACCAGATTGCGGGTGACGACCAGTTCCACGTCCGGCGCTTCGTTACCGGCCTGGATGACGTAGCGGCCATCGGTGGCCAGCAGCGCCTCATCCGTCGTGACGACCATGGCGGCGTTGGACCCGGAGAAGCCACAGAAATACCGGATGTCGGACAGGTCGGTGATCAGCAGAGCGGCGCAGTCTTGGGCTGCCATGCGCTCGCGCAGCCGGTCGCGGCGCGTTGCCTGGACAGTCATTCGCAGCCCAGCGCCAGGACGGCATCCACAGCGAGTAGGTAGCTCGTGATCCCGAAGCCAGCGATCGTGCCGGTGGCCACTGCCGCGATGACCGAGGTGTGGCGGAACTCCTCGCGGGCGGCCGGGTTGGAGATGTGGACCTCGATGAGCGGTGCGCGCAGTTGTGCCGCGGCGTCGCGCAATCCGTAGCTGTAGTGGGTGAAGGCGGCCGGGTTGAGGATGACCGGAACCCCCTCGTCGGCCGCTTCATGCAGCCACCCGATCAGTTCGGCCTCGCTGTCGGTCTGCCGGACATCGACGTCCAGGTCGCGCGCAGCCCCGTACTCCGTGACCCGCTGCTGTAACTGCGGCCAGGTGGTAGCGCCATAGATGTCCGGTTCGCGGGTCCCCAGCCGCGCCAGGTTCGGGCCGTTGAGGACCAGCACCTTCACGACTGCACCTGCGCGTAGGCGGCGGCGACCAGCGCGGGGTCTGGTCCGATCAGCATCTCGGGATGGGCCACAGCCGACAGTATGACGAATCGCAACGTGTCACCGCGGGTCTTCTTGTCCCGGCGCATGGCGTCCAGCAGTGCCGGGAAGCTGGCGTCGTAGGAGGTCGGCAGGCCCACACTGGACAGCACCTCCCGGTGCAGGTCCACGTCCGCGTCGCTGAGGCGTCCGGCCAGTCGCGCCAACTCCGCCACGTACACCATGCCAACGGCGATGGCTGGTCCGTGCCGCCAGCGGTACCGCTCGTGCAGTTCGATGGCATGCCCCAGCGTGTGCCCGTAATTGAGCACCTCGCGGCCCAGAACGACGTCCACCGATTCCGTGAGGTCGCCGGCCACAACGTTGGCCTTCACCGTGATCGCACGTTTGATCGCGTCGGCCAGCGCCGGCGACTGCGGCTCCAGGATCCCCGCCGGGTCCTGCTGCACCCGCTGCAGGATCACCGGATCGGCGATGAAACCGCACTTGATGACCTCAGCCATCCCGCTGATGATCTCGGCGCGGGGCAACTCGACCAGCGTGTCCAGGTCACAGATGACCGCCGTGGGCTCATGGAAGCTGCCCACGAGGTTCTTGCCGGCGGCGGTGTTGATGCCGGTCTTGCCGCCCACCGCGGCGTCGACCATGGCGAGCAAGGTGGTCGGCACCTGCACGATCGGCACCCCGCGCAACCAGGTGGCGGCCACAAATCCCGCGAGATCGGTGGTACTCCCACCGCCCAGGCCGACGATCACATCGGTGCGGGTGAAGCCGTTGTCCCCCAGCACGCTCCAGCAGTAGTTGAGCACTTCGACGCTCTTGGCATCCTCGGCGTCGGGCACTTCGATGGAGATGGTGGACCAGTTCTCGGACAGGTCTGCCCGCATCTGCTCACCGGTGGTCCGTAGCGCCCGCGGATGGATGATGGCCACCCGCGCGGCGCTGGCAGGGATGGCGGCCATCACCTCGGCGAACAACCCGCGGCCCACCAGCACGCCGTACGGCGAAGCGGTGTTGACCATGATCGTGTCCGTCATCGGCTCTTCTCCCACTCTTGGATCTCATCGGCAACCGCCGCCACAGCCCGACCGTCTGTGGCCACCACCAGATCGGCGCACGCTTCGTACCACGGGGCCCGTTCGGTCATCATGTCGGCCATTTGCGCCCGGATATTCCCCAGGGCCACGGGACGGATGCCCGCCAAGCCACTGCGACGCACCGCATCCACCAGCCCGACCTGCAACCAGACAACGGGGTGGGCCGCAAGGGCGCTTCGGACCGCCTCCGACATCGCCCCACTGCCGACCGCCACCACGCCGTCGGGCTGGCGCAGCGCATCCAGCACGATCAGCTCCTCCCGCGCCCGGAAGGCCAGCTCGTCGTCGATGACGGCCTCGGCCACCGACGAACCGTGTTCCTGCTCGAAGAGGGCGTCAGTGTCGAGCAGGGGACAAGACCAGCGTTCTGCGAGCTCAGCGGCAACCGCGGACTTGCCGCAGCCGGGCGCCCCGACCAGGGCCAGCCGAGCGATCACGCCGGTTCCGGCGGCGCGACCAACGTCTCCAGGTAGGCCAGCAGGTTGCGCCGGACCTCTTCCAGGGAATCGCCACCTGTCTTCTCCAACAGAGCATCCGCCAGGACCAGGGCCACCATCGCCTCCGCGATCACCCCGGCGGCCGGCACCGCACATGCATCCGAGCGCTGATTGATCGCGGTGGCGGCCTTGCCCGTGGCCACATCGATCGTGCGCAGCGCCCGGGGGACCGTGCTGATGGGCTTCATGGCAGCCCGCACCCGCAGCGGCTGACCGGTCGACATGCCACCTTCGGTGCCGCCGCTGTGGCCGGTCTGCCGGGTGATCCGACCCTCGACGAGCAGGATCTCGTCCTGGGCCGTGGAACCGCGCATCGCGGCGAGGTCGAAGCCATCACCCACTTCGACACCCTTGATCGCCTGAATGCCCATCAGGGCGCAGGCGAGGCGGGCGTCCAGACGGCGATCGGCGTGGACATAGCTGCCCAGGCCCGGGGGAACTCCCTCAGCGATGACCTCCACCACACCACCGAGGGTGTCCGCCTGCGCCTTGGCCGCATCGATCTCGGTGGTGTGGTGGAGGT
>Ga0208938_1002326_pt1 | contig 10098 bp, 9 predicted proteins | sample AD_UKC125_MetaG_FD_184434 | JGI IMG/M metagenome (GOLD analysis project Ga0208938, IMG submission 184434) | Active sludge microbial communities of municipal wastewater-treating anaerobic digesters from USA - AD_UKC125_MetaG (SPAdes) (version 2) | ecosystem: Engineered > Bioreactor > Anaerobic >... | reverse complement strand
TAAAAGATGGGCAGATAGAAAAGGGTTTCAGGTGGAAATATTAGATTATCAATCGGACACGGAAGGTGGAATAAAATCTGTAACTATGCTCATAAAAGGATTCAATGCTTATGGCTATTTAAAAGCCGAAAAAGGGGTCCATAGATTAGTGAGGATATCCCCTTTTGATTCATCTAATAGGAGACATACTTCTTTTGCTAGCATAGACGTGTATCCAGAATTAGATGATGAAATAGAAATAGAGATAGAGGAATCAGATTTAAAAATAGATACCTATAGAGCTAGTGGTGCTGGTGGACAACATGTAAATACTACTGATTCAGCTGTGAGGATTACCCATATACCTACAGGGATTATAGTTCAATGTCAAAACGAAAGATCTCAACATAGCAATAAGATAACAGCAATGAAAATGCTAAAGGCAAAGCTTATTCAACTTAAAGAGGAAGAACAGAAGGAAAAAATAGAGGATCTTCAGGGTCAATACACACAGATAGCCTGGGGCTCCCAAATTCGTTCCTATATATTTCATCCCTATAGTATGGTAAAGGATCATAGAACAGATGTGGAAGTAGGGGATATAAACAGGATAATGGATGGGGATATAGATATATTTATAAATGAATATTTAAAACAAAAAGCCCTTTAAAAAGGGCTGTTTTTTTGGAAATTGTAGAATATATTATTTTACAGAATAACAGTATATAAATATAAATTACAATATTAATCATAGAGAGGAGATAGCATGGATATAAATAGAATATTAATAGAAGAATTCAAACTAAAGCCTTTTCAGGTGGAAAATACAATAAAACTAATAGACGAAGGGAATACTATACCTTTTATTGCTAGATATCGTAAGGAGCAAACGGGAAATTTAAATGATGTTATTTTAAGGGAACTATATGATAGATTAAATTATTTAAGAAATTTAAAAGGAAAGCAAGAAGAGGTAATTCGTCTAATAGAGGAACAGGGGAAACTTACTGAGGAGCTAAAAAATGATATATTAAAGGCACAAACTATTCAAAGAGTGGAGGATCTATATAGGCCCTATAGGCCTAAGAGAAGAACAAGGGCTACCATTGCTAAGGAAAAGGGATTAGAAGGCTTAGCTAATATTATATGGCAACAAAATATAAAAAAAGGATATTTAAAACAAGAAGCATCAAAATACATAGATGAAGAAAAGGGAGTAAATAGCGAAGAAGATGCTTTATATGGGGCTATGGATATAATTGCAGAAATTATTTCTGATGCTGCAGAATATAGGGATATAATAAGAAAGATAGCATATGAAAAAGGAATTATACAAATAGAAGCTACCCAAGAGGAAAAACAATCAGTATATGAGATGTACTATGATTATAAGGAATCTGTGAAGACTATTGCCAATCATAGAATATTAGCAATAAATCGTGGAGAGAAGGAGAAATTTTTAAAGGTTAACTTAATATTACCAGATGAAGATATATTATCAAAGCTTAAATCTATTATCATAACTGACCAAGATGCAGATAGTTATAAGTATTTAGAGTTGGCCATTGAAGATAGCTATAAAAGGCTTATATTTCCATCTATAGAAAGAGAAGTTCGTACTAGTTTAACAGAGAGAGCAGAAGAAGAGGCTATAAAGGTATTTGCACTTAATTTAAAACCTCTATTGATGCAGCCTCCTATAAGGGGTAAGGTGGTCATGGGAATAGATCCAGGCTTTAGGACTGGGTGTAAGGTAGCTGTAATAGATGATACAGGGAAACTATTATCCACTATTACTGTATACCCTACAGAACCACAAAACAAAGTGAAGGAGACAAAAGAGGAATTAAAAGCTTTAATTAATGAGTACAATGTAGATATAATAGCTATTGGGAATGGTACTGCATCTAGGGAGACGGAGTTAGTGATAGCAGAACTATTAGGGGATTTGGATAGAGATTTATCTTATATAATAGTGAGTGAAGCTGGAGCTTCTATATACTCAGCTTCAAAAGTAGCTCAAGAGGAGTTTCCAGATTTAGATGTATCCCTTAGAGGTGCTATATCTATAGCTAGAAGACTTCAAGATCCTTTGGCTGAATTGGTAAAGATTGAGCCAAGACATATAGGGGTAGGCCAATATCAACATGATTTAAACCAAAGTAGATTGGATGAAGCCTTAACGGCAGTTGTGGAGGATTGTGTAAATACAGTAGGAGTGGATTTAAATACTGCCAGTATATCCCTTTTAAAATATGTATCTGGGATATCTTCTAGAGTTGCTTATAATATAGTTAAATATCGGGAACAAAATGGGAAATTTATAAGTAGAGAAGAGTTATTAGAGGTAAAAGGAATTGGAATAAAAACCTTCACTCAGTGTGCTGGATTTTTAAGGATACCTGATGGCAAGAATATATTAGACAATACAGGAGTTCATCCTGAATCCTATGATATTGCAGAAAAACTATTAAATATGGAATTAGATGAGGGAAATATAGGACAATTATCTAAAAAACTAGATGTGGGTTATCATACTCTTAAGGACATAATAGAGGAACTTAAAAAGCCTGGTAGAGATCCTAGGGATGAGATGCCAAAACCAATATTCAGAACAGATATACTTAAAATGGAAGATTTAAAAGAGGATATGGTTCTTACGGGGACAGTTAGGAATGTAGTAGATTTTGGTGCCTTTGTAGACATAGGAGTAAAGGAGGACGGATTAATTCATATATCGGAGTTGTCCAATAGGTATATTAAGCATCCAAAGGAAATAGTCCAAATAGGGGACATAGTTAAAGTAAGGATACTAAATGTAGATAAAGATAGGGGAAGAATTTCACTTAGTATGAAGCAACTTTAACTATAAGGGGGAGTCAATATTGTTCAAGGAAATAATAAAAAAAAGCAACAACCCTTTAATTGGAATCATTAGCTCTAACTATCAGGGGGAGGATATGAAACCATATAAAACTGGTATTTTTAATTATTTCAATCAGGGAGGTGGTATAGTATATGTTTGTTTTAAAAATAATAAAAGACAAGCCATAGATTATTTGACAAAACGGTGGGATTTAGATGTACATCGCTTATATAATAAAGGACAGATATTATTCATGTGTAGGGAAGATTTTTTCAATGATGAACCTATGAATAACTACACTATTGTCCAAAAGTTAACAGAGGATTTAAATCGATTAAGTGTAAAGGGAATTAAGGAAAAATATGTTTATATTATAGTGGATTCTTTTTGGGATGATTTCTTTGATGGAAAGTTTCAAGATATATATATTATGTTATCAAAGCTGTATAAAAATGGAAGTACCAATATAGTGCTTAGGTATTTAATAGAGGAATTAAAAGAAGGACATATTGATATTATATTGAATAATCATGATTATCTATTAGTGGATGGAATAGAGGATTTTGAAGTATATAGGCCTAATGAATTAATATATCAATCTATAAATATTATGTCTAAGCACAATGTTATTAGGAAAATATACGAAAAGGAAATGATGAGAGTTGAATATTTAAGGACCTTAGGTGAATTGATGGAGGGGACAGTTCATGATATAAATAATCTATTAATTACCATATTAGGTTATGCTCAGCTATCTATGAGTGTTGAAGATAAAAAAGAAATAGAAGATTATCTAGGTATAATCCATAGAACAGCTATGGATGGAAAAGCAATTACAGATAGAATTCAACACCACATTAGAGGTAGTTATGATTCGTTAAAAGATATATATAAATTTAATAGTATAATAAATTCATGTATAGATATGACTAAACACAAATTTAAACCTACCGGTAATAGAAATAGTAATTTAGAATTGACAACGGATTTACAATCTAATGGTTTTATTTACGCCAATGAATATGAAATAAGACAAGCCATTATAAATATAATATTAAATGGTATAGATGCTATGGATAGAAATGGAAAAATGCTTATAAGGACTTATGATATTGGTAATCAAGTGGTATTAGAAATATCTGATACGGGGAAAGGGATGGATGAGAACACTAAGGATATGATATTTAAGCCTTATTTTACTACTAAAGGGGATATGGGAACAGGATTAGGGCTACACATAGCTAAAAGAATATTCGATAATCATAGAGCTAAAGTTCTTGTAGATAGTGAGTTGGGACAAGGAACTAAATTTACTATATTTTTTCCAATGGAAGAAAAGATATATAGTATTGCCCAATTAAAAGATGAAGGATATAATATTAATTAGAGAAACGAAATAATTTAAGACCAGCTATTAAATGTCAAGAAATAATTTAATTTTTTTGCTAAGTCATTTTAGAATTTCTGTTAGAACCTGTCAAGGGAAAAAACGTCCTTGACAGAACCTACCATAAATTCTTATGTAAAAATGGGCAAAACAAATAAACCTAAACTAATAGCAAAGAAATTTAGGTTAGTATAAAGCTAAACTTAAGGAATTCTCTATATATGAGGCACGTAAGGTTTGTTATCACGGAGTACTGCAAAGATAATGTTGCACATCTTTCGAGCAACAGCACCTATAGCAGTTAAATGATGTTTACCTCGTGCCCTGAGTGACTGATAATATACAGATAACGCTGGATCTTTGAAGGCTGCAATAGTAGCAGCCAACCATATTGCTCTACGAAGATAAGGAGAACCACGCTTTGAAATTTTAGTTTTGGTACCTTCAAAGTCTCCTGATTGTCTCACAGCAACGTCAAGGCCAGCATAAGCAACTAGTTGAGATGCTTTTTCAAAACGACAAATGTCACCAATTTCTCCAATGATTATGGCTCCAAGAACATCACCAATACCTGTAATAGTAGTAATTACTGTATTGGTCTTGTGAAGTAAATTTGAAATTTCAGTTTCTAGTTCTTTAAGTTGATCTTCGATAAAGTTAATTTGAGCAATAATCTGTTTAATTTGAAATGCAAAGGCATCTTTTGCAAAACTAACACCAAAAGTATTGGAAGCAGATTCTTGTATTTCATTAGCTTTAGAGATACTGAATCGTCCCTTACTGGCTTTAGCTAAAAGCTCAGCAAGAGTACCTGCATCAACAGATAACATATCCTCAGGAGTAGGATATTTAGAAAGAAGTTCTTTAGAAGTTACACCAAAGGTATCTGAAAAAAGCTTAGAATACTCGGGGAAAACTTGATCCAAGAGAGCAATACACTTGCGTTTCCAGTCGGAACATTCATCAACTAAAGCAAGACGATAACGAGATAACTGGCGTAAGGCTAAAATGTCTTCATCAGCTAAAGAAGTAGTAGAAAACTCACCGAAACGCATAATTTGAGCAATAATAAAAGAATCTTTAGAGTCATTCTTGGTTTGTCTAATATACATCTTTCTAAAAGCATCAGATTGAATAGGATTAATGACATAAACAGTAAATCCTAGATCAATTAGATATGAATAAAGACTAACCCAGTAATGACCAGTAGCTTCCATGCCAATAATGGTATTGGAAGTATCAGCTTCAAATTTCTCAAAGTAAGAAATTAACTTAGTACACCCAGCTTGTGAATTAGAAAAGGAAATACTTTTATCAAGAAGCTTACCATTAGAATCAATGATAGAGGCTTCGTGGTTTTTCTTAGCAATATCAATACCAATATAAAACATAAAATCACCAACTTTTAAAATATTACAGATAAAGTCTAGTACCTCTTTACTTTACACCAATACAACCTCGTTGGATATTCAGTAACCATTGTACTATCCAGCTCATTCGTATATGGATGTAAAGAAGAGGCGTAACTCTTAATTAGGAAGACTAGGCCTCAAGGAGGAATGCTACGACCTCTATCTGTACAAATATTATCTCACAAGAAGAGTGAGATAGAAAAGTAAATATAGTTTTTAACTACAACATTATTATACGAGGGGGAATGAGTATGCTTTTTATAAAAAATGGAAAAGTATTTACGATGGCAGGAGAAACAATGGAAAAAGGTGATATTCTTATTGATGAGGGCAAAATAATAGAAGTGGGAGAGAACTTAGTAGCACCACTAGACGCTAAGGTTATCGATGCAGAAGGGAAAATGGTATTGCCTGGTTTTATAGATGCTCATTGTCATATTGGTATGTGGGAAGAAGGCATGGGATTTGAAGGCGATGATGGTAATGAGTGGGTAGATCCAGTAACTCCCCACCTTAGGGCTATAGATGCTATAAACCCAATGGATGAGGCTTTTAAAGAAGCTTATACAGGAGGAGTAACCACAGCTGTTACAGGACCAGGTTCTGCTAATGTAATAGGAGGTATGTTTGTTGCTATAAAAACTTGTGGTAAAAGAGTAGATGATATGATACTTAAAGAACCAGTAGCTATGAAAATAGCTTTTGGAGAGAATCCAAAACGTGTTTATGAATCCCAAAAGAAATCACCTATAACTAGAATGGCAACAGCAGCAGTATTGAGGGAAACTCTATATAAAGCTAAAGTTTATCAAGAAAAGAAAGAAAAAGCAAAAGATGATCCATCTAAGATGCCAGAGTTTGATATGAAGATGGAAGCACTACTTAAAGTGTTAAATAAGGAGATACCTTTAAAAGCTCATGCTCATAGAGCTGATGATATATTTACTGCCCTTAGGATAGCAAAGGAATTTGATTTAGATATAACATTAGATCATTGCACAGAAGGTCACTTAATAGCAGACTATCTAAAAGATGAAGGGAGAGGAGCTATAGTTGGACCAACTCTTTCTAATAGATCAAAAGTTGAATTAAGAAATTTAACCTTTGATACCCCTAGGATACTTCATGAAGCAGGAGTTAAAATAGCTATAATGACCGATTCCCCAGTAATACCTCTCCATTATTTGCCTATATGTGCAGGCTTGGCAGTAAAGTCTGGATTAGATGAAATAGAAGCTTTAAAAGCTATTACTATAAATCCTGCAGAAATTGTTGGAATTGATGATAGAGTGGGTAGTATAGAAGTAGGGAAAGACGCAGATATAGTAATATTTGATGGAAATCCTATTAAGGATATTGGATGTAAAACTTTTGCCACTATTATAGATGGAGAAATAGTCTATCAAATGGATAGATAAAAATTTACTAGGAAAGGGTGTATACTTTGAAACTAGGATTTATAGTAAATCCTATTGCAGGTATGGGAGGTAAAGTTGGTCTAAAAGGTACTGATGGTGCTGAAGTACTAAAAAGAGCCATTGAATTAGGAGCCTATCCTGAAGCAGGTATAAAAGCAAAAAAAGCATTAGAAGTCCTTGTTCCTTATAAAAAACAGATTGAAATAATCACATCTCCAGGCTCTATGGGAGAAGAGATATCCAAAGAAGTTGGATTTATGCCCATAGTAATAGGAAAGATTAAAGACACTACAGGACCAAAAGATACGGAGATGGCAGCAAAAGAGATGATTCACAAGGGAATAGACTTACTCTTATTTGCTGGTGGAGATGGCACTGCAAGAAATATATATAATGCTATTGGGAATAAGATTCCAGTTATTGGAATACCTGCAGGAGTAAAAATTCATTCAGGAGTCTATGCTAATCATCCAAGAGCTGCAGGCGAAATAGCCTTGAAATACTTAAAAGGTGAAGAAATGGACGTAAAAGAAGTTGAAGTAATGGATATTGATGAGGAAGCCTTCCGGGAAGGTATAGTAACAGCAAAACTATATGGCTATATGAAGGTTCCTTTTGAACCAGATCTAATACAAAACCAAAAATCTGGTGGTATAGAAGGAGAAGAAGCAGCACTAGATGGTATATCTGATAGGATTATAGAAGATATGGAGGAAGATGTACTTTATATAATTGGCTCAGGTACAACTACTAGACCTATTATGGAAAAACTTGGGCTTCCCAATACTTTATTAGGTATAGATTTAGTTAAGAACAAGAAATTAGTAGCTTCAGATGTAAATGAAAAGGAGATACTTCAGTATTTAAAAGATAATAAAGCTAAGATAATAGTTACCGTAATAGGAGGGCAAGGATATATATTTGGTAGAGGAAATCAACAGATAAGTGCTCAGGTAATTAAGAAAGTAGGCAAAGAGAATGTTATAATAATAGCCACAAAGAAAAAACTAATGTCCTTAGGAAGAAGACCTTTGTTGGTAGATACTGGAGATGATGAGGTAAATAAGATGTTTAATGGATATATGAGGGTTAGAACTTCCTATACAGAAGAAGTGGTTCATATGGTGAAAGGACTTTGATTTTATGATATTATGCTAAAGTAAGTTATTATACCTTTGTGTTTGACAATATTAATGATAAATATTATAGTTGATACAACTAAATAAATATCTTCAGGGCGAGGTGCAATTCCTCACCGGCGGTATAGCCCGCGAGCTGGTAAATCCAGTTGACTTGGTGCAATTCCAAGGCCGACAGTGAAAGTCTGGATGGGAGAAGATTATACTTGAACTATGGGAGATAGATTTACTAACCATGTTTATCAATAAAGAGAATAAAAATTGTTTAAAATTAGCAGACAACCTTCATTTTATCAAAGAGAGTGAAGAAATAATATTGAGATTTGAACGTTTTTATACTGATAAGCTGCAGGACATCCCTATAGTTGAACTTTCATCTGATTATTATAGGGATGTGCAATTACTTCATAATAAAGTTTTTCCTAATACATATTATAGTGGAAACAAAATTATAGAAAGATTGAATGATCATAGAAAGGTATTTGTAGATAAAAAAGATAATAAATTAATGGGATATATTTATGTTGAAGTTAATCCAGCATTTGGGGAGGGAAGTATAGAATTTTTTGCTGTAGATGAGGCACAAAGAGGTAAGGGTATAGGAAACAAATTATTGATTATAGCGTTAAAATGGTTATTTACTTTTGATTCCGTAGATGATATTACTCTTTACGTTAATTCAACAAATGAAAAGGCATTGAATTTATATAAGATGGTAGGTTTTAAGCAAGAATATCAGCTTTGCTATTTAACTAAGAACGTTAAAGAATAATATGGTTATATTATGTTAGGAGATAAATGATAATGAAAAACTATGTTCTTACAATTTTATCAGAGGATTATGCTAAAGAAATCTGTAGTTGGAGATATGAAGGGAATATTCAATATATAATTTTTCAGACTGGAATACTGTAGTAGAAAACCAGTGGGATCTGTCCATAGAAGAAAAAAGAGAATCAGAATTTATGGCAATAATTTCAAACAATGAATTAGTTGCCTATGGTAGTATAAGTTTAAAAGGAGATATGCATATATAGGAATTGGATTAAAACCATCTTTTTGTGGAAAGGGTTATGGGGAGATGTGATGAGCTTATTAATTGAGGAATGCCAAAAGAGGTTTCCTAATAATACAATAGGGCTTGAGGTGAGAAGTTTTAATAAAAGAGCTATTGATTGTTATAAAAGTGTTGACTTTGCGGTTAAAGAAAAATATACAAAGAGTACCTTTGATAACTCGATAGAGGAATTTTATTATATGGAATTCTGGGACCATTATGTTAGGGAAGTGGGGAATTTAGATAAAAAGATTAGGCCGTAAATCTAATATGATATATAAAGATAGGAAAGGGTGATTTGGTTTATGAATTATGAGGTAATTGAGGTACATAGGAGCAATTATCCAAATCCAATTACAATCAGAAAAGGTACGAAACTAAAATTGGGAAATAAATATAGTGGGACAGAAAATTGGGATAACTGGAGATACTGCTACACTTTGGATAATGGAGCTGAAGGATGGGTCCCAGAACAATTACTTATTGTTGAAAATGAGTATGGAGTAATACTTGAAGATTATACTGCAAAGGAATTAAATGTTGAAAAGGGTGAAATTATCAAAGGAATGAGAGAACTTAATGGATGGTTGTGGTGTATCAAAATTATAGATAGAGATGAAGGATGGTTGCCAAAGGATAAATTAAGAATTATATGATAAAATTTGGAATTTTATTTGAATTTTCAAATTAATCAACTTCCTGAAATGCGTATTATAGGAAAGGTTGTATATCCAAATATGGATATGAAAGAAAATCTAATTCCTGAGTTTTGGGACAAGTGTTTTGAAGACGGTAACTTTACTAAGTTAGAAGGGTTAAAGGAATATCATATTGATAGTT
>Ga0208938_1002325_pt1 | contig 10099 bp, 10 predicted proteins | sample AD_UKC125_MetaG_FD_184434 | JGI IMG/M metagenome (GOLD analysis project Ga0208938, IMG submission 184434) | Active sludge microbial communities of municipal wastewater-treating anaerobic digesters from USA - AD_UKC125_MetaG (SPAdes) (version 2) | ecosystem: Engineered > Bioreactor > Anaerobic >... | reverse complement strand
ATACGTGATGGTCGGCGTGGCGGACGCCGCAAGCATGGTTGTCATTTAGAACCTCAGCAGACTGGGTTCGTCCACCGACGCACTGCGGCGGGTGCGGAAGATGGCGACGATGATGGCCAGGCCGACGACGACTTCCGCGGCCGCCACCACCATCGTGAAGAACGCGAACACCTGTCCCTCCAGGTTGCCGTGCATGCGGGCGAACGCGACGAACGCCAGGTTGGAGGCATTGAGCATCAACTCCACGCACATGAACACGACGATGGCGTTGCGGCGGAACAGCATGCCGAACGCGCCCAGGCTGAACAGAATCGCTGAGAGCGCTATGTAGTGGTCGGTCGTCACGAGTCCTCCCCAGGAATCTCCTCGATGGTCCCGGTGACCTCGTCGATGACGACGTTGCTGCCCCCTGCCACGTCGTCGACCTCCTCAACATCGACCCGGTCGACCTCTGAATGTCGCAGCGACATGGGCCGGGGCACCGAGATCTCGGCCACCGATCCGTCCGGCAGCAGCGCCGGGGTGTCGACTGCGTTGTGCCGCGCGTATACACCCGGCGGCGGCAGCGGGCTGGGATCCCCGGCGGCGAAACGCGCCTTGGACAGGTCCCGCTGCGTGGGGATCGGCTCGTCGTGTTCGCGGTGGGTGAGGATCATCGCGCCCAACGCTGCGGTGATCAGCAGCGCTGAGGTCACCTCGAAGGCGAACACATACTGGGTGAATATGAGTTCGGCGATGCCCTGCACGTTGCCGCCACGCGCAGCGTTGGCCTCGGCCAGGGAACCTGCCGGCATGTCCGAGGTGCCGCTTCCGAGCAGCCCGATCAGCAGGACGGCGAACCCGAGACCGAACAGGATGGCCGCCGGGCGCTGCCCCTTGACCGTCTCGACCAGGGAGTCCGAGGAGTCGACGCCGACGACCATGAGCACGAACAGGAACAGCATCATGATGGCGCCGGTGTAGACGATCACCTGCACCATACCCAGGAACGCCGCGGACAGGCTGACGTAGAGGATGGCCAGGTTGATCATGGTCATGGCCAGGAAGAGGGCGCTGTGGACGGCCTTGCGTGAGAACAGCATGCCGAGTGCGCCCAGGACGGCCAACGCCCCACAGATCCAGAACACCGCCGCCTCCCCGGTGTTCTGTGCGGCCAACGTTGCGGTCACGTAATGCTCCCTTCGACCGCGGGTTTGAGCGGCTCACCTGCCCCGGTGACCCTGCCCTCGTAGTAATCCTTCTCCGTCGCACCATCGACCATGTCGTGCGGGGGTGCGATCATGCCCGGCTGCAGTGGTGCCAGCAGGTCATCCTTCTCGTAGATCAGCCGCTGCCGGCTGTTGTCCGCGAGTTCGAACTCGTGGATCATCGTCAGCGCCCGGGTGGGGCACGCCTCGATGCACAGCCCGCAGCCGATGCAGCGCAGGTAGTTGATCTGGTACACCCGGCCGTAGCGCTCGCCAGGGGAGAACCGGCCTTCGGCGGTGTTGTCGGCGCCCTGTACGAAGATGGCGTCGGCCGGACAGGCCCAGGCGCACAACTCGCAGCCGACGCACTTCTCAAGACCATCGGGATGGCGGTTGAGCTGATGCCGGCCGTGGTAACGCGCCTTCGGCGGGACCTTCTCCTCGGGGTACTGCTCGGTGACCTTCTTGCGGAACATCGTCGCGAAGGTCGTCGAGAAGCCCTTGATCACGGGAGGGACGTCAGGCATTACGCGGCTCCTGTTCCACAGCGGGGACCCTGGCTGGTTCCAGCAGGTCCTGACCGGGCATGGGGGGTACCGGATGCCCGCCGGCGAACGGGTCAACGGGCTCCAGGAACGAGGCCTCCGCCGTCTCGGCCAGCTCCGCCCGGCGATCACGGCGGATCTGCGCCGCATACGAGGCCACGATGAGGATCAACACCGCGAACGACACCGCGACCAGGATCTTCATCACATCGGAGCCATCCGGTCCGAGGTTGTAACGGGCGATGGCCACCACGATGATCCAGGCCAGGGAGATCGGGATGAGGATCTTCCAGCCGAATCGCATGAACTGGTCGTAGCGCAGCCGCGGCAGGGTGCCGCGCAGCCAGATGAAGACGAAGATGAACGTCACGACCTTGCCCAGGAACCACAGCATGGGCCACCAGCCCTCGTTCGCGCCGTCCCAGATCGAGATGGGCCACGGCGCTCGCCAGCCGCCGAGGAACAGCGTGGTCGCCAGGGCCGACACGGTCACCATGTTGATGTACTCGGCGAGGAAGAACATGGCGAATTTCAGTGACGAGTACTCGGTGTGGAAACCGCCGACGAGCTCACCCTCGGCCTCGGGCAGGTCGAACGGTGCGCGGTTGACCTCACCCACCATGGCGGTCGTGTAGATCATGAATGAGGGCAGCAGCAGCAGGATGAACCACAGCTTCGTCTGGGCGTTGACGATCTCGGAGGTGGACATGCTGCCCGCGTAGAGGAACACCGCGACGAACGACAGGCTCATCGCGATCTCGTAGGAGATCATCTGCGCGGTCGATCGCAGGCCACCGAGCAGCGGGTACGTCGATCCGGATGACCAGCCGGCCAGCACGATGCCGTAGATGCCGATGGAGGCGATGGCCAGCACGTAGAGCACGCTGACGGGGAAGTCGGTGAGTTGCAGCATGGTCCGCGTACCGAAGATCGAGACCTCCGGCCCCAGCGGGATCACCGCCCAGGTCAGGAACGCCGGCACCGCCGACAGGATCGGGGCGAGGATGTATACCCCAAGTTCGACCTTGCGCGGGATGATCTCCTCTTTGAGGGCCAGCTTGATGCCGTCCATCAGCGACTGCAGCAGACCAGCCGGTCCGGCGCGGTTCGGGCCGATCCGGCTCTGCATCCAGGACACCACCCTGCGCTCGCCCCAGATCGTGAGGAGCACGATCACGACGAGCAGCACGAAGATGCCCAGGGTCTTCAAACAGATCAGCCAGAACGGATCGGTGCCGAAGCCTGCGACGTTCATGACATCCTCCCGACGCTCACCCGCACGGTATCGCCGCTGGTCGCGCCGACTTGCGCCAGGACGTTGGTTCCCGAGTTCGCCGGCACCCACACCACGCCAGCGGGCATGTCGGTGAGCAGCGCCGGCAGGGTCAGGGAACCCAGCTGACCGGTGATCGTCACCTCGTCCCCGTCGACGATCCCGAGATCGGCGGCGTTGACCGGGCTGATCCGCAGGACGGGCGGCCGGGCCGTGGCGGCCATGTACGGCTCCCCAGCCTGCATCACGCCATCGTCAAGCAGTTGATGCCAGGTGGCCAGGATCGCCTCGCCGGGCGCCGTGCGTGCGGCAGCCGACGGAGCAACCCGCGCGGCGGTACCAGGACCTGCTGGCAAGGCGGCGATCTCGGCACGCAGACTGCCCGGGTCGACCCGCCCGAAGTCCTCGAGCATCTCGTCGACGATCGCTGCCAGCACACCGGCATCCGAGAGGATCAACGACTCGCGGAAGACCTGCGGGAACGTCCGCCGTCGGCCCTCCCAGTTCAGGAACGATCCGGACTTCTCCGTCACGGCAGCGACCGGGAAGACCACGTCGGCTGCCAAGGTGGCGGCGTTGTGGTGGGTCGCCAGGGCGATGACCGCCGGCACCTGCGCGAAGCCGTCGACCAGCGCGGCCCCGTTGGGAACGTCCGCGGGGTCGAAACCGGCCACCACGAGGACGCGGTAGGGCGGTTCAGGTTCTTCGACCTCTTCGACCTCGACCAGTTCGGTGCTTGCCGCATCCGCCACGACCAGGTCGGTGTCCTGCTCTGCGGCGGCCGTGACCAGCCGGTCGATCACACCGGCGAAGCCCACTCCAGTGGGCAGGTCGCCCCAGGCCGATGGCGCAGCGCCGGGGAGAAGCCGCGCCTTCAAGGCCCCGCGCTCCCCCGCCCGACGCGGCACCCACGCCAACCGGGCTCCGGTCGCCGCAGCGGTGTCAGCGGCCCAGGACAGCAGCCCGGGTGAACACGCGGCGCGCTCACCGACCATCAGCACGGCACCGGGCAACCGCAACGCTTCCAGGACCTCTGGCGAGCCGCTCAGCGCCTCGATCTCCTGCCCCGGGCCCGCGGCGTACACGGTCGCATCGAGTTTCGACAACCCCGGTGAGGACCAGGGTGCGACGGCATACACCTTCGTCGCGCCCTTCGTCACAGCCTTGCGCAGCCGCAGGAACACGATGGGCGATTCGTCCTCGGGCTCGAAGGCCACCAGCACGACGGCCGGCGCGACATCGAGTTCGGCGTAGGTCGGGCCCTGAGTGCCGGCGAAACCGGCCAGGAAACCGGCTTCCTCGTCACTGCTGGGGCGGGCCCGGAAGTCGACGTTGTCGGTCTTGAGGATCTGCCGGGCGAACTTCGAGTAGGCGAAGGCATCCTCAGCCGTGAGCCGACCGCCCACGAGAACAGCGGCACTGCCCACGCCCGCCTGCACCGCATCGGCGGCGACTCCGAGGGCTTCGGGCCAGGAGGCCACGCGCAGGTCCCCGGTGGCCTCATCGCGTACCAGCGGGTGGCTGATCCGGTCTTCGGTGAGGTAGGGGAAGCCGAACCGGCCCTTGTCGCAGTTCCACTCCTCGTTGACTGCCGGATCCGATCCGGCCAGCCGACGCTGGACCTCGCCCCGGCGGACGTCGGTACGCAGGGCGCATCCCGACGCGCAGTGCTCACAGATGGTGGGCACGCTGACCAGGTCGAACGGTCGGGAGCGGAAGCGGTAACGGGAGTTCGTCAGCGCCCCGACCGGGCAGATCTGCACGGTGTTGCCGGAGAAGTAGGAGTCGAAGGGGGTGTCCTCGCTGATGCCCACCTGCTGCTGGGCGCCGCGCTCGAGCAGATCGATGAACGCGTCGCCGGCGATCTCGTCGGCGAACCGGGTGCAGCGAGCACATGACACGCAGCGCTCCCGGTCCAGCAGAATCTGCGCGCTGACGTTGATGGGTTTGGGGAACAGCCGCTTCTGACCTTCGAAGCGGCTCTCCGAGCGCCCGGCCGACATGGCCTGGTTCTGCAGCGGGCACTCGCCGCCCTTGTCACAGACCGGACAGTCGAGGGGGTGGTTGAGCAGCAGGAACTCCATGACGCCCTCCTGGGCGTCCTTGGCCACCTTGGAGGTGCGCTGGGTGTGCACAACCATGCCGTCGCCGACCGGGATGGCGCACGCCGGCTGCGGTTTCGGCTGCCCGGCGATCTCCACCAGGCACATGCGGCAGGCGGCCACCGGGTCGAGCAGCGGATGGTCGCAGAAGCGGGGCACCTCGATACCGAGCTGCTCGGCGGCCCGGATGATCAGCGTGCCCTTCTCGGCGGTCATCGAGACACCGTCGATCTGGAAGGCCACGTGCCCTTCCGGCACGGTCATCTCGCCGCTGCCAGGGTCTGTGACGGTCATGCCTTCACCTCACTGAAAACCGTACTGGCGGCCGGATCGAACCTGACGTCGCTGGCCGTCGTGGTGCCCGCCTCGAACTCGTCGGCGAAGTACTTCATGGCTGCCGGGAACGGCGTTGCCGCGGCATCGCCGAGGGCGCAGAAGGACCTGCCCAGAATCTGCCCGCACACGTTGGTGAGGACGTCGAGCTGTTCGCGCTTGCCCGTGCCGGTGTTGAACCGGTGCACCAGATCCTTGATGAACCAGTTCCCCTCCCGGCAGGGTGTGCACTTGCCACACGACTCATGTTTGTAGAAGTCCTGCCAGCCCGTGATGGCACGTACCACCGAGGTCGTCTCATCGAACAGCATCGGCGTGCCGGTCCCGAGCATCGACCCGGCCTCCGCGATCGCCTCATAGGTCAGCGGGGTGTCCAGGTGTGCTGGGGTCAGCATGGGAACGCTGGACCCGCCGGGCAGCCAGAACTTCAGCTCGTGGCCCTCCCGGATGCCCCCGGCGTACTCGAGCAGTTCGGCCATCGTGATCCCGAGCGGCGCTTCGTAGATACCCGGCCGGGCCACATGGCCCGAGACCGCGAACACCTTGAAACCCGGCGACTTCTCCGTGCCGAAGGAGCGGAACCAGTCGACGCCGTTGTTGATGATGTAGGCGATGTTCGTGATCGTCTCGACGTTGTTGACGACCGTCGGACTGGCGTACAAGCCGGCTACTGCCGGGAACGGCGGTTTGAGTCGCGGTTGACCACGACGGCCCTCCAGGGAGTCGAGTAGGGCCGTCTCCTCGCCACAGATGTAGGCGCCGGCCCCGGAGTGGATGACCACGTCGAGGTCGAATCCGCTGCCCATGATGTTCGTGCCGACCAGGCCTGCCGCCCGGGCCTCGCGCACCGCGGCGTGCATGCGCCGGATGACGTGCGGCACCTCGCCGCGGATGTAGACGAACGCGTGGTTGGCGCGGATCGCGTACGAGGTGATGATGATGCCCTCGATCAGCGCCTGCGGGTTCGCGAGCATGATCGGGATGTCTTTACAGGCACCCGGCTCGGACTCATCGGCGTTGACCACCAGGTAATGTGGCTTGCCATCGCCCTGCGGGACGAACGACCACTTCAGCCCCGTGGGGAATCCGGCTCCCCCGCGGCCGCGCAGCCCCGAGTCCTTGACCGCGGCGATGACCGCGTCCGGACCCATCTCGAAGGCCTTGGCCAGGGCGGTGTAGCCGCCATTGCGCCGGTAACCGTCCAATGTGAAGGAATCGGCCTGGTCCCAATGTGCGGTGATTACGGGGGTCAGCGGCATCAGATCACCTTGCCTTCGGGGGCTGCCATGTCGTGTGCCTGGGCGTACCGCAGCCCGGCCAGCATGAGCTCATCGGTGGCCGCAACGGCTCCGAGCCCGTCGTCGTCGATCCCGGACAGGGTGCGCTCGGCAGCCTTGAAGTCGCGGATGACCGGCCCGCGGGTGGAGGTGACCTCCCGGCCCGCGCGCAGATCCTCGATCAGCTGCCGGGCCTTCTGCGGGGTCATGTCGTCCATGAACTCCCAGTTCGCGGTCATCACCGGCGCGTGTGTGCACGCCGCCTGGCATTCGATGCGTTCCAGCGAGATCTTGCCGTCAGCGCTCACCTCATCGTGACCGACGCCGACCTCCTCGGACAGGGTCTGCCAGATCGCGTCGCCGCCCAGAATCCCGCAGCCGGGGTTGATGCAGACACCGATGTGGTACTCCCCGACCGGCTCATGCTTGAACATCGTGTAGAAGGTGGACACGCCCTTCACCTCGGCGGTCGTCAGACCAAGCACCTCGGCACACATGATGATGGCGTCCTCGGTGACATACCCCTCTTCCGACTGCGCCAAGTGCAGCATCGGCAGCAGGGCGCTGCGGGCATGCGGGTAGCGCGCGGCCAACTCGGCCATCTCCGCGCGGGTCTGTTCAGTCAGTGCCATCAGCGATCCACTCCACCCATCACGGGGTCGATACTTGCCACGGCCGCCACGACGTCGGCGACCTGTCCGCCCTCGCTCATCGCGGGGACGGCCTGCAGATTGTTGAAACTGGGGTCACGGAAGTGCACCCGGTAGGGCCGCGTGCCGCCGTCGGAGACCACGTGCACGCCGAGTTCACCCCGGGGCGCCTCAATGGCCACATACGCCTGTCCTGCGGGCACGCGGAAACCCTCGGTGACCAGCTTGAAGTGGTGGATCAGAGCTTCCATGGACTGCCCCATGATGTGCCGGATGTGCTCCAGGGAGTTGCCCTGCCCGTCGGAGCCGATCGACAACTGCGCGGGCCAGGCGATCTTCTTGTCCTCGACCATCACCGGTCCGGGCCGCAGCCTGTCCAGGCACTGCTCGACGATGTTCAAGCTCTGGTTCATCTCCCCGAGCCGGATCAGGAACCGACCGTAGGCGTCACAGGAGGTGTTGGTGATCACGTCGAACTCATAGGTCTCGTAGCCGCAGTACGGCGCCATCTTGCGCAGATCCCACGGGTAACCGGTGGAGCGCAGGACCGGGCCAGTCATCCCCAGCGCGATACATCCGGTGAGATCGAGGTACCCGACGCCTTCGGTGCGGGCCGTCCAGATCGAGTTGTCCACCAGCAGGTTGGCAGTGTCCGGCAGGCGCTTGCGCAAGGTTGCCACGGTGTCCGCCACGAACTTCTCCGCACCGTCGGGCAGATCCTGGGCGACCCCACCGGGACGGACGTAGGCATGGTTCATGCGCAGACCGGTGATGGTTTCCATCACATCGAGGACGTACTCGCGTTCCCGGAATCCGAACGTCATCGCGGTCAGCGCGCCGAGTTCCATACCGCCGGTGGCCAGGCACACGAGGTGGCTGGAGATCCGGTTGAGTTCCATCAGCATGACCCGGATGGTGGTGGCCCGGTCCGGGATCTGCTCGGTGATGCCCAACAGTTTCTCCACGGCCAGGCAGTAGGCGGTCTCGTTGAACAGCGGAGCCAAGTAATCCATGCGCGTCACGTAGGTGACGCCCTGCGTCCACGTGCGGAACTCCATGTTCTTCTCGATGCCGGTGTGCAAGTAGCCGATACCGGAACGGGCTTCGGTGACCGTCTCCCCGTCGAGTTCGAGGATCAGGCGCAGCACGCCGTGGGTGGACGGGTGCTGCGGGCCCATGTTGACCACGACCCGCTGCTCCACACCCTCATCGCCGCGGACCTGATCCCAATCCCCGCCGGAGACCGTGAAGACCTTGCCCTGCGTGGTGTCGTAGGAGCCCGCCTCGTCGGCGGTCTCGTAGATGACCTCTTCGCTCACTTGTACTCCCGGCGGTTGTCCGGCGGCGGCACCGTTGCGCCTTTGTATTCCACGGGGATGCCGCCTAGGGGGTAGTCCTTGCGCTGCGGATGCCCGGCCCAGTCGTCGGGCATCTCGATACGGGTCAGGCCGGGGTGGCCGTCGAAGACGATGCCGAAGAAGTCGAACGTCTCCCGTTCGTGCCAATTGTTGCCCGGGTAGATCCCGACGATGCTCGGGAGGTGGGGGTCGGCGTCGGGGCAGGTCGTCTCGACGCTCAGGCGCCGGTTGTGCGTCATGCTCAGCATCGGGTAGTGCACGTGCAGCTCGCGGTTGAGGTCCTGCGGCCAGTGCACACCGCTGGCCCCCATGCACATCTCGAACCGCAGACCCGGGTGATCACGCAGGGTCCTCATGACCTCCAACAGGTGCTCACGGGCCACCTCGAGGGTGAGCTGATCGTGGGCGATGACGACCTTCTGGACAGCGGGTCCGAAGTGATCGCCGAGTTCCTCGGCCAGCGTGTCGAGCGCTTCGTCGTACCAGCCGCCGTAGGGTCGCGTGGCCGCCGGAGTGGCGATGGTGCGCCGCACGAGCCCGCCGTAGCCACTGACATCCGGCGTGCCGTCGATACCGAAGGCGCCGCGTCCGGTCGAAAGCACCTCCAGCGTTTCCGTGCCGGCGGGCACCACCTCGGGGTTCTCGCTCACCTCATCAGCCCCTTCATCTGCTCGCTGGGCAACGCCGACATCGCGGCCTGCTCCAGGTCGAGCACCTCGGCCTCCCGATGCGCGCCAAGCTTCTGGTGGCGCACCTGGTCGTGGATCTTGAGGATCGCGTCGATCAGCATCTCCGGACGCGGGGGGCAGCCCGGCAGGTACATGTCCACGGGCACGACATGATCGACGCCCTGCACGATCGCGTAGTTGTTGAACATGCCGCCGCTGGAGGCGCAGACCCCCATCGCCAACACCCACTTGGGGTTGGGCATCTGGTCGTAGATCTGGCGCAGCACCGGGGCCATCTTCTGGCTCACCCGGCCCGCCACGATCATCAGGTCGGCCTGGCGCGGCGAGGCGCGGAAGACCTCCATGCCGAACCGGGCCAGGTCATAGCGGGGTGCGCCACTTGCCATCATCTCGATCGCGCAGCACGCCAGACCGAACGTCGCTGGCCACATCGAGTTGCGCCGGGCGTACCCGGCGAGGCCCTCGACGGTGGTCAGCAGAATCCCACTGGGCAGCTTCTCTTCAAGACCCATCAGTCCCACTCCAAACCGCGGCGGCGCCACACATACGCGTAGACCACCAGCAGGGTGACGATGAACAACAGCATTTCGACGACGCCGAACAGCGCCAACTTGTCGAAGGCGACCGCCCACGGATACAAGAAGACGATCTCGATGTCGAAGATGATGAACAGCATGGCGGTCAG
>Ga0208938_1002323_pt1 | contig 10103 bp, 4 predicted proteins | sample AD_UKC125_MetaG_FD_184434 | JGI IMG/M metagenome (GOLD analysis project Ga0208938, IMG submission 184434) | Active sludge microbial communities of municipal wastewater-treating anaerobic digesters from USA - AD_UKC125_MetaG (SPAdes) (version 2) | ecosystem: Engineered > Bioreactor > Anaerobic >... | reverse complement strand
CGGCTTTGGGCATGAAAGCTGACGGTTTTGAACCCGCAGCTTTGGCAATCAGTGCTGGTTCACCCTATTCCGTGATGAACAACAGCCTTCAAGTGCTGCTCACCATGCTCAGAAATGCTGAAAAGCTTAACATAGCGGTAACTGATGAAAAGGGCAACGTTGTAAAAACCATTGCAGAAGAAAAGTACGTGCGCGGCAACTACCTTGAAAGCGAAGAGAACCCCTCTTGGTACGACGGCTGGGATCATCCGTGGTTCTGGGACGGTACCGATGAGGAAGGCAAAGCGCTACCTGAAGGTCAATACTTCGTGCGTGTGCAGGCGTATCCGGGCAAGCTCATCACCGGTCAAGACACAGCAACGCAGGTCATGAGTATGCCAGTTAAGATTGACCGCACTCAGCCCAAGGTTTCTGCCAGCTTAAAAGAGGCTGTTTCTGTGACCAAGAACGTGTACGTGCCCACATCGTCAGTGGTTACCTTAACGCTAACGGGTGCTGATGAATCCAGCATCTTGTGTTATGTGGTTAGTGAAGAGCTATTACCCGCTGGCTTTGACGAAGAAAACACAGCCACCATGGCTTTGAAAGTGGCCGACATAATTGGTAAAGAAGGCAAGCGCGTAGCATTGCCTGTATCTGCTGTTGATGGTGCTGGAAATGCAGCAGCTGGGTTTACTTACATCGTTTACGATGACCCATCTACGAAGCCCACTGCCACGCTGCAGAGCGAAGTGGCAGGCAATAAAGCCACGGTTAAGCTGAACATTGCTCATGCTCCCGGAGCTTCTTTCACCTTGGAAGTGCTTTCTAAGGTTGATGGCAGCAGTGTTTACAAGACCAGTGGAGTAGTTACCACAGCCGACTACGACTTCATCACCGCTGTGAAACTACCCGGTGCTGGTACCTTTACGGTGAAAGTTACCGTCACTGACATTTACGGTAACGCTGCCACTGCTGAAGCGGTGCTGGAGTCAGCAGGTGAATAAAAGAGGAATAATAAGCGTGTTCATAACAATAACCGGTTGTGTGATTCACATGGTAATGGGTGTTTTATGAGAAACAAAAAGGAGGATCACCGAAATGGCAAATAAGGGAACAACCAGAAAGCTGTTTTCACTCATGGGTGTTCTGGCAATGATGGTGCTTATGCTGGCACCGTTGGTTCCAGCCAGAGCCCAGGAAGAGCTGCCCAACGTGGTGGTGACTGCTACGCCCTCCGCTATTTATGTGGGCGAGGATGCAGCCATTACGCTGACCATGGCTGGCGAAGATGGGCAGGTTGTGAAAGAGGGAACGCAGGTAATCATAAACATTGATGCACTGGGTTTTGCAATCACTGGCACAGTTGGAGCAAAAGGCTCTGTGACAGCTACGCTGCCCAGTAGCAAGCTCACGGTAGGCACCTTCACAGGTAAAGTAGTAGTTGATGGTTATGAGGAAGGCACCTTCACTTTGGAAGTGGCTGGTAAGAAACTTGCCCTGGAGCCAGTTTCAGCCACTGTGGTGTTTGCACAAGAACTAACACTGGAAGCCACTTTGTACGATGCTGAGGAGGAAAAGCCACTGGAAAAAGGCACGCAGGCTTTCCTTTTACTACCCAAAGGTGGAGTAACAGCTACCGTGGGTGACGAGGGCTTGGTGCAGTTCACCGTAAAGGGCCCTGACCATTTAGTAGTAGGTACTTCAACAGTCTTTGTAGGTGTGGAGGGTTACGCAGACGCCCCCTTAGTGCTTAATGTGGAACCAGGCAACCTAATAGCGGCTCCTGAGTCTTTCGAAGTGGGTTTTGCAAAAACTGTTACGCTGACCTTCAAAGTTGTAGAAAAACCCAGCGCTGAAGCTGAGGAACAAGAGCAGGAAGGCACACCACTGCCTGAAGGCACTGTACTTTGGCTGACTTTTGGCGATTACACTGACACAGTCACCGTTGGTGAAGAAGGCAGTGCTACCGTTACACTGTATGCCGATGTGCTGAAAGTGGGAGAAACCACGGAGCTTGGTGTGAAAGCAGACGGCTACAACCCGTTAAGCGTGCCAGTAAAGGTCAACGCTGGCACCTTGAAAGTGGAGCCTGCAGAGCTTACCGTAAAGGGGACTGAAGACGTGGTATTCACAGCCACATTAACGGATGCTGATGGAAACGATGTGCCTTACAGCCTTAACGATGAACAACTCGTTGCTACTTTAACAGTGGATGGCTTAACTGCAACTGCGGCTGTTGGAAAGAACAGTAAAGTAACCTTCATCTTGCCCGCTTCCGCCATGGAAGAGCTGGGTGGCGGCAGTTTTGAAGGCGAAGTAAGTTTGATCAACTTCGATAAAGCTGTGTTCAAACTCACCATAACCGATCTGCCCGAGAAAGAGGAGCCGCAGCCACCTGAAGAACCCACAGAACCCGAAGAGCCCACCACCATCACAATAGAACTCACAGTGGGGTCAAACACCTTAAAGGTGAGCGGAGAAGCCGTTGAAATGGATGTAGCCCCTTATCTGAAAGATGGACGTGTAATGGTGCCTGTTAGATTCCTTGCTGAGGCGCTGGGCCTCTCTGTGGACTACGACTTTTCTGACCCCACAAACAAAATCGTTACTGTGCATGCCGTGGAGGATATTGTTTTAACCATTGGCAGCAACAAAGCTTTGGTGGGAACGCAGGAAGTTGAGCTTGATGCAGTACCTGAAATAGTAAATAGTAGAACCATGGTACCTGTTAGGTTCATTGCCGAAACCCTCGGTTTTGAAGTGCAGTGGGCAGACGGCGTGGTTACATTGACTCAGAAGGAGCAGCCCTAACTAGCAAAAACTCCTTCCTTGTTGTTGGGCATCCCACCCCCTCTTTTTTCCGGGGGCGGGGTGCCCTTTTGTTTCGGGTGTGAAGGGCAACGATGTGTGGCACGTTTGTTGCGCATAAAGGTAATAGAACACCCCGAGGTGGGGTATATACCTTTATGATCTTGATCACCTCCGGCGGGGTTGACCACCTAAGAGAAGAACAACAAAGCCTTGGATTACCTAAGAAGGGACGAACTAAGCGTAAGGTTGATTACCTAAGACAGTATGGGTTTTTGATGACCTAAGACGAAAAGAAGTTGCTTTTTGATCACCTGCTAAGGGTTTAGAACATCTAATAGTGTGTTCAAACACCTTAAGAAGAAGGAGGGAAAACAATGAAAGGCATGAAGAAATTATTTGCGCTGCTTGCCGTACTAACAATGGCTTTGACACTAACGCCCATGGTCACACCAGTTTCCGCACAAGCATGGCCGTCAACTCTCACTATTACCGCTGTTGAATTTGGCACAGAGGCAGATTTTCTCTATGATGTTGATGGTGGTGGTCTCGATAATACTGCATCCGTCATAAAGATTTCCGGTACGGCAGAAATATCTGATCCTGCAGCTTTAGACGCAGCCCAGTTCAAATTATACGATCGGAGGCCTGGTCAAGTACCAGTAACTAATGCTACTGTTGCCGTCAATAAGGCTACTGGTGCTTTCGACATTTACGCTTTGTGGAGCGCTCTCGTTAGTGCCAATGTTATTGACGATGGACTTTTCACAGTAGCATATGATACCGCTCCTACGGCTACCACAATTATCCGGTTTTTCAATGTCGAGACAGACGCACCCGACACGGTACCGAGTGGTACAACGATTACAATTACTGGCACCGTAACAAGCAAAGGAGAACCTGTTTCTGATTGGACAGTCTACTCAGCGATGCTCTGGAGAAAAGGAGCTTCAACGGCTTCTGGTACTCAGGCGTTAGATGTAAATGGTGAATTCACATTTTCTAACTTCCAGTTTAGTGCTACTCCGGGAACAGAATTCTATATTACTGTGCAAAAGGCTAGTAACACCGCATATAACGAAGCTCCGTACAAAACTATAGAAGTTGACAAAGCAGATATTGGCCTCTCGGTGACACCTACGTCATTAGTTGTTGGCGACACTGCGACTACCGTGACACTTACATTTGAGTCGGGAGGCAGCGCGATCTCTGGTGCTAATGTAGACGCCGTGGTGACATTGAACGGTAGCCCACTATACTTTGGTTCTGGAGTAACTAACTCCAGTGGTGAGTATGCAATTACTTTTATTCCGAGTGCGGAAGGCACTGCCACGATAACTGCTAATGTCAGTGGACCTGATTATTACGGGACAGGTTACACAGCTACCATTGCAATTAAACCAGTGCCCACACCCAAGTTAAATGTTAGCATAAGTGGATCTACAAACTTAATTGTTGGTGCAACGGCGCTTTACACAGCCACTGTGGTTCCAACAGGTATGCCGTCTAATTTCAACAGTGCATCCGTTGTTTACTCCTGGTCATCGTCTAACCCAGATGTGGCAAAGATTACAAGTAATACAACATCGTCCAGCGTTGTCTTGCAAGCTTTGGGAGTTGGGCAAACGGTATTGAGTGTCACAGCATCTTCTGCACCTTACAGTGAGACGGCTACGATGCTTGTGACAGTTAGTCCTTTGGCAGCCACGCTAAGCATAGGCAATGCCAGCGGACAGTGGGAAAACGTAAATGGCCAATGGATCTATCAGGTTAGTTACGATGTCTACAATGCGCCTGCAAATGCTCAATCGGCTACTGTGTCGTTGAAATATGGCGACCAAGTACTTGGGCAGGCTGCTTTGAACTTCCGCCAGGTTTCAACAAGCTTTGATGCAGCTTATGGCGTTTTGGGTGGAAGCGATAATGTGCTTACTATCCAGGTTGAAGGGTATACTGCTTCCACAGTCGTACCTATAAGTTTCTTCAAAGTTAGTTCCACATTCAAAGACTCCTATGTTAGCGGTCAACCTGTGGGTGAAGTAACTGGTACCATTACCACAGTTAGCGGCGGGGTAATTGCAAATACGTCAACAATTGGTTTGGGCTTGGTCGCTGTTTGGAAAGATGCTGACGGCAAAAGCTATGCTGGTAAGATTGCTCCGATAACTGCTACACTTAGCAGTGATAAGAAAACTGCTACCTTCTCTGTTGCTAACGGTGCATTTAGGTTCATTGCTCCAGCAGGTAATGTGTATCTTGTTTCTGACGAAATCTACAACAAAGTCAATGCTCCTTCCACGAGTATTGGCGGTGTATCGGTGAGTAAGTTCGGTTACGCAACAATTACCCTGACTCAGGGTAAGCTTGTAGCTAACCCGGATACGGTAAATGCACCAGCTCAAAACAAGGAAATTTACCTTTATGACCAGTTTGGCTATCCTTTGAAGAACACTCAGGTAAAAGTTGAATACGGTTATAAGGATGCAGATGGTAAAGCTATACCCGCTGTAATAGCTCAGACTGACGCTGAAGGCAAAGTAAAACTGAACTTCCTGCAACCATACGCATACGGAACTTATACTGCAACTATCTACACTGTTAAGACAACTTCACCTTACGTCGACGGTGTAGTTGGCATTAACGTTTCCTATGCTGGTGGATTTGCACTAGGTGATATTGACTATGCAGATAATGCTACTGCAATAGTTCCAGTTACCATTGGCTTGGGTTCTACTGGAGCTTCCATAAAGAAACTGTGGATTACTGTTGAAGATCCTAACGAAGTTCTTTATCCTTATTATTACTATGAATATGCGGCAAACGGTGATGAAGTTGATATGGCTCTCAAACCTGCATCTGGCTTTGAACTTACTTTTGAATACGCTAATGCTGATGCTTGCGGTATTAAAGTAAGCGATTTCTACTGGGAAACAGCAACTCCGGTAAAGACGGTGAACTTAGCAGGTTTGGCAGTACAGGGTGGCTCTTTCAAGGTCACAGCTAGAGCTGAGTTGAACGATGGAACCTTCGTTACTGATACTGCGACCTATATTGTGAAGAACTACAGAGTGGACAGCATCACTCCAGCTTCAACAACTTATGGAACAGCCACTACGGTAAAGATTGTAGTTAAGGATTGGTACGGTAGCTACGCAGATGATCGAAATGTAAAGCTGGTAGGACCAGATGGCACCGAATATACGTTTATCAAGGGTGATTTCGGCACATACACTTACACCATACCAGCCTCTGCAAAGCCGGGAACTTATAGAGTAAAAATTGATGACAAAGATTATACCGGAGACGGTGAAGGTGCCTACTTTGTGGTGAAGGCAGTTGCTGATCTTAAGGTAACAGCTCCTGCAACAGTTAATGCCATGTCTAAGTTTGATGTTGCAGTAACCGATAAGGATGGAAACCCAATTAATGGCACATGGAGAATCTTAGATCCGTACTATGAATTATATAAAGTAGCAGATGGGTCCGTGGTTTCTGGACGGCTTACTGTGGACACTGCCAATTTCGCAAGTGCACTAAGTAAAGTGCTTCCACTTGGTGAATATACATTGGTTATAAAATCTGCTGATAATGCGCACAGTGCAAAAGTAACCTTCAATGTGATTGCTCCTGCTACGATTACACCCACTGTGGTGACTAATGGCTTGAAGAGCTCCTTCGTGGTTCAGATGACTGCTACAGGTATGAGTGCAAGCATGCTGAAGCTTAGAGAAACTTCTAGGGCGGTTCTGCAAGTGGTCAATGACAAGTTCAATCCCGAAAGTGTTACAACCATAAGTGTGCCCTACTATAACCTTGACGTAAGTGGTCAGACTGCAACTATTACTGTAACGGCTCACAAACTGCGTGCATGTTCGAACGCCGTAGTGCGCTTGCTGTATGGTAATTTCATTATTCCTACAACAGTTGCAGTTGAACATCCACAGCTGAGCTTTGTTAACACTGCAACACTGTATGCAGGAGATGTTGTACCAGTGCAGGTTAAGCTCGTAGATGCTCTTGGCAATCCTATCAAGGGTGCTGTCATAGAACTTTCCGAGCTTGGCTACTTCGAGAAGACTGCGACCACTAACGCCGAAGGTATTGCCGACTTTGGTAACGTAACCTTAAGTGTGGCTGGTAACATGGTTGCAGAGCTTGTTTATGGACCTGATCAGCAGAAAGTTATTGACTACAGACTTGTTGGCCAAACCGACAACACCAATTACAAGATTAGCACTCAGATCCTTCCAGCTAGACCTGCTCAGGATCTGAAGGTTACCGTTACTCCAACCATCGTAGATGCTGGTAAGGATGCTCTGCTCACGTTGACTTTGGTTGGTGCAGATGCCAAGCCAGTAGAAACTGGTAAGGCTGTTATGGTAACCATCGGACCCACCACTTACAACGGACTTGTGGGTGCCAACGGCGTAGTAACACTAACAGTGAAGTCAGAGTCTTTGACTGGCACAGTGGTTACTGGTGTTGTTAAGGTTGAGGGCTACAATGCGGCCACATTCACCTTAGCAGTTAACCCGAAGCCAGCTGCTGGTACTGTTATCGAGCTTGCTCCTGGTATGGACGTCTACACTGTGAATGGTGAGACCAAGTTCTGGGACGCCACACCTTACATCAAGAACGGCAGAACCTTGGTACCAATCAGACATTTGGCAGAGGCCGTTGGCTTCAAGGCTTCTTGGGACTTCAGCGATCCTGCCAACAAGATGGTATTCATCTTCAAGGCAGATCAGGATCCAGAGAAGGACAAAGAACATCCATTCATACTGCTCATCATTGGTCAGCCTACAGCCATGGTAAATGGCAACCTCGTCGCTTTGGACGTCGCTCCTGAGATTCTCAACGGCAGAACCATGGTACCGCTGAGATTTGTGGTAGAGACGCTGGGCTACAAGGTGGAGTGGCTGGGCAACACCATTCGTCTAATGAAATAACGCAGCTCCATCATAGCAAGCAACACACTTAAACAACAAAGAGGGGGTACCCCACTAAAAGGGGTGCCCCTTTTTTGTTTTATTGGCTAAAATGAGTTCATAAGTCACATGAAGGGAGGTGTGTCAGGTATGGCGTGGCATAAACTTCTCATTGAAATGGGCATGGGGGTTGATCAACATGGGCAAAGCCCCACGCATGCTTGCCAAAAAGCCATTTTGGATGCCGTGCACCGCGTGTGCATGCCCAGTTTGGTTGAAGGTGGGCTGCTAAGCAGCTGCAAAGTAAAGCTCACAATTGACCTAGGCGTGCCCGGTGCTGGAACTGTGGACATAAGCAAGGTGCGTGAAGCACTGCCCCTGAACATGGAAGCTGACATCGTGGTTCAGGAAGGTGGCTTAAAGACAAAGGGCGTTGCCATGGAAGAGCTTCAGGACAAGAGTGACGACATGTTCATTGCCGTGGCTTCCATAACTGTGTGGGTTTCCTGCGATAATAGTGAGGAGGCTTAAGCGGCCGGGTTTTGCAGCATAATGCACAACTGAGCCAAGGCTGAGTTAGAATATAATTACATAAAATAAAAGTCATGATGTACTCCTGTGTAATCCCCCAAATACGGTGGGGGAGTTTCTACCTGCAGACCGTAAATCTGCAGACCACAGGGGTGAGGAAGAAACTGCGTTTTAACATGTGGGCGTTTGTTCTTCACCCCCAGTGGTCTAAGCTAAAACACGCTGCTACCAATGTTTTTGCATTTTGTAAGGGTGGTAGTAGCAGCAAAACTGCTGTGCGGGTGGAGGGCAAACAGCTTTGTCTTTTAGGTTTTTAGTTAACCCTCCTTCTTTTGTTTTTTTGAGTTGTTTCCCGCACGGTCGTCTTCTTATGTGTTTGCCTTTGGAAGGAGGTCGACGTTATCTTGATTAACTGGCTGGAACGACACTTCGATTTTGAAAGGCACGGTGCCAACTGGACGGACGAAATTATTGCCGGCTTGACCACATTCATTACCATGGCTTACATTCTTTTTGTCAACCCAAACATTTTGGGTGAAGCTGGCATGCCCAAGGGCGCGGTTCTCATGGCAACTGCTATTGGAGCTGGTATTTCCACGGTGATGATGGGTTTTTATGCTAAACTTCCCTTCGCTTTAGCACCCGGCATGGGGTTAAACGCCTATTTTGCCTATTCAGTATGCTTGGGCTTGGGTTTACCGTGGCAGGTGGCACTTGGAGCTGTGTTCATTGATGGTGTGATTTTCTTTTTGCTTTCCGTTACCCCTGTTAGGCGTTGGATTGTGCAAGCCATTCCGCTAAGCATTAAACTGGCAGCCTCGGTGGGTATCGGTTTGTTCATTGCCTTCATCGGCATGATAAATTCTGGCATCGTGGTGAAGAACGATGCCACGCTGGTGGGTTTGGGCAGTGTGACTAGGCCTGAAACCATGCTGGCATTGGTTGGTTTAATCATCATCGTGGTGCTCATGGCACTGCGTGTAAGAGGCAACATTTTACTGGGCATCCTCATTACCACCATAATTGGTGCTTTCATAAAGGGCAGCACAGGTGTGCCTATTACGAACTTCACTGGTTCAGTACTGGCACTGCCTAACTGGGGCGAGCTTTCTCAAACCTTTGGTGCCATGGACATCATGGGGGCACTAAAGTGGGGCTTTGTGTCCATCATATTTACCTTCACCTTTGTGGACATGTTTGACACGCTGGGCACCATTGCTGGCTTGGCTGCTAAGCTGAACATATTAAAAGAAGACGGCAGTTTCGAGGGAGCTGACCGGGCGCTTGTAACTGACGCTGTGGGCACCATGGTGGGTGCCGTGGCTGGCACTTCCACTGTGACCACCTACGTGGAGTCGGCAGCTGGCATCGCTGAAGGTGGCAAAACGGGAGCTACTGCCCTTGTAACAGGCATACTGTTTTTGCTTTCGCTGTTTCTTTGGCCCTTGGCAGAAGTAGTGCCTTCTGCAGCTACGGCACCAGCTCTCATTGTGGTGGGTTTTCTTATGATGGAGCCCATTTTGAAAATTGATTTTTCTGAGCTAACAGAAGCCATACCAGCTTTCATCACCATGATTGCTATGCCCTTTACCTATTCCATTGCCAACGGACTCATTTTTGGCATTCTAAGTTACGTCATCATGAAGCTGTTTACGGGAAAAATAAAAGAGATTCATCCTGTGTTGGCAGTGCTGGCGCTGGTATTTGTGGTTTACTTGGTTTACTAAAATGCTGTCACCTCTGCTTACTTGACATACGCACAGTTACGTTTGTGGCAGAGGGCGGGAAGTGACAGAAGCTACGTTGCCCGCCCGAGAATCGGTTCAACCTCCTCCTTTTCGTTTGGAGCCGTAC
>Ga0208938_1002322_pt1 | contig 10104 bp, 9 predicted proteins | sample AD_UKC125_MetaG_FD_184434 | JGI IMG/M metagenome (GOLD analysis project Ga0208938, IMG submission 184434) | Active sludge microbial communities of municipal wastewater-treating anaerobic digesters from USA - AD_UKC125_MetaG (SPAdes) (version 2) | ecosystem: Engineered > Bioreactor > Anaerobic >... | reverse complement strand
TGTTATCGTCGATGCGAAATACCTGAGGGTAAGAGAAAACCATCGCATAGTAACTAAAGCATTCATGGTGGCGATGGGGATCACAAAGGACGGCCGGCGGGAGATCATTGGGTTTGACACATACGACAATGAGACGAAAGAGACATGGACAAGGTTTCTATTAAGCCTGAAGAACCGAGGTTTAGAAAACATAAGCATAATAACATCCGATTCTCACAGCGGTCTTATTGCGGCATTGAAGGAGGTATATCCAGAAGCAGCCTGGCAGAGGTGCCAATACCATTTTCAGAAAAACATATTGAAGGAAACCCCGAAAAAGTTTCAGGCAGGATTGCAGACGGAACTGCGTGAGATGTTCACGGCGAAAACGATAGAAGAGGCGAGGAAATTGCGTGATGAGATCTACAGTGATTACAGGGATGTTGCACCGGAGGCTATGGAAATACTGGACGAGGGATTTGAGGACACTATGACAGTTATGATGCTGCCTGAGCAAATGCGTCCACCACTTCGTACGACCAACTATTTGGAGCGTGAGAATGGCGAATTGGAACGCCGCTATGCTGTCATTCGGATCTTTCCCAACGTAGAATCCATAAATCGCCTGATGGGAGCTGTTCTGATAGAGAGGCATGACATATTGAGTATGAGAAGGCCATTATTCTCGGAAACAAGGTGTATAGAGGCGCTCAAAAAAGCCAGACCAAAACCCGTTCACGACCCAAACCCGGTCACGACCCAGCATGCTTGTATTTCTTGTTTACAGCCAAATGCTGGGGTATAATATGATAAGTATACACCTGGTACATACCAGGTGTATACCAGGCATACACGGTATATATGCCATTATTCGCTGAGCATATTTCCGGTACATGCCTGGTAAACCCCGGGCATACGTCCGGTACACGCCTGGTAAACCCCGGGCATACGTCCGGTACATGCCTGGCAGACCCCGGGCATACGTCCGGTACATGCCTGGCAAACCCCGGGTATACGTCCGGTACATGCCTGGCAATCCCCGGGTTTACGTCCGGCACATACCTGGTACATGACTCGTAAACCCCAGGTAACCCCCGGATAACCCCCAGACACATACCTGGCAAACCCCAGGCAACCCCCGGGCAAACCCCAGACACATACATGGCAACCCCGGGCAAACCCCGGGTAAACCCATGGCCCATGCCAGGTATACGCCGGGATATCAGTGCCTGGCAGACAAAGCAGAGAACCCGGTGCAACAGGCACATATTTGCCGGATTCCAGACTTGCATGGAGCAAAGGAGAGCCTTCTATGAAAATAATAAAACCCCATTTCGAAATACTGACAAGGGTCGACGGGATGGAAGTCCTGAAAATGCTGGAGCTTGCCGGGCGAACATGTTACAAGTCCGAAGACAGGATCACGGACATTTCGGCCGTCGACTTTGTCAGGATGATCCTGTCCCGCGGGCACGAGTCCGTCATTGAGCATTTTTCGATTACCGCAAAAATCGTATGCGACAGGGGAGTATCCCATGAAATAGTCCGGCACCGGATAGCTTCATATGCCCAGGAGTCTACCCGGTATTGCAATTATTCCAAAAGCAAATTCGGCAGCCAACTGACATTCATCCAGCCTTCATGGTGTTCGGTAGACTGGACGGAATACAGCCCTGAAGAACTGGATGACATCCTTCGGGATGAGCCGGTCGTTCCGGACCACATATGGCTGAAGGCGATGAAAGCAGCTGAAACATATTATTTCCAATTGCTTGAGGCGGGTCGTTCGCCGGAAGAAGCGCGTGCGGTCCTGCCAAACAGCCTGAAGACTGAGATCGTGATGACAACGAACCTCAGGGAATGGCGGCATTTCTTCAGGATGAGGACCTCAGCCGCATCGCATCCGCAGATGAGAGAGATCGCGGTCCCGCTCCTTAAAGCATTCAAAGACATGATACCGGTCGTATTCGATGATATAGACCCCGGAGAATAGGAGTGTGCGAAATATGGACACAGGAATGATAATAATCGGCGAAAGGCTGAACAGCACGAACAAGGCTGCAAGGACGGCCATCGAATCCCGTAACGCTTCCTTCGTGCATGATATGGCCAGGAAACAGGCGGACGCGGGTGCAATGTACATCGATCTGAACGCCGGCATGTTTGTCGAAGATGAGCCGGAAAGGCTGGAATGGCTGACCAGGACGGCGCAGGAAGCCGTTGATGTCCCGCTGTCACTCGACTCACCGAATGCCGGGGCATTGGAAAGGGCTCTGAAGGTCGTCAGGACAAAACCCATCATCAATTCCATAACGCTCGAGAGGGAGAGGTACGATTCAGTCCTGCCGCTCGTGCTTGAATACGGCACAGGAGTGATCGCGCTGTGCATGGACGACAACGGGATGCCTGAGACGACGGAAGAAAGGGTCGCTATAGCGGACAGGCTCATTTCGGGACTTACAGCAAAAGGCGTAGACATATCCGATATCTTCATCGATCCCATGGTCAGGCCCATAGGCACCGGATCGCATTACGGAACGGTCGTCCTCGAGACGATCCGCCGCGTCAGGTCCGAGTTCCCGGAAGTCCACATCACCTGCGGCCTGAGTAACATATCCTTTGGCTTGCCTGCAAGGAAAGTCATCAACCAGGCTTTCATGATCGCCGCCATGACATGCGGGCTGGATTGCGCCATACTGGATCCGCTGGACAGGAAGCTGATGGCTTTCATATACGCAACGGAAGCATTGCTGGGCAAGGATGACTTCTGTGTAAACTATCTCACGAAATACAGGGAAGGCCTCATAGACCTGCAATGATGAAGGCCTTTTGGCATGCCGGGAGGATCTGATGAAAGTCGTCGGGATCGTAGCCGAATACAACCCATTGCATTACGGACACCTCTATCATCTCCGTTCCGCCCGCATGGTGACCGGGGCTGATTGCGTCGTGATCGTGATGAGCGGCAATTACACCCAGCGCGGTGAACCCGCCGTGGTCAACAAGTGGGCCCGTGCCGAAATGGCATTGCTTGCCGGGGCCGACCTGGTCATCGAACTTCCAGTTGCCTACGCCATGGGCAGTGCAGAGTACTTCGCGTTCGGTGCCGTCAGGCTGCTCGACAGCCTGGGAGCCGTCGATTTCATATGTTTCGGCAGCGAGTCGGGCAACATCGAAGGCCTTAAGGCCATTGCCTCGATCCTTGCTGATGAACCGGAAGAGTATAAGATCCTCCTGAAGGAACAGCTTTCAGCCGGCCATTCCTTCCCTGCTGCAAGGCAGAGGGCGCTGTCGGCCTACCTGCGGGGAAAGTTCGGCAAAGACAGTCTCACGCGGATGATGAAAAGTTCAAATGACATCCTGGGCGTCGAATATCTCAAGGCCCTGCTGCGTCTCGAAAGCAGTATACAGCCCCTCACGATAAACAGGGTCGGCAGCAGCTACAACTCGACTGAACTGAGCGCTAAATTCAGCAGCGCCACATCCATCAGGAAGATCCTCAGCGTCAACCAGTGGAAGTGTGCGAAAAAGCTCATAGAATCCTCCATGCCCACCGAGTCGCTTTCCGTGCTTGAGCGCGAGATCGAACTCGGAAGGGGACCCGTCTTCCCTGCTTTATTCGGCTCCGCGATAATATCCCTGATCAGGAGGATGTCCGCCGACGAACTGAGGAGCCTCCCTTATATGGAAGCAGGCCTGGAAAACAGGCTTAAGCTGGCTGCAGACAAATCCGGCACATATGAGGAGTTGGTCAATAACATCACCACAAGACGCTATACTGCCACAAGGGTGCAGAGGATCCTTTTCAGCCTGCTGATCGGGCTTGACAGCAGGAAATTCGAATTTTTCAACAGCGTCGGCGGACCAGCGTATATCAGGATCCTCGGGTTCAACCGTACAGGCAGGCGGCTCCTGTCCTCGATCAGGGGTAAAACTGATCTGCCCATTATCACGAAAACTGCTGATTTCAAAGCATCAGACATCCCGGGTGTTTCGGAAATGCTGGCTCTTGAGTCGAATGCCACGAACCAGTTTGTATTGGGCTACGAAAACCCGTATTTCAGGACATCGGGCAGTGATTTTACACATAACGTCATTTATATCGATACTTCAACAAAAGACAAATAAAAATCTGCGAATGTTTTCATATATTATTTCATAAACATGAAGGAATTTTTTAGGGTTTATAGAATAGGTTATATATAAACATGATGGAGGTGTACCATGAAGTACTTGTCTAAAGCTATCGATTTCACTATCAAAAACTGGATGCTCATCATCCCCGTGTTTGCTCTGATGGCTTAGTCAACCTCATACAGAGTGGAGCAGTGACCGGACTTATTTCGTTGATCACGCTCGCAAACATCGATAACTTTACCAGTGTAGAAGGTTTGCTCAGCATGATCCCTGTTGCTTTCGGAGCAATAGTTGGCGGCAGTATCCTGGCACTTGTCGCACGGTTCATCTATGAACCCACGACATACGGCCTTGCAAGCAAAGGCCTTGAAACGGGAAGTGCTAGTCTGAACGAAATAGGATCAGCGCTGCAGGGGAATTTTGTCAAGTTTGTGATATACATTATAGGAACGCTCGTACTGAACCTGGTTGTAGGTCTCGCTACATTCCTGGTCATGCTTCTCATGGTCCTGCTGGTCGGCTTGCTGAAAGGCCTTGGTATTGTCCTGATGGTTATCGCGATGATCGGACTTGCAATTTTCTATGTAGTATTCTATACGCTTATCAGCCTCTGGTTCCCGGCAATGGTCGTTGACGGCCTCAGCGTATTCGATGCTTTGAAAAAATCTATCGATATCGTCAAATACTGTTTCTGGACGGTATTTGGCATCACACTGCTGGTTAGCATAGCCTGCAGCATCGTTTCATACATACTGAGCTTCCTTGGCGGTATACCGGTGCTTGGCACCATCATACTCAGTGCGATCCCGGCCATCCAGTACTTTGTCATGGCAGTCTTCTCGCTGCTGGTCTATCGTGAAAAAACCGGAAGAGTTACTGCATGACTCATTCCCGGGCACCAGCAACAACAAGCAAAATCGTAGCAGGGATACTGGAAACAGTATCCCTGTTTAGTTTGTCCCGGGGCTGGCCGAAACTGTACACCCCCGCATCGGCGATTGCATCCGCTGTATCACAAACACCTGCGCAACGGTTGAATAACAGTATACAGTGTGGTAAAATACTCAAAAACTAAAAGAACGGCTGAACAAAGCTGAATAACGCTGATTAAAAAAGGAAGGTAGCTATGGCGGACAACGTATTCGACATCCTGAAAGAAAGGGGCTTCATCGCCCAGCTCACGCACGAGGAAGAAATAAAGGATCTTCTTTCAAACAACAAGGTCACGTTCTACATAGGATTCGACCCGACAGCGGACAGCCTGCACGTAGGCCATTTCGTGCAGTTGATGGTAATGGCCCACATGCAGCGGGCGGGACACAGGCCGATCGCCCTCATAGGCGGCGGCACGGCCATGATCGGCGATCCGTCCGGCAGGACCGACATGCGCAAAATGATGACGCAGGAAACGATAAATCACAACGCAGAAAAGTTCAGGCACCAGTTGTCGAAATTCATCGATTTCTCCGACGGCAAGGCCATAATGGTCAACAATGCCGACTGGCTGCTGGACCTGAACTACATCGGGTTCCTGAGAGAAATAGGCGTCCACTTCTCGGTCAACAGGATGCTGACGGCCGAATGCTTCAAATCAAGGCTGGAACGTGGCCTTACTTTCATCGAATTCAATTACATGCTCATGCAGAGCTACGATTTCCTTGTCCTGAACAGGAAACACGGCTGCCTGATGCAGCTCGGCGGAGACGACCAGTGGTCGAACATCATCGCCGGCATCGACCTGATAAGGAGAGTCGAAGGAAAACAGGCCTACGGCATGACATTTGCGCTCCTGACAACCAGCGAGGGCAAGAAAATGGGAAAAACGGAAAAAGGCGCTCTCTGGCTGGATCCTGAAAAAACTTCCCCGTACGATTTCTACCAGTACTGGCGGAACGTCGACGACGCCGACGTCATAAAATGCCTGAAGCTTCTTACATTCCTGCCTATGGACGAAATAAACAGGCTGGCACAGCTCAGGGACGAACAGATCAACGAAGCCAAAAAAGTCCTGGCATACGAAGTCACGAAACTCGTGCACGGCGAAGATGAGGCCATGAAGGCAAGACAGCTTGCCGAAGCACTGTTTGGCGGCGGCGGCAGTACAGACGACCTTCCGTCGACACCGGTCCCGCTTTCGGAGCTCGAAAACGGCATAAACATACTGGACCTGCTCCTTAGGACCGGCCTCGTGCCGTCGAAGAGCGAAGCCCGTAGGCTGGTGCAGCAGGGCGGCATTTACATCGAAGGCGAACCGGTAGCTTCGATCGAACACGTGGTTCGCAGTGATGCGTTCACGAACGGTGAACTGCTTATAAAGAAAGGCAAGAAGACTTATCATAAAGTGGTAATTTCGTAAAGAAACCTGGTTGATTGGAGGTCCTCGATTGGAAATACTGAACACGATATCGGAAAATCTTCAGAAAGGGAAATCGAATGCCGTGAAAGAACTCGTCCGGGAGGCACTGGACAAGGGCATCTCCGCCGAGGATATCCTTGAAGGCGGCCTCATTGGCGGAATGGACGTGATTGGGACAAAATTCATGAAAAATGAGATATATGTGCCGGAAGTCATGCTCGCCGCAAGAGCGATGACCGCGGGCATGGAAGTACTGAGGCCGGTCCTGGCCGGCGCAGGAGTCCAGCCCAGGGGCAGGGTCGTGATAGGCACCGTAAAAGGCGACCTGCACGACATAGGCAAAAACCTCGTCAAGATGATGATGGAGGGCAAAGGCATCCAGGTCATCGACCTCGGCACCGATGTACCTGCGGAACGGTTCATTTCCGCCGCCATGGAACACGAGGCCCGTATAATCGCTTGCTCGGCATTGCTCACCACGACGATGCCCGAGATGAAAAAAGTGGTCGAACTGCTGAAGGAAAAAGGCCTCAGGGACAAGTTCACCGTAATGATAGGCGGTGCTCCCGTCACGGACGCTTACAGGGAGTCCATCGGCGCCGACATATACACGCCCGACGCCGGTTCCGCAGCGGAAGCAGCGGCTAAAGTGTTTGCTGACTGACCGATGTGCCTGCAGCCTGAGTTTTTGCGTACATTTATCACAGAAAAACGAATAGTGACATTCCTCTGCAATGAAGTGCTCCTTTTTGCCGAGGGATGTCACTAATTTTTCGGGGAAGCTCTTCATATGAAAAGTATGGGGACACTCCTCTTCCGATAAGGAATACCTCTTGCAGAGGAGTGTCCCCTTTGTCTCGATGAGTGTCCCCTTTACCTGAAGACTGTCACCCTTGTCTTTATGTCGTCTTTATGCCCCCTTTGCCCAGGATGTCCTCTCTGCTTATATCTCCATTATGATAGGCAATATCATGGGTTTGCGCTTTGTTTTTTCATACAGGTATTCCCTGAGATCGTTCTTTATGACATTCTTCTTGGCAGCCCAGTCGTTGGCCCTCTTCCCTTCCAGCTTCGACAGGGTCTGCTTTATGATCTCACGCGCATTCTCCATCAGGTCTTCCGATTCCCTGACATAAACGAATCCCCTGGAAATGATATCGGGGCCCGCAATGATCTGTCCGGATTCCTTTTCGGTCGTGATGACCACGACGATCAGCCCGTCCTGCGAAAGCAGTTTCCTGTCCCTGAGCACGATGCTGCCGACATCGCCTACGCCAAGGCCGTCAACGAGCACCCTGCCCGACGTGACGCTGCCGTTGATTTTCGCCGAATCCGGCGTCAGTTCAAGTACCTGGCCTATTTCCATAACAAAGATGTTCTCGGGCGGCATCCCCATTTTGGCGGCCAGGTTCGCGTGCTGTTTCAGGTGCCTGTATTCACCGTGCACCGGCACGAAGAATTTGGGCCTTACCAGGCTGTGCATCAGCTTAAGTTCTTCCTGGCAGGCATGCCCCGACACATGCACGTCCGCCAGCGATTCGTATATGACGTCCGCGCCTTTTTTGAACAGTTCGTTTATGACCTTGAATATGGACTTCTCATTGCCGGGTATCGGCGATGCGGAAATGATGACAAGGTCGCCCGGCTCGATCTCCACTTTTTTGTGCTCGTTGACCGCTATCCTCGACAATGCGGCCATTGGCTCTCCCTGGCTGCCTGTCGTCAGAATGACCATCTTTTCGGGCGGATACTTATCGATCATGTCCACGTCCACCATCATACCGTCCGGCACGTGGAGATATCCCAGTTCCATCGCCACATTGACGACGTTCATCATGCTCCTGCCGACTACTGTGACCTTCCGGTCAAACTTGTAAGCGGCGTCTATCGCCTGCTGGAGCCTGTGGACGTTGGATGCGAAGCTCGCCACGATGATCCTGCTCTTTGCATCCATGAAAATATCTTCGAACGTTTCGCCGACCGTCCTTTCGGACATGGTGTAGCCGGGCCGCTCCGCGTTCGTGCTGTCGCACATCAGCAGCAGCACGCCCTTCCTGCCGAGATCGGCAAGCCGCGCCAGGTCCGTCGTCTTCCCTTCTATCGGCGTGTAGTCTATCTTGAAGTCGGACGTGTGGACGATGACGCCCACGGGAGTATGCAGCGCCAGGGCCACCGAATCGGCAATACTGTGGGTGGTCCTGATGAATTCCACCTTGAAAGACCCAAGCCGTACCGTATCGCCGGGCTCCACTCCCACAAGCCTGGCCGATGACAGTATCCTGTGCTCCTCCAGCTTATACTTCAACAGCCCCAGCGTAAGCCTGGTGCCATACACTGGTACGTTGATTTCTTTCAGGAAATACGGCACGGCTCCTATATGGTCCTCGTGGCCGTGTGTCAGCACTATGCCGAGGACTTTTTCCCTGTTCTTCGTAAGGTAAGATATATCCGGTATGACATGATCGATGCCAAGCATATCATCTTCGGGAAACGAAAGGCCGCAGTCGACCACGATTATTTCGTCCCCGTATTCGAAAACCGTCATATTCTTTCCTATTTCCTGCAATCCCCCCAGGGGGATCACTTTCAGCTTTTGTTTATTTTTTGTCACAAAATAACCTCCATAAAATCTCTTTTCTTATATAAATAATTCCACCGTTATGAATATTTTCAACAACTCATCCCGCGATATATACAAGTATTTTCAGCCTCCGCTGCAGCCCGGGCTTCCAGGAGCGCCGTTCCGCCGCCACCTAACCTATTATAGCACTGTATGCAATATTTGCAAAACACTAATTGAGATCCGGCATCAACACCTTCCTTTTTTCAGGGAAAAATAGGTCTTTATTCTTATTGACATGGGAAATTAGTACTAGTATAATGGACTTACCTGTTTACGGAAAGACTCTCTTTTGTTTTACCCGGATCAATATATTTTTTGTGGGTATGGGGCCCGGACGGGGCTCTATATTACTTTCAGGGAAAATTTCAAAATGGCGGCGCGACGACAGCAACAGTTTTGAAAAAACCTCTTGCATTGACCATGGACAATATGCTATAATAACGACTGTCTCAAGCATTGCGGGATTGTGTAATGGTAGCACTACTGACTCTGGATCAGTCTGTGAGGGTTCGAATCCTTCTCCCGCAGCCAGTTATTCACTCACGATCGAAGGATATGCGAGTTGCATGTCCTTCGATTTTTTGTATGACTGCAATTATTCATTATTCTCATCCCCCGGGTGTCATTCCCCGGACTTCGCAGCGCTTCGGAGAAGACTCCCGATCCGCCGGAAAACGCAGGACTGTCCCCCCGGTGAAGGACTGTCCCCCATTGTGAAGGACTGTCCCCAACGTTCAACGTTCGAAAGAATGGCCCCCTCCTTATGAAGAAATGTCCCCGACTTTCTAAGGACTGTCCCCCCGATGTGAAGGACCGTCCTCCGATGTAAAAGACTGTCCCCCCCGGCGAAGGACTGTCCCCCTTGACCAAATAGAAACGGGACGGCAGTGCCGTCCCGTTTACCAGGATATCGTAAAGTTTTTATATTGCCGGATCCACTATGCCGGCCCGTTTATCAGCCAAACAGTGCCAGCAGGACGCCTGCTGCGACAGCAGAGCCTATAACGCC
>Ga0208938_1002320_pt1 | contig 10110 bp, 10 predicted proteins | sample AD_UKC125_MetaG_FD_184434 | JGI IMG/M metagenome (GOLD analysis project Ga0208938, IMG submission 184434) | Active sludge microbial communities of municipal wastewater-treating anaerobic digesters from USA - AD_UKC125_MetaG (SPAdes) (version 2) | ecosystem: Engineered > Bioreactor > Anaerobic >... | reverse complement strand
CCGTGGCCGAGGGCAAGATGGCCCGTGCCGGAGGTTCCGAGGAGGACGCCGAGCAGATGCCGGAGTGGGAGCGCGAGCTGCTGGAGCAGCAGGCTGCCGCAGCCGCCACCGAGACCCAGGAGTCCGAGACCACTGTCGGCGATGAGCCGTCCTTGGCCGAGGATGTGCCGGCCGCAGAGGCCGCTGCTGAGGATGCCGCAGCCCCCGCCGAGACCCCCCAGACCGAGACTGTCGAGGAGACCAACTGATGGCTGTCAGCGCAGCTGATGTCAAGCGCCTGCGGGAGCTCACCCAGGCCGGAATGATGGACTGTAAGACGGCCCTTGAGGAAGCCGACGGCGACTTCGAGAAGGCCGTGGAGATCCTGCGGGTGCACGGCGCCAAGGGTGTCACCAAGCGTGCCGAGCGCACCGCGTCGAACGGCCTGGTCACCTCGCACATCGAGGGCAGCCAGCACGGCGTGCTGCTCGAGCTGAACTGCGAGACCGACTTCGTGGCCAAGACGGACCCGTTCCAGAAGATGGCCGCCGATGTGTCCGCCTTCGTGGCAGCGCAGCAGCCGGCCAGCGTCGCGGATCTGCTCAGCCTCGAGATCGAAGCTGACAAGACGATCCAGGCGCTGCTCGATGAGGCCAACGCGAGCATGGGCGAGAAGATCGAGATCCGGCGGTTCGCCCGCTTCGCCGATGGTTACGTGACTGTGTACCTGCACAAGCACGATCCTGCGCTGCCGCCGAGTGTGGGTGCTCTGGTGGAGACCGATGTCGAGAACCAAGAGGTGGCCAAGAACGTGGCCCAGCACATCGCCGCCATGTCGCCGATCTACCTCTCGAAGGAGGATGTCCCCGAGGACGTCCTGGCCAACGAGCGCAGGATCGCCGAGGAGACCGCCCGCGAAGAGGGCAAGCCCGAGCAGGCGCTGCCCAAGATTGTCGAGGGTCGTGTCAACGGCTACTTCAAGGACGTGTGTCTGCTGGAGCAGGCGTGGGTCCGGGACAACAAGAAGACGATCCGTGCCTACCTGGCGGAGAACGGTGTGACTGTCACCAAGTTCGCCCGGTTCAAGGTGGGCCAGGTCTGACGATGGCACGGTGGGAGTCGGCGCCCGACGGTGGCTGGGAACGCATTCTGCTGAAACTCAGTGGCGAGGTGTTCTCCGGGGGTACCGGGTTGGGCGTCGACCCCGACGTCGTCTCCAGCATCGCGCGTCAGATCGCCGAGGTGGTCTCGGACGGCCGCGAGGTCGCGGTCGTCATCGGTGGCGGTAACTACTTCCGCGGGGCGCAACTGTCGGAGCGGGGTATGGACCGCGCACGCGCCGACTACATGGGCATGCTCGGCACCGTCATGAACTGCTTGGCGCTGCAGGACTTTCTCGAGAAGGAGGGCGTCGAGACGCGAGTGCAGACGGCGATCGCCATGGGTCAGGTGGCCGAACCGTACGTGCCCCGCCGCGCGATCCGGCACCTGCAGAAAGGTCGCGTGGTGATCTTCGGCGCTGGGCTGGGTGTCCCGTACTTCTCCACCGACTCCTGCGCCGCGCAACGTGCCCTCGAGATCGGCTGCCAGGTCGTACTCATGGGCAAGAGCGGCGTGGACGGGGTGTACGACTCCGACCCACGCACGAACCCCGATGCCAGCCGCTTCGAGCGCCTGAGTCATATGGACGTCCTCTCCCGCGATCTCAAGGTGGCCGATGCCACTGCGATCAGTCTGTGCCGCGACAATCGCCTGCCGCTGGTGGTCTTCGACCTCATGGCAGACAGTCATATTCGTCTGGCGGCGGATGGCCAACGGGTCGGAACGCTCGTCTTCTGATCGGTGCCAAGGAGGTGGTCTACACATCTGGTTGGTGCGGGGCGGTAATCGCCGGATCTCAACCAGAGTTGTAGATCATGTGTCCGTTTTGGGAATTTTGCACGGCGAATTCACTACACATCGGGTTGATCTTGGTGCAGTGCCAACCAGATGTGTAGACCGATGGCCGAAGACCCGCTCGTTAGGGTGCCCTAAGCCCTCGGTGCTACCGTAGAAGTGTGAAGTTGGACGATGTGCCCGGCACGGCGGCTGTCACGCAGGTCGACGCAGCCCCCGCCGTCCAGCGCAGGCTTGCCGAGATGGGGGTACGGGTCGGCTCACACATCCACGTTGTCTACCGCACGACCGGCGGGGGTCGCGTGCTGGCTGTTGATGGTTCCCGCATCGCTGTCGACGCGCAGCTCGCGGGCGCGATCCAGGCCGAGCCACTGGATGGCTGATACCCCCGCCAATTTCGCCTCCTGCCATTCCGATGCCGCGGGTCCCCTCGCCGCATCCGGGGCGCCCGTCATCGCGCTCGTTGGGTCGCCCAATGTGGGCAAGTCGACGCTGTTCAACAGCCTGACCGGCGCCCACCGGCAGATGGGCAACTGGCCGGGGACCACCGTCGAGGTTGGGCGCACCCAGTGGCTGCTCCCGGACGGGACGCCAACCGCTCTCGTGGACTTGCCGGGAGCCTACAGTCTCGACCCACTCTCCCCGGACGAGGCCTTCACCCGTTCGATGCTGGTCGGCGAGGATCCGCCGGATCTGGTCATCGTCACAGTCGATGCCGCCCGCCTGTCCAGGTCGCTGTACCTGCTGGCCCAGGTCCGGGAACGGCCAGGCCGGGTGGTGGTGGCCCTAACGATGTCCGACATCGCCGCTCGCCGGGATGTCGAAGTCGATACCGGGACCCTGGCGGCCGCGCTCGGCTGTCCTGTGGTTCGGGTGCTGCCACGCCATGGGATCGGCGACGCCGATCTCGCGCATGCTGTGGAGCAGTCGCTGCACGCTGCACCGCTGGTCGCCCGCGAGACCCCGGCCACCGAAGACGATCTTGAGATCGCCGATCACCGGTTCACCTGGGTCCAGCAGGCCATCGATGCGGCTGTGGTCCAGCCGACGACCGACAAGCACACCTGGTCGGACAGGATCGACCGCTGGGCGACGGCCCCCTGGCTGGGGCCGATCATATTCCTCGCTGTGATGTGGATGGTGTTCCAACTGACCACCACGGTGGCGGCTCCTCTGCAGGACGCCCTCGACAGCTTCTTCTCCGGACCCGTCAGTTCAGCAGCGATCACGCTGCTCACGGCCGTTGGGCTCGGGGGTACGTGGGTCGAGTCCTTCGTCATCGACGGCCTCATCGGTGGGGTTGGGATGTTGCTGACGTTCGTCCCCCTCATGGCGATCATGTTCGCACTGCTGGCGCTGCTCGAGGACTCCGGCTACATGGCCCGCGCAGCCGTGGTGACCGACCGCACGATGCGGTTCATCGGCCTGCCGGGTCGCGCCTTCCTGCCGCTGATCGTCGGGTTTGGTTGTAACGTCCCCGCGATCAGCGCGACCCGGGTATTGCCCGATGCCCGGCACCGAGTGCTCACCGCGCTGCTGGTGCCTTTCACCTCCTGCTCAGCCCGCTTGGCCGTCTACGTGATGATGGCCGCCACCTTCTTCCCCGGCAGCGCCGGCAACGTGGTTTTCGCCATGTACCTGATCAGCATCCTGTTCGTCGTCCTCGTGGGGGTGGCGCTCAAGCGGACACTGTGGCGGACCATGGGCCGCGAACCCCTACTGCTGGACCTGCCGCCCTATCAATTGCCCCACTTGCGGTTGCTCGGCATCGTCACATGGGGTCGCCTCAAGGGTTTTCTGCGGACCGCTAGCGGCATCATCGTGGCGACTGTCGCCGCAGTATGGCTGCTGCAGTCCATCCCCGTGACCGGTGACGGTGCCTTTGCGGACGTCCCCGTCACGGATTCGGCCTATGCCGCCGCCGCTGAGGCGGTCGCGCCCGTGTTCGCGCCGGCCGGATTCGGCAATTGGCAGGCGACGGGTGCGCTAGCGGTCGGATTCGTCGCCAAGGAAGCCGTGATCTCCTCCTGGTCGCAGACCTACGCCGTGGCTGAACCTACCGATCTGCACTCACCGGGGGCGTTGGGTGATGCGGTGCGGGCGGACTTCGACGCCTCCTCCGGTGGCCACACCACCGCGGCCGTCTGGGCCTTCCTGGTGTTCCTACTGGCCTACACCCCGTGTGTTGCGACGCTGGCCACGCAGTGGCGAGAGATCGGACGCAAGTGGACCCTGTTCGGTGTCGCACTGCAACTCAGCGTGGCCTGGGTGGTCGCCGTGGCCATCTTCCAGATCGGCCGGGCTCTGTCATGAGTGGCGGTCCGCTGCGTGCCGTGCTGGCTGCCATCGATGACGGCGCCCTGACCGCGTACGAGATTCGGCGGGAAACGGGGCTGCCTGACGAGACCATCCGCTCCGCCCTCGAGCAATTGCAGCGCATGGGGCGCCTGACTGCAGAGCAGGTCGAGGTGGGCTGCCCTCCGGCCGGCTGTGGCACGTGCGCCCTGTCCACCTCATGCGGCCCGGCGCTGGTCGGCCTGTCCCGCGTCCGCTGAGTCTCAGGCGCCGGACGCCTGCGCGACGGTGAGTACCGACATCGCCAGCACCAATCCGGCGAACCCGATGCCGAGATTGCGTTCGGACCACTTGTTGGACCAGCGCGCGGCCAGCGCGGAGCTGAGCAGGACGAACCCAGCGACGATGATCGTGGCGGGCACGTCGAGGGCCTCGCCGGCGCGGGGGATGAGCGCCACCGCCGAGTTCAGCGTGATCACGAGCAGGGCAGTGGCCGTGGCGGCATACATACCCATGCCCATCACCAAGGTCAGTGCCGGCACGACGAGGAAACCGCCGCCCACACCGAAGAAGCCGGTGAACAAACCCACCACCAAGGCAGTGGGCACGAGCAGCCACCACGGCTGTCGCCGGTGTTCTGCGGCATCCGCGGTCTGTCGCAGCGACTTGCGCATCATGAGACTGCCGGCCACGACCAGCACCACCGCGAAGCCCCATAGCTGCACTCGGTCGTCAGTGAACAGTGCCAGCCGGGACCCGGACACCGCTCCAGCCGCCCCGAGGGCGCTGAACAGGACACCTTCTCGCCAGGCGACCCGTCCTGCGCGGGCGTGATTGATCAGGCCACCGATGGCGCCGAGTCCCACGACGACCAGCGAGGTGGTGCCCGCCTCGTCGGCCGGGATCCCCGCTGTCACCAATAAGGGGATCGCGAGGATGCCGCCGCCGCCGCCGAACAGCCCCAGCGACACGCCCAAGGCGATGCCGATGAGGACGAACTCGAACAGATCCAGCAGGTTCAGATGATCCTCCCGGGGCGGCCCTTACGATCCAGCACGGGACCGTCAGCCGATTGCCAAGCGCGCATCCCGCCGTGCAGGGTGAATGCCTGGTACCCCTGCGCACGCAACTGTTTCGTGACCGGGCGGGCGCGGCTGCCGGATCGGCACACCACGACGACATCCTGGCTCTTCTTGAGTCGATTCAGCCGCGACATCACTTGGCTGCTGGGCATGTGGGTCGCCTGCGGTGCGTGTCCGGCGTTCCACTCCGCGGACTCCCGCACATCGATGAGTTGGGCGCCCTCCCGGACGAGGTCCCGCGCCTGACTGCCGGAGACGCCAGGTGTCCGGAAGCGGTCGAAGATCCCCATCAGTCGAAGTACGCTCCGGCCAGCATCTCGGCGTGCTCGTCTGTGACCAGGGTCAGCCCGCTGGTCGCCGCGTTGGTGAACTCGTCGTCAACGGCAACCACCGGGATGCCGGCGCGGGCCAGCAGGGAGGCGGCAACCATCGCTCGGAAGCCACTTCCGCAGGTCAGCCAGACCGTCGGGTCGGCGCCAGCATGGCTGGCTTCACGCGACCACGCCGCGATCTGGGCGGTTGCACTGGGTAGATCATGCAGCGGCACGTGCCGGGCGGAGGGGATGTGACCGTCCTGCCATTCCGTGGTCCGGCGCACGTCGATCAGAAGAAGGTTCGGGTTCTCCTGCAGGGCGCTGCGCAGATCCGGGTAGTGGGCGCGCTCGATACTGGCGAGGTCAGCGGCACTGCGGGCCCAGGTCTGCGGATCCCCGACATTCTGCGCGGCCGGCCGGTCGATGCCGATGCGTGCCAGATCCCGCTGGAACTCGCTGATCTGCTGCTGGGTGGCCCCGAGTAGCGTCACCGGCGTGCCCCACGGAATCAGCCATCCCAGGTAGGTGATGGCATTGCCCTCGCCGTCGAAACTGAGTGAACCGGCCAGATGTTCTGCCGCCCACAGTTTGCGATGCCGCAGATCCACGACCCATTCACCGGCTTGGATCCGCCGGCGCAACTCATCGGCATCAGCGGTGTCCGCCGGACTCAGGTCGATCGCGCGGGCGCCGCGCTCGTTGGCCGGGCCCATGTGTTTGTAGTAGGCCGGAAACGCATCGAGACCGGCGAGCAACTCGGTGACGAACTCCTGCTCGGACAGGCGCATCGCTGGGTTGGCCTGTGCCTGTTCGCCCACCGTCGAGGCGAGACCGCTCGTGGCGGTAGCGCTGCAGAACGACCCGAAACCGTGGGTCGGCATGACCATGGCGTCGTCGGCCACCTGCTCGACGAGTCGGCGCACTGAATGCCATTGGGCATGCGCCAGTCCAGGGGTGGCCTGCGGGCCGATCAGATCCGGCCGGCCGACGCTGCCGAAGAGCAGCGACCCGCCGGTGAACACGGCGACATCCTGGCCCTCGACAGCGACCGCGTAGGACACGTGGTGAGGCGTGTGGCCGGGAGTGTGGAGCACCCGCCAATGCATGCCTGCCGAGGTGAAGGTATGGCCGTCGTGGACCTGCTGCGCCTCGAAGTCGTAGTCATGACCGCTGGGAACCACGTACTCCGCTCCCAGTTCTTTGGCCAGGACCAAGCCGCCGGAGACGTAGTCATTGTGCACGTGGGTCTCCACGACGTGCGTCACGGTCCAGTCGCGGTCCTGCAGTGCTGTGTAGATGCGGTCGATGTCGCGCTGTGGATCCACCACGACAGCGGTCTGATCCATTCCCACGACGTAGGACCTATCGCCGAGATTGGGCGTCTCGATGATGAGGATCTCAGGGGTCATCGGGCACTCCTTGCCAAAGTGGTGATCGGGTAGCCGGCGCGCTGCCAGGCCTCGGTACCGCCATCGACGTTGATGGCGTGGATGCCCCGCTGGGCCAGCCACATGACGACCTGACCGGACCGGTTGCCGGTGCGGCAGATGATGTAGGTGGGCGCTGTGCGGAACTCGGTCTCGCGCAGCGGCACCAGTGACATCGGAATCCACTGCGCACCGGGTACATGGCCGGCGTCGTACTCGAACTTCTCGCGCACGTCGATCAGCCGGGCCGGCAGCGCGGCGTGGAGTTCGGTGACGCTGATCTGCTCGATCATCGGCACGAGCACCGCTGCTCAGCAGGGAAGGCGCCGAGGACCTGCGTGGCATGGTTGCCACAGCCGCTCCAGGTCACCTTCTTGCACTTCGGGCACATCGCGGGGCTACACACAACTGCTCCTATAGGGGGAGGGGGTATATTGGGAATACCTGAACTATACCCACCCGGGGTATCGTATGCAAGGAGGACCCATGCACTACGGACACGAGGTGCTTGACGATCTGCGCCCGCAAACCCGTGAGCTTCGCCAGCTGATACCCGATGTCTACAAGGGTTTCGGCGCCTTGCACTCCGCGGCTTTCGCCGACGGCGCGCTGGACTCGAAGATGAAGGAGCTGATCGCGCTCGCCATTGCCGTCAGCACCCAGTGCGACGGGTGTATCGCCTCGCATGCCAGAGCTGCGGTGAAGCAGGGCGCGACCCTTGAGGAGGCCGCGGATGCCATCGGTGTCACGATCCTGATGGGCGGTGGCCCAGCGTCGATCTACGCCCCGCGCGCCTTCGCGGCGTTCAAGGAGTTTTTCGAAGCGCAATAGGAGCAGGAGGCCGGTGTCCACAGATTGTCCGGCGGACACTCCAGGTCTGCGGCTGACGCAGCAGGGTGGGAGCATGCAGCAGAACACACTCACCCTGATCGGATCCCTTGCCACTGACATCCTGACCACGACTGCTGAAGACGGCACCCCGATAGCCCGCTTCCGCATCGTGACAGTGCCCCGGCGCCTGGACCGCGAGACGCACACCTGGGTCAACGGCTCGCCGACGTTCATGACTGTGACCTGCTCCAAGCGGCTTGCCACCAATGTTGCGGGCAGCCTGCGCCGAGGGGACCCGATCATCGTCACCGGCCGCCTGCGGGTGCGTGAGGACCGGGACAAGCGACTCAGTCGCGTGGAGATCGATGCCTGCGGTGTCGGCCCCGACTTGAATCGGGTGATGGCCGCCCCGCAACGCCACCCCAGCCGCTCGGTGGCGTGAGGTTCAAGTCGATCGCGCCGGGTAGATGTGCCACCTATGAGTGCTCGACTTCTGATCGGTCTGCTGTTCGGCCTGGCCATGCTGGGGCTGGTTCTGTACGGGCTGTCCGTCATGGCCGGGGCCGCAGGCCCGGGGTCGTGACCAGCGGACCAGTGGCGCACATACCCTGGGTGAGTGGCTGAATTCATCTACACCCTGCGCAAGGCACGTAAGGCGCACGGCGACAAGCTGATCCTCGACGATGTGACCTTGTCGTTCCTGCCGGGCGCGAAGATTGGGGTCGTCGGCCCCAACGGTGCCGGTAAGTCGACGCTCTTGAAGATCATGGCCGGTACCGAGACCGTCTCCAACGGCGATGCGATGCTCAGCCCGGGTTACACCGTGGGCATCCTGGAGCAGGAGCCGAAACTCGACGAGACAAAGAACGTTCTGGAAAACGTCGAGGACGGCGTGGCCGAGACCAAGGGCCTGGTCGCCCGCTTCAACGAGATCTCCGAGGAACTCGCCGACCCCGACGCGGACTACGACACCCTGCTGGCGGAGATGGGCAAGCTGCAGGAGGAACTCGACCGGCGCAACGCCTGGGACCTCGACGCCCAGTTGGAGCAGGCCATGGACGCGCTGCGCTGCCCGCCCCCGGATGCCGACGTGACGGTCCTGTCCGGTGGTGAACGACGCCGGGTCGCACTGTGCGCCCTGCTGCTGCGCCAGCCCGACCTGCTGCTGCTCGACGAGCCGACCAACCACCTCGATGCCGAGAGCGTGCAGTGGCTCGAGCAGCACCTGGAGAAGTACCCGGGCACCGTCGTGGCCATCACCCACGACCGCTACTTCCTCGACAACGTTGCCCAGTGGATCCTGGAGATGGACCGCGGCCGCTGCTACCCGTACGAGGGCAACTACTCGACCTACCTGGAGACCAAGGCCGGCCGCCTCAAGGTCGAGGGCGCCAAGGACGCGAAGTTACGCAAGCGCTTGACCGACGAACTCGACTGGGTGCGCTCGAATCCCAAGGCCCGGCAGGCCAAGAGCAAGTCCCGTTTGCAGCGGTACGACGAGATGGCCGCCGAGGCCGATCGCACCCGCAAACTGGACTTCGATGAGATCCAGATCCCGCCGGGACCCCGCCTGGGCAGTGTGGTGGTACAGGCGGACCACCTCGAGAAGGGGTTCGGCGACAAACTGCTGATGGACGATCTCAGCTTCGACCTGCCCCGCAACGGGATCGTGGGGGTCATCGGTCCGAACGGTGTCGGAAAGACGACCCTGTTCAAGATGATCCTCAACGCCTCAGGCGGAGCCAGCGATGAGCGCCCCGACGAAGGCAGCCTGCGGGTCGGGGAGACGGTGCTGCTGTCCTACGTGGATCAGGGCCGCGCCGGCCTCGACGCGACGAAGACCGTTTGGGAGGTGGTCTCCGACGGGCTGGATTACATCAATGTCGGCAAAGTGGAGATGCCGTCGCGGGCCTACGTCTCCGCGTTCGGGTTCAAGGGCCCGGATCAGCAGAAACCGGCCAAGGTCCTCTCCGGCGGTGAGCGGAACCGCCTCAACCTCGCCCTGACGCTGAAGATGGGCGGCAATGTTCTGCTGCTCGACGAGCCGACCAACGACCTGGACGTGGAGACGTTGGCCAGCCTCGAGAACGCGCTGCTGGAATTCCCCGGGTGCGCGGTCATCACATCCCACGACCGCTGGTTCCTCGACCGGGTGGCCACGCACATCCTGGCCTACGAGGGCGATTCCCAGTGGTTCTGGTTCGAGGGCAACTTCGAGGGTTATGAGAAGAACAAGGTCGAACGTCTCGGCCCCGAGGCCGCCCGACCGCACCGCGCGACCTACCG
>Ga0208938_1002313_pt1 | contig 10144 bp, 15 predicted proteins | sample AD_UKC125_MetaG_FD_184434 | JGI IMG/M metagenome (GOLD analysis project Ga0208938, IMG submission 184434) | Active sludge microbial communities of municipal wastewater-treating anaerobic digesters from USA - AD_UKC125_MetaG (SPAdes) (version 2) | ecosystem: Engineered > Bioreactor > Anaerobic >... | reverse complement strand
TCTGGCTTCATTCAAAAGCACCTGCTCTTCCGGTGATAAAGCTTGAATTGGCTTAAACTCTACCACTTCTTTTAAGAAAGTGGCTGATCTATCACGGCTGTTTATTATGGTAATTATAAACCCAGTGCCCTTCCTATTGAGCACCAACATGGAACCACTTTGACGCCCTTTGGCATCTTGAAAAGCATCATACCGCACCACTTTGCTGTAATAAAAATCCTTTTCTTCTTCACTTTCCAGCGATTCTACCCGCCACTTTACATCTTCCAGATCACGAAGTATGTTATCGACTTGATGACTAAGGTTCTCAAAACCCTTTATTCTTGAGAGTCGGACTAAAAGCCAAACATTAACGACAATTAAAACAATGGCAATGCTCCATAACCCATAAAAGACGTAAACATTATCAATCGGCATTTAGCAAGACCTCCTCGGGTAGAAGTGCAGCCTTCCTACTCACATAGTTTACCACATCGGCATTATCGCCCGTGGCATGAAGGATCAAATACTGCCCATTTACATCCAAGTCGTCATCATTATCAGATTCCAGCTTTCCTAATATGTGCGCAAGGGGATCATACACTGCAAGCCCTTTTGCCTCAAATAGTTCCCCCACCTCACTCAAGTGAGTACACCCCAACACCACATGAGAAAAGTTTTCTTTACGCGCAAAAGAGGCTATTTGCTCCACCATCTTTTCAGCTCGCTCTGTATCATCCTCTTGCAAGGCCTCAATGAGATCTGTAGCAGATACCTCAACCCCTCGACCAGCTGTGAAATAAGTGTAAATGCGAGCACGCACCGTAGCCTCAGTAGCTAATATGAGTGGTTTCTCCAGCCCCATAAGACCGTTGTGATAAGCATATGTGTGGACAATGGGAAAAGCAACTCTTTTCTTAAACACGGGCCAATATCGTAAATACACACTGCTTATGGTGTTACAAGCCAAAAACATGCCGTCAAACACATTCCCAGGTGTGCCTGCTATACTAGCTGCATAACGAAAAAAGTCGTCAAGTACTTTGTAAAGCTCCGTTTCTGATTTTAGTCCCAAAGGAAAGTTCAGAGTGTCAGCATAAAACACAACACGATGCGCCTTCCTACGCTGGAGCAACTCAAGAGAAAACCAAGCACCACCAATTCCAGAATCATACACCAGATAAGATTTCACTCTTAGGATTATAGCAGCAAGCAAGTGGGCGCAATGTTAACCTTTCAAGAATCACAAGGTGTTCTAATGAGCCTGATCAGTTTCATACACGCTAATGTAGGACCCATCGTAGACCAGCGTAGCACTACCAAGGTCAAGCTGCTGCGTTCCTTCCAGTTCCCCGCCCATTTGTCCGCCAGGGCCTGGCGTAGGCGGAGCGTTGTTGGCACTAATCCCTGGATCCTGCATTTGCGGAGTCCCCTGAAAGCTGTCTGGTGAAAACCCATAAGCCCCTACCAACCCTCAGCTTGGTGCACCATAACCAGGATTAACAGCCCCGCCAACGCCTCCTTGAAAACGTCTCATGCCACTGTTTTTCTCTTGTAGGTAAAGTACCGTGGAATAACCATTCATATTGGCATTAGCACTCATGGTCTGAGCAGCATCCACATGCAGTACCCAGCCTGCCCAATATTCAAGTCCATGTCTGGCTACAACAAGTGTGTTTTCAGGTTCTGCAACAGCGTTCTTAAGAGAGCTCAATTCTTCATAAACGCCTTGCGAGATCGTCACATTTTGCATGAAACGTAAACTACTGGGGAGCTCCCATAGCACAAGTACCAGTACCAAAGCGGACAGGCACCTTAAAACGCACGGAATTTTTTTATTGCTCAGTGGAGGCAATAAAACTCCTTAGCGTCAAAGCGTTTTCCACGGCGTGGCCCTGCGCATCATTGTTGAAGTAAACATAAACGCTCTTACCCTGCTCCAACCTTGTTTGAATAAGGTTTGCCCATTTATGGAGCTCCTCCGCAGAATAGCTAGATCGGTAGAGCTCAGGATAACCATGTAGCCGCACATACATAAAATCCGCCGTGGGCGTGGTCACAAGTGGATAATTATCTCCATGGCTAACCACAAAAGCCACATTGTGCTGCTTTAACACCTCAAACACCTCATCATCCACCCATGTGACGTGGCGCAGTTCAATCGCTTTTTTTCCAGGCTTTTCGTCAACCAGCTCCAAGAAACTTTTCAGCAGAGCTAAGTCCTTTTTGAAAGAAGGAGGAAGCTGATACAAAACAACACCCAACTTATCTCCAAGCATGGTGGCAGCCGCGTAAAACTCATTTACCAGTTCGCCTACATCGGACAATCGCCTTACGTGGGTTATGGTTCTATTAGCCTTAAGCGAGAAAACAAAATCATCAGGTAGGCCCTTTAACCACTTACCCACCGTACCCGGCCGTGGCATGTGATAAAAGGTACTGTTTATCTCCACCGTATTGAACTTTGAAGCATAAAAGGGGAGCATCTGCTCCCCTTTTACATCTTCGGGGTAAAACGTGCCTTTCCAGTGGCTGTAGCTGTAACCACTGGTTCCAACGAAAACTGCTTTGTTTCCCTTACACACTGAACTCAGCGAACTTCTCCTTTGGTGCACCGCAGACTGGGCATCTGTCAGGGGCTTCACCTTCAACGGTATAACCACATACCGGGCAGATCAAAATCTTCTCGGCTTCGTAATCCTTGCCCTGCTTAGCCAGATCCAATGCTTTAGTGTACATACCGGCATGAATCTTCTCTGCCTCCAGAGCGTAATGAGTAGTCCTTACAGCTTCCTTCTCACCCTGGAAATCAGCTGCATTGTTGTACACGGGGTACATCTCATTTACTTCAAAGGTTTCACCGTCCACAGACATCTGCAAATTCGCAGGCACTTCACCAAACTTGCCCAGGGCTTTAAAGTGATTCTTGGCATGGACAAACTCTGCGTAAGCAATGGCTTTCCACAGGTTTGCCAGCTTCTTAAGTCCCTTCTGCTCGGCATCCTCGGCAAAAATCAAATACCTCATGTGAGCCATGGATTCTCCGGCGAAGGCGTCTTCCAGGAACTTCTTTGTCATTTCATGCATTTAGCATCCCCTCCTTCACACTCAATTATAATATATCAAAATATTGTTACCCCTGGTCTGCTTCCTTAATCATAGTATTTATCTGCTCTTCTGTGAGATTCTCTTCCTTTCCAACCCGCTTAAGCTCTTCTTTCTTCGCTTTAATTTCTTTTTCCAGTTTCTCCACTTCTTTAGAGAGCTTAAGCAGTTCCTCAGTGAGCACTAAGCTACCTGTCTCACTCAGACGTTTATGAACTAATTCACCAATCCGAATAATGAGTTCTCTGCGCTTTGAATTTAGCCTGCTCAGGTCTGTTCGCAGGGCAATAGTGCGAGAAAGTTCAGAAGCACTCTTTCCAACCTTCTTGCCAATGGTGCCCAACAGATCACCTACGGTCTTTGCAACATCTCCTACCTTCTTCATAACGTCCGATTGCCTCAGTTCATCGACGAGCTTGTCCATCTGCTCCGCTACCGAGGCAGTGATCTGTTTCACTTCGTCACTACCCAAATCGGTCTTAGCCTGCAACTGCTCAATCTTCTGCTCGGCAAAGTCAATTACTTGCTGGATTTTTTCCCTTATTTCACCATCTGATTCCTCCAGCTTGCGCTGAGAGAACTTCACCACATCTTGAAGCGCCTTTATTTCATCTTCTACTGTTTCCGAGGCAAGCATTTTTAGCTCCGTAAACTTCAGCTCCACGTAATCAACCACTTCTTCAAATTTGTTCTTCTCTGCCACTGGGCCGACCCCCTTTCATTTAAAGGATTTATACCCACATAACGGGTCTTCTTAAACTCCGTTTTCGAAGAGCCCCTGGGCACACGCGCAGATCAGCAGAAAAAAGAGCATATAATCAATTCTGAGGAGTTTCTACAACTCACTGCCTACCTAAGGAGGTTGCTTGCGTGTGAAACAAACACTGAACAAAGCTATATTGCTTGCTATTCTTGCCGCTGCTCTTTATAGCATAAGTGCCCCTTTGTCTAAAGTGCTGCTTGGTAGTCTTTCGCCCACCTTCATGGCAGCTTTGCTTTATTTGGGCGCAGGCATTGGCGTTCTTGGCTTAATGTGGTTCAGAAACGCGCGCGGAAGCCAGAGAAACGAAGAAAGAATTTCGCGCAGAGATCTTCCTTTTGTAGCAGCAATGATCGCGTTAGACATAGCGGCTCCCATACTACTAATGGTAGGACTCCAGAAGACTTCTGCGGCCAGTGTTTCACTGCTTGGTAATTTCGAAATCGTCGCCACCGCCCTTATTGCATTGCTCTTTTTCAAAGAATCCATTACGAATAGACTTTGGATAGGAATTGCCTTCATAACTGCGTCTTGTGCTCTTCTGTCTATGGAACCGGGTATAACATACACCTTCTCTGTTGGTTCTTTGTTCGTTTTAGGAGCCACTGTCTGCTGGGGCCTGGAGAACAATTGCACACGCATGCTGTCTGTAAGAGATCCCATGCAAGTAGTAGTCTTGAAAGGATTCGGCTCAGGTTTTGGATCGCTCTTGATTGCCGCTTCCCTTGGTCAAGTTCATGGCGATTTTTCTTCCCTAATATATGCACTAGTACTCGGTTTCTTTGCTTACGGGCTCAGCATATATTTTTACGTCTCAGCTCAGAGGCATCTTGGTGCTGCTAGGACCAGTGCTTTTTATGCCGTGGCTCCTTTTATTGGGGTTATCATCTCCTTTATCCTGTTTGGGGTACCGCCGAATAGCTCTTTCTTCATTGCGCTTCCAGTCATGATTATTGGGACATATTTCGCATCCACGGAAGGTCACGTGCACCCACACAGCCACCTGGCAGTTACCCATAATCATTGGCACCGACACAATGATGGCCATCACAACCATTCACACGAGAAGGCTATTTGGGGCTGGCATAAGCATGTTCACACCCACGAACCATTGGAACACATCCACGAACACTGCCTAAGTCACCATCATGACACGTCTGTGGAAGCGTAGAAGACTCAGAGTTACACGCCTGCTTCTAAATCCACTACTACAATTTCTGGCGGGTTGAACACACGTGGAAGAATACTTTTACTTAATCCCCTGCTCACAATCATTGTAGAACCGCCAAGGTCGTAAGATCCACCTCCATACTTAGGGAACAAGCCCTGATTAGGTGCGTACAATCCATTCAAGAGGCCGGGTATTCTGATTTGCCCTCCATGAGCGTGCCCAGCTACCACTAAATCAAAACCAATCTGAGCATAGTACTGAACGCGTTCTGGCCTGTGTGAAAGCAGTATGGAGTAGGCACTAGCATCCAACTGCGCTTCACACTTCTCCAACTCCTGGTCCCACCCAGGAGATATCCCTGTTCTAAAGAATGATTCCTCCTCAAAACCATCTGGATCATCTACCCCACAAATTTGAATTCTTTGTCCCTGTACCTCGACAGTTTTGCAGTTACCTTCAAGCACTGTAATCCCGAAAGAGCGTATAGAGTCCTTTATCTCATACGCTTTCCCAGACCAAAACTCGTGATTGCCAGTAACGTAAAAACAGGGGTATTCACTACCTAATGCCTGTAAGAGCTGCAGTGCACCTTCCATGGGCCTTTTGTCATCCACAATGTCACCTACCAGTAGAACCAGATCTGGTTTCAACTCTCTTATCTTTGCAAGTAGAATTGATTGATTCTTGCCGTACATGGTGCTGTGCAAGTCCGTGAGCACCAATAGCCTGACTGGATTTGTTAACTTCTTTGAGTTAAGAGTATAACGCCTAATCACTAAACCTTCCCACGTACTCACAACCAGTAAAACGACTATTCCACAAACCAGCAAAGAGGATAATATAAGCTTCTTTCTTACCTTAGCCACATTCTAAGAATAACTCAAAAAAGAAACGCTGAGTTTTTTGACAGATGGCGCAATGACGCTGCGGTGTTAGACATGAACAAAAAGGTTTATGAGCTTGAAAGCAGCATTCACACTTAGCCTTTCGTAAGGCGAAACATTCAATAAGATATGACCATAGCGCAACCAGTAAGAATGATGCGTCATCACAGGGATTCATTGAATTAGTAGGTTATGTTACAAACAGCAAAATGTACCAACATGTAGCAGCTCGGAGCAAGTGAATTAGTCTAAATAGCTGACTCTTCGGCGGCCTATCGTTGCTACTCAACAAACCATAGCTCGAGTCTATAAATATCTAAGCCGTCGATTTCCCCTTCATACATAAAACCATTTTTGACTTCGATTCTTTTGGTTGCTTCTTGCCTTCGATCACACTCAATTACAAGACATTTCATATGCCTGCTTTTTGAGCTTCATTAATCATGGACTTTGTAACTTCTCCAGCTAGGCCCTTGCCCCACCGCTTTTTGGCTATAATCCAAACTATTTCGTAACAAACATTATTGCAGCTTTCGCTTTGTACAGATCATGTGCAATATGGCCCACCAGTTACCCTATACCTTTAATCTGTAATGCATACACAAGCAGATTTTGAGAGTCTATATATGCTCTTTACAAGAAAGTTCAGTTACATCAAGCCTTATAACAGCAACCTTATCTATCGCTTCGTCAGTAAGCGCCCAATTGTCTTTGCCTGAATAGTGCTCCATTATAAGATTCAATGCTACTCTTTTTTCTTCCAAATCTTCCACCAATGCTACAATGCCTTTCCCGATCACGCTACTATATAGAAATGAATAATCACAAGCTTTTTCACCAGCCATTACGGCGTGATTCGTATCCAATTCAAAGCCAACTAAGGGATTTGCCTTAATCAGTTCTATCTTTTTTCCTTCACTTGCTCCGTGAAAATAGAACATTCTTTTCCCATCTTCACTCTTGAAACCAAAATTCAACGGAACAATGTAAACACTATCCCCGTCTACCATCCCAAGCCTGCAACAATCACACATTCTTATAATTTCATCAATTCTCGCTGGATCCGTGACTTCCCTATCGTGCCTTCGCATTCATTTCCTCCCGATTACTAGATTGAACTAAGCTTCTCCAGAGCTTGTTCCTCAGAATCCACAAAAAAGACATCCTTGCCTTTGTTGCTTTCATAAATAAAATCTCTTAAACTCTTGCTCTGATATATGGAAAAGTTACCAACAAATGCGATTTTCATTCGATAATTTACGAACTTTTGCAAGATACTACCTGCAAGTCCTGTACTAAGGTCGAAAAACTCTTCTGGTACAATAGCTTTGTCAACAATAATCCTGTCGCAGTCGGTCTCCTCAAGCACTCTTGCCATAAAATCTACCGCCGACCGCTCATCATTCATTAGGAACTGCTTGTGTTTCACAAAGGTAATTGTGACTTCTGCATTATCTACAACAAAAAAATAAAATAGTCAGCCTCCCCTTAACCGGTTTCGTCCCCCACGCAATTTCTAAGAGAAAAAACAATGACATATTTGCTGGTACAGGTTGCAACCCATTGCTTAGTACAAACGATTTGCTTTCACCTGTAGTGCATCGCTACGCCCCCCACCCACGAAGACCCTAAATGCTTTTTCACCTTTCCTTCTGCTAACCGTGATTGAATTCTTTCCTGCGTCTAGTATTTTCTGAACTTCTTCCTTATGCAAAACTGCCAGCTCGCTTGATCCCATGCCTTGGCAACCACACACAAGCGCAACTGAAAGGTGCTTTTTATCATCTATGTATTTCCTTAGTTCTTTAACCTCATCGTCTGAAAACACAAATTGCCAGCTGGTGTAATCAACTTTAGTCTTATTCAATGGATTTGATCGGTACTTCACAAACAGTCTGAAGTCACCTTGATCTGTTGTGAATTCATATACACGCCTGCTTTCACCTCCTTCTATAAGAGCAGGACGAATACCCGCGTTGAACAGCGATGATAACACAGCACCATAATAGTAATCCGCCACCTTCAACTTCATTTTCCCACCTACCCCCAATCTCCAAGCAAAATCTTGGATAAGATTGACATTATCATATTTCCAAGTTGTTACTTTTAACTGCGTAAAACAAATCTCGGATTACATAAACTGAAAACAATAATAAATAAAGAGTAAGAAAGACCTTTTTAAGAGAATGGTCCTCAGTACACTCCAACATAGCACAATAAAAGTTAATCTTTAGCTAAATTGCCTCAACAACGCTATGAAGTCCAATAGATTGTTCAAAGCTACAAACAGCTTGATGCAATCTTCTTGGTTTACTCTCCGTTTGTTCATGCCATGCGCTAGGAGATTTCTATTAATAACCGCTGGATCTTCTGCAGTGAAATCTACCCTAGAGAAAAAAGTCTTGAGACATGAAAAGAGGTTGAGATGCAAGAGTGGTAAGAGCTTTGTTCTATCGTTACTCTCCACAGACTTTGCATAACTCTCAAAATCGCGTATTGCACTCATCCCAAACCTGGAATTATTGTTGACTATGGTTATGATCTCTGAATCGATGATACTAAAGAGTATTAATGCACATGCCTTAAAATATGTCTCTTTATAACAGCCTATGGACTCGTTAAGATCATGTACATTGCCCAGCTTTCCCTTGAGTTCATGAAATACAACTTCCATATCTGATGTCTTGCAATACCCTAGCATTACTTCATTCGCTTTCTTACAACAAGGGGGAACAGTACTAAAAAGCCAGATAGGAGCATTAGGTGGGAGAGTCCAACCTATTTTCCCCCAAGATTCATAGCCTTTTTCCACTGCCACATATCGCTCATCAGGAATTCCTAAGATTTGAGATACATCAGAAAACCTAATTAGATTCTCATAAACCGTATTGACAATTCTTGTAGCAAGGTCGTCCTCGTAATTCAGAATTCCACTAACAGAAAGCTTAATAGAGTGACTCAAATCCTCGAAATAGTTGTTTAAATTTATGTTCGCCGATTTTTTTAGATAATTGCTCGCTGCCATCGCAAATCGTTCAGCTTTATCAGCCAGTCTTTCCGTTTGCTCAAAGTAGTCGTTTAGTCCTGGTTCACATCTAATGATGGCCATCATGTAATCATCAAACGTACTGTTCCACTGAGACAAAATAAAATCATCATTCATGCTTCGCACATCATGCTTTACGAGAATGCTGTTAATCAATGCTGCAAAAGCTCTTCTTGGATCCTCACTCTCCCTTAAGACTCCAAAGTACTCAAACCATGATGAAACCGGAATCCTCGCAGAGATGAAATAACTTTCCTGACCAATCAGCAGTTGGACATTATCGCAATCAAAGTCACAACTCATAGAACGATTATAATGCTACTTGAACGCTAATAAGACCTATTCAGAATGTTCATTGGGCTATCAGTTTACACTATGGAACATTTAACCTCCTTCAAGAGTCAATGCTTAATTACAACTTAGTAATTTTGCAGAACTTTTCTGTGGACGTCACAATACAGTGTTTGTCAACTTCGAACCTCTCCACCAAGCAGCAAGGCTCCTTTCCTACACTTCAAAACATCTTTGTGAATTCACGAGATAAAGTCCGTCGCTTTCGCAAATACATCACAGAGTTTCAAGTATACTCTCTAACGACATAAGAATTTCAGGAACGTTAAGTCTTTCAACCATACGCGAACAATGACAGAATAAGATTCCTGCCTTTGCCAACAAGATTAGTGACATGAATTCAGCAACCAAAACACCCTTATAAAACTCAACAACCAGAAACCCCACACACTTCAATTCACCACCATAAGGGCATACAAACTTGAACTGCTGGCGATACACACTCATAGAAACATACTAATTACCGATAAAACAAGTAAAGGGTAAACTAAACTTAAGTTTCTAATTTATTGGTGGAGGCGGCGGGAATCGAACCCGCGTCCGACGAGCCGCTACCTTTCGCGTCTACAGGCTTAGCTTTCCTGTTAAGTCTCGACAGTGCAGCCCAGGAAGCCCAACCACACTGTCCAGCACCAACTTCTTTCACCCTTAAACAGCTGGTGCCACTGCTTAAGAGCCGCTGCATGGGTTGACACTCTTCCAGACTTATGCAGCCTCAGTCTAGAGAGCGGCTGCTTACATTAAGCAGCTAGTGCAAATTCTGGTTCGGCATTTATTTTTGCCTTGCTACCCTTTTTAAGGTGTGGCAGCCAACCCTGCCTGCAGCTCAAGGCTCCGACTCGCCGTCG
>Ga0208938_1002307_pt1 | contig 10166 bp, 10 predicted proteins | sample AD_UKC125_MetaG_FD_184434 | JGI IMG/M metagenome (GOLD analysis project Ga0208938, IMG submission 184434) | Active sludge microbial communities of municipal wastewater-treating anaerobic digesters from USA - AD_UKC125_MetaG (SPAdes) (version 2) | ecosystem: Engineered > Bioreactor > Anaerobic >... | reverse complement strand
AATAGCGAGACCTAGGCCACTTCCCCGCATTTCGGAAGTGTCTATCCTGTTTTCCTGGACAAAAAGTTCAAAAAGGTGCTTTTGAAATTCTGCACCCATTCCAATCCCATTGTCACAAACAGTGCTAGTTAACTGCATATTTTAATCAGAAATAAGCTTTTCACTAATTCTAAGAGTGATGGTTCCATATTCAGGCGTATACTTTACTGCATTTGACAGTAGATTAAAGAATATACGGTTCATTCTGATAATATCTAAAAGAGGAACCTTCTCGCTGATCTGCCCGACATCAAATACAAAGCGCTGATGCTTTTCTTCACAGAGCGGACGGATGACAGCATCCAGATACTTATTAAAATCTTCAAAATAATAAGGTTCCGTATGAAGCTCTATTTTCTTACTCTCCATTTTTGACATATCGAGAATGTCATTCACAAGTCCCAATAGAAATTTGGAAGAAGTATTGATTTTATCAAGATTTTTTCGGGCCTCATCGGGCAATTCCATTTTCTGAGTGAGATAAGTCATACCAATTATACCGTTTAACGGAGTACGAATATCATGACTCATGCGAGAGAGAAAATCACTTTTAGCTTCGCTTGCAGAACTAGCTTTTTTTACTGATTTTTCAAGCTCTATATTCTGTTCTTGAATCTTTTGAACCAGCTGCTCTCTTTTTTCCTCTTCGACAGTTGCATCACAGAAGATAAATAATACAGCATAGGAGATTTCTGAAATCAGACTACCCGGAAATTGGACCTGGATCTCCAGCAAGAATATGGAAGCTATGAAAAATGTGGATAAAAACAGCATATTAGAGCGCTGGGTTAATTTTTTATGATTAAATATGAGAATAACGAGTCCGAGCATAGAGTATACACTGTAAAAACATATGGCAAGAGGCCAAAACATAGGGCCTCGAGTATACCGCATGTCCTTACTAAGTGAGAAAAATAAACTATTCCAGGGATTACTGATTGCCAAAATGAAATAACATATAACAGGTAGAAGTACCAGGAATAGTTGTTGCCTGATCCTGGTAGAGCATTGATAAGAATGGATCAAAACAAGCATATAGACGATCCAAGCGGCGGTAACAGTAGGCATAAGAGCAAAGTAAAGAGTCAATGAAACCTCATAGAGCAACCAGTTGTTATTTAGGTTCATTGCTGTGGATGATATGAAATCTACGACACAATTCAGCATACTGACGCCCAGTACGATCATCAGAAGTTTTTGTTGACGGTCACGCTGGCCCTTTCGGCGTAGACTCTTGATTAGCATGATAATGAAAAGCAGCAAAGCAAATAGATCAGTTTCTGTATGCCACATAAGGCAGAATCCCTCCTTCTCCCTTAGAAATTCAGTTTTCATACGTAATATTATTATAGTTTATATTTACAAAAGGGAACACCTTTATTTCCATTGATTATACATATAATAAATTAGAATCTGATAATATAGACAATTTATAATAGAATGTCTAAAATAGGTTAGGCGAATCGAGTTGATAGGCTACAGATTATATAAAAATAAAAAGCAGGATACTCGTTCTGTTAAATGATAAGCAGGGGAAAGGGATGACAAAATGAAAAAATACGCAGTTGGAGTTGATCTGGGCGGCACATCAGTCAAGATGGGATTCTTTACAACAGATGGCGAACTCTTAGAAAAGTGGGAGATCCCAACCAGAACTGAGAATGGTGGCACAAAGATCTTGCCGGATATAGCAGATGCAGTCAGAGCCAAACTTGACGAGAAAAATCTTACTTTAAAAGATATTGAGGGTGTTGGATTAGATCTACCGGGAGTAGTACTTCCAGATGGAACGGTGAATAAGTGTGTCAATCTGGGATGGGAAGTAATGCGTGCCGATGATGTGCTTACAGAGCTTTTGGATGGAACCAACGTAGCAGTTATAAATGATGCCAATTCTGCAGCTCTTGGAGAGATGTGGAAGGGTGCCGGAATAGGTAAAAAGAGCCTCGTTATGGTCACACTTGGAACCGGAGTTGGTGGTGGCGTAATCGTAGATGGTAAGATAATACCTGGTTCTCACGGATCTGGAGGAGAAATCGGACATATGCCTGTTGTAGAACCGGAAGATGAGCCTGAGGCCTGTGGATGTGGCAAACATGGATGTCTGGAGCAGTATACCTCGGGAAATGGAATTGCTCGCCTAGCCAGGAGAAGATTGGCTAAGAATGATGATCCATCTTCACTTAGAGCTATTGATGATGTAACTGCTCATGATGTATATAATGCAGTTAAGGCAGGAGATGAGGTAGCTCTTCAGATTACAGATAAGTTCGCCAAGATACTAGGAAAGGCACTGGCCTGTATTGCATCAGTTAATGACCCTGAAGTCTTTGTAATAGGCGGAGGTGTATCTAAGAACGGTCCGATAGTAACAGACGGGATCATAAAATACTATAAAGAATATGCTTTTCATGCACTTAAAAATACAGATATAGTTTTAGCAAAGCTGGGAAATGACAGTGGTATGTACGGAGCTGTTAAACAGTTGATAGGCTAAAACGAAGAGTAAATAGGAACTATAATCAAATTACAACAGGATATTGATACAGATTTATAAGAAATGAATGAGAGGGACAGCTATGAACGATAACCAGAAGAAGATTTTAGACAGATTTACCAGATACATATCTGTTTGGACTACATCAAAAGATGATATGGAAAATATACCCAGTACAGAGAGACAGTTCGATCTCTCTAATATGTTGGGAAAAGAACTGGAGAAAATGGGACTGCAGGATGTTAAGGTTACTGATCATTCTTATGTATATGCTACACTTCCTGCTACAAATGGAATGCAGGATAAGAAGATAACAGGATTCATATCTCATGTAGATACAGCTACGGAATTTTCCGGAGAAAATGTCAAACCTATTATCCACGAGAACTATGACGGTGCAGATATTCTCTTGACAGGAAGTGGTAAAATGCTGACAACTAAGGCATTTTCTGATCTTCTCACACTTAAGGGCAAGACTCTTATCACAACAGACGGGACCACACTTCTCGGAGCAGATGATAAGGCCGGAATAACAGCAATCATGACAATGCTTGATTATTTGACTAACCATCCGGAGGAAGAACATGGCGAGCTTAGGATCTGTTTTACACCTGATGAGGAAGTCGGCCGTGGCCCTGACATGTTTGATGTCGATGGATTTGGAGCAGATTACGCATATACTGTAGACGGAGATTATGAAGGCGATGTTGCATATGAAAACTTCAATGCATGTTCAGCTGAAATAGAGATAGAGGGAGTCAATGTTCATCCGGGAGAGGCAAAAGATATAATGGTTAATGCCTGCTTGCTGGCTATGGAGATCAATGAGGCCCTTCCCAAGGGTGAAATACCTGCTTGCACAGAGGGAAGGGAAGGATTCTATCATCTCTGTGAGATGAGTGGCAATGAATCTCATGCCAGTCTTTATTATATTTTAAGAGATCATGATAATGATAGTTTTGAAAATAGGAAAAAGGTTATTACTGAGATCTGCAATAAGATCGGAGCGAAATACCCTACCGGAAAAGTTACCTGCAAGATCACAGACTCTTATGCGAATATGAGCATAGTGATAGAGGAGCATATGGATGTGGTCAATCTTGCCAAAGAGGCTGTTTCGTATCTTGGAATGGAGCCTGTATCCAAGCCGGTAAGAGGAGGAACTGATGGAGCACAGCTTTCATTTATGGGACTTCCTTGCCCGAATCTGGGAACAGCAGGATATGGATTCCACGGACCATTTGAGCATGTAACAGTTGAGGGAATGGAAACTGTATCCAAGATTCTTGTATATATCGCAGAACATCCTCTGAATTAATATTAGTAGATAGGGAGGTAATAAATGTCAAATTTTAGGACACTTGAACTTCATATTGATGTAAATGCTGCCAATGATGTCATTGCTTCTGGTATCAGAAAAGAGCTGGATGAAAAGGGATTATTTTTAATAAATGTAATGGCTTCTCCCGGAGCAGGCAAGACATCATGTCTGATGAGAACTATAGATAAACTCAGGGACAGACATAAGATAGGGGTAATGGAAGCTGATATAGAGGCTGATGTAGATGCCGATAAAATGGAAAAGGCCGGAGTAAGGACGATCCAGGTCCATACCGGAGGCGAATGTGCGATGGATGCTGACATGACGGCAGCAGCCCTTAGAGAATTCCCATCAGATGATCTAGACCTTATATTTATGGAAAATATCGGGAACTTGGTATGCCCCGCAGAAAATGATACCGGAGCAACCATAAATGTTGCTATCTTGTCCATTCCTGAGGGGGACGACAAGCCGCTTAAGTATCCGCTGATGTTTAAGGTCTGTCAGGCAGTTATTATCAACAAGATCGATACTAGAGATTATTTTGATTTTGATGATGATGCCGTAGTAAGAAGAATAAAGAGATTAAATCCTGAGTCGGAAGTGTTTTTTGTATCTGCCAAGACAGGTGAAGGCTTCGACAAATGGACTGATTGGTTAGAGACTCAGATGAATAAATAGAATTAGAATATGGATTTCTGAATATATATTGATAAAATCCTAAACCATAAATACATAGAATTAACATTTCAACTTTTTACTATGCAAAATAAACATAAAAAGATTGCAAAAAATAACATTTATATTGCATTTTACCTAAGAAAAGCTGATAATCATTTATCAAAGGCTGCTATGTTGGCATAGGCTTAACGCTTGAAAATGAGCGCAGAAGTCAGCCGAATAGCGGTTTTTGCTACGTATGTAGGGTTAAAAAGGAGGACACTAAATGTGGTGGTCGGTTCCATTTCTGATCATTTTCCCAATGGTCGTCGGAGTAATTCTTTTTTGTATCCGTATTCAGAAAGCTCGTAAGGCAATAGCATATGTTGCTACGCCTGCGATTATTGTTGCAGTTATTGATCTGGTAGTTAGATTTTTTGCCGGAGGCGCTGTACCAGTAGAATTATATTTTGATACGGAAACTACAGATATGTTTATATCTGTAGGCGAGATCTTATTAATGCTTTTTGTGGTCATACAGTGTTTTAGATATAAGAAGTATTGGATATCGCTTCTTTCAATAGTTCCTACGGGAATGATCCTGTGGTTAGAGTATTTTGGACCAAAATACAATCAGCAGTATCATATCCGTATCGATTATCTGTCGATTCTCATGTGCATTATAGTTGGTGTGGTTGGTGGATTGATCACTATCTATGCTATGGGATATATGGACGGATATCATCATCATCATACAGAAGTCCCAGAGAGAAGACATTATTTCTTCATGGTAGTTTTCTTGTTTTTGGGAGCAATGTTTGGATTTGTTCTTTCAGACAGTCTTATGTGGGTTGACTTCTTTTGGGAGACAACCAGCGTATGTTCATTTATGCTCATTGGATATACCAAGACAGAAGAGGCGGTCAACAATTCATTCAGAGCACTTTGGATGAATCTGTTAGGCGGACTTGCTCTAGCAATTGGTATATTGTATTTTGCAATCAACACAGGAAGCGTATCCTTTAGGATGCTTACAGACTTTGGCGTTGAAGGGGATGCTCTTGTAGCACTTCCAATAGCCCTAATGGCATTTGCAGCACTGACCAAGTCAGCTCAGCTTCCATTTTCAACCTGGCTCATGGGTGCTATGGTAGCACCTACTCCGTCTAGTGCACTTCTTCATAGTGCAACGATGGTCAAGGCTGGGATCTATGTGCTTTTCAGACTGGCTCCGGCTATGTACGGAACAGCTACAGGGACTATCGTTGCCACAGTTGGTGGATTTACGTTTCTGATGACTTCTATTATGGCTATTGCCCAGACAGATGCTAAAAAGGTACTGGCACTTTCAACAGTGTCCAATCTTGGATTAATGGTAGCTTGTGCCGGAATCGGAAGCCCATCAACAATATGGGCCGGAGTATTCCTAATGATCTTTCATTCAGTATCCAAAGCTCTATTGTTTCAGGATGTTGGAGCAACAGAAAATGTACTTTTCAGCAGAGATATTGAGGATATGCATGGACTTATCTATAAGCTTCCCAAGCTTGCATCATTCATGTTTATAGGAATCGTCGGCATGTATCTGGCACCCTTTGGAATGCTTGTATCAAAGTGGGCAGCTCTTCGTGCATCAGTAGATAATAAGGGTATCCTTTTAGTTCTGTTTATAGTATTTGGCTCAGCAATTACATCTTTTTATTGGACCAAGTGGCTGGGTAAGCTGATTGGAAGAACAGCTACAAATGTTAAGGTTAAGGATATAACCAAGGCAAATGAGATGTTTTCTCTTACATGTAATGCGGTAATGATGTTCCTATTATGTCTGCTATTCCCGCTGCTCTCAAGATCGTTTGTAGATCCTCTGGTGGAATCACTTTTTGGCAATTATTATGATGCTATACCTATGAAGATCCTGTATATATTGATCGTATGTGTTCTCGTAGTATTTGCAGTTCCGTTTATTACATATTTCAGTACAAAAGATATGAAGTATGATGAAAAACTGGCCTATATGGGCGGTATCAATATGGATAATGATAATTGCTTTACAGACTCTTATGGAGAACCCAAAAAGGTATGGTTAACCAACTATTATTTTGCTCATAAGATCGGACAGAGAAAACTAATGTTACCTTGTCAGTTGGCTGCCGCCGCCGCACTAGTGATCATGCTATGCATCGTGATCGGAGGCTTACTATGATAGATTTTAGAATTATTTCAGCATTGGCCTTTATTGTTTTAGCTCCATTTATAGGAGGATTCTTAGAGGGCCTTGACAGAAAAATATCTGCTAGAATGCAGAGACGTGTAGGACCTTCAGTTTTTCAGCCTTTTTATGATGTGATCAAATTATTAAGTAAGGAAACAATAGCAGTTACGGCATCTCAGAGGTTCCTTCTGGTTAGTTATATGATACTTACAGTATTTACCGGAGCTATGTTCTTCTTTGGAAGTGACTTATTAATGGTATTTCTGATGTTGTCTACTGCAGGAGTATTCCTATATCTGGCAGGCTGTGTGACAAGCTCTCCGTACTCATCAATGGGAGCTCAGAGAGAACTGATGCAGGAATTGTCATATGAGCCAGCACTTCTTCTCACAGGCCTAGGATTTTATATAGCTGAGGGAACGTTCAGAGTTCAGGATATTGTCAATTCAAGATACAGCGCAGTAATGTTTCTGCCTGGATTTTTTGTAGCGTTTGTTTTTATACTTACGATCAAAATGAGAAAATCACCATTTGATGAGAGCACATCTCATCATCCTCATCAGGAGCTGGTCAAGGGTCTGACCACAGAAATGGGATCAACAAACCTGGCAATTTTTCAGATCACAGAATGGTATGAGAATGTCCTGATGCTTGGTGTGGTAGCACTATTTATAATCAATAGCTCGGTATACAGTATCCCTATTGCTATTATTGTTGTGCTTTTCACATATTTTTTGGAAATATTGATCGACAATACATCAGCCAGAGTCAAGCAGAGCAAGATGCTGTTTCTGGCATGGTCCGTTACGCTTGTATCAGCAGGCGTCAATATGATAATCATTATGCTGATCAGATGATTCAGACTTATATATTGATTGGTTAAAGTTTTCTAAATAAAGCTGTTTAGGAAAGGAAAACAAATGGCAAAATTAAGCAGATCTCCGTGGCTTCTGCATTATGATGCATCAAGCTGTAACGGATGTGATATAGAGGTTCTGGCATGCCTTACGCCGGTCTATGATGTAGAGAGATTCGGAGTGATCAATACCGGAGATCCTATGCAGGCAGATATATTATTGGTGACTGGTGGAGTCAATACACAGAATGCTCCTGTTTTGAAGCAGATATATGATCAAATGTCCAACCCAAAAGTTGTTGTGGCTATTGGTGTATGTGCTTGTACGGGTGGCGTTTTTAAGGAGACATACAATATACTCGGAGGAGCAGATAAGGTCATTCCTGTGGATATATATGTTCCGGGATGTGCAACTAGACCGGAGTCAATTATTGATGGTGTGGTCAAGGCTGTGGGATTGTTTCAAGAGAAATATGACAAAAATATCAAAAACCTGTCTTCATCTGAATGGGCCGAGAAAAAAGCGGCTGAGGAGCTAAATAGTAGGATGACAGATTCTAAGGAGGGAAATTAAATGGCTGATGAAAAAAACATTCTGACTGTCATAGACAAAGAACAACTCCTAGAGAGTGTCATGGTTATGAAAACCAGGGGACTTCGTCTGTCACAGGCATGTGCTTCATACAAGGATGGCAAGTATAATCTTAGTTATTCTTTTGCAGAGGATGATAACTATCGTTATGAGACACTCAGGGTAGTGATTGATAAGGATGATATGATTCCCAGTATATCCGGATTTTATCCTTACGCAGATTTTTATGAAAATGAGATGAAGGAGCTCTTCGGAGTCCGCATCCAGATGATAAAAAATGATTATCATAATAAATTATACAGGATTGCGGTGGAGACACCGTTTTTACCCAAGGATGAGAAGGAGGAAGACTGATGGCTAAGAGAAGCGTAGTACCGTTCGGACCTCAGCATCCTGTACTGCCGGAGCCGATTCATCTCGATCTTGTACTCGAAGATGAGACTGTTGTAGATGTAGTTCCGTCGATTGGATTTATCCATAGAGGACTAGAAGGCCTGGTAAGCAAGAAGGATTATAAGGAATATCTGTACATAGCAGAGAGAACTTGTGGTATCTGTAGTTTCGGCCATGGCAATGGGTATTCACTTGCAATAGAAAAAGTGATGGGAGTAGAAGTCCCTGATAGAGCAAAGTACCTGAGAGTAGTATGGGCTGAGATGAACAGAATACATAGCCATTTGCTATGGGCCGGACTGATGGCAGATGCATTTGGATTTGAAAATCTGTTTTACCAGTGCTGGAGGATCCGTGAAAAGATCCTCGATATGGTAGAGCTTACGACAGGTGGACGTCTCATCAATTCTGTTGATACCATTGGAGGAGTACTTCGTGATATCAATGAAGATCAGGCGAAACTCATTTTAAATAATATAAGGGACATTGAGACAGAGCTAAAAGCTATCAGAGATACATTTCTGGAGGATTATTCAGTTCAGACCAGAACAAGAGGAGTGGGTGTACTCACGAAGCAGCAGGCTCATGACCTTGGATGCTGTGGACCTTTAGCAAGAGCATCGGGAATCAACTATGATATGAGAGTGTTGGGCTATGATGCTTATGGAATGTTGGATTTTGAACCTATAATAGGAACTGATGGAGATAACTATTCAAGATGCAAGTGCAGATTGGATGAAGCATTCCAGTCAATAGATCTGATCAGACAGGCTCTTACCAAGATGCCTGCCGGTGAAATAGCAGTACCTGTCAAGGGCAACCCTGACGGAGAGTCATTTATTAGAATAGAACAGCCAAGAGGTGAGGCGGTTTATCATGTAGAGGCATCCGGAGATAAGTTTCTGGATAGATTCCGTGTCCGTACACCGACGTTTGCCAACCTGGCAGGAATGTGCGAGACCATGAAGGGCGCCCAGTATGCGGACATACCTCTCTTGGTTGTAACTATCGATCCTTGCATCAGCTGTACAGAGCGTTAAGGGAGGGAAAATGTCTAAATCTAGAATAATGGCCTTCACTTGGGCTACAATGAAAAATCTTTTTTCCAAGCCGGTAACCAAAAATTATCCGGCACAGCCGATTCAGTACCCGGAAGGTGCGAGAGGTCACATTGAAATCGATATAGATGAATGTATATCATGCGGACTATGTGAGAGAAATTGCCCCCCGGGTGCACTTAAAGTAGAAAAACCGCCTAAGGGAACATGGTCTATCAATCGTTTTGATTGCATAGCTTGTGGATATTGTGTTTCTAATTGTCCTAAGAGTTGCCTCCATATGGTTACCGGATATCAGGAACCTATGGATGAAAAATTTGATTATAGTGAGACTCGCCCTCATATGGGAGAGGAATGGGTCAAGGCTCAGGCTGAAAAAGTAGCGAAGGCCAAGGCTATTGCTGCACAAAAGGCAGCAGAAAAGGCTGCTACTGAGACAAAATAGTACAGATCATTTTAAGTGACAAGGCAACTGTGAAAAAGCTGAATTGTCACTTACTTTATAAAATGGAATAAAAGGGTATATATATGTGTGTAG
>Ga0208938_1002306_pt1 | contig 10169 bp, 9 predicted proteins | sample AD_UKC125_MetaG_FD_184434 | JGI IMG/M metagenome (GOLD analysis project Ga0208938, IMG submission 184434) | Active sludge microbial communities of municipal wastewater-treating anaerobic digesters from USA - AD_UKC125_MetaG (SPAdes) (version 2) | ecosystem: Engineered > Bioreactor > Anaerobic >... | reverse complement strand
CGCTCGGGCGCGGCCGCGATCGCGGCGAGCGCCGCCCTGCCCATGGCGCGAGCACAGGCCGCTCGCGGCTCGGTCCGAGGCCCCGTGGTGGCCCAGATCGTCGACGTATCCCTGCAGCAGCAGGACGTGTCGAAAGACTTCCTGATTGGCTCACGCGCCGCCTGGGCCGACCTCAACAGCCGTGCCGGTGCGCGCGGGCGCACCGTGCAGCACTGGGTCCTGGAGACGGATGGCAGCCCGGGCAGCCTGCGCGCGGCGCTGGCGCAGCTGCGGGACAACCCGGCCTGCGTCGCGCTGTCTGGCACGGTGGCTGCGGTCACCGCACGCCAGCTGTCGGACCTGCTGCGGGCTGAAAACCTGGCGATCGCCCACGCCGCACCCTGGCTGCAGGACGCCGGCGACGTGGACGAGCGAACGTTTCCGATCTTTGCCACCCGCCAGGACCAGATCGTCCATGCCCTCAAGTCGCTCTCCAACATGGGCGTGCGGGACCTGGGCGCGATCTACGCCACGCCGCAGGACTACGCGCTGCAGCACGACGGGGTTGAACGGACGGCAGCGGCCCTTCAGTTGCGCCTGCAGAGTTTTCAGAACGCCGGCGACGCGCGCGACCTGGGCCAGCGACTGAACCCGGGCACGCCGGCCATCCTGCTGTTCGTCGGCGGCACGCCCGAGCTGGCCCGCTTCACCCAGGGGCTGGAAAAGCAGTCGCGCCAGCGCTACCTGGTCGCGCTGGCCGATGTGAACCTGCAGACCCTGATGCAAATGGGGGCCGCGCGCAACACCCCGGTGATCGCCACCCAGCCGGTGCCCATGGTCACCGCCAGCCTGCCGGTGGTGCGGGCCTACCGCGACGTGCTCGGCCGCCTGTTCGACGAGCCGCCCTCGCCGCTCAGCCTGGCGGGGTTCCTGGCGGCGCGCTACACCAGCGAGGTGCTGGACGATGTGGACGGCGCCATGACCCGTGCCAACGTGCTGGCCGCCTTCCAGAAGCGCGCGGCACTGGACATGGGCGGCTACCGCATCAGTTTCAACCCCCAGCGATTCGGCAGCACCTACGTCACCCAGAGCATGCTGACCGCCGATGGCCGCGTCATTGGCTGAAACCCGTGCCGGGGCCGCCCGCCGCCCCCGGCGTGAATGCTATGCTGACCCCAGCAACAAGAAGACATTCATGCAAAACGGTACCCGCCTCGCCGCTGTGGACTTGGGATCCAACAGCTACCGCCTTGAAATCGGCCACCTCGACCATGGCCAGATCCACCGCACCGAATACCTGAAAGAGACCGTTCGCCAGGGCAGTGGCCTGGACGAAGAACGCAACCTCACCCCGGCGGCCATGCAGCGTGGCTGGGATTGCCTGGCGCGCTTCGGCGAGCGGCTGGCCGGCTTCAAGAAGCACCACGTGCGCGCAGTCGCCACCCAGACCCTGCGCGAGGCCCGCAACCGCGCCGAGTTCCTGTCGGAGGCCGAACGCATCCTGGGCTTCCCGATCGACGTCATCTCCGGGCGCGAAGAAGCCCGGCTGATCTACCAGGGCGTGGCGCACTCGCTGCCACAGTCCACCGAGCGCCGCCTCGTGGTGGACATCGGCGGACGCTCCACCGAGCTGATCCTGGGCGAGGGTTTCGACGCGAAGGTCATGGAGTCCTACCGCGTGGGCAGCGTGGCCTGGTCCATGCGGTACTTCGCCGACGCGCAGTTCACCCCATCGGCGTTCAAGATGGCCGAGATCGCCGCCAAGGCGGTGCTGGACGAGGCGCTCAACGCCTACCGGCCCAGCAGCTGGGATGTGGCCTACGGCGCCTCGGGCACCATCGGCGCCGTCAGCGACGTGCTGGCTCTGGCGGGCGGCCCACCCGCCACCGTGACCCGCGACGGGCTGGACTGGCTGCTCGACCGCCTGCTGAAGGCAAGGCGCGCCGCGAACCTGGACGTGCCCGGCCTGAAAGAAGACCGCCGCGCGGTGATCGGTGGCGGCCTGGCCGTGCTGCGCGCCGTGTTCGATCTGCTCGATATCGACGAGATGCGCGCCGCCGAAGGCGCCCTGCGCCACGGTGCCCTGTATGACCTGCTCGACCGCGAGCACATCCAGACCGACATGCGCGCCACCACGGTGCAGCGACTGACCCGCAAGTTCGGTGTCGATGCGGTACAGGCCAACCGGGTGAGCCGGGTGGCCTGCGGGCTGTTCCGCCAGATGCGCCCCGGCATGAGCGAGGGCCAGGCCGGCCGGCTGGAAAACAAGCTGGCTTGGGCCGCGCAGCTGCACGAAATCGGTGCGCAGATCTCCCACAGCGACTACCACAAACACGGCGCCTACATCCTGGGCAACTCGGATGCACCGGGCTTCTCGCTGTCCGAATTGGAGCGCCTGGGCCAGCTGGTGCTGGGCCACCGCGGCAAGCTCGCCAAGCTCGCCATCGACTACAACGATGTGACCTTCGTGCAGCAGCTGCTGGCCCTGCGGCTGGCCGTGGTGCTGTGCCACGCCAGGCGCGACCCGGATCTCAAGGACCTCGTGGTCGCCTGCAACCTCAACGCCCCGCGGCGCGTGTCCATCAGCCTGCGGGCGGGTTGGGCGGAAGCCTGGCCCCAGTCCGCGCACCTGCTGCGCGAAGAAGTGAACGCCTGGCAACGCACCCCGTGGAACCTGCAAATCCTTCTGGCTTGATCCAGCGCAAGGACAGGTCTCGGCCCCACCTTGAAAGAATCGACGCCGATTCACACCTAGTTTCTATCCCCTTGGAGGCATCATGAATTCCACCCCCACGATCACCGACAACGCCACGCTCGTGGCCAATCCCGAGACCCGCGCGCCAGTCGCTGCAGTGCCCACACCGTCCGCTCCAGAGCCCACCACTGCCGTCAGCAAATCCGCACCCGCCGCGCCAAAGAAGGCCGCTGTGAAAGCTCCGGCGAAGGCGCCTGTCAACGCGGTAAAAAGCGCCGCCAAGCCCACCGCAAAACCCGCCGACAAGCCGGCGGCTAAAAAGGCAACACCCGCCACGCCAGGCACCGCCCGTAAAACCGCCAAAACGGCCGCCGGTGCCCAGCCTGTGGCGGCAGCCAAGCCCGCAACACCCGTCGCGCCGGTGAAAGCCGTGAAGGCCGTGAAAGCGACCGTGCCCGTGAAGGCCCGTGCAACGGCTGCGGGCGCGCCGACACCCGCAACAAAAGCCGCCCAGCCGCCCAAGTTCAAGAAGAGCAAGCTGGTGCGAGACCGGTTCACGATCCCGCAGGATGAACATGACGCGCTGACCGCGCTCAAGAAACGGGCCGCCAAACTGGCGGTGCCCACCAAGAAAAGCGGCCTGCTGCGCGCGGGCATCCGCCTACTCGCGGGCCTCAGCGACACGGCTTTTGCGGCGGCCCTGCGGATGCTGCCCGGCAAACGGCCGACAGCGGACAAAGTCTCCCGCGACTGACACCCAGCCCGGCAGAGCGCCGGCGCCTTCTCAGAGCAGCTCGGGCGTCTGCACCGTCACCACGATCGTCTGCAGCACGCCCTCGCGTTCGCGGCTGCGCACCCACCAGACGGCCCCCTTGCGAACCGGACACTCCGGGTTCTGCAGGCCCAGCAGCCGCGACAGCGTCTGCCCCAGCGTGGGTTGATGGCCCACCACCAGAATCGGTGCGCGCGTCTGGGGCCAACCGACGACCGTCAGCAGGTCGTCGACATGACCCTCGGGCGCCAGTTCGCTGCGCAGCTTGTATTTGCGGCCCAGCGCCTGCACCGTCTGTTCGGTGCGCCGCGCCGGGCTGCAGAGAATGCGCACCCCCTCGGGCAACTGGCGATCGAGCCAGGCCGCCATGCGCGCGGCCTGCTTTTCGCCGCGCGGGGTCAGTGCGCGCTCCAGGTCGGTGCCCCCCTCGGTCAGCTCATGGGCCTCGGCGTGCCGCCACAGAATCAGATCCATCTTCTACGCTCCTTTGTCACTGTCGGGCGCGGCATAACGTGCCATCAACGCCGCCTGGGCGCCATGTCCCACGGCCTGTGCGGCCAGGTCGACCCGGTGGTAGACGCCGTCGCTCGCCATGTCCCAGGCGTCGCGGCCGTCATGCAGGTAGGCCACCAGGCATTCGTCGATCAGGCGCTGGCGCAGCGCGGGATCGGTCACCGGCCAGGCCAGTTCGACCCGGCGCAGCATGTTGCGGTTCATCCAGTCGGCGCTGGACAGCCACAGCTCCTCTTTGCCATCGCCGCGGAAATAGAACACGCGGGAATGCTCCAGGAAACGCCCGATGACCGAGCGCACCCGGATGCGGTCCGTCACGCCGGGCACCCCGGCTGGCAGCATGCAGGCGCCGCGCACGATCAGGTCGATCTTCACCCCCTGCTGTCCGGCCGCCACCAGGGCCTGGATCAGCGCCTCATCGGTCAGCGCATTCATCTTGGCCACCACGCGCGCGTCCTTGCCGGCGGCCGCCAGCGCGCCGAGGGCCGCCAGTTTGGCGATCAGCTTGTCATGCAAGCCAAAGGGCGCCAGCAACAGACGGTTCATGCGCGGCAGGCGGCTCTGGCTGGCAATGTGCACGAACAGGTGCTCCATGTCGGTGGTCAGCAAGGGATCGGCCGTCAGGCAGCTCACATCGGTGTACAGGCGCGCGGTGCGCGGGTTGTAGTTGCCGGTGGACAGATGCCCGTAGCGCTTGAGCGTCCGTCCCTCGCGCCGGGTCAGCAGCAACATCTTGGCGTGCGTCTTCAGTCCCAGCACGCCATACACCACCTGTGCGCCGATCGACTCCAGCGCCTCGGCCCAGTTGATGTTGGCCTCTTCGTCAAAGCGCGCCTTCAGCTCCACCACCACAGTGACTTCCTTGCCGCGGCGCACGGCTTCGCGCAGCAGCTCCATCAGTTCAGAATCGGAGCCGGTGCGGTAGATCGTCTGCTTGATGGCCAGCACCTGCGGGTCGTTGACCGCCTCGCGCAGAAAGGCCAGCACCCCGTCGAAGCTCTCGAAGGGCTGGTGGATCAGCACATCGCCCTGCTTCAGGCGCGCGAAGAAGGACTCGCCCGGCGTCAGTTGCACCGGGTAGCTCGCCTTGTACGGGGCGAACAGCAGCTCCGGGCGGTCGACCAGGTCGATCAGCTGGGTCAGCCGCGCCAGGTTGACCGGGCCGTGGACGCGGTACAGGGCCTGCGCGGGCAGGCCGAACTGGCGCAACAGGAAGCTGCTGAGGTACTCCGAACAACCCGCCGAGACCTCCAGCCGCACCGCCTGGCCGAAATGGCGGTGCACCAGCCCCTGGCGCAAGGCGGTGCGCAGATTCTCCACGTCTTCTTCGTCCACCGAGAGGTCGGAGTGGCGCGTCACGCGGAATTGCGAAAACTGCCCCACGTCGCGCCCGGCAAACAGATCGGCCAGGTGTGAGCGGATCACGCTGGACAGCGACACAAACAGCGTGCGCCCGTCCGACACCGCGTCCGGCATGCGGATGAAGCGTGGCAGCACCCGCGGCACCTTGACGATGGCAATCTCGTTGGCACGCCCGAAGGCGTCCTTGCCGCCCAGGCGCACGATGAAGTTCAACGACTTGTTGGCCACCTGCGGAAACGGGTGCGAAGGGTCGAGCCCCACCGGAATCAACAGGGGCCGGACCTCGCGCTGGAAATAGGCCGACACCCAGCGCTGCTGGGCCGGCGTGCGCTCACCATGCGCCACGATCCGGATGCCGCGCTTGCGGAACGCCGGCAGCAGCTGGTCGTTGTAGATCGCGTACTGGTGCGTCACCAGCCGGGCAGTCGCCGCCGCCAGCGCCTCGAAGGACTCGCGCGTGTACAGCCCCCGGTGTTCGCCCGCCAGGCTGGCGCTCAGATGCGGTTCGGCCCGCACCTCAAAGAATTCGTCCAGGTTGCCCGAGACGATGCACAGATAGCGCAGCCGCTCCAGCAAGGGCACAGTCGGCCGGCAGGCCCAGTCCAGCACCCGCTCGTTGAATGCGAGGATGCAGTGGTCGCGGTCCAGCAGGTTCACGGCGGGGGCTCCTGCCTGCGCCTCGGTCGGCGCCAACGGCAGGCGGGCATGGGGTTTGAAATCGGGGGCGGTGGGCTTCAAGGGAGACGGGCGTGAGTCGGGCCGCCTATTGTCGCGCAGCGGGGTGGCCCAGGCTCGGTGCAACCACCCAGGGCCTGGGGTTTTCCGCGCGCGGGGATTGCCAGCCCGAGGCACCGCTTCAGGGTGCGCGCAGAAAGTGCCGACGAAACCGCGGGGCCAGTTCGTCCAGGCGCATCATCAGCGGCAGATCGGCCGCGTTGAAATCCGGGTCCCAGGCCGGCGGGCCCAGCACCTTCGCGCCCAGGCGCAGGTAGCCACGAATCAGCGCCGGCGGCTCCACAGCCAGGCCATCGTTCAACCGCTCCACCGGCAAGGCCAGGCGCGGAAAGACCTGGTCCTGAATCGGCGCCAGATGGGTGTTGCGCAGCTGCCGCCAGACACTGGCTGCCGCATCGCCGCTGACCACCCCGTGGTGCAGCATCGGGATACTGGCGCATCCGATCATGACGTCCAGCTGGTTGCGCGCCATGAAGCTGGCCAGCGCACCCCACAAGGCCATGATCACGCCGCCGTGGCGATGGTCGGCATGCACGCAGCTGCGGCCCAGCTCCACCATGCGCGGCCGCACCGCCCGCAGGCGCGTCAGGTCGAATTCGGTGTCGGTGTAGGTGCCGCCCACGCGCCTGGCCTGGGCCGGCGTCAGCACCCGGTAGGTGCCGATGACCGGACCATCGACGCACGCGCGCACCAGCAGGTGCTCGCAGAAATCATCAAAGAGATCGATGTCGTGGCCAGGCACGGTCACCGGCAGGCGCGCGCCCATTTCGCCAGCAAACACCTCAAAGCGCAGCCGCTGGGCCGCCCGCACCTCGTCCTGGTGCCGGGCCCAGGTCACCGTCAGGCCGCCGCGTGCCTCGGTCGTGGCGGGAAGGCCTGGCTCGATCGGGCGAGGCGCCGGCACCTGCGGCGCCATCAGCAGCCGGGCCATCGGCGAGGCATGGGGTTCGTTCATGGGCGATCTCCTGGTTTCAGGCCGTGTACGGCAACCCAGGCATGGTGCGAGGCCCTGGTGACACCCTGATGGCAGCGGTGTGTCGTTTTGATGACCTTTTCATCCCCACCCCGGCGCCGATGGGTCAGGAGGCGCTATGGTTTTGGGAGTCCGTATGGTTTCATTGATCCCTGTCACGGAACCGTCAAATATTTCAACTATCATTGAATTATGGAAATGACACCATCCGACTCCCTCGCCGACGAGGCCCGCACCGTGAAGGCGCTGGCCGCACTGGCCCAACCGCAGCGCTTGCGCGCCTTTCGGGCGCTGGTCGTGGCCGGCCCGGCCGGTCTGACGCCGGGCGTGATCGCGCAGCAGCTGGGCGTGGCGCCCAGTGCGTTGTCTTTTCACCTGAAGGAGCTGAGCCACGCGGGCCTGGTTCACGCCGAACCGCGCGGCCGACACCTGGTGTACCGCGCCCATTTCGCGCAGATGAACGCCCTGCTGGGCTACCTGACGATGCACTGCTGCGAAGGCCAGCCGTGCGAGGTCACCGACTCCGCGTCCTGCGTCACCTGCTGAGCGCCCATCCAAGGCCCCCATGAACCTGGCCGACACCTTGAACCTGGGCTGCCTGTGTCGCACCCTGAACCCGGAGCACCTGCGCGCCCAGCTGGAGACCGACCGCAGCCTGGCCGGGCTGACCCAGCAGCTGGCCACCAGCCACCCGCACCTGTTCTCGCAGACCTCGGTCTTTCTGGACGCCACCACCCGCAACAAACTGGCCCGTACCGTGGCCGCCATCGAGCGGGTCATCGCCCTGCCCGCGTACCAGGCCCACACGCTGGCCCAGGCCCCGGCCATCGCCCGCCACGGCTTCGGGCCCGCCGGCGTGTTCATGGGCTACGACTTTCACATGGCCGACGACGGGCCGCGCCTGATTGAAATCAACACCAACGCCGGCGGCGCGCTGCTCAATGCCGCGCTGGCCCGCGCCCACCGGGTCTGCTGCGCCGCCATGACCGGCCTGTTCGACGCCGCCACCGACGTGCTGGGCCTGGACGAGGTCTTCGTCGCCATGTTCCGCGACGAATGGTTGGCCCAACGCGGCGACGCGCCGCTGCAAACCCTGCTGATCGTCGACGATGAACCCGCCGCCCAGTACCTGGCGCCCGAGTTCACGCTGGCGCGCCTGCTGCTGCGCCGCCACGGCATCACCGCCGAAGTGGCCGACCCGCGCGAGCTGCAGTGGCGTGACGGCCGCCTCTGGCACCCGGCGCTGCCCGCGGGCCTGCCGGTGGACATGGTCTACAACCGCCTGACCGATTTCGACCTGTCCTTGCCCGGCCACGGCGCCCTGCGAACCGCCTATGAATCCGGCGCAGTGGTGCTGACCCCGCACCCGCGCGCCCATGCCCTGTTTGCCGACAAGCGCAACCTGATCACCCTGGGCGATGACGCGCGGCTGGCCCGCTGGGCCGTGGCCGATGACGACCGGCGCCTGCTGCAAGCCGCCATCCCGGCCACGCGCCAGGTCACGCCGGAAAACGCCGAGGCCCTGTGGGCCCAGCGCCGGCACCTGTTTTTCAAGCCCGCCGCGGGCTTCGGCTCCCGGGCCGCCTACCGGGGCGACAAGCTCACCCGCCGGGTCTGGGGCGACATCACGGCAGGCGGCTATGTGGCCCAGGACCTGGTGCCACCCAGCGAACGCCTGGTCGAGGTCAACGGCGAGGCGCGGCGGTTGAAGCTCGACGTGCGCGCCTATGCCTACCGCGGCACCGTGCAGCTGCTGGCGGCCCGCACCTGGAGTGGGCAGACCACCAACTTCCGCACCCCGGGCGGTGGCTTTTCACCCGTTGTCGTGTTGCCCGCACTGGCCGCGGCTGAATCGGACACCGCTCCAGCCCTCGCCGCGCATTGAATCCCCTCCAACCAACCCCACTGGCCCACCATGACTGACACACCCAAACCTCTGAACGTCCTGTTCCTGTGCACCCACAACTCGGCCCGCAGCATCCTGGCCGAAGCCATCCTCAACCACATTGGCAAAGGCCGCTTCAAGGCCTTTTCGGCCGGCAGCAGCCCGCGCGAAAACCAGCAACCCAACCCGCTGGGGCTGCAGGTACTGCAGAACGCCGGCATCTCCACCGAGGGCCTGCACAGCAAGAGCTGGGACCAATTCGGAGCCATCGATGCGCCCCACATGGACCTGGTCATCACCGTCTGCGACAACGCCGCCGGCGAGGTCTGCCCCTACTGGCCCGGTCAGCCGGCCACCGCACATTGGGGCTATCCGGACCCGTCCGCCGGCGAGGGCAGCGACGCCCAGAAACTCGAAGCCTTCCGCCAGACCCTGCACGCCCTCAAGCGACGGCTTGAAATCCTGGTCAGCCTGCCGACTGAAAAGCTGGAAAAAACCATGCTGCAAGGCACGGCCCGCGAACTGGCCAGCCGCTGAATCCATTTCCACCACCAAGGAGCCATCATGAAAACCATCCAGATCTTTGACCCCGCCCTGTGCTGCAGCAGCGGCGTCTGCGGGCAGGACGTGGACCCATCGCTGGTCAGCCTCGCCGCCGATCTCGACTGGGCGAAGCAACAAGGCGTCACCATCGAGCGCTTCAACCTGGCCCAGCAACCGATGGACTTCGTCCAGAACGCCACTGTGAAGGCCTTTCTGGAGCGCTCCGGTGCCGAGGCGCTGCCGCTGGTGCTGGTGGACGGCGACGTCGCCCTGGCCGGCCGCTACCCGAACCGCGCCGAGCTGACCTGCTGGGCCGGCCTGGCCGCGCCGGCAGCAGCCCCGGTCCTGGCCGAAATGGCCCCCGCAGGCAGTTGCTGCTCCGGCGGCAAATGCTGTTGAACACGCCAGCCCACACGTATCCCTGAAGGCCCCCATGAATTTTCTGCAACAGCCGCCCCGGTTCCTGTTCTTCACCGGCAAGGGCGGCGTGGGCAAGACGTCGATTGCCTGTGCCACGGCCATCGAACTGGCGCAAAGCGGCCAGCGCGTGCTGCTGGTCAGCACCGACCCGGCGTCCAATGTGGGACAGGTGTTCGGCATCACCATCGGCAACCACATCACCCCCGTGACGGCCGTGCCCGGTCTGGACGCGCTGGAGATCGACCCGCAGGCGGCTGCGCAGGCCTACCGCGACCACATCGTCGGCCCGGTG
>Ga0208938_1002294_pt1 | contig 10218 bp, 9 predicted proteins | sample AD_UKC125_MetaG_FD_184434 | JGI IMG/M metagenome (GOLD analysis project Ga0208938, IMG submission 184434) | Active sludge microbial communities of municipal wastewater-treating anaerobic digesters from USA - AD_UKC125_MetaG (SPAdes) (version 2) | ecosystem: Engineered > Bioreactor > Anaerobic >... | reverse complement strand
GACGACCGGTGACGACGATGTCCACTGTTCCTCCTTGACGTGCGACGTGACGAGGTGGCGGGCCGGGCAGACCCCGCAAACCTGATCATCACCCCCAGACGTCTCGGACGATGTCCTTCCACCGTAGCCCGCTTCACCGAGTCAAGCCAGAGGGCACGTCGGCGCGCCCACGGCGTTGCGTCGCTGCGACAACAGCCGCCCCCACGACATGCGCGCCCGCCGCGCGCAGCGCCCGCGCGCCTTCGGTGAGCGTCGCCCCCGTCGTGACGACGTCGTCGACGAGCAGGACGTCGCGGCCGGCAACCGTGTCGCGCCACCGCGGCGGAACGGCATACGCACCAACGAGGTTGGCCCTGCGCTCGGCGCTGCCGAGACCTGCCTGGTCGGCGACGCGACGCGCGGGGGAAAGGGCCTCCACCACCTCGTGCGGATGACCAAGCGCCGCGTCGGCCTGCCGGCACAGCACCGTGACGCTCGCCTCCCCGCGACGGCGAACGGCCGCTCGCGAGGACGGCATCGGCACCAGCGCGAGGTCCTCACGTCGGGCGGCGGCGACGAGGATCGCCTGGGCGAGCAGCGGCGTGAGCAGCGGGCGCGCGTCGGCCCGGCCACCGTCCTTGACGGCCACGATCGCGGCCCGGAGTGCACCGGTGTATCGGGCGGCGGCGACGACGGGCGGCATACCGGGTGGGCATGGCGACGGCGGGGTATGCCGCGGCAGCGGGAAGCAGGCGGCGGCCAGGTCGCTCGCGCAGGTGGCACACCAACAAACGCCCGCCCCACCGCAACCCGCGCATTCGGCCGGGAGGACGAGGTCCAGCAGCGCCGCTGCGCCGTGTCGTGTCCGCCGCCAGAAGTCCATGGGTTGATGGTGACCATTGCAGGACGGGGCGCCCCGTCCGCCGGGTCTGCCTGTGGACAGTGGGACGACGGGAGCACGCGGTGTGGACAAGGGGCACCGAACCCGTCAATTCCACCCTCGGACCACGGGCGAGGTGTCATCATGAGGGCGGAACGGGAGATCTCCTCGGGGAGAAAGTCCAGAGCGCGGGTGCTGGCAGTCCTGAGTACGTCGACCCGACTGCGCATAGCCATCGCAGCAGTCGTCCTTGTCGTCAATGCCCTCCTGGGTGACGGCAGCCTCGTGCTGCCCTGGGCGCTGCTGGTCGCCGGAGTCGACGTGGTGGCTGGCTTCCTGCTGGCCCATGAAGATGTCCTGCTGCCCCACCGATCCCAACGAGCCGCAGTCGCCGCGACCGTGATCGGCGCGTTCGCCGCGGGCCTGTCGTTGCTCGCAGGCGCAGGTGCCCTGCCGTTGTTCGTCATCCCTCTCTATCGCGCTGGCGAGCGCGGTGGTCGCGGCGGGGTGGCGATGACCGGGGGCGCGCTGGCTGTCGGCGCCGGGATCGCCCAGACCGTCGGTCCCCCAGCCGTGTTGCCCCTGGGCCAAGTGGTGCTCTGGGGAGCGCTAGCGGTGAGCCTCGGCACGCTGGCCGCGTGGGAGGACCGCATCACTCCCCGCCGGCGCCTCCGCGACCCGATCGCTGACGAGGCCGCCATCGTGCTCGGCCGCCTCGCGCAACTGTCTGCGGGCATGGATGGCGGTCTCGACCACACGGTCATGGCCGAACGGATCCTCGACCACCTGCCGAGCAAGCCGGGCCTGCGGGGAGTCGTCCTCGCAGGCACCCCGGTGTCGGTGGCCATCCCCATCGCTCTGCGCGGAGCAGCTCGAGTTCCGTGGCCCGAGCCTCGCGAGGATGACCACAACACGCGGCAGCGGGCCTGGACCTTGGGGGTGCCTGGCAGCGATGTGGAGGACAACCGTGCGGTCGTCGCGGTCCCGCTGCGCGATGTCCGCGGTGAGCAGGTCGGGATGCTTGTGGCCGACTGGCCGGCCCGAACGCCTGCGACCGCTGCCGAGGTCCTGGAGATCACCGAGGCCGCCGAGCGCTATTCGACTGGTCTCGCCGTCGCGATGTCCTACGCCCACCTGCGCGAGCAAGCCGGGATGGACGAGCGTCGGCACCTGGCTCGCGCCATGCACGACGGCATCGCCCAGGAGATCGCGGCGGTCGGCTTCCACATCGACATGGTCCGGTATGCCGCGCAGCAGGCCGGAGACTCGACGGCACCGGAACTGGCCAACCTGAGAGCAGAGGTCGCGCGCATCCTCATCGACCTGCGCAACGACATCACCGATCTACGGGTCGGATTGCGCCCTGAGCACGGCCTCGGGGCCGCTGTGTCGGCCCGGCTACAGCAGTTCGGTGCCACCACCGGTGCCGTCGTCACGGTTGTGCTGCGCGAGTCAGGCTTCCGGTTGCCGGCAGCGACGGAAGTGCGCCTCTACCGGCTGTTGCTGGACGTCCTCGCCGATGCCCAGCGCCACCGCGCCCACCACGTCGAGGTCGAACTCATCGTCGCGGCGCCGCACTTCCAGTTCACGATCAGCCACTCGGGCGCAACGTCCCTGTCGGTGGCCGCGTTGCGGGAACGACTCGACGACATCGCCTGCCAACTCTCGGTCGGCGAGCGGCGCCCCGAGAAGGGCGGCGGGGTCCAGGTGAAAGCCGGGACGATCGCCCGCTTGAACGGCGAGTCCGACTACGGCATCCGTCCGCACCCGTCGCGATGGGAACCTGCGCCCGCAACCGTTTCCGAGGAGGGCAGCCGATGACAACACCGCTCACACGTGCGGCCGCAATCACAGCGGCACCGCCCGGCACCAGGAATCAGGTCATCTCAGTCGTGCTCATCGACGACCACGACCTGGTCCGCCAGGGCATCGCCTCGTTGTTGTCACTGGACCGCAGCTTGCACGTCGTCGCCCAGGGTGCGTCCCTGGCCGAAGGCATGGTGCTCGCTCGATCGATCGTGGCCGACGTCGCGGTCATCGACGTCTCGCTGGGAGACGGTTCCGGGCTTGACCTGGTGGCCGAGTTCCGCCGCCGCCACCCGGCGATGGGGTTGGTCGTCCTCACCATGCATCAAGACGACGACACCCTGCTGCACGCGTTGGATGCCGGCGCATCCGCCCTCATCCACAAGAGCCGATCGGCCGAGGACGTGATCGCGATCGTCCATCAAGCGGCCGCGTCCCCTGAACGCTTCTCGGCCGTGGGGCTGGCCGACGCGATCAGACGCCGATCCTCAGTCGCAACCGTCAGATTGACGACTCGGGAGAGCGAAGTCCTGCGGGAGTTGGCGGAAGGTGCGTCTGTTGCCCAAATCGCCAGGGCGCTGTATATGAGTGAGTCCACCGTCAAGACCCACATCGCCAAGCTCTATGACAAGCTCGGGGCCAACAACCGGGCGTCCGCGGTGATGTCGGCGATGAGGCTGGGCCTCATCCCCGCACCGTGACCCTTAAGGTTCGCGTTGGCTCTGGGATGCCCCGCGTGCGATGCCCCTGCGGACGGACTGGTTCACAAGTCGCCCTGGTTCACAAGTCGCCCTGGTTCACAAGTCGCCGGAGAAGAACACGCCGATGATCCGGATGACGGCCGGACCGAGGATGACGACGAAGATCGACGGGAAGATGCACAGGAGCACCGGGAAGATGATCTTCACGGGCACTTTCTGAGCCTTTTCCTCGGCATGTTGCCGTCGGGCGACGCGCATCTCCTTGGCCTGCTCGCGCAAAACGTTGGCGATCGGTAGTCCGAGCCGATCCGCCTGGACCAGGGCGCTGACGAACGTCCGGATCTCGGGGACCTTGGTGCGTTCTCCCATTGCGGCGAACGCATCGGCTCGGGACCGGCCGATCTGAATCTCGGACAACACACGAGCAAACTCGCCAGCCACCGGGCCTCGCACCGAGCGAGCGACCTGCATGAGAGCAGCGTTGAAACCCTGACCGGCCTCGACGCACACAGTCAGCATGTCGAGAGCATCGGCCAACCCACGGCGCATCTCTTCCTGGCGTCGCAGCCCCATGTTGTAGACGAGGAGGTCCGGGAGGAAGAAGATCCCCGCCGCCAGGACAAGACACCAGATCAAACCTCGGAGCGAGAACCCGCCGATGAGCAGCCCGAGCAGAAGGCCCCCAATGAGACCCGCGCCCTTGGCACCCATCAGACTTTCGGTGGTCCACCCGGACGGGTTGCCCGCCTCGTCGAGTAGCCTCGCCAGGCGTTGGGTGGCGCCGCTGGGCGAGAGCCGCTCACCAAGGTTCCGGGTGCGGTGCAGGATCGGCACGAGCAACCGATCGCGGGCCCCCAACTCGTTGCGAGCAACCTCATGTCGGTCAATACGCCGCTCGACGATCGCCAAACTGCGGGCGACGCCTGTCGGCTCGCTGCGTGAGGTCGCCGCGACATAAACGAGGACACCGAGGGCAAGGCACACCAAGGTGATGGCGAACACCAACCATGCCATCTCAGACCTCCACCTTGACTGCCTTGCTCATCCAGAAGACCCCGATGGCCATCAGGATGACTGCGCCGACGAGCATGATCCATCCCAGGACTGTCGTCCATAACAACGAGATATACGAACGGTTGACGTTGACCTCGTAGACGAACAGCGCAATCGGCAAGGCAATGAGGATGTAGGCCGACAGCCGGCCCTCGGCCGACAAAGCCCGGACGTGACGACGGAGGTACTCGCGCTCTCGAAGCGTCGCCGCCGTGGTGCGGAGCGTCTCGGCGAGATTGCCTCCGACTTGACGTTGGATACCGATCGCCATCGACGTCCACCTCATGTTGTCGCTGTCCATTCGGACAGCCATGCGTTCCAGGGCACTCTCCAGATCAGATCCGATGCGGGTCTCGGCGATCACCCGGGCGAACTCTTTAGCCGCAGGCTCTGAGACGTCTTTGGCCACGGCGTCCATAGCCTGCGGCAGGGAGAAACCTGTCGACAGGCTCGACGCAAGCAGCAACAGGATGTCGGGCAGCTGACGTTCAAGTTTCGCGGCTCGGCGACGGGCAAGCAGTCGCAAGGAGACGGAGGGGAGAACGAGCCCAGCCAGTGCCCCGACGACTATGCCGAAGACGGCCACCAGACCGTCTCGGAACACGAGCGCACCTGCGATCACACCGACAATGACGCCGACTAGCCGCAGAACCGCCCATTCACCGGGCCGCCAGGCGAGGTCGGCTCGCTGCAGAAGTGCCATTGTTTGGGAGGTGGACTCGCGGCCGGCCATCACGCGTTCGCCGATGTCCACCAAGTTGGCTGTGATCACACTTTGGGTGTCCCGGCGCGGCTTGGTGATCTGGAGTCCTCTGGCGGAGTAGGCCTCGAGATTCTGGATGCGATTCTCTCGTTTGGTCCGCATGGTGGGCATCACGGCTGCTGCCGTAAGGCCGAGCAGCCCTAGGAAGGTGCCGGCGATCCCGAGGACGAGGAACCATTTGGCGACGGTTTCAACGGGTGCTGCCACCGCGGCGCTCGCCTCAGGAAGGGCAGGCGCCAGGGTCAGGGTTGGCAGTGCCGTGGGCACCGCCGACACGGTGACCGTGCCGGTAGCAGAAAATGGTGTTCCCGAAGCCATCCCACGGACCTCGACCGGTGTACTGCCCAGCGGCAACACCCCAGGACGCACGCTCCACATGACCTGGCGGTCCAGGGCGCGGGCTGAGGCATTGAAGGCCCCGGTGACAGCAGCCTGGTCGTCTGCGGGTGCGAAATTGCCACCGCCGGCCGCCGCCAGCTTGATGAGGACCTCGTCGGCTGTGACCTTCGTGCGCAACCCGATGGTGTCGACCCTGACGCCGCCTTGTGTCACCGCGTTGAGGACAGCCGCCAAGTCTTTGCGGCCAGCGGTGTTCACCCCGTCGCTGAGGACGACTATGCTCCGCTCCCCTGTCGCCCCGAGCTTCTCAAGCGCCAGGGTTACCCCGTCGAAGAGAGCCGTCTCACCACCAGCGATGAGCGTATCCGTGGCCGTCCGGATTGCTGCTTTGTCCCTCGTGAGGTCCACATCGACGCCAGCGACGTTGGCAAATGAGATCACCCCGACGCTGACATCCGCTGGGACACGGTTGAGAAACTCCGCGACGGCCGCCCTAATTATCGGCATTCCGGAGTTAGCCTTCATCGAGCCACTGGTATCGACGACAAGAAAGACGGCCCGCCGCATGGTGGTGGCTGCTTCTACCGTAGCCGCCGTTGTCGCCCCCGCCACGGTCACGTGTAGCGATGCCGGGTCAACTACGAGGTCACCGGTGGTAGCCCGCAGGGTGAGGACCCCCGCGAGCCCCCGCGAGGGTGCTCCCGTCGTAAGCAAGCTGTGTCAATGTTGCCGGGGCAGGCTCGGTGTCCGCGTTGCCCGGGGGGGCGAAGAGCAGGGTGGCAGTGAAGCCAGCCGCTAGCGCCCGCAGCACGCGCGAGCGACGAGGCCCCCTCCGCGGAGCACGAACTCGGTCCGTCATCGGTTCCCTCGGACGAACATCGTTTGAGGCAGGACGATGCCTTGGTCAGCCAGGACGTCAAGGAACTTCGGTCGGAGTCCGGTGCTGACCAAGCCCCCGAGGTACCTGCCGTTCTCGTCGCGCCCGGCCTTGTAGTCGAAGCTGAAGATGTCCTGCAGGGTGATGATGTCGCCCTCCATTCCCTCGACCTCTACGATGGAAACGACGCGACGGCTGCCGTCACGCAAGCGCGCCTGCTGGATGACGAGATCGACCGCACTGGCGACCTGATCGCGAATGGCCCGGAGTGGAAGTTCGACCCCCGCCATGAGGACCATGGTCTCCAGCCGGCTCAGGCTGTCTCGCGGGGAGTTGGCGTGGACAGTGGTGATCGACCCGTCGTGGCCAGTGTTCATGGCCTGCAACATGTCCAGTGCCGCGCCGTCTCGCACTTCTCCGACGATTATTCGGTCGGGGCGCATTCGCAGCGAGTTTCGAACGAGATCTCGGATCGCGATCTGCCCGCGGCCCTCGATGTTGGACGGGCGTGACTCCAGTCGCAGAACGTGCTGCTGATGGAGTTGGAGTTCCGCCGCGTCCTCGATGGTGATGATCCGTTCGTCATTGGACACATACGACGACAGGACGTTGAGGGTTGTGGTCTTTCCTGACCCCGTCCCTCCCGAGATGATGATGTTGCGGCGCCCGCGGACGCAGGCCGAGAGGAACTCGGCAACAGACTCGCTGATGGTGCCGAACGCGATGAGGTCGCGGGCGGTGAACGGGTCGGCGGCGAACTTTCGGATCGTCAGCATCGATCCGTCGAGCGCCACTGGCGGAATGACAGCGTTGACCCGCGATCCGTCAGGCAGTCGCGAGTCGACCATGGGACTGGCCTCGTCGACCCGCCGACCGATCCGTCCGACGATCTTGTCGATGGTCCTCCGAAGGTGCGCCTCGCTGGTGAACTTCGCGTCCACCCGATATATCCGACCGGAGCGCTCAACGTATATGTTCTCGTGCCCGTTGACCATGACTTCGGTGACGTCGTTGTCGCGTAGATAGGGCTCCAGTGGCCCATGGCCGAGAATCTCGTCGGAAACCTCTTGCGCAATGCGGGTTCGGTCAGCGGCCGAGAGCGGAGTCTGCTGCCCGTCGATGACAACTTGCAGGGTCTGTCGTACTCGCTGGTCGAGATCGACCTGCCCAAGATTCGGGTCGTACAGCTGAGGGCCGAGCGTGTCTAGGAGGGTCTGGTGAACTGCCGCCTTCACCGCAGCGAACGGGTCGAGGCTGGCGCGCGCGGGTGCATGTGGTCGGGCCGGAGCATCCCCCAACCTCGCGCCGGTTGTCGGTGTTTGTGTCCTGCGAACAGTCTCAAGCCGGTCGTAGAGACTCACTTGCGTCCTCCCCATGGAAGCAACCGCCGCGGAGCAGCAGACTGGCTCGCCGCCGGATCGACGCCGCGAATGTGTTGGTCGGCGAGGTGACGAAGTGCCACGCTCACCGGGTGACGGGGGTCATCCAAGATGATGGGCACCCCTCGGTTGATCGAGGCCGGGACGTCTGGGCTGCTTGGCACCATGACGGCAATCTCCTGCTTAATGGACGTCACGACATCCTCGACCCGCAGGCCCACCTTTGCGTCGGACCGGTTCAGCACGATATGCCGGGCTTCCCGGGGGCTCCCCAAGAGGTCAAGGGTGTCCAGTGTGAGCCGCAGGTTCTTCAATGCCGGAATATCCAACGTGGCGATAAGGACAAGGCTGTCGCTGAGATCAAAGGCGGTAAGAACGTGTTCAGTCAGGGCCGGTGGCGTGTCGATAACCACAAAGTCATACACATAGCGTGCAACCCGGAGCAACTCAGCGACAGTGGCCGGCGGGATCCGCTCGGCCTCACCGGGCTCAGCCGGGGCACACACCGCCTCAAGCCCACTGGAATGTATGGTGACAACGGAAGCTAGGCCTTGCTCGTCGAGGTGTCCCGTCATGTTGACAACATCGGTCATGCTGCGCTCTGGAAGCATTTGCAGCGCGATCCCGACATCACCGAATTCCAGGTCGAGATCGACGACGAGCGTGCGGTGACCGACCGAGGCGAGATAGGCACCAAGGTTTGTCGAGAACGTCGTCTTGCCTACGCCTCCCTTGGCGGAGAAGACGGTGACGATCTTCCCCGCCCGGGAAGCTGAGTCCGCGCTGACACCGCGCAGACGGAAGCTGAGTTCCCGGCTGCGGCGCAGCGCATCGGCCACGGCAGGAAGGTCGTCGGCGGACACCACTTCGCGAAACCCCGCGCGAAGTGCCTGGGCCAGGATGTTCACATCGAGACGGCGTCGCACCAGGATCACACCGAGCGCAGTGTGCTCAACGCGCAGACCCGCAACCACACCACAAGCAGAGTCGAGGTCCACATCCGGTCCGACGATCACCGCGTCCTCATCAGGGGACGCGCTCAGCGCGCGACTCAAGGCCGCGCCGCTGTCAACCCGAGTCGCGTTGGGACCAAGCGCGAAACTGAACCGCTCAGCAGACGCTGGATCCCGATCCCAGAGGATCGTCACGGCGCGACCTCGAACACGTTGTAGTCGGTGATCTGCACGGTCGGATCAATTGTCGTGTCGGCTCCGCGCAGACCGGCATACAAGGCGCCCGTCTGTATGCCGTGTACGAGCCGGTTGGCGTCGAGCGGCGTCAGAGCCAGAGTGACGAGGAACGTGGGCTTGGTCTGATCCTGCGCGCCATTCTGGGTATTCGTGTCCGCGGGCGTGAGCGACGTATCGCCCATGGCGATGACAAGGGCGTCACCAAGGAGGACACGCGTCGCTTGAGTTTGGGTTGGGTTTCCCGCCGTGGGCGTCGGGCTCGAGGTGGGAGCGGGCATCTCGAAGGTATCGAAGATGACGATCCGCGACCCCGGGGTGACGAAACTCCCCACCCGAGCTGGGTCTTCCAGCCGGACCGACACGGCGACCTGCCCCGGCGGAACTTGGATGGCCCTTCGCCCGGTCGGGGTCGTCCCGAACCGGGACGCCAACACGTACTCACCCACACCGATGTCGGTGATCGCAACAAGCGCTTCGTTCGTCGGCGTCACCTCGGCCAACGCGCCCACCGGAAAGGCTCGTGCCGCGACCTGCGTCTTGACCAACGCACGATCTCGGACCGCATCGGCCAGTGACGTCCCCGCCGAGACCGGCTTCTCCGACACGTACACCGTGCGGGGGTCGGCGCCCGCAACGGCACGAGCATCCGCCCCCCGCGCGTAAATCAACACGGCAGCGGCGCCGAGCACCGCGATAAGGCCCGCCAACAACACAGCTATTGCACGTCGTCCCACAAGAACACATCCTGCTCAATAATCGGGAGGTTGCCCTCACTGACCGGAACGGCTTCGATTACCCGGCTGCCTGAACACCCACCTGACCGAAAGTCCCTCCACCACCCTCGACAATCCCTCCGTCGCCCACACCCGTCACGAACCAACCCGTGATGCAACTCTGGCCTCCTGGACAAACTGGGAAACGGCCAGTGAGGACGCTCCTGACCTTATTGGGGATCCCCCCCGTGGTTACGACGTCGTAGCCAGAAAGGAAGAACCGGCCGTAGCTCTGGGCGTAGTAATAGGCGTGAGTACCATTCGCTGAGTCGTAGCAGGGTTCAGCCGGTGGGGGCGCGCCGCCCCCAGCCGGCACATCATCGAGGGTGCAGCTGAAAATCGGAATAGTGACAACGGTCCCGACCAGCCTGGACAAATCGCACGCGACGCTCCCCCCCGGGTCGGTGTGATACCAGTCGCCGTTCCCGAAGCTCCTCACGACGCACGGGTCGGACGTTGTCTCCAAGAAGCCGAACCC
>Ga0208938_1002291_pt1 | contig 10225 bp, 7 predicted proteins | sample AD_UKC125_MetaG_FD_184434 | JGI IMG/M metagenome (GOLD analysis project Ga0208938, IMG submission 184434) | Active sludge microbial communities of municipal wastewater-treating anaerobic digesters from USA - AD_UKC125_MetaG (SPAdes) (version 2) | ecosystem: Engineered > Bioreactor > Anaerobic >... | reverse complement strand
ACGTCGACATCAAGATCCACGTGGACCCGCATCCCTTGCGCACTCGCGATCGTGAGCGCCCGCTGCATCACTACTCGGATACCGAGATCAGCAACCTGTTCGCGGGTGATGAGGGTGATACCGGCATCCCGGGCCCGGCTGGAATACTCCCGCGAGTTGGCGAAGTCGGACAGCCCGATCTGCACAATGTGCGATCCCGACATCCCCGCCTCCAGTAATCGGCGCACGGGGGATCCATTGCTGATCCCGTCGCGCAGGTCATGGTGGGCGTCGAGGGTGACCAGGCCCCCGGCGTCACTGCCGACTGCCACGGGATAGGTCAACGAGTTGTCGCCACCGAGAGCGATCAGCAGGCGTCCTTGCCATCCGCTGACCAGATTCGCGGTGCGCGCCTCACCGTCCGGACCGTCAGGTTCCACCACGTCGCCCAGATCGACCGCCCAGAGGTCCTGCAGTTCCACCGAGTGCGACTCACTCCAGGTGGAGTACCGGGCCAGCGCACCGCGCACCGCATCCGGAGTCCGGTGCGCGCTGGTGGCGGAGATCGAGGTCCGATGAGTGCCCACGCCCACAAGCCCGAGATCAGGGGCACCGATGCCACTCCAGCGCGCCGTGCCGGCGGCGATCCAGGCCGCTGCGCGGGGCCAGCGCGGGTCGGTCGGCAGGTCAGCCATCGATCATCTCCTCCCCTCGGCGCCACACACGGTCGACGAGATCAACGCCGGGTCGATATGCGAGGTGCAGGTACGAGGGTGCCGCGAGCAGGACCAGGTCGGCTGGACCCCCCACGACCAGGCGGCCGACATCGGATCGGCGCAGAGCGGTGGCCCCGCCCACGGTTGCCGCGATGAGGGCCTCTTCCACCGTCATCTGCATCTCGCGCACCGCGAGGGCGATGCAGAACGGCATCGACGTGGTGTAACTGGTCCCCGGGTTACAGTCCGTGGCCAACGCCACGGTGACCCCGGCCGCCAGCAGCCGTCGAGCATCGGGATACGGCGAGCGGGTGGAGAACTCGGCGCCCGGGAGCAGGGTGGCCACCGTCGCACTGTCGGCGAGCAGCCCGACATCGGCGTCGGTGAGATAGGTGCAGTGATCGGCGGATGCTGCACCGGTCGCCACCGCCACGGCCACCCCGGGGCCGGGTTGGAGCTGGTTGGCGTGGATCCGCGGGTGCAGCCCGTAGCGGATCCCCGACTGCAGGATCTCCCGGCTCTCCTCGGCATCGAATGCGCCCTTGTCGCAGAACACATCGATCCACCTGGCATGGCCAGCACATGCGTCCAACATGTCCCCGGTGACCAGGTCCACATAACCGCGCCGGTCGTGTGTGTACTCGGCAGGCACCACGTGCGCGCCGAGAAAGGTCACCTCGTCGGTGACGCTGGCCGCCAGCCGCACTGCGCGTGCCTCGTCCGGCACGGTCAGTCCGTAGCCCGATTTCACCTCACAGGTCGTGCTCCCCGAACGGTGCAACTCGCGGACCAGCCTCTGCGCGTTGGCCAGCAACTGCTCATCGGTGGCGGCCCGGGTGGCCGAGACCGTTGTGTGGATCCCGCCGGCCGAGTAGGGAATCCCGGCCATGCGGGCAGCGAAATCCCGCGAGCGGTCGCCCGCGAACATCAGATGGGCGTGGCTGTCGACGAAGCCGGGGATGACCGCCGCGCCGCCACAGTCGACGCGCACATCAGCGGCAGGTGCCTGCGGGCCGATCCACGCCACGCGCCCGTCCTCGATCACCAGCGACACGTCGGTGCGCAACCCCAGGCCGGCACCCTGGGCGGGATCGTTGGTGACCAGTTCCCCGATGCCGGTGAGCAGCAGGCTGGTCATCTCAACCTTCCGTCATGGGTATCCGGACCCCGTCGCGGGCGGCCACGGCCTGCGCCTGCGGATAACCTGCGTCCACGTGGCGGATGACCCCCATCCCCGGATCGTTGGTCAACACGCGGCGCAGCTTCTCGCCCGCCAGCTCCGAACCGTCGGCCACGCACACCTGCCCGGCGTGCAGGGAGCGGCCGATCCCGACACCACCGCCATGGTGGATCGACACCCAGGACGCCCCCGAGGCCACGTTGACCATGGCGTTGAGCAACGGCCAGTCCGCGATGGCGTCGCTGCCGTCGAGCATGGCCTCCGTCTCCCGGTAGGGCGAGGCGACCGAACCGCAGTCCAGGTGGTCGCGGCCGATCACGATCGGGGCGGACACCTCGCCACTGGCGACCAGCTCGTTGAAGCGCACGCCCGCCTGGTCGCGCTCGCCGTACCCCAGCCAGCAGATCCGCGACGGCAAGCCCTGGAAGGCCACCCGCTCCTGGGCAGCACGCAGCCAGCGGACCAAGGCGTCGTTGTCCGGGAACAGATCCATGACCGCTCGGTCGGTGACGGCGATGTCGCGGGCGTCTCCGGACAGGGCGGCCCAGCGGAACGGTCCTTTGCCCTCGCAGAACAACGGCCGGATGTAGGCGGGCACAAAGCCCGGGAAGTCGAATGCCCGCTGGTACCCGGCCAGTTCGGCCTCGCCGCGAATCGAGTTGCCGTAGTCGAACACCTCGGCGCCGGCATCCATGAAACCGACCATCGCCTCCACATGAGCGGCCATCGAGGCCCGGGCGGCTTCGGTGAAGGCCTCAGGATCCTTCTGCGCGCGCTCATGCCACAACTCGAAGGGCACATCGGCCGGCAGGTAGGACAGCGGGTCATGCGCCGAGGTCTGGTCGGTGACGATGTCCACCTCTACGCCGCGGCGCAGCAGTTCGGGCAGGACGACGGCGCAGTTACCGACCAGGCCGACGCTCCAGGCCCGGCCCTCGCGTTTGGCTGCCAGCGCGGAAGCGAGCGCCACCTCGATGTCGTCGGTCCACTCATCGAGGTACCGGTCCTTGACGCGGCGGGCCAATCGGGACGCATCCACGTCAACGATCAGGCACACACCGCCGTTGAGAGTAACCGCGAGGGGTTGCGCTCCCCCCATGCCCCCGCAGCCACCGGTGAGGGTGAGCGTGCCGGCGAGGGTGTCACCGAAGCGTTTGTGGGCGACCGCGCTGAACGTCTCATAGGTTCCCTGCAGGATCCCTTGGGTGCCGATGTAGATCCATGAGCCAGCGGTCATCTGTCCGTACATCGTCAGGCCCAGCGCCTCCAGGCGCCGGAACTCCGGCCAGGTCGCCCAGTCCCCCACCAGGTTGGAATTGGCGATCAGAACGCGCGGCGCCCATTCGTGGGTTTGCATGACCCCCACTGGACGCCCCGATTGCACCAGCATGGTCTCGTCGTCGCGCAGCGAACTCAGCGTGCGCATGAGGGCGTGGAAACTCGGCCAGTCGCGCGCCGCCCGGCCGGTTCCCCCGTACACGACCAGTTCGTCGGGGTTCTCGGCCACCTCGGGGTCGAGGTTGTTCGCGAGCATGCGCATCGCCGCCTCCTGCGGCCAACCCAGCGCTGTGCGTGTCGTGCCTCGTGTCGCCCGAACCGTCACGGGGGTTCCCAACTCATGCGTCACAGGTTTCTCCTCATTCCAGGGGTCCGATCACGTCATGGACAGCCGCCAGTAGCCGACCCTGTTCTGCCAGGCGCACCACGCTGTCGATCTGCGTGGAGACGATCTCGTCGGGGCCTGGTCCGCGCACCTCGTCACGCACGGCCGCCACCACCGCAGCGGTGGCCGGTGCCGCAGACAGCGGCGCGCGCAGGTCCAGGGCCCGGGCTGCTACCAGGATCTCGATGGCCAGGACCCGGCGCAGACCGTCCACCGCTTCTCGCAGCTTCAGGCCGGCCGACCAGCCCATCGCCACGTGGTCCTCCTGCATCGCCGAACTCGGGATCGAGTCGACACTGGCGGGTGTGGCCAGACGCTTGAGTGTCGAGACGATACCGGCGGCCGCGTACTGCGCGATCATGTAACCGGAGTCCACGCCGGTTTCGTGGGCCAGGAACGGCGGCAGGCCATGGGAGCGGGTGCGGTCAAGCAGGCGGTCGGTGCGCCGCTCTGAGATGGACGCGACGTCGGCGGCGACGATGGCCAGGAAGTCCAGCGCGTAACCCACCGGCGCGCCGTGGAAATTGCCGTTGGATTCCACCCGGCCGTCGGGCAACACCACCGGGTTGTCGATCACAGCGTTGATCTCGCGCTCGGCGACAGCGCGAGCGAACGCCAGCGTGTCGCGGGCGGCGCCGGCGACCTGCGGCGCACACCGCAGCGAGTACGCGTCCTGCACGATGTGTTCGGTGTCCGCACGATGGCTGGCCATGATCGCCGAACCAGCCAGCAGTCGCCGCAGGTTACGCGCCGAGGTGGCCTGCCCAGGATGCGGCCGCAGCCCCACGAGGTCCTCTGCGAACACCCGATCGGTACCCAGGAGGGCTTCGACGGTCATGGCAGCCCCCACATCACACAACCTCATGAGGTCGTCGAGATCAGCCAGCGCCAGGGTCAGCATCCCCAGCATTCCGTCCGTGCCATTGATGAGGGCCAGCCCCTCCTTCTCCTGCAGCACTAGCGGACGGATCCCGGCGGCTGCCAACGCTTCCGCGGCTGGGCGCACTCCTGATGTGGCCAGGACCCAACCCTCCCCCAGGGCGGCCAGCGCGACGTGTGACAGGGGGGCCAGGTCGCCGCTGCAGCCTAGCGAGCCGTAGGTGTGTACTGCGGGCACGACATTGTGGTTCAGCATCGCCGTTAGGGTCTGCACGACCTCCGGGCGCACCCCGGTGAGCCCCGACCCCAGACTCGTGAGCCGTAACGCCATCATGGCTCGCACCACCTCGGCGGGCACGAGCGGTCCGGTGCCAGCGGCATGGCTGCGGATCAGACTGACCTGCAAGGCCGCGCGCCGCGCCACGGGGATGGACACGGTCGCCAAGGCTCCGAAGCCGGTGGACACTCCGTAGGCAGGGCGATCGCTGTCCGCAAGGGCCCGCACGATCTCGTGGCCCCGGGCCACCCGTTGCGTCACGACATCGTCGAGCACGACGGGCTCACCCCGGCGAGCCACAGCCACCACGTCATCGAGGGTCAATCCTGCGAGTTGCACCACAGTGGCCCATTAGATCAGCGTTGGCCGGCGGGGGGAAGGTTGAAGGGTCATGGAGGGCGCACGCAGGAGTACGTAAGGACTTGCCACCAGCGCGGCCGTTAGGCTGGCGACCTGCCCCGAAGGAGACAGCGATGACCCCCGAACAAGCGCAGTACTTCGCGCAACGGTTTGAGGCTGTGGTGAGCAATGTCGAGCGGTTCATCCAAGGCAAGGACGACGTCGTACGGCTCGCGCTTGTGGCCCTGCTGGCCGAGGGACACCTGCTGATGGAGGACGTACCCGGCACCGGCAAGACCTCCCTTGCGCGCTCCCTGTCGGCATCTCTGGGACTCAGCGGCAGTCGTATCCAGTTCACCCCCGACCTATTGCCTTCGGACGTCACCGGCGTCACGGTCTTCCATCAGAGCAAGGACACCTTCGAGTTCCACCCGGGTCCGGTGTTCGCCAACGTGGTGCTTGCCGATGAGATCAACCGCGCCTCCCCCAAGACGCAGTCGGCGATGCTGGAGGTGATGGCCGAGCGCACCGTCACGGTGGACGGCCGCAGCCACCCGGTACCCCGCCCGTTCCTGGTTCTCGCCACGCAAAACCCCGTGGACATGGACGGAACATATCCGTTACCCGAGGCCCAGCTCGACCGGTTCATGATGCGGATCTCGGTGGGCTATCCCGACCCGGTCGCCGAGACCCAGATCCTCAAGAACTCCCATGAGGGCCGCCGACTGGAGGATCTGCGTCCGGTTTCGAATACCGAAGAGGTCACGGGGATGATCAAGGCGGCCGGTGGCGTACACATCGCCGACAGCGTGCTCACCTACATCGTCGGCCTGGTCAACGCGACCCGCAACGCCAGCGGTGTGCGGCTTGGTTCCAGCCCCCGTGGCGGGCTCGCGCTGCTGGCAACCGCCCGGGTCCGGGCGGCCTCGCGCAGCCGGCACTACGTGACCCCCGAAGATGTCGAGGCCCTCATTCAGCCCGTTTTGGCCCACCGCCTGGTGCTGGCACCGGAGGCCATCGCGGGCGGGGCCAGTTCGGAACAGATCCTGGCGGAGGCCACCCGCGGAGTGCCGGTCCCGCAAGGCTGACATGTCGACCCAGACCGAGCCCACCGTCGTAGCAGCCGCGCAGGATGACGAGCCCGAGTCCGTCCGGCAGATGTCCGGGCGGGCCAAGGGCCTGCTGATCAGCGTTCCCATTCTTGCGGGTCTGGGATTCCTACTCGGCTATCCGGCGATGGTGGCGGTAGCGGTCGCGCCGATCCTGCTGGTGGTGCTGGCCCTGTTCATGGTGGGGCGCCGTCCGGGCGGCAACCTGACGCGCGCCGTGGAGCCGAGCCAGCTCACCCGCGGGGAGACGGCTCGCGCCTTGATCACCAGCATCAACAATCGGGTCACTCCCACCGGAGTCGTAGAGGCCCTGGACAGCATCGCCGGGCAGCCGGTCGATGTGCTCATCCCGCCTGTGCCGCCGCGTCGCGAGGTGACGGTGAGTTACCGGTTCGTGCCATTGAAACGGGGTGAGCTCAAGCTCGGGCCGGTGACCCTGGAACGCCGTGACCCGTGGGGGCTGTTCATCCGGCGGGCGACATCCTCGGCCACGATGACGGTGCTCGTACACCCCCGCGTGCTGCCGGTGGAGATCACGCTGGCCGGCAACCGGATCGGTCAGGAGGGTGGTACCGCCGACCGGGACGTGCTGGGTTCCAACCAGTTCAGCACCCTGCGGGAGTACGTGATCGGTGATGAGCTGCGGCAGATCCACTGGCGCTCCAGCGCCCGCGTCGGCAAGCTCATGGTCAAGCAGCTCGTCGACAATCCGCTGCCCCGGGCGCTGGTCATCCTGGACAATGACTCGCGCTCGTACGCCCGCCCCGAGGACTTCGAACAGGCAGTGGATGCGGCCGCATCGATCGGCACGGCCATCGTGCAGGCCGGGCTGCCCGTGACCCTGCGCAGTACCGGCGACGAGACGGCCGTCGAGATTGTTCGGGTCGATGATCTGACGCAACTGCTCGATGCCCTGGCCCTGACCGATCCTCGCGTCCTCAAGGTTTCGCCGCCGGCCATCCGACAGGTGCTGCTGGCGACCCGTAGCACGTCCTTCTTCCTGGTCACGGGCACACACACGGGGCTGCTCCCCAGTGCCATCGCGGCCCTGGGCCTGGTCGGTGAGGGCACCGTGGTGCGGATCGGCAATCCAGCCAGCACCACCAGGCCCCGCCGCGGCCTGGTCTTTCGCGACGCCATGACCTGCGATGACCTGGTCAATCCCCTGCACGCCGGACGGCAGCGATGACCCGAGTCGAGGTGGTGCGTCGCACCGTCGCCGTGGCCCTCATGAGCCTGGGGGCCTCAGCGATCTTCATGCGGCTGTTCGGAATCCTGCCCGTGCTCGGCCGGATCTGGCCGGTGATCATCATGTGCTGTGTCGGGTACGCCCTCGGCACGGCCGGCGGGCAGCGCGTGCAGCGCGGCCTGGGGGCGGTGGTCGCGCTGGGGACCACCGTCGTCGGCATCGTCTTGCTGGGTGCCATGACCATCCCCAACGCCGTGGGCCAGATCAAGGTGTCGAATGTCTTCGATGGGTTGGTCAATGGCCTTGGCTTGATCCTGACCGCTGTTGTCCCCGCTCCCGTGAACGCTGAGACGATCACTGCCGGCATCGTGGTCACCGCATACGGGGCCCTGGTCGGATGCATGTTGGTGACCACCTTCGTGCCGGCCAGCAGCCTCGTCCCGGCTGTGCTGGTGTTCCTCGGCGGTCTGGCGCTGTCGCAGGGCTCCCCGGTCTCAGCCCTGCCCTTCACCGCGGCCTTCATCGTCACTTTGGTGGGGGCATTGGCTCTCATGCCCGCTGCGAAGCAGCAGAACAGGATCGAGGATGGCGCGGAGTTCGCCAGCGTCGAGACGACCCCACGTCCGGGTCGCAAGTTGCGCGTCACCACCGTGGCGGTGGGGGCGCTGGTTGTCGCCGTGGCGGCGTCGTTCCTCGGACCGGCCACCGGGATCGGATCGGTACGCGAGGCATTCGATCCCCACAAGAAGGACAACATCCGCCCAGAGATTGATCTCGACGGTGACGACGCCGTCTCCCTGGCCACGAAGTGGCAGACGATCCGCCGTGAGGAGCCGTTGGACCTGTTCACCGTGACGGGCCCGGACATCCCCGAGGCCGTCAACTGGGTGGTCAACGGAAAGTTCGACGGTGTCGCCTGGAGCAGCCTCACCACCTTCGATCTCATCGAGGACGGCGTCGCCTACGACGGCCCGCGGGCGAAGTTCACCGCCGAGGGGACCACCGGCTTCGACACCGGAACCGCGTTGCCCGGCCCGTGGCTGCCGGCTACCTACCGGCCGACCGATGTCGTGGGGACGCCGGCGCGGGCTGATCCCGACGGCACGATCGTGGCTGGCGATGAGATCGCCGCGGACAAGGCGTACTCCGTGGACTTCCGGGCCCTTGCCCTGCGTTCACTGCGCCAGCTCGACACCATCGCGCCCGTCGATCAGCCCGAATTCGGCACCCTGCGGGAGTTGCCCGTGGGCTTCAGCGACTCCATGAGATTCTTCGCAGCCGCAGCCATGGCCGATGCGGACACCCCGTACGGCAGGGTGCAGGCGTTGGCCGACACCCTGAGTTCCTCGCCTTACGTGGAGCAGGTCGACACGATTCAGAACAACTTGGACACCGCCTCGCTGGAGGATGTCGTCCTGGGCAGTAGACGCGGCACCCAGGCACAGTTCGCCACGGCGTTCGCCATGCTGGCCCGGTCGCAGGGATACCCCACCCGGATGGTTGTCGGGTATGCGCTGGAGGGCAAGGGAGACAGCCGTCGGGTGCAGAGCACCGATGCGATCGTCTACCCAGAGGTGCAGTTCACCAAGTTGGGCTGGGTCCCCTTCGCCCCGGGTCCCCGGGACCTCGCTCGCGGCGTGCCAGTACTGCGCAAGTTCAAGCCTCCCAAGACCGAACCCGAACCGACACCGGAACCGACGCAGGAACCTGAGCCGACCCCAACGCCCACACCGAGTCCGAGCGATCAAGCCGAGCAGGATTCCAGTTTCAGCCCGCTCTCCTTCCTGCTACCCCTTGGGTTCGTCGTGCTGCTCATGGCGTGGCCGGCATTTGTGGCTTGGCGGCGGGGTCGAGTCCGCCAGCAGTATCGCAGCGGCACACCAGATGACGAGGTGGCCGGCGCCTGGGCGTACGTGCGCAATGCCCGCAGGCGGGTTGGGCAGCCGCTGGATGACACCGCCTCAGCAGCCGGGTATGCCGTCGACCGGGCGAGTCCGGCTCCCTTGGCAGGACTGGCCACGATGACCGAGACAGCCCTGTACGCCCCGGAGCACCTGTCGTCCGACACGGCGAATGGCGCCTGGAAGCTGGCCGACGACGTTGTCACGCAAGCGGTGCGGGCCGCCTCGGTGAGCGGGAAGGTTCGCTGGTGGCTCGTCCCGTGGCTGGCCCGATCCCGCAAGCGCACCTAGCCTGGAGACATGCATCCCACGCCGGCGACCGACGCGACCCCCTTCCCCAAGGCCAAGTCCGAGGAGCAGTGGCAACAGACTCTGTCTGCCGAGGAGTACCGCGTGCTGCGCGAGGCCGGCACCGAACGGCCGTACACCGGCGAGTACACCGACACCGAGACTGTCGGCGTGTACTCGTGCCGGGCGTGCGGGACCGAGCTGTTCCGCTCACACGAGAAATTCCACTCCCAGTGCGGCTGGCCGTCGTTCTTCTCCCCACTTGCCGCCGACCGCATCGTCGAGATCGAGGACAGGTCCATGGGGATGGTTCGCACGGAGGTGCGCTGCGCGGCCTGCGGGTCGCACCTTGGGCATGTCTTCGCTGGTGAGGGTTACCCGACGCCCACCGACCTGCGGTACTGCATCAACTCGGTGTCGCTGCGGTTGGATCCCGCCTGAGGTTCGTGCCGGTGGCTCCGGCGAACGCTGTGAGCAGATGGGCAGAAGGTGCGACTTCCCACGGCGTGTCGCGACAACAACCGCCCACTGCTGTTTTCGGCCCTTACGGCAGCTTCTCCAGCAGGTCGGCCAGCGGCCACAGTCGGCCCGTGTAGAACGGGATCTCCTCGCGGACATGCAGGCGCGCCCGGGAACCGCGAAGATGTCGCATCAAGTCCACGATGCGGTGCAACTCCTGGGCCTCGAAGGCCAGCAACCACTCAT
>Ga0208938_1002283_pt1 | contig 10239 bp, 8 predicted proteins | sample AD_UKC125_MetaG_FD_184434 | JGI IMG/M metagenome (GOLD analysis project Ga0208938, IMG submission 184434) | Active sludge microbial communities of municipal wastewater-treating anaerobic digesters from USA - AD_UKC125_MetaG (SPAdes) (version 2) | ecosystem: Engineered > Bioreactor > Anaerobic >... | reverse complement strand
CCAAAGAGTTCTTCGCATTCAGCGCTACGACATCTCCTACCAACACGTTACCTTCTTGGTCCTTCTCCATCACATCATAGTAAGAATCCCAAGAACCTACATCACTCCAACTAAGTTCCATGGGGATTACGACCACCTTGTTTGACTTTTCCATGATAGCGTAGTCCATAGAAATGGATGGCATCTTTTCAAAATCCCGCACAACATCTTCAAGACTACCATTCAACAGCTCATAAATTTGAGGTTGGTAAGCGCTTAGCTCTTCGAGGAATGTGGCCGTTGTAAGCCCAAACATGCCTGAGTTCCAATAATAACTTCCATCGTTTACATACTTTCGAGCAGTCTCCAAGTCGGGTTTTTCCACAAAACGTTTCGCCTTATGAAAACCATTCATGGTTTCTCCCATTTGAATGTAGCCAAAACCAGTTTCAGGTCGGGTCGGCTTTATACCAAACGTTACCAAATATCCTTCTTCTGCAGCTAACATGCCCAATTTTATGTAGTCGACAAACTTTTCTAGTGGTTCTATGATATGGTCCGAAGTGAGTACCAGTAGTGGCTCATCAGGAGACTCCTGTAGCTTTTCAGAAATGTATTTCACCGCTAGTCCCACTGCCGGAGCTGTGTTCTTTCCAACTGGTTCAGCTATTATGCTCTCGGTCAACTTTGGATCCACACTTTCAGCAATTTCTTTTGTTAGAAACAGAAAATCAGCACTTGTTACCGTTACCACATCTTGAGCATCAGCCAGTGCTATCGCTCTTCTGTATGTACACTCCAGTAGGCTCTTTCCATCTATTAGCTTTAAGAACTGCTTAGGAAAACGCTCCCTGGATAGCGGCCAAAGCCTTGTACCCCTCCCACCAGCCAGTACGATTACTTTCACCATGCACCTCCACACTTTTCATATTAAGAGCGATTTCTGATTTATGAATACGTCTGTTAATCATATAATATCAAGCCTACATACGATTCTGCCACTTCAAGCCAGGAGCTGTCCCCTACACCTGTCTAAAGACTTAACTCAACTGAGAAATTAGGCGGCTCTTCTAGCTAAAGCATACACACCATATGCGTTACAATAGACTTGTAGTACCTATCTGAATCTGAGTGAAAACTGCAAAAGGCCGTAAACGAACTAATGTTACAAGACAAAGTATCCTCTTTTGGGTTTTCGGAAAGATGTGCCATATTTACTTGCAGCATTTGATGTTTTTATCCTTACCTCAAGAAGAAAAGGATTACCAAAAGCAGTCATGGAAACTATGACAGTGGATTTACCCATAATAGCTACGGTCCTCAGAGGGCAAAGAGACTTAATCGACAGCGGCAAAAATGGTTGTCTAGTACTTCTGAATGATATAGAACAAACTACAATAGTGATGAAGCGTCTCGTCGATGCAGAAAACTTTCGGCGTTCAACAGGAGAAAAATAAAGAATTTGTGAAGCAGTACGACCTCTGGAACATAATACCTCAGATAGAAAAGATCTATAACACTTACTTAGATTTATATACATCGCATTGGCAAGGCAGACATTTCGGTTCCTAGGCGGAATCCCTCAACCTGCCATAAACCCGAACTTCTTCTGCTTCTTGCTTGATGCTACTGCTAAAACTCTACACAAAACTCATTGAACAAAATGCTGTTATCGCATGTGTCAAATACCAGCTATTTGTTTATAAATTTTATTGTATCTAAACGATTTGCGATTTCTTAACAACGTAAGTTGATTGTATAATCCTGGCATTGTTTTAAGCATCATCCCCTTTACAAAACTGCGCGCCGTACTCGAATTCAAACCTAACTCTCTAAGCATTTTGAACAATGAACTTGCATCTTTTTCTAAACTCTCAAACACTTTCAGTTCACATTCCTTGCTTTCATACAACAAATTTAGCTCTCTAAAAATGCTATCGTCATATACATCAAGCTCACTCAATCTTTCCAACATTGTTTTTCTTATAAGCACTTCTTGCTTCAACTTCAATTTGCTACTTTCAAATGTAACGGGTACCACAGTATTTCCCAAAACGACATTCCTCCCGTGAAATCGGTACAGGGTAAGCGGTTCATCTATAAAATCTACCCCTGAGTGCAAAGAAACATTAAATGCTATCCACCAGTCTTCAGTTCTATCAAAGCCTTTCCCTTCGGGAATAGGAAAGAAAACATCTCTAAGCCCAGTTCTGACTAAGATAGTCCCGCCCGATATGAAGTTTCCCTTAATTAGGTTAGATGCAACTCTTCCACGACGCGGTTTAATCGAATACAAATTCCAATAAGAGTTACTTATTAATTGGCCATTATCGGAGATCACAATCAGATCGCTATAGACCAACCCGACCTCAGGATGACGTTCTAGGAAAGCTACTTGCCTGGAAATCTTAGTTGGAAGCCACATATCATCAGCACCAAGGAATGCTATGTATTTACCGTTAACATTTGCTAAGGCTGTATTCACCCCCTGCAAAAAAGTTCCATCTTCCAGATAAAATCCTTTTACATCAGCGCCAAATTCTTGAATTATTCTTTGCGAACCATCTGTAGATCCGTAGTCCACCACTATAATTTCGATGTATTCCTTTGGATAATCCTGTGCCAGGATACTCTTTATAGCCTGTCCTAAGTATTTGCCATAATTCCGATTTACAATTAAAGCGCTTACTAGTGGCTGCAAATCAATCTCCTTCCTTTCGGGATAACAATACCCACTCTACAGTGCGCTTAATACCCTTCCTGAGCGAGACCATGGGGCTCCATCTGAGAAAGTGACGTGCCAGTTCAATATTCACGACTCTCCTTCGCACATCATCAATGTCTCTCTTATCAACATATTCGATTGCACACTGACTTCCGGTTTCTTCTATTATGAGACGGGCCAGAGTGTTTATACTAGTCTCAACACCTGAGCCTACATTGAACACCAAACCAGGACTAACAAGCGCTGCCCTAGTAGTGGCTTCAACTGCATCATCTACATAAGTAAAGTCGCGAGTCTGTTCACCATCGCCATAGATCCTCAGTGGAGTACCTGCTAGAGCATTCGAAACGAACTTGGAAACCACACCACAATATGGGTTTTCTGGCCTTTGTTTCGGTCCATATACGTTTGAATACCTAACAATGGACACTGGAAGGCCATAGGTCTCAAAATAAGCCATGCAATAGTTTTCTGCGGAAAGCTTGCCAGCTGCGTATGGGTTTAGTATTATTTTCGGATCATCCTCGTTAACAGGTAGATAGCGGGCATTTCCATAGACTGAAACAGATGAAGTATAAACCAAGCGCTTTATGTGACTCTTTTCTACTAAACAAGCCTCAAGTACATTGATTGTTCCACCCACATTTGTAGTAAAATCTTTAACTGGTTCCTTCGTTGATACAATGATGTTCCTTACAGCCAAATGAAAAACATATTCAACAGAAGAAACCAGCCGTCTCACCAGCAAGGAGTCTTCAACATCACCTTCGACTAGTTCAACAGGAAGACCAGCTAAGTTCTCCTTGTATCCTGTGAAAAAATTGTCTAAAACTACAACGTGGGCTCCGATATCTACTAGACGACTTGCTAAGTTCGACCCAACAAAACCTGCTCCACCAGTTACCAACACTCGTTTGCCCACAAACGATTCATAATCTTGTACAGTAGTCAACGCCAGGAAGTATGGTTGCATCGACCCCAATGCGTGCTTTTCTTTTTGCCACTAACCCCTTCATTTTAGCCAAACGATTTGGGTCCCTGCCCGCTGAGTTATCGTTGGATGTGGCAACACACACGACGCAATGAATACTTCATCTTCAACATTGGAGAGAGCCGTTATGTATGCATTCGTTTCAATCTTGCATTTAGAACCTATTCTCGTACCGTTTTCAATGGCCACACCACCACCTACGATCGTAAACGAACCTACTACAACATCTTCACGCACAGTTGCCAAATCAGCAACTAGGCAACCCTTTTCAATTTGAGCCCCTGCATAAATGATTGCTGAAGTGCCAATAATGCAATCGTCACCAATTCGACCAGGAGGCTGTTCCTCTTCGATCTTTCCCTTGAATATGCTAATCGCGGCTCTCATAGGCTACTTTCCAATTACGGCGTGGTCGTCGATACGCACGTTATTCCCAATTACGGAACCTCCGTGGATAACAACGTGATGGCCATAAGGTACACTGGTCCCGAACCGAGAAACCCTCAAATGCTTCAACACATGAGAAGTACATCTCAAATTTGGACACTTTCTTAAAGCAAAAGAGAATGCTTGGATAAGCAATCTATGATTTTTGGGGGACGCAAGTCGACCGATGTGTAACAAATTAACATTTCCTTGATCTTCTCTGTGATAAAGCATGCTAGTTTCAGCAAAAACTTTGGTATCTACACCATTATAAATCACAGGTGTATATGCCTTATTCCCACACACCATGTGAAAAGACTTAGCCACTTCCTTCGATATACTCACGTGCACAGCACCTAGAAAAATTAAAAGCAATATGGCCAACGACTTTCCCAAAAGCGTCCAATTCTTTGTCCGCGGGGCTCCGTAGTGTAGGGACAATAACATTGAGGTTCCCAGTCTGGACCGGTAGAAGAGCATAACGAAGCACGTAACGGTGACCATGTATAACATCCGGCCCAAACGTTGAAAAAACCTTTCCTAGTTTGTGAAACATCGACAAATCAAAATCTCTATCCTCGTCAAGAGAATAAACCTTCAATTTGTTTTTTTGGTCTCCTGTTCTGGCAACCTGCCAGATTCAAGATATAGACTTACAGCCCCTACTTCAAATTTCGTAAGGTCAGCTCTTTGCATAAGCTCTACAACCAACTTCCAGCTCCGCCAGTTTCAAATGGGAAATTATGTGCAACATCTTGATTTTATTTGTATGCTCCCCCATTTATACGTTCCATTTTACTGGAAGTGGCAGTTATAAATGCAGTACGCTTGTAGGACGAAAATAACCTTACTGCAATAAACACAAACCAGGGCATTAAACAAACACGGAACCATGTATACATGAAAGTTCCGCTAGAACCCCTTAAGCCCTCAAGCATAAAGACAGGGATGCTACCTGCATATAGCAATAGATTAGACAAATTTGGTTTTTTCAGCAACCTCCGATATATCCTACTAATAACCAAACCATACATATACATTACAAATGCCACACCCAAAAAACCAAAATTCATATATGCTTCAGTGACAGGTGAAAACCCCAGACCAGCACCTTCCGGCAGCAGACCTGAGTAGTATGTCTGAAGTCTGAACGAATTAAGGTCGAAGCCGACTTTCGCGAAAAGCCTAGCTAAAAAAGGTATTGGAGCCCCAACAGCAGTAATGTACGATCGGCCCCAAAGACTGGGGCTACCATATTCCAATACTTCTAACAACGACGCTGCTGGCATCCGGAATTCGTTACTCGCCCATGGGAGCAAAATATAAGGATCTTTCACTACAGCAGGCCAAACTTTTTCAAGGGCATACAACAACCCTTCATCCAGGAAAGATCGGGCCAAAGCATAATATTGAGACAACACAATCCCGGCAAAAATACAAATAGCCACAAGAAAAGACGGTAGCCGTTTACGACCATAATGGTACATTACAACACAGAAAATTAACGGGTAAATTAGCTCGCGCCGTCTTCCCGTGAGAAGCACGATAGCACTGGTTAGAATGAGTGTAATCGTTCCTAAAGTTTTATACACCTTCGCATTGCGCATCAATCCGTAGAAAAAACACAACCCTCCAAACAACATGAGCCACTGAAAACCAGAGCCGATCAGACCTCCTTCTGACAGAGCTTGAAAGTAATCGGCTCCGTAACCAATCTCCAGATATCCCCGAATACCACCAAACTTTACAAGGTAAGACCCAACCGAAAGTAATGAAAGTATTAGCATAAGAACCATAACGAGAAAAAACGCACTTAAATGCTCTTTGTCTGCACGAAGCGGGCGAGGATACTGCTTAATGGCGCCGCTAAATGAGTGCAAACCAAGTGTCATCGCAAGCAAACCTACCAATTGAAGCAACAAGTAAAAGTTTATAACATTGCTAGAAAAAGAGCTAGATACATCAAGAGGCCCAATCGCATAAAGCATAAATGTAAAAGGCAAGAGTACATTCGGCGAAAAAATGTCTGAGCCTTTAACAAGAGTAGCCAAAGCCAAAGGCCATATGCCAAATAGAACTAATAGAAATGTAAGTAGGAACCTAACATTCAATCCATAAAACAATTCCACAACAAACAATACTGCGGCAGAACACAACAAAACAACAAAACCAAGGACTTTCCGCCTATGCCTCAGCTCAAAATGTGTTTTATTTAAAAATGAGTACATGTAGCGATCACGTTTTCCATTATAAGGCAACCATCTCCCAAAATCAAGCAGGCGTAGGCGGACATTACACGATGCATACACTTAAAACGGGTGTGCTCTGCATCCCACCCGTTCTTTTGGTTAAGAGCCCAGAGTCGTTTTACATACGTACTATGATTAACTGCACATAACCTCCAAAGCTACATACTTTTATCGCACGCTGAAACATGAAAAATCCAAGAACCAATGTTAATCGCAACAGCCAAAACTTGGAGTCGAGCATTTAGATTTTGCATCGTAGGGTCGGTTCTCGTCGTAAATTACAAAAAGGATGTTAGTAGGGCAGCGAGTAAAGCTAAGATCTCTTACCAAGTGAGATACTGTAGACAAGTAGTGTTACTATACCTCACCTAAAAAAGATTTAATAAAATTCAGTAGTCGAATCCCTTAGCAGCTAGATGGTAACTTCGGTATCAAGTACGGCAGTAGAGCAAGATAATTGCTTTTTTTGCAGGCGTATAGAGCCAAAGATAATAAGAAGCTTAGCCTAAAGCCAACTTAAATAGTTACCAATTTCATACATTACTATGTGCACTTCCTGGCGGTAGAAAGGTGCCAATTTTAAATCTAGATTTCACAAAATTAGAGGCCATAAAGGAAAACTAAATCAGACCTGAGTGTTAAGCGATATTCAATTGAATTTTCATCTCTATCGCGACTCTGCATCAGCTATAGTGACCTCTTAACATTCAATTAAGTGCATGCAGAAAGACTGTTACAGAAGAAATGTATTCCATCGTCAGTTACAGAAGGGAAATCTTCCAACAAATGAATTTGCCTAAGATCTTAATTCTATTGTTTAGATGAAGGTAAAACCGGCAAAAGGTGGCACAAAGTAACTTAGGCCCCGAGGCTACAAAATGTCGTCGGATATTTCTTGAAAAAACAGATCGGAATGGACAACAGAATTAGTCAAACATTGCACACTTTGTGCGATCTTGGTAATCATCCACAAAGATAACAGAGCCAAAACACTTCGGCCACATTAGACTTTGTGTGCCCTAGACAGTTAAACAGACCTCACATGATCTGTGATGAAGAACACTTATAATGTAACAGCTTAGCCTAATGGCTATGGCCTAGAGAAATTTACATTGCAAGGAAAAAGTGCCATAGTAATCCTATACATCGTCAACAGCGATGCATGGAATTTTTTTACGTTCAATCTCAATATTGTTCTTCTGAACCGAAATGCTTTGACCAAATATCTAAAAGCATTTAAATCGCTAAACTTTTACTCTTACGCAAAACGGCTGCCAAATTTCCGAAGTTGACACCAAAAGTCATTGACGATTATGAGAGACACACTTTGGCTTTATAAGCCATTTATGGAGAAAGCAACAACCACTGCCTACATTTCATAAGGCCCGAATTTAAGGCGGTGAACCATACATAAATGCTGACACAGCAAAAGATTATGGCAGGCCGTGCTATAACCTGTCAACAACCCACAGTTAAATTACAACCTCGCGCTCCTTATGCTCCACAAGTTTTATCTAACACAACCCTGTGTTTCTCACGAAGGGATCTGGGACACACATCATAATATTTCTCTAGGACACCATTAAAGCATCCAGTTCAAGCGTTGTATACTGCGTAAGCTTCCTCCTGGCTACTTTCATCCCTGTTTAGCAACTTCAAAAGACCCTATGCGAGTCCATAATAATATCATGGTTCTCCTTCACGTAACGTCTGCCATTCGCCCCTAGCTGTCTCTGCTCTTCCTCAATAATATCTTCAATCTTTACTAGAGCGCTAGCTAAAGCTTTCGGATCTTCAGGATCTACTATAAATCCGCAGTTTGCATCCCTGACTGCCCAGCTACTTGCATCAACAGCAGCCACTATCGGCTTAGAACTTGCCATGTCCTCATTTATCTTGTTGGAGCTTAACCCATAATGCAACGTTTCAACCTTACGCAAAACGTGACGAGTTAAGTCAGCCTGACGGATATCACTCGGCACTTGCGATTTCAGTACCGAAGGAAGGAAAGAAGTATTACTAACCCTTTTAGTCTCAGCCTCAATAATAAGCTTACCTTTTTCAACACCATCTCCCATCAGGAAAAAATAAATTCTTGGGTGGGAGTTTAATAGCAAAATAGGTGCGTCTATAACAACATCCAGACCGTTTGCCGGACCATGGGAACCGACGTAAACTACTTTAAAGTCCTTATTGTATGCCTGGAAAGTCTCAGAAACAACACCATCCTCAGCCAAAGGTACTGGCATATCAAATCTCTCAAGGTTTACGCCATTACGTAACCAAAACACTTTACTTGGGCTAATGCCAAATCTAGCAACATAATCTATTATTTTGAAAGTTTCCCCATGTCTATCAAAACTTGAGGCCAAAGGTCTCGCTCTTCAAAAAGGAATTTAGCCTTGTACCTGCTCGAAAACTTTCTAGCTGCCAGAGCAGCTAGACGATGTACAGAACACCCAGTAACAGCAACAGGTTTAGGAAGGCCCACTGCAGAGTTGAGAAGCCGTACCGCAAAGGACAACATGTTAACAGCTCTTCTCCAGTCATTCTTGTAGTATGGGTAAGTGTTCAACCAAACAAATCTCACACCATCATACATTTCAACCTTTTTTCTCTCTTGGAAATATCTTGAGGTACTTTCTTACCCTGTGATCAAAGCCAGAAGCGAATATAGTAACATCCAAGCCTTGTTTTAGAAGTTGACAAGCCAAGTCATATTGAATAGTAAGCCCTGGTAGGTCAGGGCTTACAGCATAATGATCGACTATCCACAGCACCTTTCTCACACCGCTCAATTCCTCCTAACATTCCCCTAAGCCAACCCACCACGACTGACCTCTTATATCAAGCACGTAACGTCACCACCGAAGGCACCATGCAACACAAATCATCTGCTCGTGACTAAAATAACGAACAAGACCAAGTTCTTAATTTCAACTTCCTTGCCTATAACCTCTAAGTGTAGAACTAATGTCGATCAAAGGATGAACACTTGAACACTTTTACTCTCGAAAATAGCTATAATGCTTGAAACAATTTTCTGCGCAGCTTCACCGCTTCCGTAAATAGGCAGCGTTAACTGCTGACGGGTTTACGGAAATGTCTTCATAAGGGTTTTCGGGTATTGCACCCAGCTTTTCCCCAGCTGTCAACACATTCCACCCTTCGTCTACAAGTTCTCTCCAACCTGTATCTGGCATGGTTACTAATACCCTTTTCCAAGAGGAATATGCTTCTTTTTGCAGCCTGCCGCTGTCAGTTATGACAAAAGCACTGTGCATCACAAGGCCCATCAGTTTTAAGTAATCCAGAGGTTGAATTACGTCCACTCCTTCCAATGCGTCTTCAAAGCCAAACTGCTGAATGCGTTTCTTTGTACGCGGATGCATGGGAAAAACAACTCTGTACTGACTACTAAGTCTGTTCAGATTCTCTAAAATATGCCTAAGCTTATCTGGATCATCTGTGTTAAAGTCCCGATGTATAGTGACAACAAGATATTGGTTCTCATTTAATGACAGCCTTTCAATTACGGAATAATCAAAATGTGGTTTCATTTTTAGAAACAAATCGTACATCACATCACCAACAAAGTAAACTCCTCCGGTTATACCTTCTCGAGCAAGGTTTTCCACAGCAAGTCTAGACGGTGCAAATAACAGATCTGACACACGATCAGTAACCCTTCTGTTTATTTCCTCAGGCGTGTTACGTGGCTCATGGCGTAGCCCAGCTTCTACGTGCGCTACAGGGATTTTTAGCTTGGCTCCAACCAATGCGCCAGCAACAGTAGTGTCTGTGTCACCGTAGACAAGAATCACATCTGGCTTCTCCTTCATAACAACCTGCTCAAATGCTATCATGGT
>Ga0208938_1002280_pt1 | contig 10246 bp, 8 predicted proteins | sample AD_UKC125_MetaG_FD_184434 | JGI IMG/M metagenome (GOLD analysis project Ga0208938, IMG submission 184434) | Active sludge microbial communities of municipal wastewater-treating anaerobic digesters from USA - AD_UKC125_MetaG (SPAdes) (version 2) | ecosystem: Engineered > Bioreactor > Anaerobic >... | reverse complement strand
GCCTCGTTCACAGCGTCTTTGAGTGTGGAGCTCCCCGAAGTCACGCTTCTCACCTTGGCTCCTAAAAGTTCCATGCGAAAAACGTTCAAACGCTGCCTCTGCACGTCTTCCGCTCCCATGAAAATTTCACATTCCATACCGAACAGTGCTGCCACTGTGGCCGTAGCAACACCGTGCTGCCCGGCACCGGTCTCTGCGATGATGCGCTTCTTTCCCATGCGTTTTGCCAGTAGGGCTTGCCCCAGTGTGTTGTTGATTTTGTGCGCACCAGTGTGGTTCAGGTCTTCTCGCTTCAAGTAAATCTTTGCTCCACCCAGCTGTTTTGTCAGGTTCTCAGCGTAGTAAAGTGGGGTAGGTCGTCCATCGTAGTCATGTAGGTAATAGCGGTATTCTTCTATGAACTGCTGATCATTTCTCGCCTTGTTGAACTCTTTTTCCAGTTCAATGAGTGCCTGCATAACTGCTTCGGGTACGTATTGTCCTCCAAACTCGCCGAACTTCGCCTTTTCATTGGTAATCATGGATAAAAGACCTCCCTTTTATTGGAAAACTCACGCCTGATTGGCCATTAGATGCTCCACCGCTCGCATTTGTCATGCACAAAGTCTGGACTGAGTCAGTGGAAACAAACGTTTTTGTTGAGCTGTTTACAAAGGCTGAAAAATTAAGTCGCATGTGTGGTTTATTGGTATAACTCATACTGAAAAACTTACGTAATCCGGAGAGTGTAAACGCTTCTAAATACGGTTCAAACGTCTTTGGGAAACAGAAAATGCTTTGCTTTTCTAACGGGAAAAGAGTATTATGCGCTGCGCCAGCGCCAAAGGAGGTGAGTCGTTCTGTGCCACTTTAGAGTGGCCTCCGATGAAACAATGGGATTCTGTGGGGTGGAACTGCTTCTTGCAGTCGAGTAACGTTCTCTGACTGCCAGTACTGTAAACCGCATTAAAGGTCACCTCCTAAAGGTTTATTAGAGGTTACTATAAGGCAAAAGATCGCAAAGGAGGTTAAGGTAGTATTAAGGAGAACATGCACTTTCTAATGGACTTCTCACACTTTCCTTTTTAGGATGACCACTGGAAGTTAATCAGTAACTGGGTTACTTCGCTCACCTCCTTTGCATTTCTTATTGCGGTTACTGCTTCCTCACTGCCCAACAACTGAGCAAGCTCAGCGAGCATTTGTATGTGTGATGTGTTATCGGTGGCGCAAAACGAAACCACAATGTCCACGGGGTCATTTTCCTTGTTACCGAACTCCACAGGGGTTTCCAGCGTTACCAAACTCAAGCCTGGTTTTAAAACACCTGCTTCAGGCCTTGCGTGGGGCATGGCAATGCCGGGTGCTATGACGCTGTATGGGCCGAGCTGCTTTACTGTTTCGACCATGGCCTCAATGTAACTTGGTTTGGCAAATCCTGCATTTACTAAGAGCTCCCCACCCATACGTACAGCTTCTTGCCAATCTGTTACCTGAGCTTTAATACGAATCGCTTTTTCAGTGAGGATGTTTTCAAGCACGGCGTACCTCCCAATAAAAGTTTATCCAGATTAATTCTAACAGGGAAACGTTTGCACGCCGTGCTAAAGGGCCTCACAAATTACGTTTTGCGTTGCATCAAGTCCGGCTGAGGTTTTGGTTCTTCCTTTAGGGTGCCGTTCAATGTAACCTGCAAAAGCAATGCTGTTAAGATCACGAATGTGCTATTTACAGCTAAGATGGCTTTGAGAGGAGAGGTAAAAAGCGTAGTGGGAACCAATATGGTGAAAGGCTTTAGGAGCCTAAACAGGTTAAATTCCCATAAAATTGGTGAAAAGACAACAAAATCGAAAGCAAGTTCAAAGCCGCATAAACAGGCTCCCACTGCCAAAGGTATTATGGGATCATCGCTTTTGGAAGAGGCAGCCAGTACAATGGATGTCAAAAACAGCAAACCAATGTACTGCAATACAAAGCTGAAAAGGTAGAATTGCGCATTTGTCATAACGACGCCAGAGTTCCCTAACTCAAAGACACGCTGAGTGAAGTTAGGTGGTGTTTTGCTAAACAGTGATATGAAAAGCGTGAAGACATAGCCGGCGCTGCACAGGACGAGGATGTAAAGAAGCGCTGCTTGTACCTTGCATACTTTCCAAGCGTGTTTGCCGTAGAAGCATGTGTCACCTATTTCTTCCACGCCACTTTTCTTATCCCCCGCGAAAATTGGCGAAATAACCAATAATATGGCTGCCATTAAAAAGAAAGGCATGTAAAGGTTGGTCAAGGTAACAAAAATGTCCCCGTTGATAACCTGCATCCACGTATCCCTAAAGTTTCCCGAGAAGCAAGCACCAAATGCGAACACCATGTAGGCTAAGAAGATAAGTAGTGTCCCGCCGTCTGTTACGAGTGCCCACAGCTCAGTACGGAATAAATGTCCTCGACTGCCCCTTTTGTTGTTCATGCGCCCATCTCCTTACGTGTATAGAAGAAGTAATTCAAAATGATAGCAACAATAAAGATAATTGCTTGGGCCACGATGGTTAGCTTAGCAGTGGGGATGGCACTGTTTCCAACAATGAACACCTTTGCATTTCCCAAAACATCAGTGAGTGACATCAATGAGAACGTGCTGAGTTCGCCGGGCAAAGAAGCAAAGGAGCTTATAAAGCCTCCTTCGAAGGTGTTTGACCAAATGGCACCTAGAGCGAAATAAACACCTGAAAGAAACAAACTGACCAAGCTGCTTCTGCAGAAGGATGATATGCACAGTGTAACTGCTGTGAGCACTATTGCTCCAAGTAAAGAGCCTATGAGCTGACAAACGTAAAACTGCAGAGCCCACATGGTGTTAGGCATCATGTAAAAAGTAGTCAGACTATTAACGGGAGTGTTCTTAAAAGGTAAGCCATAGACATGCATGTAAAGAAGCGCTGCAAAACTTTGGAATATGAGCACGCACAAACTGGCAAATAAGCAACTTGCCAACAGCTTGTTCCAGAAAAGTTTACTCCTCCCGTTTTTTGTCGTGAGTAATATGCCATGCATCTTGCTTGCGTACTCATCACTGTAAACACCTGATATGCCAAGTAAAACTACGAAGGCTATGATTAAGGGGAGCATGGTTTTGTTAATATCTATCCAGTTGTCCCAGCGTGTTAGGTTTGGCTCCATCTTTGGCATGTGGGTGTACTGCTGAAGCAAATATCTGTTGAGCGGTGTGTCGGGCGCATTCTTTAGTTCTTCTATTCTTTCCCTTATCGTGACGTTTCGCTCAACCAAACTTTCAATACGTAGAGCTGTTTCTTCTTTTAGTCTCTCTTCAACGTCGTATCCTTTGTACTTTTCCCCTTTGTACTGCTCAATGGTCTGCGCTATTTTGGGGGAAATTATTGGCTGAAGATCGTCAAAGCTTACTGTGAAGCCATGTTTGCTTACGTATTCCTGGACTTGTGGGTCATAAGCGGCATCCATTATCTCTTGGAACACGGGCTCCAACGGCTTCTTTGTGTAAACCACACTGAAGTTGTCTGCAGGATTTAAGACAAGAAAAGCATAGAAAAGAGCAAGCAGCAAAGTTATTATCCATAGGTGCTTCTTTGAAACAATTTTCTTGAACTCCACACCAACCAAGTTCATTCTTCCTCTCCTCCAAAAACATAAACGAAGACATCTTCTAAAGAAGGCTCGACCGCTGTCGCATCATCAAGTGGTTTTGTGTCACTTACTATGCGTATTTCAAAATGGTCATCTCTTTGAAGTACGTTGCCAATGGGATAGTGTTTCTTTAACTGACTAAGTCGGCTGTGGTCCACAGTGGCAAGCCATACCTTTCCTTCAACCAAGCGACGCAGGTTTTCTGTGGTATCGTAGCTAATAACTTTCCCTTCTTTGAGCAAGATGACTTGCCCTGCTATGGACTGCACATCGGAGACGATGTGTGTGGAAAGTATGACGATGCGGTCTTCGGAAAGTTCGGAGAGGATGTTCCGGAAACGTATGCGCTCGTTAGGGTCTAAGCCTGCTGTGGGTTCATCCAGAATAAGGATCTTGGGATCATTAAGCAGCGCCTGAGCGATGCCAATGCGCCTTATCATGCCGCCAGAGAACTGACCAAGCCTTTTATTCTTTACATCGGCCAAGCCTACTAAATCCAAAAGCTCATCTATTCTGCGGTTTGCATACTCTGGGTCCAGCCCCTTTAAGGCGCTGAGGTAGTGGAGAAAACGTCTTGCTGTGAAATCTCTGTAATAGCCAATTTCCTGTGGCATGTAGCCGAGGATGTCCCTGTACTTTGCTCCCAGTTCCTTTATGGGCACACCATCCAGGGTTACTTTGCCTGAGGATGGCGGCAGCACGTCCACCAACATACGCATGAGTGTGGTTTTTCCTGCGCCATTTGGTCCCAGTAGGCCATAAACGCCGCGTTCGAAGGTTAAGCTTACATGGTCCACGGCACATTTGTCTCCAAAATTTTTGGTTAGGTTGTTCGTTCTGAGTTGCATCAGCTTATTCCTCCTAAACTTAAGGTTGTTAACTCGCGGCTAAAGATGTGCACGCCATGGGCAAATAGCGCAATGCTTAGCACAAGAATGGCAAGTAGGGGCTTAAGTTCCATGTTCAAGAGTGCCATTGACAGTTCTTGGCTGCTTGCAAAGAGTATGGACGTTGCAACAATCCACCCGCCTAACACGCCCATTAATGGCAGCGATTGACCAAATTTTGTGGCAATCAACAAGGCCAGAAAACCTGTGAGAAGCATTGTGCAAGAGCCCATAAGGAACATCTTTAGAGGGCTGTTTAGGCTGTGTGCTGTAAAAGTGACGAGCAAAGCCAAAATGACTACATTTAAGACTGTTCCTATCATTACCTTCACAACGTAAAGCTGGTTTACGTTGTATTTGCATGCTTTTTCCAGTTCAACTACGGCAGGTGTCCTGGTAGTCATAAGTTCAATTAGGCTTAAAAACAGTGGGGCAGGTGTCATGGCTACAAAAATGCCCGCAGCAGAAAGAGAGGATTTTGACGTGCTTATGAAGAAAACACAGCCTGCCATAAGAGCAGCGCAGGCAATCCACAGAAGAATTGATGTATTACCCAGTTCCAATAGGGCAATGTCCCACAGATTCACTTTCTTTCTTCCCACAGGCAAATAATCGGCAGCTACCATGGTCACTTTTTCAATTTCCTGCTCTGGGATCTGCGGTATGCTAACTTCTCTAAAGAGCTTTGTTATGCGCTCTTCTTCATTAGGTCTATGCTCCATTTTCCTCATCTCCCCTTAGCAGATTGCCCAGCTTGCTAAGTCCGTAGCGAATGCGAGCTTTCACAGTTGTCTCCTTAACTTTGAGTATTTCTGCTATCTCTTTGCTGGTAAAACCGTAGTAGTACTTCAGCACGATGCAGTCTCTTTGATCAGCGGGAATCTGCGAAAGAGCATTGAGTAAGTTCGTACTCTCAGTTATGTTTTCCCAATCACTTATTGCATCCTCTTCACTTTCTTCTTCAAATTGGTACTCTTGGTGAGTACTTTGGTATTTCCAGTGGTTCCTGAGGTGGTTCACGGCGATGGTGAAAAGCCATGAACGAAATCTACCTTTGTTTTCATATGTCTCAATTGAGGCTACCACTTTAACAAATACCTCCTGCGTTAAGTCCATGGACGTTTCGCGGTTTCGCGTATGGTAGTAGAAGTATGCAAAGACGCTTTGGTAATAAGTTTTAATTAGGGTGTCCAGCGCGCGTCTGTCACCATGCTTTATCCTATCTATGAGCGTTATTTCGTCCACCATAACACCACTTTAGCCGCATCTAACTAATAAAACAACTCAAAAGGGCAAAAAGATATAAAAAGGTGAAACGTGGGACATTTTGGGGTTCAAAGAACTGGTTTTACTTTTGGTTCCATATGTTTTATTTGATGGCAACATCACTAACCCCAAAAGACCGTGAGCTTGTCACGGCCTTTTGGGATCAGAACAAGATACTCCTAAATATTACGGATTTCCTTTTTCGCTTCATTCCACTTTAAACTGCGCCATCATTTGGTCAAGTGTTCGTGCTATTTCTTCTATGGAAGCGGCCTCGCGAGCTACTTCGTAAGCCGCTTGTGATTGTTGTCTCAATGCCTCAGCGATTTGCTTTATTTGGTCGGTGATTGTCTCTACGGGGTTTATGGCGTTGTCGGCAGCGGCATTCAGCTCTTCACTGGATGCACTTAGTTCTTGAGCACTGGCAGCGAAAACCTCTACTGTTTCCGCTGCTGAAACTATCTCTTGCAAAATCCCCTTAAACTTTTCCTGGGCTTCTTCTGCACTTTTTAGAACATCTTCAACAGATCCCAAGTTTTCATTAGCAATGCTGTTGACCGTTTCTATGCGGTTCTTTATAATGGACAGAATATTGGAAATGTTCTTTGTAGCCAGTTGACTTTGCTCTGCTAATTTCCTTATTTCATCTGCGACTACAGAAAACCCTTTACCGGCTTCCCCAGCTCGGGCAGCTTCGATAGCCGCGTTAAGAGCCAGTAAACTAGTTTGTTCAGCAATTTCCTCAATGCTTGCAACAATATTTCCTACATCGCTGGCGTCTTGCTCTAATTGATTCAGGGTTTCGTTAGTGTTCTTGGTGTTTGCATATGCTTTCTTGGCGTTTTCGGCAGTTTCTTCCACAAGCACACTTCCTTCTTGGGCAGTGCCTTTTATGTTTGCTGTTTTTTCTGCTAATTGTTGTGCACTCACAGCAATACTTTGCGCAGTTTGACTGACTTGGGACACGCCACTCACAAAATCCTGTATAGAGGAGTATGCTACCTCAGCATTATTTGTTATTTCATTTGATTGAGCTGTAACTTCCTCAACTGAAGCACTCGATTCTTCACTTAAAGCAGCCAGATTTGATATGGAGGAAGATAACTTTGTTGCTGCTTCCTGGCTATTTTGCGCAATGTTTCTAAGAACAAATATCATTCTATTAATGTCGGTAGCTACTTCTCCAAGTTCGTTTTTTGCTTTAAGTTCTATGGTTTTAGATAGATCTCCTCCTGCTACGTTATCTATGGCAAACTTAATCCTTTCTATGGGGTTCACAATCATGTTTTGCAGGATAAACCACCCTATAACCACGGTAAGTGCAAAAACGATGATCCCTGTAACCAAAGCCAATATTATTATGCTTCTTAGGGGCGCACTAACCTGGGCAGCTGGCACTAAAGAAACGAAGTACCAACCGTTGTCAAGCTCCGTTGACAAAGCGTATTGCTTTTGCTCCTTGTAAGTTAAAAGGAACAAGTTGTGGCTATCAGCATTTTTCTGAATTGTATCAAACAACCCAACTTTTGATAGGTTTGTTTCAGGCTCGACAATGCCTTCACTAGCGATAAGAACGACCCCATCGGAACCTATCAGAAGCTTTTGCCCTCCTTGCGAACTTCTAAAAATATTTTTTACCATGTCGTTAATCTCAAAGTCGATCCCAACTACTCCCACGTACTCTCCGTTGATAGCAACTGCCTTTGCCACAGTAACTATCATTTGCCCTGTACCAGCGTCCGTATATGGTTCAGTAATTATGTAACTGGAAGGATGTGCAATGGCTTTCTGGTACCAAGGTCGGGTCCTTGGATCGTAGTCAGCTGGGAGGGTACCATCATCTGGGCGTGAAATCATAGTTCCATCTTTCGTACCAACATAAGCATAAAGTATGGAAGGATACTCTTCCAATGAAGCGTCTAGCAGCTCTATTGCAGATGATTGCGCACCAGTTTCTCCTGAAGCCAAACCTGCTATGGCACTGGTTCTTGTGAAATAGGATGTCAGAGAACCATATGTGTTGATGAATGCTTCGAAACTTGATATGTCAGCGTTGTTCTGTTCTGTTAATTGCATCTTTAAACTGTTTTGAGTGTTTTTGTAGGAGAGATAAACTGTGCCAGTACCCAAAACAAGCATGGGCAGAAGAGAAGCAAGTACAAACAATGTAAGCAACCTCACACGCAAGCTACTTGTTTTTCTCGGCTTCATTAAAAGCCTCCTTTCACAAAAAGAACAACTTCACGCTATTTATTATATTATCGTTTTTTTGTAACGTTTTCAACAGCCAATAACTCATATCTCTAGTATTTACTAAATGTTCGTTTTATACACCTTTTATTTTATTCAACATAAACACCAGTGGACGAAGAAAAAAGCGCTTAATCCGCAAACTTTTGCTCCATGAGTGTTCAGCTTTGACAAAACAAAGGATTAATCATACTTAAAGCACCTTTAGAGCGTGGCAAACCTTGTTTAGTTTGATACCTTGCTTTTTCCAAGGATACAAAAATCACTAAAACTTCCTACCTGTTCATTGCTTCGTACATCTCGGCATTTAGTACGGCACAGCCTGCAGCACCCCGTATGGTGTTGTGAACCAAGGCAAGGAATCTTAAGGAACGATCAGAGTATTGAACAAGTTGCCCCATGCTCACGGTCATGCCGCCACCCAGATCCCGGTGGAGGCGAGGTTGTGGTGCATCGATTTGAGGTAGGTAGACTAGTGGTCTCTCCGGTGCTGATGGCAGGTTGAAGCTCTTAAGCGGCTGGAAGCTGTTGATGGCATCAATGAGGGCAGTAATGCTGACCTTTTCCTTTGTTTTCACAAACACTGACAGGAGGTGCCCATCTACCACGGGTACACGGTTGCACTGAGCGTAAATGTTGAAAGATGCAAGGTCAATTGTCCCCCTGCGCTGGTCGATGCTGCCCAGTATCTTCAGGGGTTCACTTGTTAGTTTTTCCTCTTCACTGCTGATGTGAGGGAGCACGTTGTCCATGATGTCCAAAGACGGTACGCCGGGATAACCTGCGCCAGACAGCGCCTGCATGGTGACCACATGAAGCTCTTCCAAGCCAAACAGATCAGCTATGGGTTTTAACGCCATGACAAGCCCAATGGTGGAGCAGTTTGGATTCGTAATGATGACGCCGGGTGTGGTTTGATAACGAGCCAGTGAAAGGTGCTGCCAGTTTACCTCAGGGACCACCAGTGGCACCTTTGCATCCATGCGGTGGCTGGCTGCATTGGAAAACACGGTATAGCCTGCATCCACAAACATGTCTTCAATGGGCCCTGCCACACTTGACGGCAGCGCTGAGAAAACATAATCGCATTGGAAAGCGGGCTTGCACTCCTGAATTAACATGTGGGAAATGGAATCGGGCATGGCAGTGCTTAAACGCCAAGTAACGGCATCTTTATAAAGCTTACCTGCGGAATTATGGGACGCTGCAAGTGCGCTTATTTCAAAATGGGGGTGGTTTGCCAGAAGTTGGATAAAGCGTTGCCCAACTAAACCCGTTGCTCCTAAGATGGCCACTTTTCGCTTTTCCATGTGATCTTCATATCCTCCTTTTTCTTTTAGCGCCATACGGCTCGAAGAAGTGCCTTGGCTGACTGACTTTTGCCCATGGTGAACAGATGTATGCCAGGTGCTCCCCATGAAAGAAGTTTTTCCACCAGCGACGCCATATAAGCTGTGCCCGTTTCAAACTCCTCTTTGCTGGTCTTGGCTTCTTGCATTTTTTCAAAAAAAACCGGAGGAATGTTTACGAAAAACTTTCTCGGTATGTTGTAAATGGATTTGAGGCTGATCACGGGCTTTATGCCTGGAACGATGGGCACATTTATGCCCATGCTCTTAGCTCTTTCCACAAAATCTTTGTACACGTCAAAGTCAAACACCATTTGGGTTATGATGTAGTCGGCTCCGGCATCTACTTTTTCTTTTAAGTGTTTCATGTCTTCATCCAAGTTTGGAGATTCGAAATGCTTCTCCGGGTAGCCAGCCACTCCAATACAGAAATTGGTTGCCATGGTACTTTCTTTTTGGTACAAGTAGTGCCCATTGTTCATCTGGGCAATTTGTTGTACCAGTTCCGCTGCATATGTGTGGGAGTCCTTGTTGTTGTTGTTTTCTTTTTTGTTTTCTATTTCAGGATTTTCGTATTCACCTCTGATGACGAACACATTTTCCACGCCCAGCAAGTGCAAGTCGATGAGCAAATCTTCAAGCTCAAACTTGTTCATGCCACGGCAAAGAATGTGCGGCACCACGTCCACCGAGTAGCGTTTCATCAAGGCAGCTGTTAGTCCCACTGTGCCAGGTCTTTTCACCTTTGGCACTTTCACAATGGTACCGTCGTCTAGCTCCACGTAAGTGGTTTCAGCAGCATGCCGGGTCACGTTTATGAAGCTTATGGGGTAGTCAGTAATCAGCTCGTCAACGGCT